>Ga0193717_1000399_pt1 | contig 30351 bp, 21 predicted proteins | sample U2c2metaG_FD_145900 | JGI IMG/M metagenome (GOLD analysis project Ga0193717, IMG submission 145900) | Soil microbial communities from a riparian zone of the East river system, Colorado, United States - U2c2 | ecosystem: Environmental > Terrestrial > Soil > Riparian zone | place: USA: East River... | reverse complement strand
CCTTCTTCTCCTCACTCTTCTTGCAATCGGCCCTGCCAGCGCTCTGGCCGGAAGCCGCCGCGCCATCGTCAGCAAGGTCGCGCCGGTCTACCCAGAGCTCGCGCGGCGCATGCACGTCAGCGGAGTCGTCGTCCTTCAGCTCGTCGTAGCCCCCGACGGCTCGGTCTCCGATGCCAAGGTGGAATCCGGACACGCCCTTTTGGGCACTGCTGCCCAGGACGCGGTGCGCCGCTGGCGCTTCGAGCCCGCAGCCGAGACCACCAGCATGACCGTCGACGTCAACTTCTCCGGTCAATAGTCCTTCGTCTCCACGCGGCGACAACTCACAAACTCTATTCCACTTTCAGCGACGGGAAGACTCATGAAACTTGAACAGAAACTCGGTCTTGCGACAGGCGCCCTGATCTTCGCCATGCTCCTCAGCGCCTTTACGGCAACCATGCGCATCCGGGAGGCGAACCGCCTGGCCGCAAGCGCCACAACCCAGCACATTCCAATCAACACCGCCACGCGCGATCTTCGCCTGCGCATGGTCTACAGCATCCACGCGCTCGAGTCCTACATGCTCTTCGGCGTCGATCCCGGCTCTTCGGCCGCCTTCCGGCGCGCTCGCCAGGAGTATCTCTCCCAGGCCGATGAATCCATGACCAAGCTGAAGCAATACGCCGAGCGCGGCAACCTGGGCTACGATGCCACTCGAATCAACGAGCTCGCATCCGGCCTTGCTTCTCTGAAGAGTCTCGAAGAGAAGATCGAGCAGCTTAACGAGTCCAAGACCTCGCAGGGTACGGCGCAGGCGTATGAGATCTTTCAGAACCAGGTCCTTCCGCTCGAGAAGTCGCTCTTCGCCATGACCGGCGATCTCGGCGATTCGCAGATGACCCAGGCCGACCTTGAGATCGTACAGCTCCAGCACGCCAACAGCTCCACACTCTGGACGCTATGGATCGCGACGATCCTCGGAGCCGTGGGCGGTGGCTTTATCTCCTTCACCCTCTCGCGCCGCATCACCCGCTCCATTGACCTCGTCGCCGAACGCGCCGATGCGATCGCCGAGGGCAATCTGACCGGAGACGAGCTGAACCACCTCTATGGCAGCGACCAGATCGGGACACTCGCGAAGGCCATGCAGAAAATGCAGTCCAGCCTGGGCTCGATCATCGGCACCGTGGTCCAGACCGCAGGCTCCCTCACCGGAAGCGCCGCTTCCATGCGATCTGCGTCGGACCAGATCCATCGCCGCATCGACCAGCAGAGCCAGCAGACCCAGCAGGCGGCCACCGCCATGCAGGAGATGTCGGCTTCAATCGCCGAAGTCTCCCGCCACACGCAATCCGCGGCGGAGACAGCACGCAGCGCAGCGCAGACCGCACGCGACGGCGGCGATATCGTCAAGCAGGTCCTTGGCTCCATGCACTCCATCGCCTCGGCGGTCAGCGAGACGTCATCCACAGTCGGCCTGCTCGGCGAGGACTCCAAGCGCATCTCGCAGATCGTCACCGTCATCGACGAGATCGCCCGCAAGACCAACCTGCTGGCTCTCAACGCCGCCATCGAGGCTGCACGTGCGGGCGACCATGGACGCGGCTTCGCCGTCGTCGCCGGAGAGGTCCGCCGCCTGGCCGAGAGCACCGCGCAGGCTACCGGTGAGATCGCCACGATGATCCAGGAGATTCAGGATCGCACCCGCGTCGCCATCTCCAGCATGGAGAGCGGCACCGGCACCGTGCAACAGGGCGTCGTCACCACCAACCAGGCCGGAGAGGCACTCGAGCGCATCATCGGCATGGCCGAACGCGTCGACAAGATGATCACCCAGATCGCCATCGCCGCTTCGCAGCAGGCAGCGGCCGCCGATCAATCTTCGGCGAGCCTCGATTCCATCCACTCTCTCAGCAATGAGAATCTGGCTGGAATGGCCACCACTGCCGCGGGCATCGAGTCGCTTCGCACCACCGCAGTCACGCTCGAAGAACAGGTGGATCGATTCCAGCTGCAATCCAACAGCGTGAGGCTGTCCCGGCCTGCCAGCCCCCTCGCACCTCACACCAGCCCGGCCAACAGAGCCGCCTGATCAACGCAACCCATCCCAGTAACGACCACCGTCATTCCACAGAAAAAGGGGCTTGCCACAAAGGCAAGCCCCTTTTTCCGTATCGTTGTTCCCTGCTCTTTAGAAGATCTGGAAGTTGACCTCGACGTTCAGCTCCACCAGGACAGGCTTTCCGTTCTCCATCGCGGGTTTGAACTTGTACTGGCGGACTGCTTCAACGGCCTTCTCGTCCAGTCCCATGCCCACGCCGCGAATGACGCGCACATGGCTTGGGTTGCCGTTGGTATCGACCCACAGGTTGACCAGCACATTCCCTGCGACCTTGGCCTTGCGGGCCTCTTCGGAGAACTCAGGCTCAACCGAGAAGATCAGCTGCGGCGCCGAGACGCCTCCGCCGATGCGCTTCGGTCCGCCGCCAGTATTGCCACCCGAACCCGGCCCGATGCCCGAGCCGCTGCCCGAGCCCAGTCCCGTGCCGGAGCCATTGCCCATCGACATTCCCACCAGCGGCGAGTTCGCCACACCGATCTGCGGAATGCTGGAGGCCATGTGAACGTCCTTCTGGACCTCCACCGTCGGCTCGATCTTGATCTTCGGCTCCTCCAGCGGAGGTGCCTTGGGAGGAACGATCTGCGTCTCCGCAAACTTCGGCGGCGTTCCCTTGGTCACGGGGGTTGGGCCACGCTGTCCGCCGCCGCCGCCCATCGTCTGAGCCTTCATCGGCGCCAACGGCGGAATGGTGACATTGGTCAGCTCAGGTTGCTTGACCGGAGCCGCGAACGGAACCTTTTTGTGCACCAGCCACGCAAAAAGCAGAAACAGAAGCGCATAGACCGCGATGGCCGATCCCGTCGCCTTCGGATCCTGCTTCGCCCTCAACAGGTCCGGAACGGCGATCGGAGTCGATTCCAGCACCAGCGGCGGAAGCTTCTGCGGAAAGAAGACATCGCGGAAGCTGTTCTTCAACGAGGTGAAGATGCCTTCGTCCTCGATGATGAGATCGCTCTCCACCGGCTTCGACTCGAGCGTCAGTGGAGCCTGTTTTACGGGATTGAAGGCGTCGCGCAGGTTCGCGATGAGCGAAGCCCACATGGAGCCTTCCGTCTCTTCGTTCAGCTTCGGTGCCTCTGCTGCCGGACGCAGCGTCGGACCTACATCCCTGGAATCATCATCCGGTGTATTCAGCCAAGTGTTCGCCATTAAGCTGCTTTGCCTCGACGACGGGTGAGCCTTTGGATCTCGCCGCCGTTTTTCTTTTGGGAAATCAAGCATCTCCCCTCTCCTGCCGGTCTTGCGCCGGCTTTCTCATGTTGTACAGCAAAGGCAGGGCCACTGGCTCCGATAATATTCTACAAAGATTCGTCCCTCTGTGCTCGTCTCATTGGACGCACCGTCTCCCTGGATAGTCTCTTTCAAAATTGTCTGCAATTGCAGACAATTCCCGTTGCATCTTCAACACTCCCTCCCCCCGGGCTCGCTTTCGCCGGAACTACGCGCTGCTCTGGCCCGGCTACAATAGATATTTGCTGTACCTCCTGAAAAGCGAGCCAAAAGGAACCGATGCCGGAAGTAACCGCGACCAAGCCCGAGACGACTGAGGCCATGACCGAAAGCAAGCCCCTGAAGTCAACCTTGAACCTGCCCCAGACCGCCTTCCCCATGAAGGCCGGCCTCCCGGTCAACGAACCCATCCGTCTGGCCGCGTGGCAGCAACAGGACATTTATACCCAGATTCGAGCCGCCCGCGCGGGCGCTCCCAAATATATCCTCCACGACGGCCCACCCTATGCCAATGGAGCGATCCATCTGGGCCACGCCCTGAATAAATGCATCAAGGACTTCGTCGTCAAGACCAAGACCATGGCCGGCTTCGACTCCCCCTACGTCCCGGGCTGGGACTGCCATGGCCTTCCCATCGAGATCAAGGTCGACGAACAACTGGGCCGCAAGAAGCTCGAGATGGACCCGCTCGCCGTCCGCAAGGCTTGTCGCGAGTACGCCCAGAAGTATGTGGATCTGCAGCGCAGCCAGTTCGAGCGCATCGGCGTCTTCGGCCGCTGGGACAATCCCTACCTGACGATGTCGCTTCCCTACGAGGCGTCCATCGTCGAGACTTTCTACGACTTCTTCGAGAAGGGATTCGTCTATAAAGGCCTCAAGCCCGTCTACTGGTGCATCCACGACAAGACCGCCCTCGCCGAGGCCGAGATCGAGTACGAGATGCACACTTCGCCCTCGATCTACGTCCGCTACAAGCTGACCAGCGAAGCTGCCGCCATCGACCCGGCACTTGCAGGGTTGCCGGTCTACACCATCATCTGGACGACTACCCCGTGGACGCTTCCGGCTTCGCTCGCCGTCGCGTTCAACCCTGAACTCGACTACGTCGCACTCAGGAACACCGACGGCAACGTCTACATCGTCGCCGAAGCCCTGGCGGAAGCGACGAAGCGGGCCTGCAATCTTCCCGAAGCAAAAGAGATCGCGCGCTTCAAAGGAACCCAGCTCGACCGTGTCACCTTCCAGCACCCATTTCTCGACCGCGAGATCCTCGGCGTCAACGCCGACTACGTCACCACCGAGCAGGGCACCGGAGCCGTCCACACAGCACCCTCGCACGGAGCCGACGACTTCGCCACCGGAACCAAATACGGCCTCTCGCAGCTCTGCGATGTCGACGCTGCCGGACGCCTCCGCAACGGCCTGCCAGAATACGATGGCCTGCAGATCTTCAAGGCCAACCCCGCAATCATCGAGCTGGTTCGCTCGCGCGGTGCTCTGATGGGCCTCAGCGAGATTCACCACTCCTACCCGCACTGCTGGCGCTGCCACAACCCCGTCATCTTCCGCGCCACCGAGCAGTGGTTCATCTCCATGGAGACGCCGACGACCGCGCCCGACGGCTCCCCGACGACCTTCCGCCAGCGCACCCTCGACGAGATCGCCACCGTCAAGTGGGACCCATCCTGGGGCCAGGAGCGCATCTCCAACATGATCGCCACCCGGCCCGACTGGACCATCTCGCGCCAGCGCATCTGGGGCGTGCCCATCGCCGTCTTCATGTGCGAGAAGTGCCACACGCCGCTCAATGATCCCGCAATCAACAAGAGCATCGTCGAGCTCTTCCACAAGGAGGGCGCAGACGCCTGGTACGCTCACGACGTCTCCGCGCTTCTGCCTAAAGGAACGGCCTGCGCCTCCTGCGGCGCCACCGAGTTCCGCAAGGAGATGGACATCCTCGACGTCTGGTTCGAGTCCGGCGCCAGCTGGCACGCCGTTCTCGACGTCGAACCCGAGCTGCACTGGCCCGCTGATCTCTACACCGAAGGCGGCGACCAGCATCGCGGCTGGTTCCACTCCTCTATCCTCACGTCCGTAGCCGTGCGCGGCAAAGCTCCCTACAAGATGGTCGCCACCTCCGGCTGGACCCTCGACGAACAAGGCCGCGCCTTCTCGAAGTCTCTCGGCAACGGCGTCGATCCCGTTGACATCGCCAAGCGCCTTGGCGGCGAGATCGTCCGCCTCTGGGTCGCCTCCGTCGACTTCCGCGAAGACGTCGCCGCCAGCGAAAACCTGATGCAGCGCGTCAGCGACAACTACCGCAAGCTGCGCAACACCTTCCGCTTCCTGCTCGGCAACCTGCACGACTTCGATCCGTCCACCGACGCTGCGCACGACTTCGCGAAGCTCGAGCCTTTAGATCAATACATCCTCGCGAAGCTCGCCGAACTGGACAAAAAGATCCGCAAGGCCTACGACGACTTCGAATTCCACCGCGCCTATCACGCTCTCAACGAGTTCACCAACACCGACCTGAGCGCGCTCTACCTCGACGTCCTCAAGGACCGCCTCTACACCTTCGCGCCCAACCACCCGGGTCGCCGCTCCGCGCAAACCGCAATGTGGCACATCGCCGAAACCCTCACCCGCCTCGTCGCCCCCATCCTCAGCTTCACCGCCGAAGAGGTATGGCAGTCGCTCCCGAAAGTCAAAGGCCGCGAAGCCAGCGTCCACCTCGCACTCTTCCCCGCCCTCGCCCAGACCGTTCCCTCCGGAACAAGTGATCTACTGAGCGACTGGCAGAGGCTGCTTGAAGTCCGCGATCATATTCTGTTTGGACTTGAAAAACTTCGCGCGAGCAAAGTCATTGGAAAAGCCCTGGAAGCCGAGGTGAGGATCAAGCACTGGAGTTCACCTTCCATGATGACCCTTCTCCACAAATATTCCACGGCGCTTCCCGAGCTATTCAACGTCTCGAGTGTTGAAGTCGATCCAGCATCGCCGACGGAGGAGTCGTCCAAAGATACGTCCGGGTTCTCCATCGGCTCACATCAGTCGATGTTTGACATCAAAAAGTCCGACGCGCCCAAGTGTGAACGCTGCTGGCGCTATGTTCCCGACGTAGGCAATGAAGACAAATATCCCACCGTCTGCCTCCGCTGCGCCGAAGCTCTCGATGCCATCGGCTATCCTCCTTACACAGCTCCACCGAATGCTGAATAATGGTTTTGCTTTAAGGCACGGGTTCAGCCGTGCCGTCACGCTGCAAAAGAAGACGCGGCTTTAGCCGCAGAGGTTTCTACGGAGTAAGCCAGACAGATGCCCGAGCGTTACGAGTACCCGCCGACCGAGTTCGACCCCAAGCCTCGCCGTGCCTCCGATCGGCGCCGTCTCTACTTTCCTCTCCTGCTTGCGCTCTCTGCCTTCGTCGCCATCGCCGACCACGTCAGCAAAAAATTTATCAGCCACCATCTTCCCGTGGGCCGCTCCCACACCATTCTTCCGGGACTTCTCAACGTCACCCACGTCCTCAACACCGGCGCGGCCTTCAGCTTCCTCGCAGACACCGCCTCGCCCGACGTCGTACGCCGCGGCCTCATCCTCTTCTCCGTCGTCGCCGTCCTCATTGTCGGCGTCATGCTCATCCGCTCCTGCAACTGCCTTTCGTTCACCTGTATCGCCCTCGCGCTCATTCTCGGCGGAGCCGTCGGCAACCTCTACGACCGAATCGTCTACCACTACGTCATCGACTTCATCGGCTTCCACATCGGCCCTTATCACTGGCCCGACTTCAACTTCGCCGACTCCGCCATCGTCATCGGAGCCTGCCTGCTGATGATCGAGATCTTCCGCCCACAGCCGGAAAACTAGCTCAGGACACGATGACTGCGACGATCGAAGATGATGAGCTCAAAAGATTCGAAGCGGATGGAGCTCCTGCGCTCCCACCAGCGAGCAGCTCCGGCCACATAGAAAATGACGGAGCCCAAATCTGGTACGGTGCCTATGGTTCCGGCTTGCCTGTGGTTTTGCTGCACGGCGGCCTCGGCCACAGCGGCAATTGGGGATGCCAGGTCCCGGCGTTGGTCGCCAGCGGATATCGTGTCATCCTGATCGACAGTCGCGGCCACGGTCGCAGCACCCGCGATTCGCGCCCCTACTCCTACGATCTCCTGGCCTCCGATGTTCTTGCGGTTATGGACACGTTAGGCCTCGAAAGACCTGCCTTCGTAGGCTGGAGCGATGGCGCATGCACCGCCTTGATTCTCGCCGCGAAGGCTCCCTTGCGAGTGGCCGGCGTGTTCTTCTTTGCCTGCAACATGGACCCCAGCGGCACAAAGCCCTTCGTGCCCACCCCGATCATCGACCGATGCTTCAGCCGGCATACGAAAGACTACGCTGAACGATCGGCCACACCCGATCGATTCAGCGACTTTGTCGAAGCCGTCGGTCTGATGCAACGCACGCAGCCCAACTTCACCAAAGAAGACCTCGCGCGCATCCATGTGCCCGTCGCAATCGTGCAGGGCGAACATGATGAATTCATCCGGCTGGCGCGAACCATTCCGAACGCGGAATCCATCTTCCTTGACGGTGTCAGCCATTTCGCACCGCTACAACGGCCGAAGGCCTTCAACGATACTGTCCTTGGCTTCCTGAGCAACGTCCTGCCTGGGAAGTAGTATTCTCCTCGCCAGGGACAATAGGGGGCGATATGAGCAATGCTGCGTGGCCTGAACTACCCTGGAACACCTGGTCGGACACGGCCAGCACTCTGCATATGTGGACCCAGATCGTCGGCAAAACCCGCCTGGCGCTCACTCCTTTGCAGAATCACTGGTGGAACGTGCCTCTTTACGTAACGGCACACGGCTTGAGCACATCCGCGATGGCCTATGACGACGATGTGCTCGACATCGAGTTCGATTTCCTAGCCCACGAGCTGCGCATGCGGCTGGGCTCCGGCAAAAATGAGAGCCTCGCCCTCAAGCCAAAGTCCGTGGCCGATTTCTATCGTGAGTATCAACAGCGCCTCGAAGCACTCGGCGTCTCTGTAAAGATCTGGCCGATGCCGGTCGAGATCCAGAATCCCATCCGCTTCGACCTCGACACCCAGCACAAATCCTACGACCCCGAATACGCGCACCGTTTCTGGCAAATTCTGGCCAGTACAGAAAAAGTCTGCCGAGCCTGGGCCCCGGGCTTCCTGGGAAAAGTAAGTCCAGTCCACTTCTTCTGGGGAAGCTTCGACCTCGCCGTCACCCGCTTTTCCGGTCGCCCCGCGCCACCTCGCGAAGGCGCGGATTCCATTCAGCGTGAAGCCTACTCCCACGAGGTGATCTCCGCCGGATTCTGGCCGGGGAACGGCGGATATGGCGCGCCGGCGTTTTACTGCTATGCCGCTCCCGTGCCCGACGGCCTGTCCGAGAAGAAAATCTCGCCCGCGGCAGCCACATGGGACAAAGCCCTGGGAGAATACGTCTTCCGGTATGACGACATGCGGCTCCAGCCATCGCCGGAAGACGCCCTGCTGGAATTCATCGAGAGCGCCTACTCAGCCGCCGCGGACGCCGCCAAATGGGACCGGAGGCTTTTGGATCGAAAGACCGCATAGCTTCCTTGACATGAGTTTGAAACCGTTGATGCATAAACCTGCATCCGACCAGAAGATGGATTCATTCAACACGCTTGGATGAGTGAATGCCCTTCAGATTCTCCCAGACGAAAGGCGTGCGTGACTCGGGCCCGTAAACTCTCCCTCCTCATAATGCTGTCCGTTCTGGCCGCCACCTCAGCTGGAGTGTTCCTCACGCGTGGTGTGATGGCCTACCTTCCCTTCCTGCAGGCCCGCAAGGGCAACTGGGCCGGCGAGTATGTCGCGCGCGGAGTTGTCGATCAGCGTCCCTGGCAGACAGCGGCAGCCCTCTCCGCTCTCGCACAATCCGCCGAAGAAAAAGAGTTTGCCCGCGAGGCCGAGCGCCTCGCCGATCACGAGGTCGATCAGGCCTTCTCCCAGTCGCTTCGACAGGCAAGTCTCGAAAAGCCTCAACTCACGGGCAGAGCACTTGAGCTGCAGCAACGCGTAACCCGTCTCCAGGAGACCATCAAGAGCGATCAGGCGCGCATCGCCTCCCTCACCGCCTCCGCAAACTCCGGCGATCCCACTTCCAACGCAAGCGATCTTGAGATCGCAAAGGCGCAACTCGGACTCGACCAGAATGAGCTCGCTGACTCCCTCGAAGACCTCTCCCGCGCGACCGGAGATCAACGCAGCAAGATCCAGCAGGAGTTGACGGCCCGGCAAGCCGCCATGAAGAAGTACCAGAGCGATATCGCCTCCAGGAACGAAGGGCAGAACGCTGTCGCCTCCGCACAACAATTCCGAACCATGGCCGAACAGATCTCCGCCCTGCGCTCGCTCCGCAGCCGAAGAGATCTGATCGCGCAAGCCGGGCAACTTGCCAAAGCCGACGTAGCCGCGTTGTCAGGCGATCAAACCAGGCTGCATGCCGAGGCGAACCAGGCCGCCGCCCAGGCGTCCGCAAAGACCACACCGTTATCCAGGTCCGAACGCATCGACCAGCTGCAGCAGATGTCCGCCCAGCAGAACATCCTCAGCATCCTCAGCGACCGCCTTGACACGCAGCAGCAGCTCGCAGCTCTCTACGACAGATGGGGCAAACAGGTCGAGATTCAGCGAAGGATCGTCACCCACCTTCTCCTGCAATCGCTCGCGATCATCGCTGCCATCTGCGTGTTGACGTTGCTCATCGGCTGGGCCCTGCAGCTCGCCCTTGAGAGATTCATGAGCGACCCCCGGCAGAGACAGACGCTCAAAACCGTCGTCAACCTCGGAACCCAGGCGGTCGGCGTCCTGCTGGTTCTGCTCGTCATCTTTGGAGTGCCTCAGCAGACCCCCACCATTCTGGGTCTTGTCACAGCCGGTTTGACCGTCGTCTTCCAGGACTTCATCCTCGCCTTCTGCGGCTGGTTCGTCCTCATGGGTCCCAATGGAATCAGGATAAGGGACTGGGTTGAGATCGACGGTGTCGGAGGAGAGGTCGTCGAGCTCGGAATCTTCCGAACCTGGCTCCTCGAAACCGGAAACTGGACCGCCAACGGCCATCCCACCGGCCGCCGCGTCTCCTTCCTCAACGGCTATGCCATCCGCGGCAAGTACTTCAACTTTTCCACAGTCGGCCAGTGGATGTGGGACGAGATCAAGGTCAGCGTTCCATCCGGAACCGGAATCCACCCGCTCATCGAGAAGATCTACAAAGCCACCGTCAAGGCCACCGAGACCGATGCGAAGATGGCGGAATCCGAATGGAAGCGAGTCACACACGAAGAAGGCTCTCCTCAGTTCAGCGCCATGCCGTCGGTCAACCTCCGCCCCGCCGGCGCAGGGGTCGACATCGTCGTCCGCTACATCACCCGTGCCAACGTTAGGCTAGAAAAACGAAACCTCCTCTTCGAGACAATCCTGGATCTCCTGCAGAAAGAACCAGAAGCCGAATCCCCAGAGCCGGCCGGCTCGGTCCGTTAGCTCTATCGACATCTATCTAAATGAATGAAAAGTGGTATCCCTCATAAAAGTGTCATCCTGAGCGGAGCCTCTGGCGGTTTCATTGCCAGAGGCGTAGTCGAAGGACCTGCGGTTTGCCTCCATCGCAAATATTTGCGCTCAGTGAAATCAAAGCTTCGGCGTCTTAAGTGGCGATTCCCGGCCGAATGCCTGAAAATAGAAGTTTGGCCATGAGCGAGAAAAAGCCCGAGCAAAATCAGATCACCATCCGTGGTGCCCGCACCCACAATCTCAAGGGCATCGACGTCGACATCCCGCATAACGCCCTTACGGTCGTCTCCGGCGTCTCCGGTTCGGGCAAATCCTCCCTCGCCTTCGACACCGTCTACGCCGAGGGCCAGCGCCGCTACGTCGAGTCGCTCTCCGCCTACGCCCGCCAATTTCTCGAGCGCATCGAAAAGCCCGACGTCGACCACATCGACGGCCTCGCCCCTGCCATCGCCATCAAGCAGAAGAACCAGACGCGCAACCCACGCTCCACAGTAGCGACGGCGACCGAGATCTACGACTACCTCCGCCTCCTCTACGCACGCTGCGGCACCGTCACCTGCCTGCACTGCGGAGGCGTGGTCAAGACCGACACCGTCGACGAAATCGTCACCTCCCTCTTATCTCTGCCGGAAGGCACACGCGTCTATGCGCTCTTCCCCATCCAACGCGCCGAGATCAAGCTCGAGCCGATGCGTGCTGCCTCCACCGAAGACGCGGCCACATCCGAGCCCGCCAAACAGAAAAAGACCACCGCCAAAAAACCCGCGAAGACCACAAAGCCCGAGCCGATTCTCGACCTCACTGACTCCCTCAAAGAGCGCCTCACCGAGCTGCGCCGCCGCGGCTACAACCGCCTTTATCAAAATGGAAGCATCGTCGAGTTCTCCACCCCCGAATCCCTCCTCGAGCTCGACTTCACCCAGCCCATCTTCGTCCTCGCCGATCGCCTCGCCCTCTCGCCCGACATCCGCTCACGTCTCGTCGACGCCATCGAGACCGGCTACCGCGAATCCGGCGAGATCCGCTTCATGACGGTACCGCGTGAAGGAGAAGGCGAGCCCCGCACCCACCGCTTCTCCGCCGCCTTCGAGTGCACCACCTGCCACCGCGCCTACCGCGAGCCCGAACCGCGCCTCTTCTCCTTCAACAATCCCTACGGAGCCTGCCCGCGATGCCAGGGCTTCGGCAACACCATCGACTTCGACCCCAACCTCATCATCCCCGACAAGTCGAAGACCCTCGCCGCTGGCGCCGTCGCTCCCTGGACCACCACCAAGTACCGCGCTCACCACGGCGAGATGCTCCGCGCCGCTAAAGCCGCAGGTGTTCCCCTGGACGTCCCCTGGTACGACCTTACCGCCGAGCAGCAGCGCTTCATCGAAGATGGAGGCCCCGGCTTCCCCGGCATACGAGGCTTCTTCGCCGCACTCGAACAGAAGAAGTACAAGCTGCACGTCCGCGTCTTCCTCTCGAAGTACCGCGGCTACGCCACCTGCCCCGACTGCCGCGGTCAGCGCCTTCGCGCCGAGGCTCGCGCCGTCCTGCTGAACGACAAAAACATCTGCGAGGTCTCTTCCCTTACCGTCACCGCCGCGCGTGACTTCTTCGACTCGCTCGATCTCTCGCCCTCGCAGGCCGAGATCGCCGGAAAGATCTTCGAAGAGGTTCGCCAGCGCATCCAGTTCCTCGATCAGGTTGGCCTCGACTACCTCACGCTCGATCGCCTCTCTTCTACGCTTTCGGGCGGAGAATCGCAGCGCATCCAACTCGCCACGTCGCTGGGCTCGCGCCTCGTCGGCGCACTCTACGTCCTCGACGAGCCATCCATCGGCCTGCACACCCGCGACACCGCACGTCTCATCCACATCATGGAAGAGCTGCGCGACCTCGGCAACACCATCCTCGTCGTCGAGCACGACCCCGACGTCATCCGCTCCGCCGACCACCTCATCGACCTCGGCCCCGGCGCGGGCGAGCTCGGAGGCCAACTCCTCGCCGCAGGCACCGTCGCCGAAGTCACGCACGACCCGAACTCCATCACCGGCAAATACCTCTCCGGGCGCGCCTCGATCGCCATTCCCAAACACCGCCGCGAGCCCGGCCGCGACCGCATCAGGCTCACCGGCGCACGTATCCACAACCTGCGCGGCGTCGACGTCGAGATCCCGCTCAACATGCTCGTCTGCGTAACCGGAGTCTCCGGCTCCGGCAAATCCACCCTCGTCCACCAGGTCCTCTACCGCGCGCTGATTCAATCGCTGGGACAGGAAGGCGCAGCCGATGGCGTCGACCCCACGCAGCTCTACCGCGAGCTCTCGGGCGTGCAGCACCTCAACGACGTCGTCCTCGTCGACCAGTCCCCCATCGGACGCACCCCACGCTCGAACCCCGTCACCTACATCAAAGCCTTCGACGACATCCGCGCCCTCTTCGCCTCACAGCCCGACGCCAAGCGACGCGGGCTCACCGCCGGACACTTCTCCTTCAACGTTCCCGGCGGACGCTGCGATGTCTGCGAAGGCGACGGCACCGTCACGGTCGAAATGCAGTTCCTCGCCGACGTCGAGCTTCCCTGCGAAGAATGCAACGCTACTCGTTACAAATCTTCCATCCTCGAGATCCGCTACAAGGGCAAAAACATCCATGACGTCCTCAACATGACCGTCAAGGAAGCCCTCGTCTACTTCGCCGGTCATCCGAAGATTGTCGACAAACTCTACGTCCTCGACGAGGTGGGCCTCGGCTACGTCCGTCTCGGTCAGTCCGCCACCACCCTCTCCGATCTCGAAGCCCAGCGCGTCAAGCTTGCGTCCCACCTGGCTTCTACGCGCTCCGCCTCCAATCGCGCGGGCACCAACGATGCCGCCGCCAGGGCTCGGAGCCGCACCCTCTACATCCTCGACGAGCCCACCACCGGCCTCCACTTCGACGACGTCGCCAAGCTGCTCGCTGCATTCCGCAAGCTCATCGAGGGCGGAGGCTCCCTGCTCGTCATCGAGCACAACCTCGACGTCATCAAATCCGCCGACTGGATCATCGACATGGGCCCCGAGGGTGGCAACCGCGGAGGCCAGGTCGTAGCCACCGGCACTCCCGAGGAGATCGCCGCCAACCCGGACTCTCACACCGGTCACTGGCTCGCACCTGTTCTCAAGTCACTTGCGAAACCGGAAGCGGAGCTTCAGGTCACCGCATAAAGAGAATTTGTTATCCAACTGTTTTATCAGTTCCGCTTTGTCATTCTGTAGTTTTGCCATCCCCTGCCCTGCCATTCCGCAACAAAACCGGTCCGACAAACTCTGGATCGCCACAAACCCTGATTTTGTCATTCCGCAGCGAAGCGGAGGAATCTGTTTTCATTCTGCATTGGCTAGAATGCTTGCGTGCCCTCGCGTGAATTTGAGTTCTTCGTCTACATCCTCTCCAGTCGTTCTCGCACCCTCTACATCGGCGTAACCGGCGATTTGCGTCTTCGCATACTACAGCATCGAGAGAAGAAGCCAGGATCGTTCACCGCGCGATACAACATCCATCGCCTGGTTTATTTCGAGAGATATCAGTATGTCGATAGTGCAATTGCAAGAGAGAATGAGTTGAAAGATTGGAGCCGAGCCCGCAAGATTGCGCTAATCGAGAGCATGAATGCTACGTGGGAGGATTTAGCAGCAGATTTAAAGTGAAAAGTAGATTCCTCCGCTTCGCTGCGGAATGACAAGGCTGAAACATCACCACCTCAGACAAAGGTTTGCGACATGCTTCGAAGGATGACAACAGCAGCGTTCCAGTTTTGCCTCACGGTCTCTGCTCTATTCGCCCAGCAGCCTGCAACCCCGCTACAGATGTGCGATGGCGCGATGTCTCCTGGCGTAGCGGTAGCCACCTTTGAACACAGCGACATGATCTTTCCTGTGCGCGTCGTGCCGCGTGGAGCCAGCGTGCATCCTCTCCCCGCAGCGCCGCAGCCGCTCAAGAACGTTCAGTTCGAGATCAAGGACAAGAAGTACGACCTGTTTGACTACATGGCGCTGAATCGCGTCGCAGGCTTGCTGATTCTGAAGGATGGCAAGATCGTCCTCGAGGATTACGAGCTCGGAGCAGGCCCTGAGACACGCTGGGCATCCTTCTCCATGGCAAAGTCCATCTCCTCCACACTGGTAGCCGCGGCTCTGCAGGACGGGTCCATCGCAAGCCTTGACGATCAACTGACGAAGTATGCACCCGCCTTCAAGGGCAGTGCGTACGACGGCGTCACCGTCCGCAACCTGTTACAGATGTCGTCGGGAGTGAAGTGGGACGAGACCTACACCGATCCGCGCTCCGACGCGAGAAAGATTCTCGACGAACAGCTCCTGCAGAAGCCTGGAACCGTCGTGCGCTACATGAGCGCACTGCCAAGGGCCGCCAAGCCCGGTTCCGTCTGGCACTACAGCACCGGTGAAACCTACGTCGTAGGAGCGCTTCTGGAAGGCGCAACCCATCGGCCGCTGGCGGACTACCTCTCGGAAAAGATATGGAAGCCCGCCGGCATGGAGTCCAGCGCAACCTGGTGGCTCGACGCGCCAAACGGCCTGGAGCTCGCCGGCACAGGAATCAGCGCGACGCTGCGGGACTACGGACGCTTTGGATTGTTCGTCCAGCAGGACGGCGTAATCGACGGGAAACGGATCGTGCCGCGGGGCTGGTTTCAGGAGGCGGGAAGCCCCAAGATTATCGGAGGCAAGCCCGTGAACTACGGTTACCTCTGGTGGCCTCTGCCGGAGGGCGACCCGGTCAATCGGGGAGCGCTTCAGGCGGTGGGCATCTTTGGCCAGCACATGTACATCAATCCCGCACAAAAACTAGTGATCGTCGTGTTGAGCGCCCGGCCCAAACCGACAGGAGCAACCGTGGTGGAAGACTCAGCCTTCTTTGCAGCGGTCGCGCATGCTCTCCAATAACGCGCCTGCATTCGCACTACTCATTTGCACGCCTCAACCCCACCTCCACCCCGCCAAAAGTCCTTGTCGCTACTCCACGAAACTGAAATCATGCGTTATGACTAAGCAGAGAGGTTATCCTGACCGCCGAGGTATGGGAGCACAGAGCGACTTCATCTCTGAGACCTTTGTGCCAAGTCCACAACACCAGCAGAAGCAGCTCGATCGGGCGAAAGTCCTCATAGCGTCGGGAATGCTATTGCAGGATGTTGCGAGACTGCTCACCGTCCCATCGGACTGGCTGTCTGATCAGCTCGATCATTCTTAGATCACGGGTTTCAGTCGGGAGGATGGTAGTTGTATCGGGAGCGTTATACTTCCGCGCCTACTTCAACGCTCTTCTCCTTTACCGAAAACAATAGCGGGCCAATAGCAACAATCGCTCCGGCTCCCACCACCAGCAGCAAAGCCACACGCAGTCCCATCAGAACCGCCAGCCACCCGATCAGCGGAGGCCCCGCAAGAAAACCGAAGTACCCGATCGTCGACAGCGCCGAGATCGCCGGCCCCGCGCCCATTCGCGTATCTCTTCCCGCCAGCGTCATAATCACTGGAACCACATTCGCCACACCCATTCCCGTCAGCACCAGACCAAACGCTGCCAGCACCAGCGAATGCGACACCAGCATGCAGCCAAAGCCAGCCGCGATCAACGTTCCGCTCCCGATCAGGATGGTCCTGTCTTCAAAGCGTCCAATCAGCCAATCACCTGCAAACCGCGCGCTGGCCATGGCAATCGCATAGGTCGCAAATCCTGCCGCCGCCAGCGACAGGCTCGCTCCCATATTCGACTTCAGATATACCGCGGCCCAGTCTCCAATCGCTCCCTCCGCAAACAATCCGAAGAAAGCAATCAAAGCCAGCCGTAGCAACAGCGCATCAGGAAAGAGAAACTTTGTCTTCTCCTCACGTGCTTTGCGCTCCTCTTCCACCAGAAGCGGAAGAACGGCTAGCACCGCGACTCCCAACACAATCGAGCCCATCGAAAGATTCCACCGCAGCGGCATCCCATGCTTCAGCAGAACACTCGTCATTCCAGCGCCGATCAACCCACCCAGGCTCCAGCACCCCTGCAACAGACTCATACTCGAGCGACGATAGTGCTGCTCCACCGCAATCGCCTGCGCGTTCACAGAGACATCCAGAGCACCCTTCGCTGCTCCATACAGCATCGCAAACATCACCAGCAGACCGAACGAGTTCGCCTGCGCCAAACCAGCCAGCATGACGACATAAAGGATTGCCACAACCCGGACGACAATCCTGCTGCCGAACCGGGCGATCAGATGCCCCATGATCGGCATCGTCACAATCGCCCCTCCAACCAGGCTCAGCAGAACCTCGCTCAGCGCCCCGTTGCCCAGATGCAGGCTCTGCTTGAAGACCGGCACATGGGCCGCCCACAAACCGAACCCCGTTCCATCCACCAGGAAGAGAACCGCGAGCGCCCACTTCGGCCATCGAATCCGCATATACCTATTAGAGCGGCTTTTCATGAATTTCGATTTATGAAATATGCGTGGCTCCTTGATAACCTTTAGGAATGAGCATCAATCTGGATGCCCTCCGCGCCTTCGTCGTCCTCTCCGAAGAGCTGAACTTCGGCCGAACCGCCGCGCGGCTCAACATCTCGCAGCCCGCGCTCACCAAGCAGATTAAACGTTTCGAGGAAGAGATCGGCGGACGTCTCTTCGAGCGCACCACCGGGCGCGTCAGCCTCACCGCCGCAGGCGAAGCTCTCTGGGAACGCTCACGGACGCTGATGAACGATGCTGCTGCGTGGGAGTCGTTCGCCCGTCAGGCCGTGCGTGGTGAATTTGGAAGTCTCCGGATCGCCTTCGGAATCGCCACCCTCGGCGACCTGCTTCCACGCTCCGTCATCGCCTTTCGAAAGGCCTTCCCCAACGTCATGCTCGAGATGCACGACCTCGCCAGCCAGGCCCAGATGGAAGGGCTTCTCGAAGGCAGCATCGATCTCGGCTTTATCCGGCTGCCAGTCTCCGCAACCGGCCTCGAGATCACCCCAGTCCTCGAAGAAGAGCTGCTGATCGCCGTCTCCCAATCGCGCTTCACCCGGGCCCATCTGGCTCTGAAAGATCTCCGGCACGAGCCCTTCGTGCTGATCTCTCGCTCCATCTCAAAAAGCCTTCGCCAGCACACCATCAGCGTCTGCGCCGCCGCCGGATTCACCCCCACCGTCATCCAGGAGGTCGGCGAACTGTTCACCGTCCTGAACCTGGTTCGTGCCGGCCTCGGAGTCAGTCTCGTCCCCTCCACCGCCCGCCGCATGCGCGTTCCCGGCGTTCGCTTTCTCCCCATCTCTACACCAGCCGCGAAGTGGAAGATCGGCATGGCCTGGAGAAAGGACCGCTACGACAGGGTGCGAACCTTCGCCGCAATCGTGCAGTCCATCGTATCCGCCTGAGCAAACCCATCACCCTGTTCTCGATACCGGTCATTGTCCTTTACTGCTATGATTCAGGCGCTTTTAGCAGGCCCATCCAAATCGCTGATCTTCCAGGCCCATTCTTCTCAAGAAAGCGGAGGAAATGGTTATGCACAGGACGAGAACAAGCGGCCCACTCCTCAGAACCATTTTTGCGCTGTTGGCAATCTCGGCTTCGATCTCACATGCACAAACCAGCGCCCTCGACCGGACAGTCCTTCCTGTTCCCGAGCCTGACTATCCGCACAGTACAGTCCTCGATGCGCGTAACGCTACGCCACCACCACGATTCGAAGTCAATGCGCCCTCCGGAGCTCCCAACGTTCTCATCGTATTAATCGACGACATGGGTTTCGGCATGCCCAGCACCTTCGGCGGTCCCATACATATGCCGAATGCTGACGCTCTCGCCGGCAGCGGCCTCCGCTACAACCAGTTCCACACAACGGCTCTCTGTTCGCCCTCACGCACAGCACTGCTCTCCGGGCGCAACCATCACATGAACAACATGGGCAGCATTACCGAAACCGCGACTGCCTTTCCAGGCAACACCGGCCAACGCCCCAGCTCCGTTGCTCCACTCGCCGAGATGCTTCGACTCAACGGTTACAGCACCGCCATGTTCGGGAAGAATCACGAGACCGCCGCCTGGGAGGTCAGCCCCTCCGGCCCCACCGATCGCTGGCCTACGCGCTCCGGCTTCGACGAGTTCTATGGATTCATTGGCGGCGAAGCGGATCAGTGGGCGCCAAGTCTGTATGAAGGCTTGAATCGTATCGAGCCTCCCCGCCGCCCCGGCTATCACTTGATGACCGATCTCACCGAGCACGCCATCGCCTGGGTAAAGTTCCAGAAATCGCTCACGCCCGAAAAGCCTTTCTTCATCTACTTCGCACCGGGAGCCACTCACGCTCCGCATCATGTGCCTGCCGAATGGATCGCCAAATACAAGGGCAAGTTCGATGGCGGCTGGGACAAAATGCGCGAGGACACACTTGCTCGCCAGATCCAGCTTGGAGTAGTCCCGCCCGGTACAAAGCTCGCGCCCAAACCCGAAGCGATCAAAGACTGGAGCAGTCTCTCTCCTGATGAAAAGAAACTTTTCGCGCATCAGATGGAGGTCTACGCGGCCTTCGGGGAATACGCTGACTTCGAGATCGGCCGCCTCTTCGCCGCACTCAAAGAGACAGGCCAGTTCGACAATACGCTGATCTTCTACATCATCGGAGACAACGGAACCAGCGCCGAAGGCGGCATGAGCGGAATGTTCAACGAGATGACCTACTTCAACGGTGTCATCGAGACCGTGCCCGAGATGCTGAAGCATTACAACGAGTGGGGTGGCCCCACCACTTATCCCCACATGGCCGCAGGCTGGGCCGTTGCAGGTGATACGCCCTTTACCTGGACCAAGCAGGTTGCCTCCAACTACGGCGGCACACGCAACGGGATGATCGTTTCCTGGCCCAACCACATCAACGCAACCAACGAAGTCCGCTCCCAATGGCACCACATCATCGATGTCGCACCAACTGTGCTCGAAGCCGCCAAACTCCCGGAGCCGAAGTGCGTCAACGGTGTGAACCAGAGTCCTATTGAAGGTGTCAGCATGTTGTACACCTTCGAAAATGCAAAGGCGGAGAGCCCGCACAAGACGCAGTACTTCGAGATCTTCGGCAATCGCGCCGTCTACAACGATGGATGGTTCGCCGGCACCATCCACAAAGCTCCTTGGGAAGCGAAACCACGCGCCGGTCTGCAAGACGATACGTGGGAGCTTTACGACACCTCTAAAGACTTCAGCATGGTCGACAATCTGGCCGCCTCCAATCCGGAAAAGCTGAAGCAGTTGCAGGCCCTCTTTCTGGAAGAGGCCATCAAGTATCGTGTTCTTCCCATCGATGATCGTGGCATCGAACGCGCCAATGCAAAACTGGCAGGTCGCCCCGATGTCATGGGAGACCGTACCTCACTCACTCTGAGCACCGGCATGGTCGGGATGAGCGAGAACGTCTTCATCAACACGAAGAACCGCTCGTTCTCCATCACAGCGGAGGTTGACATTCCAAAGGGAGGAGCCAACGGAGTCATTCTCGCGGAGGCCGGCAGATTCGGTGGCTTCAGCCTGTATCTCAAAGGCGGCAAGCCGACGTATACCTACAACTTTCTCGGCCTCAACGAATACAAAGTGTCCTCACCCCAGGCGCTCGGTCCTGGAAAAGCCACCATACGCATGGACTTTGCCTACGACGGCGGAGGTTTCGGCAAAGGAGGCACCGCCACTCTCCTGGTCAACGGAACGAAGGTTGCAAGTGGCCGCATCGAGCGCACCCAGCCATTCATCTTCTCCGCGGATGAGGGCGCCGGCATCGGCATCGATGACGCCTCCCCTGTGACCGTCGACTACAAAGAGGGGGACAATGCCTTTACCGGCAACATCCTCAAGGTCGTTGTCGACGTGCAGCCCACCGCCGCACAGAAGACGGTGGAAACCAACGGTCGGCAGGAAGCCATTCTCAAAAAGGCAATCTCGGACTAAATCTGAGAAACCCGTTGGTCTGCTTGCTTTGACGTTCTTCGCCGAAAGGGACTTGACGTGCCTGTTACTCTTAAATCAGAGAAACACTCTGGCCCGGCCATTCAGCCGGGTCTTTTCATTTAAGCTAGTGATCAGCCCGGCTAATCGTGGTCCGGGACTATCTTCAATGTTTTGAATATTTTGCACACTTTTGTACGGGAGGGGGAGTCCCAGCGGATGCAGCAGTGGAATCACATCAAACGAGGACCGGCGGCAGGACTCATCCTCCTCGCGCTGACAATTTCGGCGAATTCAACCCTCCACGCCCAGCTTCCCGCCGGAACCCGTGACGCCGCCTCCGAGCGCCAGCAGGATCCCCTGCGAGCCCAGGCCTCCGACGCCCTCGCCAAACAGGACTACGCCTCCGCTGTAAAGCTTCTCACCGCCCTCGCCGAAAAGAACCCGAAAGATCCGCAAGTCCTCTACAATCTGGGCTCCGCCCAGGACGCTCTCGATCAAACCGCGGAAGCCGAAGCCACCTACCGCCGCGCCATCGTCGCCGGACCCAACATGGTCGCCCCTCACCTCGCCCTCGGCCTCCTCCTTGCCCGAACCGGCAAAGCTGCCGATGCTCACACCGAACTGGCCGCCGCGGCCGCCGTACCAAACGGCGACGGTGCCCTTCGCGCCCGGGCGTACCGCGCGATGGCCCGGCTCGACCAGGCCTCCAATCCCGCAGGAGCCAGCGAGGAACTCCTCGCCGCCCTCAAGCTCTCCCCCGAGAACCCCGACGACGTCCTCCTCACCGGCGAGCTCGCCGAAGCCAACAACGACCCAGCCTCCGCCGAGGCCGCCTATCGCCGCCTCCTCGCCGCCGACCCCGACAACACCCAGGCCAGTGCGGCCCTGATCCATCTCCTCGTCCAGCAGAGAAAGCCCGATCAAGCCGAGACCCTCCTCACCGCTGCGCTCCAGAAGCATCCCGACGATCCCACCCTTAACTCGCAGCTCGCCAGCCTTTACGAGTCCCAGAACAAAGCCGACAAGGCTCTTCCCATCGTCGAGAAGCTCCACGCCAGCCAGCCCCAGGACGCTGCCATCTCCCGGCTCCTCGCCCGCCTCTACGTCCGCAACAGCCAGTACGATAAAGCCCTTCCGCTCTACGCCTCTCTCTCCGCCGCCGCTCCGAACGATCCCACCCTGCTCGACGATCAGGCCGATACCCTCATCCGGATGCGCCGCTCCGCCGACGCCGTACCTCTTCTCAAGCGGGCCCTCACCGATCCGAAGGCCTTCCCCACACCTGAGGCCTATGGCGTCGCTGCCAGCCACCTCGCCTTCGCCGCCACGAACAGCAACGACCCGGCCACCGTCTTGCAAGCGCTTGAAATTCGTGCTAAAGTGCTGCCACCAAGTCCGTCCACCCTGTTCCTGGCGGCTACGGCGCACGACAAGCTCCACCAGGTCAAAGAAGCATCTGACCTGTACAAACAGTTCCTTGCGGCTGCAGGCGGCAAGTTCCCGGATGAGGAATGGGAAGCTCGCCACAGGCTCCTTGCACTGGAACACATGAAGTGAGGGAAAGAGTAGTTAGAACATAGACTGACGTCGGACTCCATGTATTTCTGAAGCCAGACGCCCCTACAACGAGGTGCGTTATGCGATTCATCCTTAGGCCTTTTGCTCTGTTTCTCTTCTTGGTTTTGATTTGTCCCGTCTCTCGCGCAGCCGATAAGGCTGCCCTGTTGGACGAGCAGCAGCTCGTGCAACTCGAGCAGCGCGCCGAACAGGCAAATCCACGCGACCAATGCTTCCTTTACACGGAGCTCGTCTCAGCAATGACCGATCTCGCCGGCAAGCAGATGAAGGCAGGCGATCCCGACCGAGCCAACGCCACGCTCAAGAAGGTCGCCAGATATGCCCAGCTTATCCAGTCCAGTCTCAGCCGCGACGCCAAGCGCCTGAAGAATGCGGAAAAGCTCATGCACGACACCACGTACAGGCTTAACCAATATCTGCGCAGCGCCGCGTACGAAGACCAGCCTACACTCCAGGCCACGCTGAAACAGCTGAACCAGGTGCAGACCCAGCTGCTCACGCAGGTCTTCAGCCGCTGACGCCGGACGCTACAATCACCCCATGCGACGCCTCGCTCTGTCCCTGTTCCTCTTTACTCTCTTCGCGCCGTGCGCTTTCGGCCAGCGGGCAGAAGCCAGCCTGACGGAAGGTGAGATCGAGCAACTCCGCGACTCGGCCTACATCGCCAATGATCGCGTGATGGTCTTCATCAAGCTCATCGACACTCGCATCAAATCCATGCAGGACATGTACGCCAAGCCCCGCCGTCCCGGCCGCGAACAGGACACGCACGACCTGCTGGAGCAGTTCGCCTCGCTGGCCGACGAGCTTAGCAACAACCTCGACGACTACGGCCCGCGCCACCGCGACATCCGCAAGGCTCTTCCCAAGTTGGTCGAAGCCACGGAGCGCTGGGCTACGGCAATCAAATCGCCGCCGGACAACGACGCCTATAACGTCTCGCGCAGGATCGCACTCGAGTCCGTGCAGGATCTGCGCGAGCAAGCCACAGAGTTGACCGAAGAACAGAAGACCTGGTTCGCCGCCCATCCGCCTGCGAAGAAGCAAAGCCCCGCCGATGCCGACAGTGCCCCCCGCTGATCGCATCGAATTCAGGGCGCAGCATGCAAGCTCCATAGCCGATGAGGTAAAACGTACGTGAATCCAGCGAACCCCTCCCACTGTGTCGAGGTCGAAGTGAGGCCATGGTTGAATCCAGCATCGACGATCAGATTTTTTCGAATGGGATAAGAGAGCGACCACAAGCTTCCTACTGCATTGCCCTTCGTGAGCGGCTGGGTGAAGTGCCAGAGCTCTCCCGCGAACGTGAACGCTCCGAGCGGGTGCGAGACTGAGAGAGTCTGTCCGAACTGCCCGCGCCGAACCGTCCCGTCAGCCTGTTCAGAGAAGATCCCATTGACATCGAAATGAAATCCTCCGAGGTCTTCGCTGACCAGAAACAATGCACTCTGCCGAAAGGTTCCGATATCGATCTCAGGAGCCGGGCTCTCATACAGCCTCCGGATATAACTCATACTCACCGTTGGGACGTGTCCTTCGCCCGAAAACACTACTCCCTGAACACCGGCAAAGACCTCTCCCGGACGATTCCCGGAGAGCGAGTCTCCGGAAGCTCCTGTTGCATGGACGAGCGGCTCAGACAGAGCAAGCAGTTGAAGACGGCGCGAGACCGTATACTTCGTCACTTGATTGATTCCGATCCGCGTATCGAATTCGGAAGACTCTTCGGCGTACAGCCCTCCATTCTCAAATTGAAGGTAACCCACCGGCGTAAGAGTAGCGGGGGTCGAGACGGTAGGACGTCCCGGGTTAGCTTCAGGCAGCTCGGGGACGGACGATTGCGCCATACAACGCGAGATACAAAACAGCCCGAGCACCCACGCAAGGGCGCATGAAACGCGATAGGACTTCATGGAAATCAGCTCCGGAGAAATGAGATCGCACGCCGAGGCGTGTCCATCATGAGTTCCGGGCTAAGCGCGTGGGGGAAGAGATGGGGGAGGTGCCGTCCAGCCTGGAGAGTGTTCCTCTTCGATCACCGACAGGTCCACCACAAAATCCGTCTTTGAAAGCATCAGGGCGAACGTCCTGCTCCAGTGAAAACCACAGCAGGAACAGACTCCGTCGCAACGGTCGCTGGCAGGAGGCAGCATATTGCCAAAAGACGAGTGGTGAAGATGGTGATCGCCAAGACCATCACAGGCAGGGCATATCGGTGAGATCAGACTCATCACAACGATCAAAGCGCATAACAGAAGACCGGCAGCCTTGCTTCGATGTGCATGGGATCTGATGGATGAAAACATGACTCTTCCAGCATCGCACGCCCTCGCGGCGTCGTCATTCTCTTCCTCGGTTTTGACTCTCGCGCAGCATCCTCTACTCTGAAGAAGCAGCTATGACCAATCCATCTTCCTCCCCTATCCGCGTCAGCCTTATCGGCTATGGCTACGTTGGCAAGACCTTTCATGCCCCTCTTGTTCGCGCCGTTCCGGGGCTTCAACTCGTTGTTGTTGGCTCCAGCAGGCCGGAGCGCGTACTCGCGGACTTCCCCGGAGTCACCGTCTGTCCTTTCATGGAAGCAGCGACGCACTCCGGCGTGGATCTGGTCGTCATTGCCACCCCTAATGAGAGTCACTTCCCTCTCGCCGCAGCCGCCCTCCGGGCAGGCAAGCACGTTGTTGTCGACAAGCCCTTCACCCTCGACCTCGCCGAGGCCCGTGAGCTCGTCCGGATCGCACGCGAACAGAACCGACTTCTCTCCGTCTTTCAGAACCGCCGATGGGAAGGCGACATCCTCGCCGCCAAAGCCATCCTCGAGTCCGGACGCCTCGGCAAAGTCACGCACTTCGAGGCGCACATGGATCGCTTCCGTCCGCTCGTCCGTCAGCGTTGGCGCGAAGATCCCGGACCTGGAGCCGGTCTCTGGTTCGATCTCGGGCCGCATCTCATCGACGTCACGCTTCACCTCTTCGGCCTGCCCGACTCGGTTCTCGCAAGCATCGCCACGATGCGTCCCGGCGGCAGAACCGACGACTGCGCTCACGTCCAGCTCTTCTATCCCGATCTCCGCGTCATCCTCAACGCCACTTTGCTTTCCTCCGGCGGAATCCCACGCACCCTGCTCCACGGAACGAAAGCGAGCTGGGCGAAGTACGGCCCCGACCTTCAGGAAAAACAGCTCGTCGAAGGCATCATCGCTCCCGGAACAAAAGGGTTCGGTGACGATCCCGATCCCGGCATCCTCTTCGATGGAGCGACCGGTGAGCGCACCGAGATTCCAGTCCCGCCCGCCGACCAGATCGGCTATTACATCGATATGCGCAACGCCATCCTCGGCCGCGCTCCTGTGCCGGTCTCTCCCGAATCCGCCATCGCCGTAATGGCCATCCTCGAGACGACCTTCGCCTCCGGCGAGCAAGGCAGAGTGCTTCCCATTCCTCTCACCCCGGAAGAACGGGAGGCATACCAGAAGCGAGAGCCGCAATCGCACCCCTGACTCCCTCGATAACCACCCCGCGCTAAGTTCATGCATCTCACGCGATCCTCGAATAAAATCTCTTTATCGGGAGTCATCCCCAGACAAGGACAATCTCTCTGAGCACCTCGGATCAGCCCGGCTCCACTCTGCGTAAGTTCCTGCATCTTTTTTCTCAGGCACCGCAGACGTCCATGCTCTTCGACTCTCCGCCCAGCCCTCCTGCCAAGGCCACGCCAAAGAGATCCCGCTCCACCCTTCCCGCTTCGCAGTCCCTTATCACCGTCTTTCAGGAGCAATACCGCGCGCTTCGGCCGCGCGCCCCCATCCCTCCTTTCGACGTCCGTTTCCGCCGCTTCACTTCGCTCAACACCACCATCCGGCTTCGTGAAGGACGCCTTCACGTTCGCCTATCCGATCTGCTCGAGCAGGCTCCCGAGACGGTCCACCACGCCATCGCGCATATTCTCCTCGCCAAGCTCTACCGCAAACCCATTGCCCCATCGCATGCCGACCGTTATCGTCGCCATGTCTCTTCCGAAGCCGTCTCGCGTCAGGCCGAACACATTCGCCAGACCCGCGGCCGTAAGCGAATTCTCACGCCCTTAGGTCATCACTTCGATCTCAACGAGGTCTTCGACTCGCTCAATGCGCGCTTCTTCCACGGCCTTCTCGGGCGCCCTGTCCTCACATGGAGCGCCCACCATGCCCGCCGCATGCTTGGCCATTACGACGCGGCCCACAACACCATCATGGTCAGCCGCGTCTTTGATCGCCCCGACACCCCGCGCTGCGCGATTGAGTATCTGCTCTACCACGAGATGTTGCACCTCAAGCATCCCGTCCGCGTGAAGGCCGGACGCCGCTGCGTTCACTCCCGCGAATTTCAGGCCGAGGAGCGTCTCTTCCCTCACCTCGAAGAGGCCAAAGCCTACCTCCGTCGCCTCTAAGTCGAGTCTGCCCAACAAATCTCCCGCTCTACAGCAACATGATCGTGGTAACATCCTCCCGTCCAACGCTTCACCTTCGGACGCACGTCGGCCAACTCAACGTTGCGCCGGCTACAGGCCTCGCCGTAATTGAGCATCAAGAATCTCTTTTAGGAAACCGAGGGTACTCACTATGCCGATGTACAAACGCGCAACTGCCGAGTTTTTCGGAACCTTCTGGCTTGTCTTCGGAGGCTGTGGCAGTGCCGTCCTTGCCGCCGCCTTCCCACAACTCGGCATCGGCTTCACCGGTGTCGCTCTCGCCTTTGGACTCACCGTACTGACCATGGCCTATGCCATCGGCCACATCTCCGGTTGCCATCTCAATCCAGCCGTCTCCATCGGCCTCGTCGTCGGAAAGCGCTTTCCCGCCTCCGAACTCCTGCCCTACATCATCGCCCAGGTTGTGGGAGCTATCGTCGCCTCAGGCGTTCTCTACCTCATCGCCAGCGGCCGTCCCGAGTTCTCCCTCGCAGGAGGCTTCGCCTCCAACGGCTACGGCCTACACTCACCCGGCGGCTACTCGCTGGTCGCTTGCTTTGTCGCCGAAGTCGTCCTGACCGCCTTCTTCCTTCTCGTCATCCTCGGAGCCACCGACCAGCGCGCTCCCAAGGGCTTCGCTCCCATCGCCATCGGCTTTTGCCTCACGCTGATCCACCTCATCAGCATCCCCGTCACCAACACCTCAGTGAACCCGGCACGCTCCACTGGTCCTGCCCTCTTCGTCGGCGGCTGGGCCATCTCGCAGCTCTGGCTCTTCTGGGTCGCTCCCATTCTTGGAGCTATCCTCGGCGGCATCATCTCCAACATCTTCTTCGATGCGCCCCAGCCCTCCGTACGCGAAGAGCTCTCACGCTAACCTGACAAGACAAAAGCCCGGATGGCTGCGAGAAGGACTCGCACCCATCCGGGCTTTTGATCTTCAGCTCAGTTTTGCGAGTCCCCTGCCAACTCCGGGGTCCACTGCACATTCTTCGATCGAGCCACCGCGACCAGCGCCACTCCTGCCAGAATCGATCCCAATGCCGCTACCTGCGCGTTGCTCATGCCCCAGTACAATCTCGGATTGATCCGGACAAACTCAACCAGGAACCTGCCGATACCGCTCAGCACCAGGTACTCGCCGGTAATCACGCTTACCGGGGGTTTGCTCTTTGCCCTGCGCCATAGCCACAACGCCAGCGCGACGGAGTACAGCAGCTCGTAGACTGGCGTCGGCTGCACCAGGTCCGGCGTCGGCACCAGCGCATCCGCACGCATGTGCACTCCCCACGGCAGCGTCGTCTTGATTCCATAGTCGCCATCACCAGAGAGCAGGCATCCGATCCGGCCTACGCCATACCCGATCGCAGCTGCGGGCGCGGCGAGGTCCAACATTCGCAGCGCTCCGATGCTCTCGCCGGAAGCACCCTCTCCCTGCACGCGAAACTTCGCCTTCGTCCCCATCCACATCAGCATCAGGATTCCCGCCAGCATCCCGCCAAACCAGGCGAATCCCGCCTGGAACCAATGCAGAAATCCGATCACCATATCCAGCGGGTGCTTCCATCCCGGAGCCACGATCCGAGCCATCGACATGCGCAGCGTAGCCGGATCCTGCAGCTCATGCCATACCTTGGCGCCAACCACCCCGGCAATCACCACAAACGCCACAATATTCAGCGCGTCGGCATCCACGCCATTGCGAACGAAGTTTTTGTGCAGCACCACGGTCGCGACCACTGCGGCCAGCCACAGCAACAGCCCGAACGTACCCAGGTGCACCGGGCCAAAATCGATATAGGGAAACATAATCCTCGCTTCTCTTCTAGTGTATCGTCCGGCGGTTTGGTTTTCTCCCTCCATACGGTCACCCTTGGGAAAGCGCCTCTTCGCTGCAGTTCGCTATGGAGATGGGCAAGCCGTCATGCCCTGTCTGGTTTTGGAGGCGCCCAGCAGCCGACAAGAGGGAGAATCGCTTCGGAATTGTATACTTACGCTTACTTACGCTTATTGACCTTTGCTCGGAGAGCCGAATGAATGTGAAGGAAAACCTGCAGACTCTTCTATGCAATCGACACTTGCCCGGCCATGCCAGAGGAATCTATTCCGTATGTACGGCCAATCCGACGGCGATCCGAGCTGCGATGCGTCAGGCACGGGCAGACGATTCCCCGCTGCTTCTTGAGGCAACGTCCAATCAGGTAAATCAATTCGGCGGGTACACGCGGATGCGGCCTGCAGACTTTCGCGAGCTGGCGCAGCAGCTCGCGGCCGAGGAATCTCTTCCCTTTGACCGGATCATCCTCGGCGGAGACCACCTGGGGCCCAATCCCTGGCAACATGAGCCGGCAAAGATTGCCATGGCGCACGCGGAAGAACTCGTAGCGGAGTATGCACGTGAAGGTTTCGTGAAGCTTCACCTGGATGCAAGCATGCCATGCGCGGATGATCCTTCCCCCCTGCTTCCGCAAACCGTTGCGTTGCGCTCGGCGCGGCTCTGCGCTGCAGCCGAGCGGGCGGTGACTGGGACGAAGCCTGTCTACGTGATTGGCACGGAGGTTCCAACGCCAGGCGGCGCTACAGAGGGCCTCGATTCCCTTGCGGTAACGACGGTGGCAGCCGCGGAAGAGACCTTGGAGGAACATCGCCGGCAGTTTGCCGGCTTAGGGCTGACAGAGGCGTTCGAGCGCGTGATCGCCGTAGTCGTGCAACCAGGCGTCGAGTTCAACCACGATTCAGTTCATGAGTACGACGGAAACCAGGCGCAGGCACTCTCATCATGGCTACAATCTCGTGCGCCGCTTGTCTTTGAAGCGCACTCGTCGGATTACCAGAAGGAGCAGGCCTATTTCGAACTGCTTCGCGACGGCTTTGCCATCCTTAAGGTCGGTCCGGCCGTAACCTTTGCCATGCGCGAAGCCATCTTCGCGCTTGCGGCAATCGAGGCATATCTCCTACCGGATACGAAGCAATCTTGTGTGCGCGAGACAGTGGAACGAGTGATGCTTGCGTCTCCGGCAAACTGGAAAAGTCATTATCACGGCAACGCGGAGGAGCAGAGGCTGCTGCGCACCTTCAGCTATAGCGATCGCATCCGCTACTACTGGTCGCAACCCGACGTGCACGCAGCCGTAGAGCGCCTGATGGAGAATCTACGATCTGTAAGCATTCCCGAGACAATGCTCAGCGCATTTTTGCCGCTGGAGTACGCAGCCTTGCGCGATCACCAACTCTCGATGGAACCCATGGAGATCTTGCTGCATGCCACGCAAAGGTCCCTTCAGCCTTACGCGCAAGCCTGCTTCCCCAGGCACTAGCTTTGGATTGCAGAAGCAAACGGCAGTCACTTCTAAGAGAGTGTTTGCAGCTCATCTTCTGAATCGGATTGGCTTTTTGCCATGATGCCCATATCTTTAGCTAGCGTGATATTTGCAGTGAGCAGATTCAAAAGCT
>Ga0193717_1000398_pt1 | contig 30451 bp, 21 predicted proteins | sample U2c2metaG_FD_145900 | JGI IMG/M metagenome (GOLD analysis project Ga0193717, IMG submission 145900) | Soil microbial communities from a riparian zone of the East river system, Colorado, United States - U2c2 | ecosystem: Environmental > Terrestrial > Soil > Riparian zone | place: USA: East River... | reverse complement strand
TTTCGGCCAAGTGGGCTGGATTTGTAAACATTGGCCGACATATCAGTAATGACCGTTCCTCGGTGAGTGACGGAGCGATAGGCCCACCGAACTTGCCTTGAGGTGCTGGAACAACATGATTTGTCATATATCAGTCGCCGAGCAGTACAGCCATCTCGGCCCATGTTCGCGCTGCGATGGCTGTACTTGGCTCAAGGTCCCTCACTTGTGGAATGAGAACCGTACTCAGTACGGCAGCCTTTTGTCTCCAACCTTTGCCTTGAGGATCTGCGTCAAGACATTGTCACGCGCCGCTGCAATATCGTTGGCCGTGTGAACCTTGAGAATCTCATTGACTCCAGCTTCGGCCTTCTCAGCCATCTGCGGAGTTACATGTTCGATGCGACCGAGATCTGCCCACCAATCTTCCATCGCTGGACCGAGATGCTCAAGAAGATGTTTCATCCCACCGTCTCCACCGCCCAGATTCGCGTTCATGAACTGGCCAAGGATGGCCCATCGCAGCCCGGGACCCTGTGCCATGGCAATGTCGATATCGGCCAGGCTGGCCGCATCTTGATCCAGCAAATAGAGCACCTCACGAAACACCGCCGCCTGAATGCGGTTCGCGATATGACCTTTCATTTCCTTCTTCATGCGAATCGGCTTCTTGCCGATCTGTGCATAGAATTTGACAGCACGTGTTACGTTCTCAGCCGAAGTTAGCTTGCCTCCGACGACTTCAACCAAGGGGACGACGTGTGGTGGGTTGAAAGGATGCCCCAGCACGATACGCGCGGGGTTGGTCGCCTCTGTCTGGAAATTCGACACAGGAATGCCCGAAGAACTACTCGCAATGATGACGTCGGGGCCAACAGCGTCAGAGATGTCTTTGAAGAGCTTCAGCTTGAGATCCAACCGCTCTGGGCCGTTTTCCTGGACAAAGTCGACGCCTCGCAAAGACTCCTTCAGATTCGTAGAAAACGTCAGCTTGTTTTTATCGGCGCCGGGCTCAAGACCCATTTCCTCCAGCAGCGTCCATGCGCCATCGATATACGCGCGCATCTTCTTTTCAGCGTCTGCCGCGGGATCGGTTGCGTGCACAACAAATCCTTTCGCGAGATAGTAAGCCGCCCAGCTCATCCCGATCAGCCCACAACCCACGATACCGACTGTTCTTACATTGAGATCATTTTTCATATTTTCCTCGATTGCGTTCAGTACGCGTGCTTCAAGCCGGGTTCCATCCCGGCTCGAAGTAGCGGTTAACAAGACCAGGACGACGTACCTCGCAGCTTACGCAACGTAGGCAATTCCAGTTAGGATCCCTAACTTTGCAATCGTGGTGAAGTGCGCGTTGGCTTCCAGCGGGGCTACGCGCACTACTCCACCGAGTTCTGTCGTAAAGGCACGCTGATTGGCGTGATCGATGGCAAGCCCAATACCTTCCTGCAGTCCAATTGCGAGTACCTCGTGGTTTTCCAGTTGCTTGGCACCGATACGGGAGCGGTTCAGCGAGTTGCCGCCATCGAGGTTGCCTCGGTCAGTCCAGTAGAGAGTGTTCGAGATCGATCGGCTCAGGCAAGTGATCGATCAGCAGTTCGATATCGGTACGGTTCTCGGGCTGCTGACCCTGCGGAACTTCAAGTCCAGCTCGGAAGATGCGTCCCTTGCCACCATCCGGTGGCCCCTTTTGCGTCCAGTAGATATAGCGGTTGACCGGATCGACGGCAATGCCGACGCAGTGACGCATAACATCCTGCGAATCGGCAGGGAACACACCATTGCGAGCTAGAACAGTTACGTTCGAACCGTCGAGGTTTGAGCGCATCACACGCATACCCTCGCGATCGCACCAATACAAGAGTCCCGCGTCAAAGTCGGCGGCAATCTGCTTTGGCGTCACGGTGAGACCATGACCGACCAACAGGCGACGATTGGCACCGTTAAGTCCGATGCGCTCGATCGAACCGTCAGCCTGAAAGAATTCGCCTGGATTTGGACCGATCGCCGGCCCCATGTTTGTCCAGTACAACGTCTTGGTCCTCTTGTCGATAACGATTCCGTCTACGTTGTCGATCAGATTTCCCAGCAGAGTGCGGCGATTGCCACCATCGGGATCCATCTCGATGATTTCGCCGCCTGGTCGGTACTGGAGAATGTATAATTTTCCGGAATTCATGCTGTCCTCTATCCTTTGAGTGCAATCAATGCCCGTTCAAGCAAAGCCAGGCCAGTTGCCAGTAACCCAACGATTGGATTCCATTAACCGCCAACCATCGCCTTAGCGGGATGTTGTCAAATCCGAACTGCTCGCAGTTCGAGCTTGGATATCCAGATCAACTCAGCCACTCAGGCTTGTTCGATCCTCGCGGAACGATCACGGTCCGATACGACCCAGGAGACTTGGACAGGTAGGCCTGCTCGTCGAGCCCCTGATACGTGCCGAGCGGCGTCTCTGCGGTGAATAGATCCGGCGCGACATTTGTGCGCTCTTCAGAGGAGCCGGCCGTCGTCTGGGCGTAGGCTCTGTCGAAAATACCAAGCGAGAGTTGCCAGAGCACAGTGCGAGTGAGCGAGACAACAACCTTGTAGCTTCCTCCCTCCACAGCGCGCCTGCGCAGCGCTGCGAGGACGCCCACAGTGCCGAGCCAGCCCACAACGTTGTCGCAGATGGGAACAATAGGCGGCTGCTTCGGGCTGCTGAGAGACCCTTCGAGAGCGAAGACGCCCGACACCGTTGCACCAATCTCATCAAAGCCAGGCCGGTTCGACCACGGGCCATTTTCTCCGTGAAGAACGACAGTAGCGTGGATCAATCCGGGCTTTTTTGCACATAACTCTTCTGCATCCAGTCCCTGGGATTTCAAATAACCAGGGCGCTTGTTTGCGAAGAAGATGTCGGCATCCTTGAGTAAGGCATCGAACTTGGCGCGATCTTCTTTAGAAGAATCCAGAATTGTAGAGCGCATGCCAACCTGAACGTCCCAGAAGAAGGCCTCTACTTCGGTGTCGTTGGGTCTCCAGATATTCAGGACGTCGGCACCATAGAAGGCCAGGTCTCGCCCAATTGCCGCGCCGGCAATCACATGACCCATTCCGAAGGCCCGAATTCCGTCAAGTGGTGTTTTGGCGTCTGGCTTGAAAGGAATGGGTTCACTCTCACCGATCTTCTCGACGGAAATTAGGGGCATCCTCTCGAGCACTTCGGTGTACTGCAACTCCTCACGCAACTCTTCAAAGGTACGAACCTTGGCAAGGACTAATCCCTCTTCGGCTGCAGCCGCCTCCAAGTCATCTGCACGCCACTGCAGAATGGAATTCTCGAGCGATTCGATGCTGTCGCTGCATCGGAAGAAGTTGAGTGCACGTTGATGCAGCTTAGGGTAGAAGTTCAGAGTCACGACATGCCGGCCATCGCGTGTTTCACGGAAGAGTGGGAATTTAAAGAAGGGATTATTGTCGAAGAAACCCATTGCGGGAGAGCGCCCGTTCACGGTCTCCCAGATCCCTTCGAAGAAGCCGGCGAAGCGTCGAAAGGCCTTGCGAACGTCGACATGAACGTCCTGACCCTGTCCAGTTCGGTCTCTCCACACTGCTGCGGCCGCAATGGTTTTGGCAGCAAGGCCTATGCCTGCCATCGTTGCAAACCGGATCCGGCTAGGAACAATGGGATCTTGGCCATAGAAAGTTAGTTGCCCACCGCTGTCCGCGGCTGACATTCCAACGTCTGCCAGGACTTGATTCACCCCTTCATGGAAATCGAAATCTGGGGAGGTGGCGGGATTGTTTAGTTTGTCGACGATTGTCTCGGTTAAAGGACCTGGAGCTTGAGTTTCTTCCTCAGCCGCGGATAAAGACCTCATACGTAGACTCCTGGGTGATGCCGGTTCTTCAACTTAGTGATAGTAGCGACCGTGAGTGGTCCGGTAAATTACATGTTCCTTGTAGCAATCATTCAGGTGCTGTGGAATGTCGGTAACGTATCATTCCTTAGCTGAATAACCAATTCAAACGCAGCCCTTCCTTGCTCTGCATTCCTTAACCCGACAGATCCGAGCAATTTTGTCAGCGCGTATTTTCAAATAGGTGGGCAATGAGATGTTTGGGCTTCCACCTATGCCAACGCTTCCTTAGTCTCTGAGACTCCCGCAAGTAAACTCCAAGCCAGTGTTGCACCGACCGGTTGAGACCGCCTGACTTTTCAGGCGGATTAGACAGATACAACGCTGATCCAGCTTTGGAACGATTAGCAACACTGCCGGCTTCTTGCACCAGTATGAGGTCAGCAGCTACGTCGTTGTTTCGCGAACCCTCCGCCTATTCCAGACGCCTGCCAGTGCGTATGGCTGGCCTCATCTCCGCTAAACCGTAAAATCCTATGGCGACCCGTGCCATTTCACAGAGGTCAGGACGCGTGACTCAGGGAGGATAAAGGTAAAGCTATGCTGAACGTCGCGCCGCCGTCGGGGTTATCGGCAAGATTGCGTGGACATCCCTTCGATCGCATCTGTCTTCGTCAACGGACAGGTCGAACGCATGAACCGGACCATCAAGGAAGCCACCGTCAAACACGCTTCTTCTATGACACGCACGAACAACTCAAAGCGCACTTGTCGGACTTCATCGCAGCCCACAACTTCGCTCGGCGACTCAAGACCCTTCGCGGCCTCACACCTTACGAAGCCCTCTGCAAACTCTGGACCCACGACCCAGACAGATTTACACTCGACCCAATCCACCAAATGCCGGGATTAAACACCTAGTTGTGAAAAGGGTGCCAGACTTCACGTAACAATGTTAGGTGGCTAGCAAGGAAAGTCGGCGTAGATATTAGTACCGCACGTCAGCCCCGGGCCTGTGGTCAAGTATCGGGGCAAAATCGGGCGGTGAAAGATTACATTAAGATGTGATAGAAAAAGGGTTTCCAGGCGTTATACCGTGTGCATCATGGGAGCCGACGAGAACAATGCGGCCAATGATGAGAGACTGAGGCTTCGACGAATTGTCGATGGGACTCCTGCGCTTATCCACACAGCCCGGCCGGATGGCTACCTCGATTTCTTCAATCAGATGTGGCTCGACTTTTTCGGACAACCGATCGAGAAGCTATTGGGATGGGAATGGACCTCCTTTATTCATCCAGAAGACGTCGAGGCTTTCGTACAGAAGTGGCGGCAGTCGATCGCCACGGGAAAGCCCTTTGAGGAAATAGCGCGACTGCGGCGGGCTGATGGGGAATATCGCTGGATGCTGCACCACAAAGTCGCGATGCGCGACGAACATCGAGGAATTATCGAGTGGCATGGATCGAGTATCGATATCGAGGAACGAGAGCGCGCCGCTATAACCAAGACAAAGCTGGCAGAGGGGAGAATCCGGCAAAGCGAGAGGGAGCTTCGGACCGTCGTTGAGGCGCTACCCGCCTTTGTGGGGACCGCTTTGCCTGACGGATCGGCCGATTTCATCAGCCAAAGTTGGGCGGATTACATCGGGGTTTCCAGAGAACAGTGGCAGGGCTTGGGCTGGATGAGCGTATTACATCCCGACGACCGTGATCACGTGGCGGTCAATTGGCAGGCCGCATTGGCCGCCGGAACCTCCCTCGAACAGGAGCTACGCTTTAGACGCGCAGATGGAACCTACCGATGGTTCCTGAATTGCTTTTTCCCTCTGCGCGACGACGAGGGAAATGTCATTAAGTGGTACGGGGTCCTCTTCGATATCGACGACCGGAAACGGGCTGAGGAGCATCTTCGCGATACCCGCATCAAGCTGAGCAAGGCGTCAAGGATCGCCACCGTAGCCGAGCTCTCAGCCTCGATGGCCAACAAACTCAACCAGCCGCTTATGTCCGTGTTTGCAAATGCTCAGGCTTCAAAGCACTGGCTGGCAGCCAATCCGCCAAATCTGGTGGAAACAAACGCCTCGATTGATCGAATATTGAGAGATGCTCGTGGAGCCGATGAGACTATGCAGCACATTCGAGCGCTCTTCAAACACAATTTCTTCAATAGGAAGGAAGAAAGTATCTCCGACATAATGGGTGAGGCTGTCCGTCTCGTTCATGAGGACCCAAACAAGCATGAAGTCCCAATTGAAAGAGACTTTGACGAGGGCCTTCCCAAAGTCTGGGTAGACCCGATACTGATTCAGGCCGTATTCGTCAATTTGATCTCGAACGCTATCGAAGCAATGGAGGTTAGTAGACCCACTTCGCTTGTTAAGGTTCAGGCAGCCGTTACAGATCAGAACGAGGTGCTGATACAAGTGATCGACAACGGCCCGGGAGTCGATGATCCGGAAAGGATCTTCGAACCTTTTTTGACTACGAAGGAGAAAGGGATGGGAATCGGATTGGCTGTATCGCGCTCGATCGTCGAGGCCCATGATGGCCGCATATGGGCTGAGAATAACCCGGGTGGCGGCGCAACGTTCTGCGTAGTTGTACCTTTATCTTCCTGAGTCCCGAATACGATTGGACTTTCAACCTTTGCTTGAACCGAACCCGCAATTGTCGGTCTGAATCACACTTCTGTTTAGTCCCGGCATTTGGTGGATGGGGTCGAGTGTAAATCTGTCAGGCTCTTGGGTCCAGAGTTTACAGATGGATTCGTAAGGTGTGAGGCCCCGAAGGGTCTTGAGTCGTCTGGCGAAGTTATAGGCTGCGATGAAGTCGGACAAGTGTGCTTTGAGTTGTTCGTGCGTGTCGTAGAAGAAGCGTTTGACAGTGGCTTCCTTGATGGTTCGGTTCATCCGTTCGACTTGACCATTGGTCCAGGGATGGTTCGGCTTGGTGAGGCGGTGTTCGATTCCGTGGACATGGCAGGTCCGATCGAAGGGATGGCCGCGGAAGCGGGCGGTTGGACCCTGGCGATTCTTCGGAAGGTCGGCGAACTGGATTCCGTTGTCTGAGCGTTAGAATCTGTTCTCGCATGGAACCGTCATAAGGATTGTCTATCCGGTGCCCTTGCCCTACTAACGTTTTCCCTGCGACAGGCCACTAGTAGGGCGGAATGGTCATCCCGCATAACGAGTGATCTAGGGTTATTTCAGCTGTACGCCTAACGATGCAGGCTCAAATTAGTAGGAACATGTAATTCCTTTTGAGCACACGCAGAGATAGCATCCCCTGTACTGAGGCTAGGTGATCTGCATTAGTCGAAGGGTACGCGACTATAGCGGGATGCCGCTCGAAGCGTGGCCGTTTGTAGCGGATTCATTCTTGCATTGCAAGGAGCATCCGAGTTGCGCCGCTTCGGGGCCCTGCACTATGTCACAACTCGTACTGATGATTCGGATGCTTCGACCGCTGCAGATCGATCCCAGAGTGCTGAAGGCTCGATTGGATTCGGGGGAGAAATTTGGAGTCGTCGATCTGCTGCGCTTCGAGGAGGATCCCGAGGGGGTGGCCGCCATTCCAGGAGCAGTACGACTCGATCCGCTTGAACTTCGGCGTAAAAAGCGCATCGTTGTTCCCGATGACGTCAATCTGGTCATCTACTGCAGACGCAGGAACAGCTTTGTGAGTGCGCGTGTGGCGGTGGCAATGCGGAAGCACGGCATCCATAACGTTCATGTGCTGGCGGGCGGTCTGGAGGCGTGGAAATCTCTCGGGTTTTCCGCTTAGTGACGAGTTTGCGGATATGGAAGTGGAAGTCGCGAGGCTAGGTATCGAGTTTTCTCCACCCTGGCAACACATTCCACGTAGGCAGCATTGAGCGCCGTTTCTTGGAGCATGGACAGTTCAGTGTCTAGGTGTTTAGTCCCGGCATTTGGTGGTGCATACTTTTCCAGAGCTTGGAAGGAGGCACTATGGGACAGGTTTTACACCGAAGCGCCACGACGACAGCGGCGATCCGTCGAGCGATACAGCTTAGTCAAGAGAGCCTGAGGGTGCTGGCTTGGCGGCATGGCACCAACCCGAAGACGGTTGCTAAGTGGAGGAGGCGCGACTCGACCGCACATCGCCGGACCGGCCCGACCCTTCCGAGGTCAACGGTTCTGTCGGTTGAGCAGGAGGCCATCATCGTCGCATTTCGCAAGCACACGCTCTTGCCGCTCGACGACTGTCTCTACGCCTTGCAGGCCACGATTCCTCAGTTGACGCGATCTTCGTTGCATCGTTGCCTCGAACGCCATGGCATCAGCCGTCTGCCCGAGGTGGAAGGCGACAAGCCCAGGAGGAAGAAGTTCGACAGCTATCCGATCGGCTTCTTCCATATCGACCTGGCCGAGGTGAGGACCGCCGAGGGTAAGCTCTACCTCTTCGTGGCCATCGACCGAACCTCCAAGTTCGCCGTGGTCCAACCCGTCGAAAAAGCGGATGTGCGAGCTGCCACTGCCTTCCTCGAGGCACTCGTCGAAGCCGTTCCGTACCGCATTCACACCGTGCTCACAAGCGCGGTAACGGACTCTCTGCGACAGGCCACTAGGAACATGTAATAGCCAACGGAACTCACTCGTCTCGTCAAAATGGCGCGAATCGCAGTCGCAAATTAGCACTGTAGCGAACAAAATGCCGAATCGATGTGTCCTATTCGACCTTTATTACAGGAACATGTGATTGTTTCGCTGGTGCGCGACTGCTACTCTCACGCTGTTACGTGAAGTTAGGACGTTCGGCAATGCAGACATGGACGATAGGTGTAAAGGGAGCCAGAAGCTTGCGGTTTAGGGTCTCCTTCCAGTGGGTCTGGACGTACTCAGTGCAAAACACGGTGACCGGTTGATCATTGAACGGCGCAAGAATAGCTGACGGGAGGTTCGCAATGGCAGTTGAGGAAGCAATCTACGCGGTTCATATGAATGCCACCTGAGGTCGAAGTCGCTATGTTTCATTTAGATTACCTCTCTTGCTTTCTCGCCATATTGGCGACTGTCCTCGTCGGTCGGAAATCGTGGATGGGACTTCTGATACAAATTGTCAATAGCATGATCGTTTGCGTAATCGGCTTTCGCACGTCTCAGTTTGGCTTTATTCCAGCAAACCTGATTTGCATCGGTGTATACGCATTCAGCATCCGGTCTTGGGTCAAGAAGACTCACACGTACCGAATCCGCCAACGATGGGGGTTGGGACCACGGAGACGACGATGGTCAACGCTCCCTACACTCCGATCGTCTCGGAGCGAGGTTGTTTTGTGAGTCGAAGGAGTTATCACATCATTGCGGCTACAAGAGAGAAATTATGAATCGTAATCCCATACCGTCAAGGCAGACACCGGTTACTTCTCTTCCGGTTGGGCGTGGATTAGCTTGCCTGACTCTCCTGCTCTCATTAAACGCAGCATCGATAGGCCAGAATCAGAGCGAAGCACAGAGTCCGGTCTCAGGGTCGACCATCCATGTCACGCAAGTCCTGGGGTTTGAAGGTGCGAAGCATAATGCCACCGGAGAGTTGAAAATCCAGGGTCGCGCCATGCAATTTCAGCACGATGGAAGTACAGCGGCACAGGTAAACATAAGCTCCATTCAAGACATCTTTGTCGAGGGTGGAGACAAGCAGTTAGGCGGCACAGCGATGACGCTTGGCAAAACTGCAGCTCCATTTGGTGGAGGGCGGGTGGTGAGCCTCTTCGCACATAAGAAGTACGACGTCCTCACAGTTGAATATCTTGATAACAGCGGTGGTTTTCACGGCGCCATATTCCAATTGGAAAAAGGTCAAGGAGAAACTTTCAAGAAGGCCCTAGTAGCCGACGGCGCGCACATCACGCCGCCTGTAGAGCGAAGCCCCACCCAAAGCACTCTGGAGGTCAAGAATGACAAATAGAAAAGATTTACTTGCCGCAACGAAGACAACGCTGGGCCTGTCCGGCTTCCACCGGCCAAACAGACACTGTGGACTACTTGCGACTGTTATCCTGCTGGTCTGTGCGTTGCAACTTCAGGTAATCGTACCAACTGTCCATGCGGAATCCTCCACAGATGGGAAAAGCGGAGGCGCCCAGCCATGGAGCGTGCAGGTCGACAGAGTGGACCCCGGCGATGTCGGCCTCGATCCATCCTTCGGAGCGGCCATCTACGAGAATCTCCTGGAGGAACTAGCCAAAACGGAGCAGTTCAAACAGGTGTACCGTAGCGGGGATCGCAATGCGAACGATGCTCCCGGCCTGCTCATTCTGAAGACAACGGTTCAGAAATATACGCCGGGTAGCGAGACTCGACGGGCTGTCACTACCGTGAGTGGGGCAACCAAGTTGAACGTTCGCGTTCAGTTGGTCACACGAAAGGGCCAAGTAGTCGAGGAGCATGTAGTCGATGGCAATGTCCGGTTCATCGGTGGCAACCTGCGAGCAACCCACAACTTGGCACACAATGTGGCAGCTACTTTGAAAAAGTCACCCCTGCCGGAGCAGGCCGCCGTTCTCCCCGAAAAGGAGTCCGGAAGTAAGTAAAACCGGGTGCGTACGGTTATGAGATCCCCAGCCATCCCAATCGACTTGAACCAAGAGAAGGAAAAAGGAACGCTTCAGAGGAGAAGTCAAACTTGAAGTTAAAGCTGAAATGCAGAATGGTTATTGCCCTGTGGCTGGGGGCGTCCCTTGCGTGGGCCGATTCTCTGGAACTGAAGAATGGCAGCTTTATTAAGGGCAAGTTCATGGGTGGCACGGAGAGTGAGATCAGCTTCCAGGTCGGCTCCTCGGTGCAGAAGTACAACCTCGCTGACATCGTTTCGCTCAAGTTTGATTCCGAAAGAACAGCAAATGACCAGCCGAAGCGGTCGGCGAGTTGGCTTCCGAGCGAACCGCAGCCGGCAGAGCAGGCCGGAATGAAGACGCCGGCATATTTCACCATCCCGGCAGGAACGCGTATCTCCGTGCGCACCATCGATGCAATCGATTCTACGCAGAATCAGGTGGGCGATCGATTCCAGGCCTTCCTCGAAGAACCGCTGCGCGTGGACGGCAACGAGATAGTCTCCAGGGATGCCGCCGTCTTTGGTCGGCTGGCGGAGTCGAAAAAATCCGGAACGTTCACCGGTAGATCGCAGCTACAGCTGGAACTAACGGCGCTTGTGGTCAATGGGCAAACGGTGCCGATCGTGACCGGAGACTATGAATTGACCGGCAAGTCGCGCGGGGCGAGCACTGCGAAGAGAACGGTCGGCGGAGCGGCGGTGGGATCGATCATCGGCGCCCTCGCCGGCGGCGGCAAAGGAGCAGCGATCGGCGCGGGCGTCGGCGCGGGCGCGGGCGCAGGGTCCGAAATAATCACCAAGGGAGACCAGGTGAAGGTGCCGTCCGAGACGGTGATCGAGTTCACCCTGCAGCAGGAAGTATCGATACCGACGCGCCGGAATTAGTTCTTGGCAGAGTAACGAGGGAAACCCGGTCAAATCATGTGGTTTAGCGGCCACGTGAAGATTCGCCTGCTCAGCCACCTCGTCACAGCAGCATTCTGCTGGACTAGCAAGGCCCTGCAATCGCTTCTCGACTATCGAGATCGTATTGATCTGCCCGTATTGGATACTCCATATTTATGTAATACGCCAGCTTGTTTTCATTGAATCTTTCTGGTGGTTCGCAACATATAACCAGTGTCGTAACCGTGTACTTGCAGCGAACGGATTGCCGCAACAAAGATGTCCGGCTCCCTCGCGCAATAGAGTAAGAACCGCCTGCCCACCAAGGCGGAGGAGGTCATTCATGGGATCGCCGATTGAAATGGTGTACATCGTTGACGATGATCCGACAGTGTGCGATGCACTTTCATCGTTGCTCCGTGCAAACGGTAAGAACGTTAGAATGTTTTCTTCGGGAACGGAATTCCTAAGCTTTGAGCGAAGGGACGCGGGCGCATGCCTTACCCTCGACCTCAGAATGCCCGGAATGGATGGCCTGGAAGTTCAGAAACTCGTTTCGAATCAGGCATCAATTCCAGTTATCTTCATTACCGGACGGGGTGACGTTCCCTCCACTGTGAGGGCGATGAAAGATGGCGCGGTGGACTTTCTCACCAAGCCCATTGATGAAACTGTGCTCCTCGCCGCCGTCGAACAAGCCCTTGAGAAAGACAGAACTGCAAGATGCGAAGCGCTTGAACTCGCGGACCTCCTTGCGCGCTACCATTCGCTAACGCCTAGAGAACGGGAAGTTCTGCCACTTCTAGCTAGCGGTCTGTTGAACAAGCAGGTCGCATGGGAGCTCGGGATCGTGGAGTACACGGTTCAAATACACCGCGGGAATATAATGCGTAAGATGAAGGCGGATTCCTTTGCAAGGTTAGTTAAGTTGGCGGGAAAGCTCAATCTTGAACAATCCACGGCAAGTAACAGGAATATGTAAGGTGGATTTAGCAGTCCGCTCTTGTAGAGTTCAGCAGAGGACAGGAGAGATTTGAGATGGGCGTACTTGCTCGCACGATCGCGGTGATCGACGACGACGCCCGCGTCCTCGAATCGCTTCAGAACCTTCTTGCATCATTCGGCTATAAGGCGGAGACGTACTCATCTGCCGAACTTTTTCTCATGTCGTATCACAGATGTCGAGATGAGGCAGATGAGCGGCGGCTTAGGACTCCTTCAGCATGTCAGAAGCATGAGGATATGCTGCTTCTGACTTAACCGTCAGTCATCTGTTTGGGTGGCTTCTCGAAATAGAGAGGTTCTCCTCACCAAGCCAGGCACGGCGCAGCAAAGGATCCAGCGCCCCCCTCAGCAACGATCGAGAGTATTGGACGGGGAGCCGGCGGACGCTCCGAGACCTCGGGCCAAACCAGCCTGAAGATCGCCTGTACCTATCAAGGCGCTGCACTCAGCAAGGACGTGCTTCCGTTTGCTCCTTCGACGTCCGATCAGCACGCCCTAGCATGGGAAACCTTAGACACAAAAGAAAGATGGAACTTCGACATGCTCACAGGAACCACCCGCCCGACCCGTTCTCTCCTTCTGATGCTCTTCGGCATCTCCTGCCACGTTGCCGCGTCGTCGATCCCCGGATCGTTTGCCTTACAGGGAGGGGAGCCAAGCACGCAGGCACGCCTGGAGATAACGACGGCAGGCAAGGAACACCTGACAAGGCATCTCGATTTCGCCATGACCAGGGCTGCGAACGGCCCGGCGGTGCGCGACTATCAGGTGGAACTTACGAAGAAACTGCACGTCATCATCGTGAACGATGACCTGTCCGTCTTCCTGCATGTTCACCCGCGATTGCTGCAGAACGGGCACTTTGTCCTCGATCAGCACTTTCCCGCAGAAGGGAAGTACCACATCTTCGCAGACGCTACGCCGGCAGGCCTCGAGCAGCAGGTCTTCCGCTTCGACGTCGGCATCGGGGCCATCTCTGCGGGACATACCGGCGCGTTGGTTCCCACGGGAACCCTGGTTACGGCAGGACCCTATACGGTCACACTGAGCACCGCGAGCCTGAGGGTCGGCAGACCGGAGATGATCCAGATCCACATCGCAAAGCACGGCGCTCCGGCAAGAGACCTGCATCCTTATCTAGGAGTCGCCGCTCACGCTGTCCTGGTCCAATCCACCGATCAGAGCTACGTCCACGCACATTCCATGTTGGAAGACTCCATGGGTCACATGGATATGGGCGAGGGCGCTATGACACACTCGAAGTCCCCAGCTAATCCCGACACTGCTCTCATTGGACCTGACTCCATGCTGCACGTGACGCTGCGGGAGCCGGGAGAGTACAAGCTGTGGCTCCAGTTCCGCGGCGGGGACGCGCTCTACGTAGCACCCTTCGTCGTCATAGGCCGGGACAAGCCTTAGGCATCACGATCGACGCCGGCGAATGCGGCCTCTATCAACACCCGATTGCTGGCAATCGCTGGAACTCAACATTTCTCGTTAGAAATGTCAGGGTATCTGACTCATTAGAAATGTCAGTATAGGTCATTTCCATCGCCCCGCTCGGCGACGCGGCTGTCGCAGCGCTTGAGAACTCGGAATCATCTTGCCGCAGACACTTCCACGGCTGCGGTTGGCAGAGTGAAATGAAACGTCGCGCCTCGTCCGTCGTGGGATGTGGCCCACAAACGGCCACCATGCGATTCCATGATGGAACGGCTGATCGCCAGGCCCATGCCGCTGCCTTGAGGTTTAGTGGTGAAGAAGGCATTGAATATCTCGTCCGCTCTTCCGGCCGGCAATCCTACTCCGGTGTCGCTGACTGAGATCAGCACTTGATCGCCCTCGCCTGGTCCCGTCTTGACCGTGAGCACTCCGCCGGTCTCCTTCATCGCCTCGACACCATTGAGCATGAGGTTCATCAGTACCTGCTGCAGTTGCACCCGGTCCGCCGTGATTTTGGGAAGATGGGCGGCAAGGTCCGTACGAATCGAAACGGCATATTCGTTGGCTTCGCCCCGCAGCAGCAGGACCATTTCGCCGATGATTTCATCCACGTCGACCGACTGTCGCTGCGGAGGAGTCTTCCTATACAACGACCGCAAACGATCGATGATGTCGGCTGCACGCCTCCCGTCCTTAACGATCGCTACTATTGCCCGGCGCGCCTCGTCCAGGTCCGGCTGGTCGCGGTTCAGCCATCGCAGGCTGGCCTGCGCATCCAGCACGGCCGCGCTAATCGGCTGCTTTAACTCGTGAGAGATTGATGCAGCCAGTTCCCCGAGCATGCTGACCCGATTGGTGTGTGCAAGGTCTGCCTGCAGCTCTTCCGCACGCTTGCGATCTTGAATGTCGGTCGCCGCACCGTACCATTTCACGATCTTTCCTCGCTTGTCCCGCAGCGGCACGACGCGGCTTAAAAACCACCGATACTCCCCGTCGGTGCGGCGGAAGCGCAGCTCCTCCTCGACCTCCTCACCACTGGCAATCCCTGCAATTTTAAGTGCCTTCATCGTTTCTCTCTTTTTCATTTACAGCCATCAGTTTGAGCAACATCTATTTCCTGTCCGACCGCTTGCATGATCTGGCCCCATCTTCATTGCATCGGTGTATGGGGATTTCCTGAAGAAAGAAAGCGAACTGATCCGTGGCAATCCCGGTCGGTTCCTGAAACATCGTCCAGCGCTGCGGCAGCATATCTGTTTCTCTTTGAGGGTGTGTCTGCTTCTCAAGACACAATAGAGTGAGGCTGTAGGAGCCTTGAAAAATAACCCATAATTTGGCCAAATGGCCAGCTTATGGGTTATCTATTCTGCTGCGGTAGATAGTGAGAACGCGAAATTTAGATCGCCAAATAGTAGCTCATTCGAGAGGGAAGCTCACTCTCCGATTAGCCGGTTTACGTCCAGGTGGACTGGATTTGTACACTGGCCGACTTGTCGTTACTAATCTCTAAGCACTCGATGACCGGGTCCGCGTACCAACTCTGCTGAATGCCGAATCACGCGGCATCCACGGGAGGGTTTGTTTTCGCGGGAGCCGCTGGCAAGGTAAAGTGGAACGTCGCGCCACGCCCGCCGTGGCCGTTGGCCCAGATCCGGCCTCCATGCGATTCGACGATCGACTTGCTGATTGCCAGGCCCATGCCGCTTCCTTGTGGTTTCGTAGTAAAGAACGCATCAAATATCTGGTTGGCCTTGCCCGGGGATAGCCCGGGTCCTGTGTCATTTACAGAGATCTCGATCTGGCCGTCCTCGCCCAATTGCGAGTTCACCGTAAGCACGCCGCCCGTATCCTTCATCGCCTCGATGCCATTCAACAATAGGTTCATGAGCACCTGCTGAAGTTGCACCCGATCTGCCACGGTCATGGGAAGATCGTCTTTCAGATTGGTGCGGATTGATACACCGTGTTTTCTGGCTTCGCTTCTCAGCATCCCTGCCATATCGCTGATGACCTCGTTTATCGCGACCAACTCTCGTTTGGGAGGGGCCTTTTTGTACAACGATCGCAGACGGTCGATAATCTCCGAGGCAAGGGTGCCCGCTTCGATGATGCTTTCCGTCCCTTTGCGAACCTGCGTCAGATCGGGTGGGTCGCGCTGAAGCCACCGCAACGATGCCCTGGCATTATTGGTTGTAGCCGTGATGGGCTGTGCGAGTTCGTGCGAGATGGAGGCGACCAGTTCTCCCATCGTGCTTACCCGGCTCGCATGGGCAAGATCCGCCCGGAGCCGTTCAGCATCTTTGCGATCTTCAATATCGTTCGCCACTGCACACCACTTCACGATCTTGCCTCGGTTATTGCGCAGAGGCCGGGCGCGTGTCTGGAACCAGCGATAGACTCCGTCCGATCCCCGCCGAAGCCGCAATTCATAATCCAGCGGTTCGCCAGTCATCTGCGACTCGCGCCATCGTTCGGTGACGCGCTTGAGATCGTCGGGGTGAATCGCCACCTCCCATCCTGAACCTGAGGCCTGTTCCGAGCTCAAGCCGGTGTATTCAAGCCATCCCCTGTTCAAGAACGTGCGATTGCCCCCGGGGTCGACAACGAAAGCCAGGGCCGGCATGGTTTCTACTGTGTCGCGGAATTTCCTCTCCTGCTCCTGCAAGTGGTGAACCCGCATTTGATAAACGCCCCAGAGCAGCGTGAAAAAAGCGAACGCGTAAAGCCCTCGGAACCAAATCGTCTGGTACCAGGCGGGCGCGATGACGAAGTCCAGACGCGCACCCTCTTCATTCCAGACTCCGTCGTTATTGCAGGCGATCACGTGAAATCTGTACTTGCCCGGAGGAAGGTTCGTATAGAAAGCCTGTCGTCGTGTGCCGGCGCTCTGCCAGTCGGCGTCAATGCCTTCGAGTTTGTAACGAAAAAGAACCCGTTCGGGGATAGCAAGGCTCAGAGCCGTATAGTTGAGTTCCAGGTTCCCCTTGGCTGGCAATTCCAGCGGGCCGATCGTCCCGCTATACATCTTGCCTTTGTCGACGACGTTATTGACGAAAACCGGCGGCGGAATTCGGTTCCTCGTACCTCCGAGCTTCGCCGGATCAATCCACGCAATCCCTTTGGTAGTCGAAAACAAAAGTACGCCGGAAGAAGACTCGACAAGTGAGGGCTCTGGCCACCGTTCTTCAGCAAGTCCGGGAAGTCCGTCCTGAAGGTCGAATCGATCTGCCGATATGACATATTCTGAATCGTTCAGCCACCTCTTCAACTCATCCGCAGGAACTCGAATGACTCCCGATGTGCCGTTCAACCAAAGCTCGCCTGCCTCTGTTTCAACCAGACCGGAGACTCTTCCCGGATTGTTCTCATCCTTCCAGCGCATCAGTTGGAAACGTCCATGTGAAAAGAGAACGACGCCACCCAACCCCCCCAGCCAAATATGGTCACCCCGAACAGAGACGACGGCGACGGAGATATTCAGAGTCCCTTCCGGAAAAGAAAAGCGATGGTATGTGCTGCCATCCCATTCCACTAACTTGTTTGAAAACGCGAACCATACGTTGCCGTCGGAATCTCCCGCCATTGCGCCAATAACCCCAGGCTTTCTCCCGAGGGCTTCGGTCACCTTGGTCCATGAAGTTCCAACTCGATGGTACGAGTCGGGAGTCAACGTAGTGATCCATAGCTCATGGTTTCGATCCACGGCTATATCTGCGGCACCTCGGATATCTCCAGGCGGAAATGCCACCGGCGAGGGATCACCTCCCGTAGTCCGCCACAGACGAGCGTCCCCCAAACCGGAAGACCAGACGCTTCCGTCAAATGTGCGTCGAATCGCGAGGCTTTGGCGAGTCCTGGTAAACACTTGCGCATGGGCATCTTTGCTGATGTGAGTCAGGGGTTGCTCTCGGTTCCCAGCCCAAACACTTCCATCGTCGCCCGCGGCGATCCCAAACTGATGGTCGGTTGTCTTTGGCATTGCTACTGTGGAAAAGACGTTGCGTCGCAGCTGGTCGAGGCCTGAGGTTGTACCGATCCAGACGGTTCCTTCTCTGTCGATCAACAGGGCCGAGGCAACGCTGGAACTAAGGCCCTGGTTGACGGTGAACGCCTCTGCATCCGCGATGCTGAGCGGCTCGTCCAACTTGTATTGCTCAACATTCTTAAAGCGGTAGACGCCCTGGCCGGACGCAACCCAGAGGGCGCCATTGGGGGTAAACGCAAAGTTTTCGAAGTTATAGTGTGGCTTGTTAGTTTTCTCCGCACCAGGTAGCGGCTTCGTTGGGTCAGGATACCCGGTCACTCGGCGCAACCCACCGAGGTCGGAAAGCCAGATTGAGCCGTCTGGGGCCTGATTGAGGAAAGCGTATTCGCCACCCGCACCTTCCCCGGAGGAGCAGCGGTTGAATTTATGCTCTCCGATTTTCAGGAAGTAGAGAGCGCCGGTCGGCCACTTAACCCAAAGCGTCCCCGCCCGATCCATCAGAATCGCCAAGGGGAAACCACCTGGAAATGCCGGGTCATTGTGGATCTGTTCACAATTTCCGTTCTTCAGACGGAAAAGACCAGCGGAGCCTGCAATCCACAGAGAGCCGTCGCGGTCTTCGACGATGCCGTTCAACCCCTGAGCAGGCGTGCAGCGGCGGTCAGGGTAATTGGTCACCCGGTTGTCTTTCCACAGCAGCAGTCCGTGGGATCGCGTCGTCAGCCAAACGCCGCCCGAAGGGGACGGAAACACAGTGACGATGTCCGCATTGTGTACCTGTCGATTGGTAACTTCGTCCGTCGATTCAAAGCGCAGCCCGTCAAATCGAAAGACTCCCGTTGGCGTCGTCAGCCAAAGGAATCCGTTTGGCGCCTGCTGTATGGTCCAGACAGCGCTGAAGCCATTCTCAGTGGTCCACGCAGTGTGATGGTAGCCCTGTAAGACCTGGGCGTGCGCGGCGGAACTCGAGGATGCAAGCGCGAAGAAAAGGCAGACCTCCAGCGCCCGGACAACGTATCGAGGACCGACGACAGAGGCCCTGCATCGTGCCGAGCCACAGAAATCCGTCTGTCGTCTACGCGAGAGCATGAACATCACCTGGGGCACCGTTCCTGGCGGACCTGTTCGGCGTGCAAGCAGCCAGGATTCATCGATACCAGCAGGGCCGATACAATCTCGACACCGTACTGATGGCTGACATCGCGACCATAGAGCGACTCGTCCGGGTCTGGCATGATCCATCGTATGGAGGTAAAAAACAAGTCGCTATTACATGTTCCTAGTAGCAGAAGGTCTCGTAAGAAAGGCCACCCGCGCGGGTGGAGAGATCGGGTAACGTCCGGATCGCCGGCAAACCGGAAGTTGGCACTTGGACGAAAAGTCGGCTACGCGTCCAGTCTCGGATTGAACAACTCATCCGGGTTCGATGCCCAGCCGGTCGTTCACTGCGACCCTCAAACGCTGCTTGCAGCCGATGTAGCGCTCCGTTGTTTGTACCGAGACATGCCCGAGAAGGAATTGGATCTGCTCAAGCTCGCCGCCGGCATCATGGCAGAATCGCGCACAGGAGCGTCGCAGATCGTGTGGCGCAAGACGTGGAATATTCATACTCGCGGCAGTCTTCTTGACGACGTGCCAGACCGTCTTCTCTGAGATGCCGTGCCCCCAGGGTTTACCCGCCCGACAGACACATCGGAATAGCGGGCCGCTTTCGATGCCGGCTGCCCTAAGCCAGGCATCGAGGGTATCCTTCCCCCAATTCGGTACGGGAACGGTTCGTATGTGCCTTCCTTTGCCGACCAGATCCACGATGGCCCAGCGCTCCTCGCGACGCTGCAAGCTCTCCAAGGCCAATTCTGCAAGCTCGCGGCGGCGCAGCCCGCAACCGAGCAGGATGGCCAGAATCGCTCGATTCCGTTTTCCCGTAAGAGTCTGACCGTCGGGTAACTGCCAAAGCGCCGACGCCTCGGCCGCCGTAAGCCAGTTGCCCAAACGAGAGCCCAGCTTGCGGACACCTTTGACCCGATGGATGCCTGCGGCCAGCTCGGGGCTTAACAGACCAGCATCGGCTGCCTCGTAAGCCAGTCGACGCACAGCTGCCAGTCGGACGTTGATGGTTCCGGGAGCGAGGCCGCGCTCCTCCAAGTGAAACCGATAACGCAAAACCACTGTTTTATTGAATGCCAGTCGCGGCTCAGAACAGTACCACGCAACGAACTCGTCAATAGCATGCTGATATCCGCGCCTCGAATCCGGAGAACCGAGGCTCCGGAGGACTGCGGCTTTCGAGTGTTCCAGATCGGGGATACCGAGCTTAGTCTTGGGTCGGTTCTTCTTGCCCGTTGCTCTATTCGCAGACATCTTCCTCATGATTGCCACCCTCCACTGCGGCGGATCATGAGGGATAACGGGCTTGAGCGCAATGTCTGTCGTTATGCTGCTCGCGAGCAAGTGATTGATAGCCGGTTTTACGTCCAAGTGGACTGGATTTGTAAACACTGGCCGACATTCCGGTACTGATCTGCCGTCGACGAGTGCTCTGGCGATTATGCATCAACTGGCGCCGACTGGGACCGCGTACCCGCCCTACTGAATGCCGAATCACGCGGCATCCACGGGAGGGTTTGTTTCCGCAGAAGCCGCTGGCAAGATGAAATGAAACGTCGCGCCTCGTCCGTCGTGAGATGTGGCCCACAAACGGCCACCATGCGATTCCACGATGGAATGGCTGATCGCCAGCCCCATGCCGGTGCCTTGAGGTTTCGTGGTGAAGAAGGCATTGAAGATCTCGTCCGCCCTTCCGGCCGGCAATCCTACTCCGGTGTCGCTGACTGAGATCAGCACTTGACCGTCCTCACCTGGTCCCGTCTTGACCGTGAGCACTCCGCCGGTCTCCTTCATCGCCTCGATACCATTGAGCATGAGGTTCATCAGTACCTGCTGCAGTTGCACCCGGTCCGCCGTGAGTAGGGGAAGATCGGCGGCAAGGTCCGTACGAATCGAAACGGCATACTCGTTGGCTTCGCCCCGCAGCAGCAGGACCATTTCGCCGATGATTTCGTCCACGTCGACCGACTCTCGCTGTAAAGGAGTCCTCTTATACAACGCCCCCAAACGATCGATGATGTTGGCTGCAAGCCTCCCGTCCTTCACGCTCTCTGCTGTTGCCCGGCGCGCCTCGTCCAGGTCGGGCTGGTCGCGGTTCAGCCATCGCAAGCTGGCCTGCGCATACATCACGGCCGCGCTAATCGGTTGCTTCAACTCGTGAGAGATTGAGGCTGCCAGTTGTCCGAGTGTGCTGACCCGATTGGTGTGTGCAAGTTCTACCTGTAGCTGTTCCGCACGCTTGCGATCTTCAATGTCGGTCGCCACACCGTACCATTTCACGACCTTTCCTCGCTTGTCCCGCAGCGGCACGCCGCGGTTCAAAAACCACCGATACTCCCCGTCGGTGCGGCGGACCCGTACCTCATCCTCGAACGGCTCGCCACTGGCGAAGCTCACGCCCATTCGTCGTACACTTCGATCCAAATCCTCGGGATGAATAGCATTTTTTCCGACTTCCCCTACCGATCCCAACTGCGACAGACCGGTGTACTCAACCCAGCGTCGATTCAGAAATTGAACAGTCCCGTCGGATCCAGCGATCCACGCCATCGCCGGAATGGTCTCAATGGCTTCGCGAAGTTTTCGTTCCTCTTCCCGGAATTGTTGCACTCGGAGTTGATACAGCCCCCAAAGGAATGCCAGAAACGCAGCCACGCACAACAAGCGGAACCAACTGGTCTGGTAGAAAGCCGGCAGTATGGTGAAAGCCAGATTTGCGGGTGCGCCGGACCAGACGCCGTTCGTATCGGACGCCTCAACGCTGAAATGATAGGAGCCGGGAGGAAGGTTACGATAGGTAACGGGAGCGGCCGCCGCCGCTTCGTGCCAGTCCTTGTCTATTTCCTGCAGCTTGTAGCGGAATCGGATGGCCTCGGGATCGGAGAGGCTCACTGCGCTGTAGCTGACCTGCACGCTCGACGTGTGGGCTGGTAAAGAGAGACGAGGGTCGGGCGCGTAGAATTTGTCGTCGGCAGAGACCGACTGGATGGTGATCGGAGGCGGCATTGTCCGTCTTTCAGAGCGACCCGCTGGATCGAGCCACACCACTCCGTTGCGCAATGTGAACCACAGTCGCCCATCGGTGCCCTCGATGGCGGTCGGAAACGGACGCGTCTGGTTGGCAACACCTGAAAGTCCCTCGCGTATGCCGAAGTGCTCGCCCTTGACCCGATACGCTGGGTCTTTCAAAGCTTGCGAAATCTCCGCCTTACGGATATGGAAGATTCCTGAAATCGCATTGAGCCACAAATCTCCCTCGGGTGTTTCCGCGATCCCAGAGATGCCGCGCAGCCCTTGGTCATCCACAGCGGCAATCTTGTGGAAACGTCCCTGGTCAAACTGCTCCAGCCCAAATTCACCCCCGATCCAAATCTCTGGTCCTCGTCCATAGATCGCTGTGATATTGCCCGCTTGAAGACCATCGCTCGGACCGAATCGACGGACCCGATCACCATCCAAAACCGCCAGCTCGCTCTTCGCATAGCCGAACCACACGCGGCCAAGGCTATCGGTGAACGCAGTCATCAGGTAGACCCCTGTCTTTGGGAGGTCGTCGCGGCCACCATAGGGGGTCCAACTGCCATTGGCTAACCGGTATAAACCATGGCGGCCGAAGGAGACCCATAGTCCTCCTTGTTGATCCCCGGTAATCGTCTGCAGGAAATCAAATTGGTTCACCATCTCCGCGGGAAGGTTCACGCGAATGAAATCGTCTCCGACAAGATGCCAAAGACAACCTTCGCCGGAGAACCAGAACGTCTTGTCAGCTGCGCGGTAGGCGAATCCGCTTGTCACCTGCGGGAGACGACGCTCGGCTTTGCCGTCCCGAACATGATAAAGGTCCGCTATTACGTTAGCGCCACTACTGCCGAAACTGATCCATACCGCCCCATTGTCATCGGCAACCACGGCGAAATCCGAAGCCCCCGATGTTTCTTTCGGGAATTCCTGTCTGATCAAAGGGGTGTAGAAGAATCGATGGAGACCCCTGGTGTCTCCAAACCAGATATTTCCTTCACGATCTACCAACTCTGCCATCTCAAAAGGGTTGATGTTATAGGTTTCAGAAATAGCTGTGGACGCTTTGTTCTGGACATCACGCAGGCTGTCTTTTGGAAGGCGCATCACGACGGGCTTATCGAAGGGTGAGATCCAAACACTGTTATTTCGATCAACCATTTGAAGGTTTTTTGTTGTGACCGGGTAAGCACGTGGCCTCTCATCAGAACCTCCGCCGGAGTCGGACACACGTGGGGCTACGGGCGCGGTCAGGACGGTTCGATCCGGCTCCCACGTGAATCCGGTGACTGGTAAATTTCTGCCAGCTGTTTTGAAGTGTCGGGTCCCCGGTATCAGGTAGATGAGGTCTTTCGGGGATTCAAAACCGCCCACCAAAGCCCAAAGTATCCCCTCTGAATCAAATCCAATATTGTAAAAGCGTCCGGCCGGCGCGTTCCACGCAACCGCGATATGCTGCCACCCCGAATGATCGAATCTCCATAGACCAGTGGATGTGCCTGCCCATACAATTCCATCCCGATCCTGAGCAAAACCGTAAACACTTCCGGTCTCGCTCGCATAATTGGTCACTCGCCCCTTATCCAGGAAACTGAAGCCTCCGAACTTGTAGCCGATCCAGAGGCCACCGGACGGCGGTCCGAACAAGGAGTACAGGTCGGTCGAGAGGAGCCGATCGCCAAACGGCGAGCTGAATGGTTCGAATCGCGTTCCATCAAAGCGAAACAATCCGTTGGTGCCGCCCAGCCATAGGAACCCATCATTGGTCTGTGCTAAACACGCGACGTCTGCGGGCGCTCCCTCTTTGAAGGTCCAGAAGTCGTGACCCACCTGCACGTTCACCGATGCCGGCGTTTGCCCGAGCGACGACGGACCCCGAAAACAGGTAACGATCATTAAGACAACAAGCCAGCATAGCGGGTAGGCTGCGGCACGGATTGAGTGTGCTGAGCTGTCGCAATCTCCGACGGGAACAAAGGACCGCGCTGGTGGGTGTGTTTTCCTCACAAGATCGACATTTTACTCGTAAACCACGACAGTGAACACGAGCTAACACGGGAGAAAACGCCTCCGCTAGGTTTGCAAGATAGTGGGAGTTGGGCCTCAATCGCAAAATCCGGAACGCTTACGTCACGACGCGGATCTGCAATCTGCGCTTCCGTATCCGAGCTTTCGAAGTAGGAGTACCTCCCGCTCGCTCTGGCAATGATGGTCACTGCCAACCTTTGGCTGCCTTCGTTTCGCTCACGGTCAATTGAACCGTTACGGCAAACGGCAGAAACAAGAAGGAATGCCCGATTACGATCTGCGTCGATGGCGCGAGACGGCTGACTCGTTAGAAGCCATTCGCCTGGCCCTCGAATTTTCGACACTTCGGGAGCAATACATTGACGAATTAAACCTGAGGGGGCAGCATTTACCGATGTGTTTCCACGCCGAATCCGAGTTAGCGAGAACTAGCCAATGCGCTCGTTGGATGCCATTCAAGCGCCGAAAGACCAATTAGTAAGGAAAAACGCCCTAGTGTCCATTGATCCGATGGCGTTGAGCTGTCACCATGCCGAATAGTCGGCATCTCGTACAGTTGAGAGCCATGAACTACGTCACAAGCACTTCAACGGATAGCCGGTTTTACGGCAACCTGTCGAAGACACAGATCGATCTGAATCGGTCAATGAGTTCTAAGGCCCCTGTACGCAACAATTGACATCATCAAGGGCAGGAGCTAGCTGGAGGCCGAACGATCGGCTCTCCTGTCGATCTGCTCAGAATTGGACCTTACGCGCCAACCGGATCGAGCGCGGACCGCCGATCTGATAGAGGGGATTGAGGCCGCCGTTCGCCCCCCCGGAGCGGAAACTGCTGGCGAGAATTGCGTCGAGTAGCCGAAGCGAGCGTCAGGTATGTTTAGGTTCCTAGCGTACAATCACCCAAAAGGAAACTAGGCTCAGCGAGTTGCAGCAACCTCCAACTCCTTGTAGCAGTTGCAGAGTGGAGTTTGTCTCGAATCTCGCCAATGAGCTGTGATTGCAGCTTGCTTCCCGCCGTGACGGAGATCGATGGGTGTCGCGCTCGCACATAGTCGCACGTACCGCAACATTCTCAGTGCTGTTGGTGTACTTTGTGCTGACCGGATGCCACTCTTCACCAAAAGATTCAGCTCCAACGGTTGCTTTCAGCAAGGTCGCCGCCGCATATCAGGAGAGCCCCTACAGGACAGACATATTCGAACGTGACTACAAGAAGGACATAATGGAAGGTCGTGCCACAGGGGCTCGAGTCGGGCAGCGAATCGTGTTGTACGCAAAGACCGATGGACGATGGGGCGTGTGCCGGCAATCAGGTCAGCCGTTTACGAATATCGAAACGGACGGCCGCTGGAAAGCTGCAGTCCACCTGGGAATACAATATGCCGCTCTGTTGGTTGATCCAACCTACAATCCGCCTGAACAAACTGAATCGTTACCGATCGTCGGCAATGGCGTGGTGGCGCTGGCAATCGTTAACGGGGAAGGCCCAGCGCCGGTACTTCCGTCGCCCAAGATACTGAACTTTAGCGGTTACGAGTGGACGACCAGCACCGGGCCAATTTTTCACGCCGGGTCAAGAAATTTTTTCGATCCTGCGAACGTTTGGACGGACGAAAGAGGTGCATTGCATCTTCGCATTTCAGGAAGCCCGGGAAAGTGGGCTGCGGCGGAGGTGAAGCTTACGCGCAGCCTGGGATACGGAACGTACAGGTTCCAGGTGCGCGATACCTCTCATCTCGAACCTTCTGCTCTTCTAACGCTTATCACCTGGGACGGCGTTGGCATAGAGAGCAACCGGCGCGAGTTGGACCTTGAGCTTGGTCGTTGGGGATACCTTGATAATGACAACGTACATTATGTTGTCCAGCCTTACTACGTTCCAGCTAACTTTGTTACCTTTCGGGCGCCGCCGGGTGCCTACACACACACCTTCCGCTGGGAACCAGGGCAAGTAACGTTTTCGACCGTAGCCGGATCGGCCAATACAGGCAGCGGCCGTGTCATTAACCGGCATGTGTTTACCTCCGGTGTCCCTTTGCCGGGGGGAGAATCGGTACGCATCGCTTTGTATGTATTTTTCCTGGGCCAAACACCCCTGAGAAGCGAAAACGAGGTCATAATCGACAGATTCGAGTACCTCCCGTGAATTACTGGTTGAAGCAAACTCGATGGATTCTTATTGGAATCGTGCTGCCGGGCCTTGTCACTGATGCACGTGCACTCGATCCTAATCGTCTGCCTTCGCAGTACGTCCGCGAACAATGGACGACCGAAACCAGATTTCCCGGCGGCGCTGTCAACGGCATCGCGCAAACCGCAGATGGATACCTCTGGATTGGAACCGACAGAGGCCTGATACGTTTCGACGGCTTTAATTTCGGGCCTGTCTCTTTTACTTCCATCGCCACCGCTTCGAACGTTCCCATATTGCAACTGCTTACGGATGCTGGCGGAAAACTGTGGATCCGTCCACAGGGCGCCGATCTCGTACGCCAAAAAGATGGCAAGTTTGAGAGTGTCAGATACGGTCCAGACGTAATCACCGCTCTGTCAAAAGATAACCACGACGGAGTACTGGCTTCGGACATTGAGCAGGGCACATTGCGTTTTATGGAAGGCCACGTTCAGAAATTGGGACCCTCTTCACCGCCAGTAATCTCTCTAGCAGAAACGGCCGACGGCAAGATTTGGCTGGGCACACTCGGCGATGGCCTCTTTTTTCTTAGGGGCGGGCAAGCTACCCGCGTGAACGCAGGATTGCCCGACCGAAAGATCAATTGTCTGCTGGCGATCGGTAGTGACGAATTATGGGTCGGCACTGGCACGGGCTTGTATCGCGGACACGGCACAGGCTTTCGTCGGCTCGAATTGCCGTCGTTCCTCGGTGATGTCCAGGTTTTGAGCCTGCTGCGCGATCGTGACTCGAATATCTGGGTGGGTACGACGAGCGGGCTACTGCGCATCAACGGAAAAGGCATTTCGTTCTCCGAAGAAAATGAGCTTCGCGGAGACGGTGGGATTACCGCTCTATTCGAGGACCGCGAAGGGAATCTCTGGATCGGAGGTGCGCGCGGGCTAGGCCTCATTCGGGACAGTGCGTTCGTAACTTATTCATCTGTTAGCGATCGTCGTTTCGAGCACAATGGTCCTGTATATGTCGACCCGGAGGGCCGCACCTGGTTCGCTCCCGCTCAAGGTGGGCTGTATGTTCTCCAGAACGGCCGCGTTCAACCCGTTACATCGATACCACCAAATGAGGTCGTCTATTCCATCAGTGGACCGGCAGATGTCGTGTGGGCCGGACGTCAACTCGGGGGACTGACCCGTATACGATTTCGCAACGGTGCGATAGCGAGCCAGAGTTATACAGAGACAAACGGGCTGGCCCAAAACAGTGCCTATGCTGTTTATGAGAGCCGCGATGGCTCTGTGTGGGTCGGCACGCTAAACGGCGGCGTCAGCAAATTTAAAGATGGGCACTTCACCACTTACACGACGACCAACGGCCTCGCTTCGAATACCGTCTCGTCCATCCTTGAAACGCGCGATGGTGCAATGTGGTTTGCGACACCTACCGGGCTGAGTTCTTTGTCAAACGGCCAATGGAGAACCTATACAACGAAAGAGGGTTTGCCTTCCGCAGAGGTGAACTGCCTTTTCGTAGATTCATCCGGAACTCTCTGGAGTGGAACGTCTGCGGGTATTGCCTCTTTTACCTCTAATCATTTTCAAGCTCCTAATGAGTCGCCCGACGTCTTGCGCGAACAAATTCTCGGGATTGCAGACGACAAGAGTGGAAGGTTTTGGATTGCGACCTTACATCATGTTTTGCGCGTTCCCCGTGACAAAGTGCTAAGTGGTGTTGTGAAGGCAGTCGATGTTCACGAGTATGACCAGGCCGATGGTCTCGAGAGCACTGAAGGAGTAAAGCGGAGCCGATCGGTCGTCTCGGATTCAGAGGGCAGGATCTGGTTTTCACTTCGCAACGGCTTGTCGGTTGTTAATCCATCCCAGATCAATGACAATTCAGTTCCCGCGCTGCCTCACATCGAGTCGATTGCCGCCGATGACAATATCGCAAACCTCGCCGCCTTCGTTCAAATTCCTCCCTCTCCCAGGCGAATCACTTTTCAGTACGCGGGGCTGAGCCTCGCGGTGCCCGAGCGGATTCGCTTTCGATATTTTCTCGAAGGTTTCGACAGTAGCTGGAGCCAACCGGTTGCAGCGCGAGAAGCCGTTTACACGAACCTTGGGCCCGGCTCCTATCGATTCCGGCTAGTCGCCAGCAACAGCGAGGGACTGTGGAACGGGCCAGAAACCGCGATCGTTTTGAACGTCGCCCCGGCCTACTATCAAACTTACTGGTTCCGATTGTCGTGCGTCGCCGTCTTTATTGCGCTGCTCTGGGCCGGTTATAAGATGCGTATTCACCAGTTGCAGGAGCAGGAGAAGAAATTCCGCGACGCAGTAGAAACCATGCCGGCCCTGGCTTTCGTTGCCGACCCCAATGGCAAGCGCACTTTCTTGAACAGGGGATGGCTTGAATACACCGGCTTGAGCTCGGAACAGGCCTCAGGTTCAGGATGGGAGAAGGCGATTCACCCCGACGATCTCAGGCGCGTCACCGAACGATGGCGCGAGTCGCAGACGACTGGCGAACCGCTGGATTATGAAGCGCGGCTTCGGCGAGGATCGGACGGAGTCTATCGCTGGTTCCAGACGCGCGCCCGGCCTCTGCGCGATAACCGAGGCAAGATCGTGAAGTGGTGTGCAGTGGCGAACGACATTGAAGATCGCAAGCGTGCGGAAGAGCTACAGGCAGAACTTGCACACACCAATCGGGTCAGCACACTCGGAGAACTGGCGGCCTCAATCTCTCACGAGTTAAAGCAACCGATTAGCGCCGCCGTGACCCGTGCGCAGACCAGCTTGCGATGGCTGAACCGCGACCAGCCCGACCTGGACGAGGCGCGCCGGGCAACAGTAGAGAGCGTGAAGGACGCGAGGCGTGCAGCCAACATCATCGATCGTTTGGGGTCGTTGTATAAGAAGACTCCTCCACAGCGAGAATCGGTTGACGTGGACGAAATCATCGGCGAAATGATCCTGCTGCTGCGGGGCGAAGCCAACCGGTATGCCGTTTCGATTCGTACGGACCTTGTTGCCGATCTTCCCAAAATCACGGCGGACCGGGTGCAACTACAGCAGGTACTGATGAACCTCATGCTCAATGGTATCGAGGCGATGAAGGAGACCGGCGGAGTGCTCACGGTCAAGACGGGACCAGGCGAGGGCGGTCAAGTGCTGATCTCAGTCAGCGACACCGGAGTAGGATTGCCGGCCGAAAGAGCGGACGAGATCTTCAATGCCTTCTTCACCACTAAACCTCAAGGCACCGGCATGGGGTTGGCGATAAGCCGTTCAATCGTGGAATCGCATGGTGGCCGTTTGTGGGCCACATCCCACGACGGACGAGGCGCGACGTTTCATTTCACCCTGCCAACCGCAGTCGTGGAAGTGTCTGCGGCAACATGATCCCGAGTTCTTACGCGCGTGCGACAGCCGCATCGGAGCCTTGTTTGTCAATGTTGATTTGCGATAAGAAAGGCTGCGATTGATCATCGGGGTGAAGAAACGCTTCCCATCCAGGGTTCAAGAACGCTTCGAGCTGCATCCCGCTATAGTCGCGTACCCTTCGATAAAGATGCTGAACAGCTCCGGGTGGATCTTACCCATGCGAGCCGGGTCCGCACAATGGGAGAACTTGGTCGCCTCCATCTCGCACGAACTCGCACAACCCATCACGGTCACAACCGCTAATGCCAAGGCATCTTTGCGATGGCTTCAGCGCGACCCGCCCGGATCTGACGGAAGTTCGCAAAGGGACGGAAAGAATCGTCGAAGCGGGCACCCTTGCCTCGGAAATCATCAACCGTCTGCGATCATTGTACAAGAAAACCCCTCCCAAACGGAGGTTGGTCGCGATAAATGAGGTCATCGCCGAAATAGCCGGGATGCTGAGAAGCGAAGCCAGAAGACACGGAGTATCGATCTACACCGATATCAAAGACGATCTTCCAATGACCGTGGCGGATCGAGTGCAACTTCAACAGGTGCTCATGAACTTGGATGATGAATGGCATCGAGGCGATAACGGACGAGGGCGGCATGGTTACGGTGAAGTCGCGATTGGGCGAGGACGGCCAGATCGAGATCTCTGCAAATGACACAGGGCCCGGGCTACCCCTGGGCAAGGCCGACCAGATATTTGATGCGTTCTTAACTACGAAACCACAAGGCAGCGGCATGGGCTTGGCAATCAGCATATCGATCGTCGAATCGCATGGCGGACGAATCTGGGCCAACGGCGACGGCGGGCGTGGCCCGACGTTCCACTTCACCTTGCCAGCGGCTTCCGCGGAAACAAACCCTCCCATGGATGCAGCTTGATTCCATATTCAGCAGAGTGGGTACGCGGGCCAAGTCGGCGTCATTTGATGCACAATCGCCAAGTCGCTCATCGACAGGGTTCTGGACGGCTAACCGGCCAACCGCACTTTACTGAGTGGTAATGTA
>Ga0193717_1000397_pt1 | contig 30455 bp, 19 predicted proteins | sample U2c2metaG_FD_145900 | JGI IMG/M metagenome (GOLD analysis project Ga0193717, IMG submission 145900) | Soil microbial communities from a riparian zone of the East river system, Colorado, United States - U2c2 | ecosystem: Environmental > Terrestrial > Soil > Riparian zone | place: USA: East River... | reverse complement strand
GTTAATGGCTGGGGTATACAACCCTTTAACCAGGGATCGCCCCCGCCAAAAGAATGGTTAAATGCCTGGACGCCCACTAACCATAGTACTACCATGCCAATGGTGTATGTTTTAGGGCAGGGCAACATCAGCAGCAATGCCAATACGGCATCTACCTATTATTTACAGGATGCTTCTTTTTTAAGATTAAAAAACGTTCAGCTGGGTTATAATTTACCGCAAAAGTTTGCAAAACACCTCTTTATGTCGGCGTTGCGCATTTACTTCGCAGGTGATAACTTGTATACGTTCACCAAGTTCCCCGGGCTTGATCCTGAGCGGGTTGCTTCAAATACAAGGTTTGTTACACACCCCCAGAACCAGGTTTATTCTTTTGGCGTAAGGGCAACATTTTAACATTATTTATTGAAATGACGATGAAAACAGCAATTAAATATTTGATGATCTTTTTAATGGCCACTTTATTGTTTGCCTGCAAAAAGAATCTTTTAGATCAGAACCCGCCGGCCGATATTGATAGCAAGGTTTTTTGGAAAACAAAAAATGATGCAGATATCGCATTGGCCGGTATCTACAGTTTATTTATCCAGGGATTTAACTATACCGCGTCTGGCAATACCGGGCAGGGATTTGGGGCAGGTACGCCTTATTGGGAAAGTTTGAGCGATAACGCATACAGCGGTGCCTATTCCAACATCGCGCAGGGTGCTATTACACCAACAGTCGGCGGTTTGCAAACAGACGCCTATACCACATCATACCGGGCTATACAGGCTTGTAATACTTTTTTGGATAATGTACGGAAAATTAATCTGCCTTCGGCTACCTTATATCAATACCTAGCTGAAGTTAGGTTTGTGCGGGCCTATTGGTATTTTATGCTTACCCAGCTATATGGCGACGTGGTCTTATCTACCAGTCAAATAACCCTTAACCCGGCAAACAGCCAGTTAGGAAGAACGCCAAAATCAGTAGTTACCGATACCATATTGAACGATCTGACCTTTGCGGCCAATAATCTGCCCAATACTGTTTACAGCGGCCATGCGGTTAAGGCAACCGCTTTGGGTTATATGGTAAAGGTATATTTGTCAAGACATCAGTACCAACTGGCGGCTACCGCAGCTAATACGATCATGACCGATGGTAAATTCAGTATTTACACAGGCGGTTATAAAAACCTGTTTCTAAAACCCGGACAAAACGGTAACCCCGAAATTATCTTCTCCGGCCGTTACCAGGTTCCAACGGCTTTTAGTCCTGCCGATTATTTGTACACCTATAGTTCAAGCTTTCAGCCTTTGGGCTATTTGGTTAATGATTATGAATGTACAGACGGGCAACCTATTACCACATCGCCTTTATACAACCCGGCAAAGCCATATATTAATCGCGACCCCAGGTTATTGGCCACTATATTAACTCCCGGAGTTTTATACAAAGGCGGCATCCCGTTTGTTCCGGCAGATCTTGGCGCTACAGCTGGTTTCCTTAACAAAAAAGGTGTCGATTCAACCCGTCAAACGGTTATTGGCACACAAAGCGACCAGGATTGGGTGTATTTAAGATACGCCGATGTTTTATTGATGTATGCCGAAGCTAAAAATGAAGTTTCTGGACCAGACCCCAGTGTTTATACCGCTATTAACGCCGTTCGTACACGCCCCGGTGTAAGTATGCCGCCTATACCAACCGGCCTTTCTCAAGCTAACATGCGCGACCGCATACGACATGAAAGAAGAATAGAGCTGGCACTGGAAGGGCAAAGATATTTTGATCTGAAAAGATGGGCTTTGGACAGGGTAATTATACCAACTATTAAAGATCCGAATGCCGCCCAGCGAACATTTCCGCTACGCGACACCATTTGGCCGGTTCCGCAAACAGAAATTGATATTGCCAAAGCGGTAGGTAATAATGCATTCAAGCAAACGCCCGGTTATTGAAATATTTATTCAGAAAATAAATGAAAACCATACAAAACCTAAAGACTGCCCTCTGCCTGATATGGCTTGCTATGGCTTGTCCATCACTATTATTTGCTGCCGATAATATTATTGTTTACAGTCCTGACAAACAGGTCCGTTTGGAAGTGTTTGATCAGCGGGGAACCATATCATACCATGTTCATTACAAAAACAAAGCGGTTATCAATACCTCTGCCATGCAGATCAGCATTGATCAAACAATGCTCACCAGCCAGGCCACTATTGGGGAAAGTACAACTTATAGCGTAAACGAAACTTACCCCTGGTATGGGGCTCATTCCATAGCTGTAAACCACTTTAATGGCGCAAAAATTAAGCTGCTTCATGGTAAAATTAGCTTTTTGCTTGATGTAAGGGTGTTTAACGATGCGACCGCTTTTAGCTTTACTATACCGGGCAGCAAGAACAGTAGCCGTATCCCTGATGAATCGACAGAATTTAACCTACCTGCCGGGAGCACCATCTGGTATCATGATCTCAACGGGCACTATGAAGGGCAGCATGTAAAAAAACTGATCGATTCTGTGAAAGCCGGGCAGTGGATAGCGCCGCCTGCCACCTTCAAACTTCCAGATGGCACCGGATATGCTGCTATTACCGAAGCTGATCTTAAAGATTATGCGGGGATGGCTTTACAAGCCAACGGACAAGGCAAGCTGATTTTACAATTAGCCCATCATCATCCCATATCACATCCTTATGAGTTACGGTACAGCAAAGACGATATAGCCAGGGTTTCAAAGCCCGCAGCAATCAGTGGAACGATTAACACCCCGTGGCGGGTGGTCATGATTGGTGCTGATCTGAATACCCTGGTCAATTGCGATGCTGTGCATAATTTATGCCCTCCGCCTGATAAAAAATATTTTCCCGAAGGGATACACACCGCGTGGGTAAAACCAGGCCGGGCAGTTTGGCAATACCTGGACGGAGCAGGCGATAAAACGGTGAATAATATGAAGGAGTATTCCAGGCTTGCCGCCGAACTGGGATTTGAGCATAACATACTGGAAGGCTTTTGGGGAAAATGGAGCGATGAAGAAATTAAGGACCTGGTAAACTATTCCAAGCAACGTGGTGTGCGCATTTGGGTGTGGATGCACTCCAAAAATTTGCGCGACTCCAGTGCAAGGCACGCTCAGTTTAAACGCTGCCATGATTTAGGTATATCGGGTTTAAAAATTGATTTTTTTGATAATGAAGCTAAGGAAGTTGTAGACCTGTACCAGGATATTTTATTAGAGACTGCCCAATTGCATTTAATGGTTGATTTTCATGGTTCCAATAAACCTACAGGCCAGTTGCGCACATGGCCAAATGAACTGACACGCGAAGCGGTTAAAGGTATGGAGTCAAGTAAATTAGAAGATAGGGCCACCCATAGTACAACCCTGCCATTTACCCGTTTTTTAGTCGGCCCGGCAGAATACACCCCGGTACATTTTGGCGAACGTCGTAAAAATACCACCTGGGCCGATCAAATTGCCAGCGCGGTTATTTTAAGCGCACCGGTATTAACTTATGCCGCCAGTCCACAGCATTTATTGGCAAACCCCGGTGTGGATATTATTAAAAGCATTCCATCTATATGGGACGAAACCATCGTACTAAAGCCATCGGAAATAGGGGAGCTGGCGGTATTTGCACGCCGAAAAGGGAATACCTGGTTCCTGGCCGTTATGAACGGGACTCAGCCCAAAAACATCCAAATACCGCTTAGCTTTTTAAAAACGCCTGCTCAATGTACCAGCATTAATGATGATCCTGATAACACAGGTGCTTTAAAAACGGGAAATACAAATTGCAAAAGCTACCGATGTGCTTTCGCTGAATTTAGGTGTTGGCGGAGGATACGTAGGAAGGTATACCATACAGTAATGAATACTTAAAATTTATAAAACCGGTCAAATGAAAAAGATCATAGCTTATCCGATATTATTTATACTCAATTTAATGATAACGCCTGCCTTAAAGGCGCAAACTAAAACGGTTACGTTAGATTATTTTTTTAATAATGAGTACCGTAAAAACCCGGCAGGAGGGTCGGACCGCTTTCACTACACCTGGGAAGACACTAAGAGCAGCGGCTTCTCCATTTTGGGAGATATTTTTAAAAAGAATGGGGCCAGGCTGCAGAGCCTTGAAAATGAACCAACTGCTGAGAACTTAAAAGGAACAGCTATTTACATTATTGTTGATCCTGACACTAAGAAAGAAACCGCTGATCCGCATTACATCGAAACCAAACATATTGAAGTGATTGCCGATTGGGTTAAACAAGGTGGTGTGCTGCTTTTAATGGCCAATGACAGCGCCAATGCCGAACTGCCGCATTTGAATAACCTGGCAGCAAAATTTGGAATCCACTTTAACGATGATCTGTACAAACACGTCATCGGTACGCAGTTTGAAATGGGGGCTATAAACATCCCTGCCAATGATGCCATATTTAAAACCGCTAAAAAGATTTACCTGAAAGATATTGCCACACTTAAACTATCACCACCGGCAAAACCCGCATTGGTTGATAGCTTGCATGTAGTTGTTGGTACAGCCAAATACGGTAAAGGTTTAGTGATAGCTGTGGGCGACCCCTGGTTATATAATGAGTACACCAACGGACGACTTCCTGCAGCGATGGAATTTGATAATGATAAAGCCGCCGATGACCTGAGTAAGTGGCTGCTAAACCAGATTCCGGTAAAAAGTAAATGATAAAGATGCCATTATTAATACAGCTATATTATTGATAAGTAAATGCTTTCAGAAACTGAATTGATCATATTAATTAAGGCTGGGGATATACAGGCCTTTGACGAGATTTATAAAAGAAACTGGCGGGCTTTGTATCAAATGGCCTATCGTTCCACCTGTTCGCAGGAGGATGCGAAGGACCTTGTACAAACGGTTTTTATTAGTCTGTGGAATTGCAGATGCAGCATAGACCCTGAGCGTTACAATACTTCCTATCTTTTCAGGATATTGAAAAATAACATCATTAATTTTTACAAACAGGATTCGGCCAGAAAAAGAAGGTTAGAAAACTTATTACATCCCGATAGCACAAACCATTATACCAATGAGGATAACCTGATAGCCAAAGAATTGTCTGTTGTAATTGAGGGGGAGATCAGGGACTTGCCCAAAAAAATGCAGGAGGTTTTTATTTTATCAAGACAGCAAAACCTGTCTGTTAGTGAAATTTCAGAAACCCTTAACATTACCCAGCGCACGGTTAAAAATCAGCTTTCAAATGCTTTGAAAATATTACGGACAAAATTGGGGATGCTTTAACAAGGTGCATTTTTATAAATAAAATGCAAATAAGTCTGGTACCTACACTGCTTTGCCTTGTATATATAGTATCAAACCAAAAGCTGCCTTTAAGCAGTTGATATAAACTTAAAACAGATTATCATGAAGCAATGGCGAAGGCCCGCCTTTGGCTATAAAGTTGGGGAAGATCATCTTCAGGACGAAGAAGCTATGCGTGTTGTAGAGAAAGAAATGCTCCATCATATCCACAAAGAAATTTTTGGAAAATGGCATTTTATAAAAACCTCTGCAGCTAAGTATACCATGGCTGCTTCTTTATTGTTGATGTGCTGTTCTGCGCTTTTTTACCTGAAATTATCGAAAGATCAAACTAACTGGATAGCTGTAACTGCAAAAAAAGGCAATATTAAAATTGTGACGCTGCCTGATGGATCAACTGTTTGGCTAAACTCCGGCTCGGTCATTAAATTTCCTGAACGCTTTGGCAAAACAAGGGATATACAGCTCATTAACGGCGAAGTTTATTTTGATGTAAAACATGATAGCAATTCGCCATTTATAGTTCATTACGGCAGCTTACATGCCCGGGTGTTAGGAACTGCATTTAACGTGAAATTTTATAAAAACGTGAGCGATGTAAGATTAACGGTTACCAGGGGACGAGTTGAGGTTGGTAATAAAGCTGCAAGTTTTGGTGTACTTACGCTCAATAAAGAAATGATTTATGATCAAAAAGGAGATACCCATCTGATTAGAACGGCAGATGCCGAAAAAGTAGCTGCATGGAAATCAAATGAGATCAATTTGTACAGTGTTACATTCAATGAGTTGGCCATGAGGTTGGAAAACACTTATAACGTTCACATAAATTACGATCACGAAAAAATAGATCATTTAATAACAACCATCCATTTTTCAAACAGTAACAATTTACAATATGTGCTGGAAATTATTAAAACCATCCATCATTTGGATTATATGGTAAAAGGAAAGGAGGTTTATCTTGAAAAAATCCTGAATAATTAAGCCCTGATAAAGCCAATATCCCAGGCTGAGGGCCGGGGATACTGACAAAAGTGTAGCTATAAATTATTGGCAGGTTCCAAGCTAATCCAATAATTCACCTTAGTTTTTTTTAACAAAAAACCTCGTAAAGATGATAAAAAAACATACTAAATTATTTACTTTTTTTAAGAAAGTATCAATGATTGTTATTATCGGCATAATGATATTTAGCCAGATACAAGCGAAAGGAACAGCGGATCAGGTTTCAGACTACCCTGTTAAAATTTCGTTTGGTAACGAATCATTGCAAAGCTCAATTGATAAGCTTGAAAAACAATCAAATGTTAAATTTTCCTATAACCCGGCAGACTTAAAGGGTTATACCACCACTCCGCATAAATTTCAAAATGAACCCCTGGGCAAAATCTTGACTTACTTATTTGCTAAAACCCATCTGTCTTTTAAAGACGTAAATACAGGAATAGTAATTTATGATAAGACGGCGTCATTAAAAACAAGTTTGCTAACCGACAAAGCCGATGATCAAAGTGTAAAAAATGAATCTGCCGATATTACGGTTACGGGTAAGGTATCTGATTCAAGCGGTCCATTACCTGGTGTTTCTGTGGGAATTGAAGGTAGCGGGAAAGGGGTAATTACGAATGCAAATGGTAATTATACGCTCAAAGTAGCTCCGGATGCAACGCTGAAATTTTCTTCTATCGGATATAAGACACAACGGATAGCTATTAACAATCAAACAGTCATTAATGTAACCATGATAAGTGATCTGAAATCACTGAATGATGTTATAGTGGTTGGTTATGGTGTTCAGAAAAAATCAGACGTAACAGGTTCAATTGTTTCTGTTAATGAACAGGCGCTTCGTGACATTCCGGCCGCCAATATAGGTCAGGCATTACAGGGACAGGCTGCCGGTGTTGATATTCAAAAAAGTGGCGGTAATAGTCACCCTGGCGCAACACCCTCTATTTTGATCAGGGGAACCAGATCTATAAACGCATCCAATTCACCTTTAATTGTAGTTGATGGTTTACCCTTTAACGGCAGCCTGAATGATATAAACCCCGATGATATCGTTTCGTTAGAAGTATTAAAAGATGCTTCTTCAACCGCTATTTACGGATCAAGGGGTGCTAATGGTGTTTTATTGGTTTCTACCCGTCGCGGAAAAAAAGGCGGTACAACTGTAACCTACAGCGGTTATGCCGGTTATAACAAACCAATGGGGCATTATAATATCATGAACGGGCCGCAATTTGAAGACCTAAAAAAATGGGGCCTGATCAACGGGAATCCTGGCAAATATACAGGGATTGATGATCCTGCCTTTTTAACAGATGGCTCTTTTGCCCCACAGGAAGTGGCGTCAATTAAAAGCGGGCGCAGTACCGACTGGCAAAACCTTATCTATAAAACCGGTTTTGTAACCGATCATCAGTTAGGTGTTTCTGGGGGGAATGACTTAACCCAGTATGCTATATCAGGCGGGTATTATAACGAAACTGGTATTTATTTTGGCCAGTCATTCGTACGTTACTCCATCAAACTAAGCATTGACCAGCAATTAGGCAAAAATGTTAAAGTTGGTTTAAGCAGCTTAAACACGCTAAGTTATACCAATGGCGAAAACGCGAACCCACTTGGTCAGGCGCTCAGGGCAAGCCCGCTTTCAACACCTTATGATGACGCCACCGGCAAACTGGTAGGTTTTACCGCCGGGAGTGCTAACCAGGTATGGAACCCCCTTGCTAATTTTGTTCCGGGTGCTGTAGCCGAAACCCGTAAACGGTTTGGAACTTTTACTACGGCTTATGCCGAGGTTAATCTGGCCCCGGGATTAAAATACAGGTTTAATGGCGGTGCCGAAATACGACCCGATATATACGGAAACTATTATGCCAGCGCTACCACCAATAACCTGGGTGGGGCGTCAACTGCAAATAACCAAAGTACTTATAGCTACAACTACACGCTTGAGAATATTTTAACTTACGACAGAATAATCGCGCAAAAGCACCATATCAATTTTACCGGTCTTTACAGTTTGCAGGAAAGCCAGGCGCAGTCAAACTCTTTTAGTTACAATAATATATTGTCAGACGGTGTTCAGTATTTTAACCCGCAATACGGCTCAAACTTAAGTGGTACAGGGTCCTATTCCAAATGGGATATCATCTCCTACATGGCCAGGGTAAATTATGGTTATGCCAATAAATACCTGGTTACCTTAACCATGCGTTCAGACGGGTCATCGCGCCTGGCCCCGGGTAACAAATATCATGTGTTCCCATCAGCAGCCGTGGCCTGGAATGTTACGCAGGAGCCTATGTTAAAGGATTCGCATGTGTTATCAAACCTTAAATTAAGGGCAAGCTACGGTACGGTAGGTAATACAGCGATTGATCCTTACCAAACCCTCGGTGCGTTATCATCGGTTAATTATAACTTTGGCTCTACTAACCTGACGGGCGCTTATCCAACAAGTGTACCTAACCCCAATCTAACCTGGGAGTATACATCTACGCTAAACATTGGGACTGATTTTGGATTTTTTGACGGCCGGATCACGGGCGCGGTTGATGCCTATCGTCAGTCTACCCGGTCATTGCTGCTGCCATTGTCCTTGCCGCCAACATCGGGTATACCTAACAGTATTTTAACCAATGTTGGACAAACTCAAAACAAGGGTATTGAAGTAAGTTTGAGTACTATTAATATACCAGGCAACGGCCGAAGCAGCTTTAGCTGGACCACTAATTTTAATATTACTTTCAACAGAGGAAAAGTAACCAAACTATCGAGTGGTGTTACCCAGGATATCACCAATAACCTGTTTGTGGGACAACCGATAAATTCCATATTTGATTATAAGAAAATCGGAATCTGGCAAAATACAGCCGCCGACACGGCTCAGGCTAAAAGCCTGGGGTTGACCACCACAGGTACAGGATCAGTTATAGGTACCATTAGGGTAGAAGATGTAAATAAGGATGGAAAGATCAATGCCAGCGACAGGATCATACTCGGATCAAATCAGCCAAAATATACAGGCGGGTTTACTAACCGTATTGCTTTCAAGGGGTTTGATTTTACAGTGGTTGGCGTTTACAGGGTTGGCGGTTTAATAACTTCCAGATTATTCCAGAGCGGTAGTTTTATCAACACCTTCCAGGGCAATTATAATAATTTGAACGAGGATTACTGGACCCCAACCAATCATCAGAATTATTATCCTAAGCCAAATTCAGCGTCAACCAATACGCCTTACTCATCATTGCTAAGCTATTTTGACGGTACTTTCCTTAAAATAAGGAGCATGACCTTAGGTTATTATATGCCTGATGCTATAACAAAGCGTATTAAAGCAAGATCATTAAGGATATATGCAACGGTGCAAAACCCATTTATACTTTTTTCACCGTACCGCGATACATTTCACGGTCTTGACCCGGAAACAGCCGGAAGCTTAAACGTGGATACGCCCCCCACAAAGTCAGTTACATTCGGTATTAACATGACACTTTAAATTGAAATAAGATGAAAAGGATATCTATATATTTATACACCTGTTTGTTTTTGGGTTTGATAACTACAGCTTGTAAAAAAGCACTGATAGAAGACCCAAAATCAACCCTTACCCCGGCTTTTTTCTCTACAAGCCAGGGCTTTCAGGCCGGCCTTACTGCTGCCTATGCCGGTTTCAGGAATAACTGGGGACCGGATACTTATTTTGAGATGACCGTACCCGGAACTGACGAATTTATTGCCGGTAATGATGGGAATAATGGCCTCGTGAAATATAACAGTAACTTTAATACTGCCGATGGCACGGTTGCCGGGATCTGGAAAAATTGCTACACCTACATTAATACTTGTAATGGGTTGATCAATAGTGTCCCGGCCGGGCTTGATGCCGCAACAGCGGCAAGCATGGTTGCCGAAGCTAAGTTTCTGCGGGCAAATTACTACTTTACATTAGTACAGTCCTGGGGCGATGTAACCTTGAATAAAACCTTTCAGGCAACTCCGACAACCTCTGCTACGCGGGCCCCAATGGCTGATGTGTATACTTTTATAATTCAGGATCTGAAAGATGCCATAGCCGCGCTTCCTTTGGGGCCTTTAACTAATGGTGTTCTTCCCGGTAAGGCTACAAAAGCTGCTGCTATGCATGTGCTGGCAAAGGTTTATTTAACAAGAGCGGGGTCATCGGCCAAGCAGGCAGATGATTATAAAAATGCCTATACTACTGCTATTGATTTGATCAACAATGTTGCGCCCGCGGCAGGCTTAAGGTTACAGCAGGACTTTGCAAGTGTATATGCAGAAGGAAATGAAGCTAACAGCGAAGTATTATGGTCTATTCAGCATACACCTACACTGGCCTACAATGGCTCGCCTGCACAAGACAACCGGGCACCTGATAACCTATTGTGCCATTTGTTTGCACCTAAATATGAGGTACAGCCGGGTATGCAGCGCAGTACACTTTACGGTCGCCCTTATATACGTGTGGTTCCTACCCATTGGCTTACTGATACTGTATTTAGTGAAAGGGTGAACGACCAGCGTTATAAAAAAACATTTCAAACCACGTGGTTATGCAACAACGCAGCCTCTGTACCTACCTGGCCTAACCCTTTACCAGCCGGTGCCCCTGCAGGAGCCCAGCCGGGTGCGCCTAAATTTGCGGTTGGTGATACAGCGATATGGATGCCCGGTTACGAAATGACCGCTGCGCAGATTGCCAGGTATCGCTACCAGGTTATCCCGCCAAGTAAATATAGTATTGCGCTGTCACCTACTATGATCAAATATTTTGATACCAAACGGCCTGATCAAAATTCACCTTCCATCAGGCCAATCATTATATACAGGTTAGCAGAAACTTATTTAATTGCCGCCGAGGCATTATATATGGATGGACGCGCCGGTGAGGCAGTGCCGTATATAAACAAGGTGCGCGAAAGGGCTGCCTATCCATCGGGCAATGCGGCAGCAATGGATATCACTGCCGATAAACTTACATTGGATTTTATTTTGGATGAGCGGTCAAGAGAACTATGCGGTGAACTGATGCGCTGGACGGACCTGGTTAGAACAGGTAAATTGCTGGAGCGGGTAAAGCTGCATAATACCGATGGGAAGAGTAATATAAAGCCTTTTCATGTATTACGACCGATTCCGCAAACACAGATCGATGCAACAATTACCGGTACGCCGTATCCTCAAAATTCTGGTTGGTAAACCAAGGTTTTGAGGTATTAATTTGTATACAAAACCTATGAATAATAGTATGAAAAGTAAACTGTTCAGATTAATGATGGTGCTTACGGTGTTCGCTGTCAGCATAACGCTTTATGCCCTAAAACCGGCAGCGGACGTAGTACCTGATGCCGATAACGCGGGTTTAAAATTGCCTGCCGGATTTGGCGCCTTAAAAGTTGCAGAAACCGGTGCAAAGGTCAGGCATTTGGTGGTTACGCCGCAGGGCGATATTTACGTAAAGCTGGCGAGGCCGACAAAAGAAGGTAAGGGTATTTTGGTGTTCCACGAAGCCCCAAACGGTAAGGCCGAACTTAAAACAAGCTTTGGCACTTACGGTGGCACAGAGGTTTATCTAAAAAACGGATACCTGTACGCATCCTCCAATACCGAGGTATTCAGGTATAAACTGAACGATAAAAATGAAGTGATCAATCCCGATGCGCCCGAAAAAATAGTTACGGGTTTAAAGGCAGGCCGCCAGCATGAAACCAAATCATTTGTATTGGATAATGACGGCAATATTTATGTAAACATAGGAGCATGGTTCAATTCGTGCCAGGAAAAAGACCGGGGCCTGCATTCACCGGGCATACCGGGCTGTCCTATCCTTGATTCTATGGGTGGGGTGTGGCAGTTTAAAGCTGATAAATTAAACCAGACCTATGGCGATGGCGTAAGGTATGCGACAGGTTTAAGAAACATGGTAGGTATGGACTGGAACCAGCAGGATAACCAGCTTTTTGTAATGCAGCATGGCAGGGATAACCTGAACAGTTCATGGCCAGAACTATATACTACCAAACAATCTGCAGAGTTACCCGCCGAATGTTTATACACGCTTAAAAAAGGTGACAATGCCGGTTGGCCTTATATGTATTATGATCAGTTCCAGCACAAAAAGATCCAGGCTCCCGAATATGGCGGCGACGGAAAAAAAGAAGCCGATGCTAAATTCATTGATCCGGCTGTGGCTTATCCCGGTCACATGGCGCCCAATGGATTGTTGTTTTATACCGGCGATCAATTCCCGGCAAAATACAAGAACGGGGCTTTCATCGCTTTTCATGGTTCCTGGAACCGGGCTCCTGAACCACAGGCCGGATATTTTGTGGTTTTTCAACCATTTAAAAATGGAAAGCCCGACGGTAACTGGGAAGTATTTGCTGATGGCTTTTCGGGCTCGCCAGAAAAAACCGCGGCCGGTCGTGCCGACCACCGCCCTTGCGGCCTTGCCCAGGGTGCTGATGGTTCTCTGTATGTTACTGATGACTCAAAAGGTACTATATACCGTATTGTGTATACTAAAAAATAAAACAGGAAGGACGGCGGTTAACAAAAAGTAATTGTTGCTTAAAACAATATCTAAATAATACTAATTTAAATAACAAATAATGAAATCTTTTTTATACTTATTACTGACCGTTTGCTCGACAACAGCATTTGGGCAGGCCACCAATACCGAAGATATAGTCCGTCGGGTTGCTGATAATGTAATTCAAAATACCTCCTTTAAGTTCATCAATACCAGTACCAACCAAAAATATGATTCGACCAAAGGTTTGGCATCATCGGCGGATATTAAAGCCGATAGCAAGTACAATAAATGGGCTTATGTAAATGGTGTTTTAAGCATAGGTATGATGCAAACTGCTGATGTGCTTAACGATAAAAAATACGCAGATTATTCGCAACGCAATTTCGCCTTCATTTTTGATAACCTCGGTTATTTTGAAACGCTTCGCAAAGCCAAAACGCCAAAGGTGGAGTATGGGGCCGTATTTAATATCACCAATCTTGACGCTTGCGGGGCCATGTCGGCCGGACTATTTGACGTGGATGCCCTGGCAAACAGAAAGGATTATAAGGCTTATTTAAACAGGTCGGCCGACTATATTTTAACTAAACAGATGCGCCTGCCCGATGGCACACTTTCGCGCCCTACCCCACGAAACATGACCCTTTGGGCCGATGATATGTTTATGAGCATCCCGTTTTTAGCTCGCATGGGCAAACTTACCGGCGACAGCAAATATTTTGATGATGCTGTAAAACAGGTAGAGAATTTCAACAAATATCTGTATGATCCCACTACAGGTCTTTTCTTCCATAATTATTACGCAGACGATCAAACCAATGGTGTTGGCCACTGGGGCCGCAGCAACGGCTGGATAGCGATGGCAACGGTTGAGTTGTTAAATAATTTGCCGGCAAATCATCCCAAACGCCCGGAGCTGATCAAATTGCTGCTGAGACAAATTGTAGGTTACGCCCGCTATCAGGATCAGACCGGTTTATGGCACCAGCTGCTGGATAAACCAGATTCATATCTGGAAACATCAGTTACAGCCATGTTTACTTATGCTGTGGCACGTGCAGTAAACCAGGGCTGGATCAACGAAAAATATATAGCCATAGCCCGCGAAGGATGGAAGGGATTGCTTACTAAAGTTACAACTAATGGCGAGTTGCAGGATGTTTGTATAGGTACCAACATGGATACCGATATTAAATTTTACTATACCCGGCCAACTGAACTAAATGATACACACGGTATCGGCGCTTTTTTATTAGCCGGAACTGAAGTGCTTAAAGCAGAAAGGAAAAAATAATCATGTACAAGTCAGTTAGGTTATTATTGGTTGTCATGCTTACTATAGCAGGTAATTTAAGCTTGTTTGCTGCCGATGTGGATATCACCGCTTACGGAGCTGTGGGCAATGGCACAACATTAAATACAGAGACTATTCAAAAAGCGATTGATGCATGTTATAAAAGCGGGGGTGGTAAAGTTATTATCCCTTCGGGGATATTTTTAACAGGCACTATTTCGCTGAATGATAATATTACCCTGCAACTAAAAAAAGGTGCTGTTTTATTGGGCAGTACCGATGTTAACGATTATAAAAACCTGGACCCGTTTGTCGATGGACTTGGTATAAGCGTTGGCTGGGCGCTGGTGGTAGCGGTCGATAAAAAAAATATAAGCATCGAGGGGGAAGGCACAATTGACGGTCAGGGATCAAAATTAAAAGCGCAACAAATATTAACGGATACCCGCCCCGAATCGCAGCGCTGGGGGCGTCGCCCGTTTTTATTGCGTATTGTACGCTGCCAGCATGTTGCTGTAAACGGTGTTACCCTAAATTATGCTGCCGCCTGGACATCGCATTACTTTCAGTGCAAACAGGTAAGTATTAAAAATGTAAAAATTGTAAGCAGGGGGATAGCGCATAATGATGGGATGGATATAGATGGCTGCCAGGATGTTACTATTAAAGATTGTGATGTGGTGAGCGGTGATGACGCCTTGTGCTTTAAAACAACATCGAGCAAAATGGCCTGTAAGGATATCGTTGTTTCGGGCTTGCGGTTAAAAAGCGGTCAGGGAGCGATCAAGATCGGAACTGAATCCATGGCGGCATTTCAGAATATCAAAATATCGCAATGTTATATTTACGATACAGCTAACGGTGGTATCAAGCTGCTTTCGGTTGATGGGGCAAATATCAGTAATGTTCAAATTAGTGATATCACCATGGTCGAAGTAAAAACGCCAATCCTCATTCGTTTAGGTGCAAGACTAAGTGTGTTCCGGAAAGATCAGGATACCCAACAGCCTATCGGAACCCTGGAAAACGTGACCATCAAAAATGTAAAAGCAAAAGCAGCTGATAATGCGCAGCTCATGCCGCCATCGGGTATCCTGATAACAGGTATTCCGGGGCATAGTATTAAAAATCTGACATTAGAAAACATAGAGATAAACCTGGCCGGTGGTGGCAGCAATGAAAATGCCCGGCAGGTAGTGCCCGAGGCCATTGATAAATATCCGGAGGTAAAAACATTTGGTCCGCTGGTGCCCGCTTACGGCGTTTGGGCCAGGCATGTTGATGGATTAAAGCTCAATAATGTAAAATTTACCCTGAGTCATAATGATCTCAGACCTGCCTTTATCTGCCAGGATGGGAAAAATGTGGAATTAAATAATTGGATAATTCCTGAAACCACCGGGGCCCAGGCTGTAATAAGGTTAGAGAATGTTACCGGGGCGCATATAAATAATAGCACAGTTACCGGCTCTGCCGATGCATTTGTACGTGTTGAGGGTGGTACAAGCCGTGATGTGCATATCCTGAAAAATAAAATCCCCGGTATTCAAAAGAAGGTTGAACTATCTGCTGATCTGAAAGCTGGTGCGGCTGTTCTGGAGTAGAAGTAATGAATTGATAATTATCTAAAAAGCAATGAAGGCAAATATTTACAAAATACTTTTAGGCTTAGTTTTTATGTTGCCGTACACGGTTTACGCCCAGCAGGTTGCTTTACCACAGCAAACAGATCGCTGGGCAATTCAGCCCGACGGAAGTATTAAATGGACCGTTAACGGCAGATTGCCGCATACAGATCATATTGAAATGTCGGGCGAAAAGGTATCTGTCTGGGTCCAATATGGATTAGATAGTGCTGGCAGATCATCTGTTTCCCGAACAGTGGTGTTTCCCACATTCAGGATGCTGCCCGATGGTACCCGTACTCATATTGATTATACCTTTCAGGATAGTGGACTGCCCCGGTTTTACATTAATAACCGACAGTTAAAAACTGATTTGGCCAGCGGGAGAAAATCGGGCGATCTTTCCTATAACATCAAAAGCATTAGTCACAAAGGTATTATGCGGATCGAGGCACAGGCTGGTAATCCGGCGCTGGTAAAAGTTTTCCGGAGTATTTTCCCCTCGGTAGATAAACCTATGGTTATTGAAAAGTTTGTGTTCACCAATATCACAGATAAGCCAGTTAATATCTCTATGGAATACCTGCGGCACGAGGTCAGAACGGATAGCCTTAAAAGTAAAGTAAGGCCACATTCCATGATTATGGGATCTGCGAATAGTGGCAACCGGATAGTACAGCCCGGTGAGCATACCACTTTTGCCGTTTATTATCTGGCAACAGATTTTCCTGCTCAACCCATTTTTGTTGATGCAGATGCGGAAGAAAAAGCCCGTGAAAACCGTATAAATACCATTTTATTGCCACTGCAATTAAAAACACCGGATACCTTATTGAATACAGAGTTTTCATTTGCCAAGATCCGCGGAACGGAGAGCATTTACAAAACCAAAGTAGGGTACTTGCATAGTCCCGGTGGTCTTGCTTATTATGCCGCTATCTGGGCAAATGACCAGGCTGAGTATATTAGTCCCTTCTTCGCGTTTTTGGGTGATAGCATTGGTAATCTTTCGGCCATGAACTGCTACCGCCTGTTTGCTGAATATATGAACCCAGAGTACAAGCCCATTCCCAGCTCTATAGTAGCCGAAGGTGATGCCGTATGGAAAGGTGCCGGCGACCGTGGTGATCAGGCTATGATTGCTTATGGAGCTTCACGGTATGCGCTAACCTATGGTCACCCCGATTCTGCAAAAATATTGTGGCCGCTCATCACCTGGTGCCTGGAATACAGTCACCGGAAATTAAATGATCAGGGCGTAGTTAATTCAGACCATGATGAATTGGAGGGGCGCTTTCCATCTGGCAAAGCCAACCTGTCAACCAACAGCCTTTATTATGACGCGTTGATATCCGCGGCCTATCTCGGTAAACAATTGCATCAGCCAAAAGCACAAACAGATGAGTATTTAAAGCAAGCGGTTACGCTAAAAAGTAATATCGAAAAATACTTTGGGGCAAATATAGAAGGTTTTGATACTTATAAATATTACGAAACCAATGATGTACTGCGCGCCTGGATCTGTCTGCCATTGACCATGGGGATTTTTGACCGGAGCGAGGGAACGATCAATGCCCTGTTTTCGCCCCGCTTATGGACGGCTGACGGATTAGCCACACAGGCAGGTAAGGAAACTTTTTGGGACAGATCAACCCTATATGCGCTTCGGGGTGTATTGCAGGCCGGCAAAACAGAAAAAGCAATGGATTATCTGCGTTATTATTCTCGCAGAAGACTGTTAGGAGCGCATGTGCCATATCCTGTAGAAGCCTATCCCGAGGGTAACCAAAGGCATTTATCTGCCGAGAGCGGATTGTATTGTCGGATATATACCGAGGGATTGTTTGGTATACGGCCAACCGGTTTTACCGGTTTTAATTGCACGCCACGGTTACCAAAAGGATGGAATGAAATGGCCTTGAATAATATCCACTCATTCGGTCACGTATTCGATCTTAAAATATCACGTCAAAGCAAGGAGAAATTAAATATTACCATAACCGAGGGTAGTAAAACAATCAAATACAAAATAAATGATGGTGCTACACAGGCGGTAGCTTTATAAGTATCAAATAATTCAACCTCCATGAACAAGTTTTTAACATGCATCCTTTCTGTTTTATTGGTAATTATAGCGCATAAAAGTTATACACAAACACGCCATGATGATGCGTATTTAAAACTATGGTACACCAAACCTGCTGCTGCCTGGGAAGAGGCACTACCTTTGGGTAATGCGATCACCGGAGCTATGGTGTTTGGCGGGGTTAACCATGAACATTATCAGCTAAATGACCATAACCTGTGGTCGGGCTACCCGGAAGCGGGGAACAACCCACAGGCATTGGCGCATTTGCCCGAAGTGAGAAAGGCGGTGTTTAACAACGATTTTGATAAAGCCGCTGAAATATGGAAAAAGTATTTACAGGGCCCCTACACCGCCAGGTATCTGCCACTGGGTGATCTGCTGCTTAATTTTAATCTGAAAGACAGCGTACATTACTACCGCGAGCTGAACTTAAACAACGCGGTTTCGACCGTGAGGTTTGAGGCTGGTGGGGTACATTATGTTCGCGAAACATTTATAAGCTACCCGGATAAAGTGATGCTGGTACGCATTACTGCCGATAAAAAAGGTGCCGTTAATTTCACAGCCAATTTACAAAGCAAGCTGCACTTTAATGTTGCAAATGATGGTAACAATAAACTGATCCTAAAGGGTAAAGCGCCAAGCTACGTGGCCAACCGGGAATACGAACCGCGGCAGGTAATTTATGATGAGCCAAAAGGCGAGGGCATGAATTTCCAGATCAACCTTAAAATAAAGCATGTTGGCGGGCGCGTAACTGCTGCTAACAATGAACTACAGGTTAGCGGAGCAAATGAAGTTGTACTTTATTTAACCGAGGCTACCAGTTTTAACGGATTTGATAAATCACCGGGTTTGCAGGGTAAAGATCCGGCGGCAGCGGCTAATGCCAACCTGCTTTCCGCTTCGCAAAAAACGTATGAGCAACTCAAACAAAGGCACGTTGCCGATTATCAGCGCCTGTTTAAACGGGTTGATTTTAATTTGGGTGCAGATGTCGGTATGGTACAACAACCTACCGATGAGCGGCTCAGGAGTTTCCGTGTAGCCAACCCTGATAAGCAATTGCAAACTTTATATTACCAGTTTGGCCGCTATTTGCTGATAGCCAGTTCAAGACCGGGGAGTGCACCCGCCAATTTGCAGGGGATTTGGAACAACCAGGTAATACCACCCTGGGGGAGTAATTTTACCACGAATATCAATACCGAAATGAATTACTGGCTGGCCGAAAATACCAACCTTTCAGAGTGTCATCAGCCTTTGTTTGATTTTCTGAAGGAGCTTGCCGTAAACGGTGCCGTTACGGCCAAAGTAAATTATAATATCAACGAAGGTTGGGTAGAACATCATAACAGCGATATATGGGCCAAAACATCAACGGTTGGTGGTTTTGACCATGACCCTAAAAGTTCAGTAAGATGGTCGGCCTGGCCGATGGGGGGAGCCTGGATGAGCCTTCATTTATACGATCATTATCTTTTTACAGGCGATAAGGGATTTTTGAGCAAAACCGCTTACCCGCTTATGAAAGGCGCTGCCCAGTTCATGCTGCACTGGCTGGTAACCGATCCTAAAACGGGTTACCTGGTAACAAATCCTTCCACCTCGCCCGAAAATACTATTAAAATTAGTGGTAAGGAATATCAGGTAAGCATGGCCTCTACCATGGATATGTCTATCATCCGTGAGCTGTTCCAGGATTGTATCAGCAGTGCAGGGATATTGGGTAATGACAAAGTATTTGCAGCCCAGGTAAAAACAGCCTATGATAAACTCTATCCTTTCCATATCGGTAAGCATGGCCAGTTGCAGGAGTGGTTCAATGATTGGGATGATCCTGCGGACACGCACCGGCATATCTCGCATTTGTTCAGCTTGTTTCCGGGCAGACAGATCTCCGTGTTTAATACGCCCGGGTTGGCAGCAGCTGCAAAACAATCCATGATCTATCGGGGCGATGAAAGCACGGGCTGGTCAATGGCCTGGAAGGTAAACTGGTGGTCGCGCATGCATGATGGTAACCATGCCTACAAAATATTAGGCGCTGCATTTAATTATATGGACCCCTTACAAAAAAAAGAACAAATGAGCGGCGGCGGTACCTATCCCAATTTGTTTGATGCCCATCCTCCATTCCAGATCGATGGAAATTTCGGAGGGACTGCCGGTATGACCGAAATGCTGTTACAAAGCCAGAACGGTGAAATAGAATTGTTGCCGGCTCTGCCTGATGCCTGGGCCGATGGGAGCATCAAAGGTATCAAGGCCCGTGGAAATTTTGAGGTAGCTATTGATTGGAAAAAAGGAAAACTGAGCAAAGCGCTGATTAAATCAAATATCGGGGGCAATTGCCGGTTACGGACACCTGTACCCGTAAAAGTGGTTGAGATAAGCAGCAAAGCCGCTACCGGCACCAATGAAAATATTTTAAATACACCGCCCGCCGGATATATCCTTTAATCAAGGCTATGTAATTGACTTTGTTACCCAAAAGGGCAAAACCTATACCATTATACCTAAGTAACATGATGAAAAATTTAAAATGCTTTTTGCTGATTTGCTTGCTTTGGAGTTTCTCGGCAAGGCTGTACGCGCAATCTATCACCTGGACAGAAGTAGAACCGGGAATATGGAAAGGCGTTATTGGTAAACCCGAGGAATTTGATCTGTTGAAGGCTGCCGGGATACAACCTTATCATGCCGGTTTGCAGCAAATGCCAAGGGCCGGTTTTCCATTACCACAGCAAGAAATTACCGGTCGCGTACAGGGTGGTAAAACTTACCTGCGGTTTCCGTTAGAAAAAAAAGAGCAATTATTTGGTTTCGGTTTAAATTTCCAGACCGTGTTTCAGCGCGGCAGAGTGCTTACGCTACATGTAGACAATTATGCAGGTAAGGATAATGGGCGTACCCATGCACCTACACCTTTTTATGTGTCATCAAATGGCTATGGCGTGTTTATCAATTCGGCCAGGTATATCAATGTATATGCTGGTACAGCGGTAAGGCGCGACAGTAAGATTGCCCCCGAAGTAAAAGACAGGAATCTTGATAAAACATGGAGCTCGCACCCATATTCGGATGGTGTGGAAATGCTGGTACCTGCTGCCGGTGTGGAGATATATGTATTTGCAGGCCCTACCACCTTAGATGCGGTCAGGCGTTATAACTTATTAAACGGCGGCGGTTGTTTGCCCCCGCGCTGGGGCCTGGGCTTTACGCAACGTATGCAGCGGTTGACTGATGCGCAGGGTGTTGAAAATGAAGCAAAGGCATTTGAGGAAAAAGGGTATCCGCTTGATTTTATTGGGCTTGAGCCGGGCTGGCAAAGTAAATCATACCCCTGTACTTTTGAGTGGGATGCAAGCCGGTTCCCTGATCCTAAAGGCTTGGTAGAGAACATGCTGAAAAAAAATATCAGGCTTAATTTGTGGACTAATCCTTATGTATCTCCCGAGGCGCCACTTTATAAAAGTATTTTACCTTACAGTGGTTCGCATACCGTATGGAATGGCATAGTACCCGATATCAGTATGCCAGAGGCCCGGAAAATATTTTTCAGCGAGCTGGAAAAAGGCAAAATCGATATAGGAATCAGCGGCTATAAAATGGATGAGGTTGATGGGGGAGATAATTATTTGTGGCCCGATGTGGCAACTTTTCCATCAGGCCATGATGCCGAGCAGATGCGCCAAACCTATGGCTTAATGATGCAGCGCTATACCAGTGAAATTTATCATGAACGCAACCAGCGCACATTTGGCCTGGTTCGTGCATCAAATGGTGGTGGTTCGTCATTTCCATATGTTATTTATAACGATTATTACGATCACCGGGATTTTATCACCGCATTGGTAAACAGTGGTTTTGCCGGTGTGTTATGGACGCCAGAAGTGCGATCTTCTAAAACGGCCGAGGAGTGGCTGCGCAGGTTTCAGTCGAACGTTTTTTCGCCTATGGCTATGATCAATGCCTGGGCCAGCGGTACCAAACCATGGTCGTTTGCCGAAGTTGCCGAACAGGTAAAAACTATGGCCAATCTGCGTATGCAAATGATGCCTTACTGGTATAGTGAATTTGCTAAATATCACTTTGAGGGTATCCCGCCTTTCAGGGCCATGTACCTGGAAGACGGCTTTATGGGTGCGGAGGCCAAAAATGAGCGCAAAAAAGTAAACCTGGAAGAGAATCCTTATGAAGAGGCTATAACCAAAGAAGTTAAAGATCAGTACATGGCCGGCGAATATTTATTAGTGGCCCCTGTATTTGCCGGGCAAACCAGCAGAAAAGTGATTCTGCCAAAAGGTAAATGGTATGACTTTTATACCGGGAAGTATGCCGGGGACGGAGAAGTGATCAATGTTACGCCAGGTTTAGATAAAATACCTGTTTATGTAAAGGACGGTGGTATTATACCCATGATGCCGGTAATGCTGCACGCGCCCAAAGCAGGGCAGAAGGTTGACCTGGAGGTTAGATATTATGGTGATAAGCCAGGAGCTTATTCCCTGTATGATGATGATGGCCAAACGTATAATTATGAAAAAGGTAATTATGCTTTCCGGCAGATCAAAGTGCAGAAAGTAAACGGAAAATTAAAGGGCACTATTACACCTGCATTAAAAGGGAAACCGGATAACGTTGGTAAGGTAACCTTCAAAACAATGACCGATTAAATCTGAATTCAAGCGGTAACGCTGATTATCATCGTAAAGCCAGTTCTATTAGTCCTGCCAGAATGACTACTGGTAGGTTATATCCCTGGAATTCCTGCCTTAAAAGCTGCAAAGCCTTGCCTATATGTTTTTCTACGGTATTGACCGATATACACATTTTTTCCGCAATTTCCTTGTAAGACAGATGCTCATAACGGCTTAAAGTAAAGGCATTTTTGCATTGCGGAGAAAGCCGGTTGACGGCCTGCTGCATTTTTTCCTCCATTTGGCGCACATATAATCCGTCGGTTAGCTTGTCAGCCAGGTCATCCTTATGAAGCAAGGTGAATTCCTCAATATGCTTTGACTGTATTAACCGGGCACGTAATTCATGCAAAGCTTTATTACGAAGCATTGCATATAGCAAACCTGCCACTTCACCATTGGTATCCAATGTTTCACGCTTTTTCCAGATATCTACAAACACGTCCTGTACCAATTCAGTTACAATGTATTCGTCTTGCAATCTCTTGTAAGCATAAGTGGACAGCGGCCTAAAATAACGAAAATACAAAGCCTCAAATGCTTTTTTATCTCCGTAATGCAAAGCAATAAGCAGTTCATGGTCACTGTATGTAGTTGATTTGGTCAAGAATATAGGCTTATCTGGTTAGATAGATGTTATGCAAAATAAATATTTTTCATGGAAATCATTAAAAAAATTAAGATAGATATGGCGGTAATGGTTATTTCATGCAATATGTTATTATATAGCCTGAGTTATGGTAGACGATTACCACATCAACTTAATAAAAAAATACCTGGAGGATAAATGCACACCCGCTGAAAAGCTGGAGGTAGAGGCATGGTTTGAACTTTACCGTGGTGGCGATCGCGAATTTTATGATAACGACGAGAAGCTGATCGATCAAGCGATGATGAGATCGCTGGTTAACATTCATCAAAAAATAGATTCTTTGCAAACCACTGCGGATGAAGATAAAATAGTACACCTGAAACCCAAATTAAAATTTCACTGGATAGCCATCGCCGCAACCGTTTTACTTTTTATAATGGCCGGTGGTTATTTCACTATCCATAAAAAGGCAGTAGTACAACCGCTTGCCCAAAATCATTTATTAAAACGGGATACGCTGATCGGGAACAATAAAGCTATTCTTACCCTGGGTAATGGGAAAAAAATTGTGCTGAATGATGCCAAGGTGGGTTCGCTTGCGGTTCAGGGCCATGTAGCTATCACAAAAGCGGCCGACGGTCGGATTATTTATAATGCTACCAGCCAAGCTTCAACAGCCAGGGCAACAGGCGAAATAGCTAATAATTCCATAACCACCCCAAAAGGAGGGCAGTACCATGTTGTATTACCCGACGGATCATCGGTTTGGCTCGATGCGGCTTCAAGTATAACCTACCCCCCGGAATTTACCGGCAATAAAAGACAGGTTGAGTTAATGGGCGAGGCTTATTTTGAAGTGTCGAAAGATCCCACAAAACCATTTTGTGTTAACGTGGATAACAAACAACAAATAGAAGTATTAGGAACCCACTTTAATGTTCAGGCATATCCCGACGACCGTGATGTTACAACAACACTACTGGAAGGGTCGGTAAAATTACTTTACAGCAATAAGCACGCGATTTTAAAACCCGGCCAAATGGCTGTTAATGATCCGGATAAGTCATTACTTATTAAACCGGCAGATATATACGAAGTGATGGCATGGAAAAATAACATGTTTGTATTTAATAATGAAAATATCAAAAGCATCATGAAACGGCTTGCCAGGTGGTATGATGTGGATGTTGTTTTTGAGGGCGATATGGAAAAAGTGAATTTCTTTGGAAATTATTCACGATCCAAGAGCCTTGCAAACCTGCTTAAAAATATTGAATTAACAGAAAAAGTTCACTTTAAAATAAAAGGAAGGAGGGTTACCATTATAGCACAATAACACATACAGTTAATCCAAAAACCGGGAGTGTTTCGACCACCCCCGGCATGATTAGCAGATGGGAACTAATACGGATAACAAACCAATTGAGAAACGTCAACCAATATTATTAATCCTAAATCAAATGTATAAAATATTTACTGCACTTAAGTGCGGGAACATGACTCGCTGTACGCTAAAATTCCTGCTTACTATGAACCTTACTATTGTACTCCTGTTAGTTACGCTTTTACAGGTAAATGCTGCAAGTTATGCACAGGAGGTTAGCCTCAGTGTTAAAAACGCGCCTATTCAGGAAGTATTTAATCAACTAACCAAACAAACGGGTTACAATTTCATATGTGACGCCGACCTGATAAAAAAGGTAAAACCTATTACCATCAGTGTTACTAAAACATCCCTGAAAGATTTTCTGGGTTTATGTTTTGAAAATCAGCACGTTGATATACTTTTTAATGATGGCAATACGGTAGTTATTAAAGAAAAGGTCCGCGCCAAAACGCAAAGCATTGAAAATATAAGTATAACTATCACAGGAAAGGTTACCGATAACAAAGGGCAAACACTGCCAGGTGTTACGGTAACAGAAAAAGGCGCTAACAATGCGGTTATTACCAGCATATCCGGCGATTATTCTATAAAAGTAGCTGGCCCTGGCGCATCTCTGGTATTTTCATTCCTGGGTTTTAACTCCCAGGAAGTAAAGGTTGGGGACAGAACAACGATCAACATTAAATTAACCGAGAAAACAAACGATTTAAGTGAAGTAGTAGTGATTGGGTATGGAAGCCGTAAAAAGGCCGACTTAACCGGAGCTATCGCTACCATTTCCTCAGAAAATTTAAAAGAACGTGCGGTTGTTAACTTTGGTGAGGCGATGGCCGGTCAGCTGGCAGGCGTACAGGTTCAGCAGGTTAACGGTGCCCCCGGCGGCGAGGGCTTGGCTATAAGAGTAAGAGGCACAGGATCTATTACCCAATCCAGTTCTCCTTTGTATGTGGTTGATGGGTATCCTATGGAAGATGGGGCTTTCCAACTCATCAATCCTGCGGACATTGAAAGCCTGCAGGTGTTGAAAGACGCGTCGTCAACTGCCATATATGGTTCCAGGGGAGCGAATGGCGTGGTAATCATCACCACAAAAAAGGGTAAAGTTGGTCAGACTTCTATTAGCATTAACGCTTTTAGGGGGTATCAGGACAGGACAAAAACTATCCCGGTGTTAAACAGGGATCAGTATGTGCAATGGTTTGTAGACGGGCGCAACCAGGCATGGTTGGATCAGCCGGTAATAAGCGGCGATCCTAATACCGGGCCACATACCATTAACGACCCCAATAGCCGCCGGAATCTATATCCGAGCTCCGGTTCATTATATGTTATACCAGACGGAACTAATGGCTTTAAATACAATTTTTTGGATCCGACGTCAGTGGCGCAAATGCCCGATAATAACTGGCAGGACCTGCTGTTTCGCCTGGCAAAAACAGAGCAGTACGAACTTTCCATAACTGGTGGTACCGAAAAAACAAAATACGCCTTTTCAGGAAGTTTTGTGAACCAGGATGGTATTATATTAAATACCGGTTATAAGCGATTTAATTTCCGAAACAACGTAGAATCGCAGGTAACCAAACGGTTAAAGGTAGGTTTAAACTTAAATGCCTATAGTTCCAACGGTAATGAACAGGTGAACGGTAAGTACTCACCGCTTCAGTTTGCATTGCAGCTTCCCCCCATATTTGATTTGCGTAACCCCGATGGCACTTACGGATCAATGGTACGTAACCCCGAGGTTTTTGCAGGCGATGTGGCTAACCCAATAGGTATAGCGGAGCAAGTGAACACCTACCGCAAGAAGTACGGATGGTTAGGAACGCTTTATGGTGAGCTGGATCTGATAGATGGTCTTAAATACAGGATCAATATCAACGGAAGTATCCAGGATAATAACCTGCAAGACTATGAACCTTCAAATGTAGACTTAGATGCATCCAGAGCTCCAAGACCTGCACGGGCTTTTAATGACCGCAATACCGATTATGATTGGGTAATAGAACAAACGCTATCCTACAATAAAACATTCGCAAAAAAACACGACCTGGTTTTATTGGGCGGTTTTTCCAGTCAAAAACATAGCCAGGATTATATGTATGGCGAGGCCCGGGGCTTTCCCAATGATAATATCCAAACTTTAAATGCCGGTACTATGTATCAGCTTAACAATACCAAATCAGAATACTCTATGATTTCGTATTTTGGCCGCGCTAATTATACCTATGACAACCGTTATCTTTTTACCGCTACTGTTCGTAGTGACGGGTCATCCCGCTTTGGTGAAAATAAAAAATGGGGTGTATTTCCTTCGGTATCAGGCGCGTGGCGCGTTAGTCAGGAAAGCTTCATGTCGGGTATTGCCGGTACGGTCAATGATTTAAAACTCAGGGCCAGTTACGGTATCGCCGGGAACAACCGTATTGGTAATTATTCGGCAATTGGATTACTCAATACAGGCTTTTATTCAGCGGGCGGTGTTTTGCAAAGTACAGTAAACCCATCTACCGTACCTAATGCAAATCTGGGATGGGAAAAAGTACTTCAAAGCAATTTTGGGTTTGACATGGGTTTGTTTAACGACCGTATCAGATTGGAGGCCGATTATTACAGTAGTAAATCGATTGACCTGTTGCTGAATGTGCCCGTACCTACCATAACCGGTTATACTACACAAATTCAAAATATAGGTAAAGTACTGAATAAAGGTGTGGAGTTTTTATTAACTACCCGCAATTTAACCGGCGAGTTTAAATGGTCAAGTAATTTCAATATCGCGTTTAATAAAAATAAGGTATTGGAAGTAGGGCCCGGTGGGCAGCCAATTTATGCCAGCGCGCCCAATGCCAATAACTCCTTCATTACGTTGCCAGGACAACCTATAGCCAGTTTTTACGGCTATGTATACGAGGGTGTATTTACAAGTCAGGCAGAATTGGATAAGTACCCCCATTTACCGGGAGATAAAGTAGGTGATGGTCGTTATCTTGATGTAAATGGAGATGGTAAACTTGATCAGACAGATAAAGCGCTTATTGGAAATAACCAGCCTAAATTTACAGGTGGGTTCAGCAATAGCTTTTCTTATAAGAATTTTAGCCTGTCTACCCAGCTTTCCTTTTCTTACGGGGCGCATGCCTTCAGCTTTTTCAAACGTATGGTTGGCATTTATCATGGCGACAGGAATGCCCTGCTGGAACAGGTGGATCGCTGGCGGTCGGTGGATGATCCGGGCGATGGTATGCATTTCAGAGCAACCCGCAACCCAACAGGCTGGCAGCGTGATCCATCCTCTAACTGGGTAACTGATGTGTCATACTTACGCCTTCGTAACGTTACGCTGGCATATGATTTTACAAAAAGTGCGATACAATCCCTGAAAATAAATGGACTGCGCGTGTATTTAACCGGCCAGAATTTATTTACCTGGACAAAATATCCAGGCTATGATCCGGAAACAAGCAGCGAGGGTACCGCGCTTACCCGCGGAGGTGATTATCTGGGATATCCTGCCGCCCGCAGTCTGATTTTGGGTTTAAATCTTACTTTCTAATTAACGATTTAAAAAGATGAAAAAATTAATAATAGCCACCAGTTGCATATTGATGCTCGTTTCGTGTAAAAAAGATTTTATTGATCTTAATCCGCCGTCAAACCTCAATTCTACAACTTTTTACAAAACAGAAAGCGATATGAACCAGGCTGTACTTTCGGCCTATGCCGGTTTGCTTGATGAATATAGGAATCCATTTATCAGGCTTGGCGAAATACGCTCCGATAATACTACTTATTCCTGGCTGGCCGGTAACCCTGCCGACGATAATGGCATCGATGTATTTGCCTCGCCGCTTTTACCCGAAAATGGATATCCTAACAATTGCTGGAATTTGGGTTATAATGCTATTCTGCGGTGTAACATCGTTACCAGTCGTATCGGTAATGTTACATTTAAAGACGAAAAATTGAAGAATCAATATACTGCGGAAGCAAGGTTTGTACGGGCTTTAATGTACTTTTGGTTAAACAGGGTTTTCGGCGGTTATGCGCTTAATAATGAGTTATTAGGCGTTATTAATGTTGATAAGGAAATTACACCTGCCGAAGCTTATAAACTAAACAGATCGTCCCTGCAAAGCACTTATGATTTGATTGTGGGCGATCTTAAATACGCAGAGGAGAATTTGCCAGCCTCCTATTCCGGAAACAATATAGGCCGTGTTACCAAATGGGGAGCTAAAGGCTTGCTTAGTAAAGTGTATATGACCATGGCGGGTTACCCGCTAAATAAAGGTGCAGAATACTATAACCTTGCCATTCAAAAAGCCGAAGAGGTTATTAATACCTCGGGAGCGACTTTAGTGCCTAGTTATGCCGATCTGTTTGATGTAGGCAAAAAGAACAGCAGCGAGTCGTTATTTGAAATTCAGTTCCAGAAAGGCGGCCCGAACGGGGCTACGGGAAGTCCGTGGAACAATGACTTTGCCCCGCGTTTTTCAGATAAGGAAGTGGTGCTGGTAGGCGATAAAGGCGGCGTAAACTCGCCAACAGGTGACATGTCACGTGCCTATGAACCGGGTGATCCACGGAAGTATGTATCAATGCGCGACAGCTGGATCAGTTCAAAAAACGGGACTGTGCAAAATGAAAGATATGTGCGTAAATATTATGATGTGTCAACCTCAGGCAACGATAACGGTAATAACTGGATTGAACTAAGGCTTGCCGATGTTTACCTTTTAGATGCCGAAGCATTGGTACGCACGGGGGGAGATAAAAGCAAGGCGGTATCATACGTAAATAAAATAAGGCAGCGGGCGAAAAATACAAAGGGTGATCCTGCAATTACTCCACCGGCCGATTTGCTGAAAGACTATACGTTAGCAGATCTCGCGAATGATAATGCCTTGCTGCTTGCCATAGAAAAGGAGCGCAGGGTTGAGCTGGCTTTTGAAAACCACAGGTGGTTTGACCTGGTTAGAACAAACCGGGCCAAAGAGGTGATGATAGCAGAGCAGGCGGCCGATGGTTTTGCCCCATTTACCTGGAGCGACAATATGTTAGCCTATCCTATTCCCACACCTGTAATGCAATCCAATCCGGGTAAGATCATTCAAAACAGAGGGTATACACAATTTTAAAAACTTAATAAAATAAAATAAAATTATGAATATGAAAAAACACATTTTGCTTTTAACCGCAGGCTTTTTTTGCTGTATTATTTCAGTAAAAGCGCAATTGCCATCGCTTACTAAAAAAGAAATTAAAAATGGATGGACCTTATTGTTTGATGGAAAAACATTTGATGGCTGGCAAAAAGCAAACGGCACACCATTTACCGGAAAAGGCTGGAAAATAGAAAACGGAGTGATCAGCGTTAATCCACAGGATGGCCGCGGCGGCGATATTGTAACTACAAAAGAGTTTTCGGACTTTGAATTTTCTCTTGATTTTAAGCTGGAAAAAGGAACCAACAGCGGGGTTAAGTATTTTTTAATTAAAAACACCTCTTTGGGATGCGAATACCAGATTATTGATGATGCCCATCATCCCGATGCCAAGCTGGGTATAAATGGCAACCGTCGTCTTGCGGCATTATATGATATTATGCCGCCTGATACCACAGCCAAGAAAGCTAACCCATTGGGCGAGTGGAATAACATCCGTATCATCTCAAAAGGAAAACATGTTGAACATTGGTTTAATGGCAGGAAAGTTCTGGAGTACGAGCGCGGTAGTGAAACGTTTAAAGCCCATATAGCCGAGAGTAAATTTAAAAATGAAAAGGGTTTTGCCGAAGCGGAAAAATCGCCTATACTTTTACAGGAACATGAAGACGTGATCCATTTTAGAAATATAAAGATCAGGGTACTTTAAGTTAACAAAATT
>Ga0193717_1000396_pt1 | contig 30476 bp, 30 predicted proteins | sample U2c2metaG_FD_145900 | JGI IMG/M metagenome (GOLD analysis project Ga0193717, IMG submission 145900) | Soil microbial communities from a riparian zone of the East river system, Colorado, United States - U2c2 | ecosystem: Environmental > Terrestrial > Soil > Riparian zone | place: USA: East River... | reverse complement strand
TTCGAGCGCGTTCTGGCAGTTGCGGTACAGCGCGATGCCGCGCTCGAACGACTTCAGCGAATCGTCGAGGCTGAGCTCGCCCTGTTCCATGCGCGAGACGAGCTGTTCGAGCTCGTCCAGCGACTTCTCGAACTCGGCGATCTGGGAACTTTCGGCGGCGGCGACGGGCGGCATGGCGCGCACGCTAGCTCAGCGCTTGCGCAAGATCAATCGGCATGTGCGACGGCGCCGGGTGACCAGGCGAGACGGGCCTGTGAGCGCGCGAGCAGATCGGCGCCGGCGTCGCTGAGCCAGAGGTCGGCGACCGCCAGCAGGGCGCCGTCCGCATTGAACATCAATGGCAGACGGCCGCGCTGCCAGGGCGGAATGCCGGCCTCCTGCAGCAGATCACGCAGCTCGCGCGTGTGTGCGCCGCCGTGCAGCCGCAGGCTTTCGCCGCCGCGGCGGAAGCGCACGCGCGCGGTGTCGGCCATCCGCGGCGGCGATGCGGCCGGCAGCGTCGCGACGAGACGCAGCGTGCCGATGTCGGCGGGCAGGGTCAGCGTCTCGCCGGTGAAATCCGCACTCCAGTCGAGCGGCGGGAAATGCAGCGGCGGCAGTGCGTGCAGCAGATCGCGATAGCGCCGCACTTCGACGCCCGGCCAGCGCACGCACGGCTGCCGGTCTTCGCCGGCCTCGGCGAGCTGGCGCACCAGTTCGGCGACCTGGAACTGCGTCGGCTCCGGCAATGAAATGCTGCGCAGCCAGCGGCGCAGTACCGGATCGCGCAATGCATCCGGCAGCGCCAGCCATTCGCGGAAGCGCAAGGTTGCGGGATCCAGGCCCTGCAGGCAGGCCAGCTTGCGCTCGGCTTCGTCGTCGATGAAATCCGCGGCGGCGCGCGCCCAGACGGCGCTCTGCGCGATGCTGGTTTCCGCCTCTGGCCAGCGCCGGCTGATGCGCGGGATGATCTCGCTGCGCACGAAGTTGCGGTCGAGCGCGACGTCGGCGTTGCTCGGATCTTCGATCCAGACGAGGCGGTGACGTTCCGCGTAGCCGCGCAGCGCGGCGCGCGGAAGGCCTAGCAGCGGACGCCAGCACAGACCGCGGCCGAGCCGGCGCAGCGGTCGCATCGCTGCGAGCCCTTCCGGTCCGGAGCCGCGCAGGAGTTTCAGCAGCACGGTTTCGGCCTGGTCGTCGCGGTGATGCGCCAGCGCGAGGATCTCGCCGGGTTGCAGCATGTCCTCGATGGCGCCGTAGCGCGCGCGCCGCGCGTTCGCTTCGAGGCCGAGTCCGGGACTGCGCGCGACTTCGACCGTCTTCGTCACCAGCGGCACGCCGAGCTGCTCGGCGAACAATTCGCAATGGCGCGCCCACTGCGCGCTGTCGGCCTGCAGGCGGTGATCGATATGCACGGCGCGCAGGCCGCGTTCGCGCGCCGCCTGCGACTGGGCGAGGCCGTGCAGCAGCACGGTCGAATCGAGACCGCCGCTGTGGGCGACCAACAGCGGACCCTGCGGCAGGTCGGCGAGCGCCGTTTCGACGAGATCGCGAAGACGGCGGTCGGCCACCGCTCAATTCCAGGAACAGACGACCTTGCCGCAGTTGCCGGAATCCATCAGGTCGAAGCCCCTCTGGAAATCGTCGATATGGATCTGGTGGGTCAGCACTTTCTGCAGCGGAAAACCCGTCAGCACCATTTGCGTCATCTTGTACCAGGTCTCGTACATGCGCCTGCCGTAGATGCCGTGCAGGACGAGGCCGCGGAAAATCACCTTGTCCCAGTCGATGCCCGCGCCGTTCGGCAGCAGGCCGAGCAGCGCGATCTTGCCGCCGTGGTACATGCAACCGAGCATGTCGTTGAACGCGTGCGGGTTGCCCGACATCTCGAGGCCGATGTCGAAGCCTTCCATGTGCAGGTCCTTGACGACTTCCTTGAGCGATTGCTTGGAGACGTTGACGACGCGCGTCGCGCCCATGTCGGCGGCGAGCTTGAGGCGATAGTCGTTGACGTCGGTGACGACCACATTGCGTGCGCCGACGTGCTTGGCGATGCCGGCGGCGATGATGCCGATCGGGCCGGCGCCGGTGATGAGCACGTCCTCGCCGATCAGGTCGAATTCGAGCGCGCAGTGCGCGGCGTTGCCGTACGGATCGAAGAACGCGGCCAGCTCGGACGGGATCTGGTCCGGAATCGGCCACAGGTTCGACGACGGCATCGCGATGTATTCGGCGAATGCGCCGGCGCGGTTGACGCCGATGCCGACCGTGTACGGACAAAGATGCTGCTTGCCGGCGCGGCAGTTGCGGCAGACGCCGCAGACGATGTGGCCTTCCGCCGATACGCGCTGACCGACGGTATAGCCGCGCACGCCCGGCCCGATGTCGACGATGCGGCCGACGAATTCGTGGCCGATGACGAGACCGGGCTTGATCACGCGCTGCGACCATTCGTCCCATTTGTAGATATGCAGATCGGTGCCGCAGATCGCGGTCTTCTCGAGCTTGATCAGCACGTCGTTCGGGCCGATCTCCGGCACCGGCACCTGTTCCATCCAGATGCCTCGGGTGGCCTCACGCTTTACGAGGGCCTTCATCATTGGTTGCGACATGGAATGTGTTCCTTGCGGGGAGGCGAATTATAGGGGAGAGGGGAAAGGGGGTAGGGGCGAGGGCGCGAAAACCTGGCGATGTCAGAATGGTGGAGGTCTCGGTATATCTCTGCCGCTCGAGCTTGCGCCCTCGCCCCTAACCCCTCTTCCCTGGCCCCTGATGTTCGACATTCGCCCCAACGCAATCTTCCTCATGGGCGCCACCGCGACCGGCAAGACCGCGCTCGCCTGCGCACTCGCCGAGCGGTTTCCGCTGGAGTTGATCAGCGTCGACTCGGCGCTGGTCTACCGTGGCCTCGACATCGGCGCGGCGAAGCCGGATGCGGCGACGCTGGCGCGCCATCCGCATCGGCTGATCGATATCCGTGATCCGGCGCGGCCTTATTCGGCGGCCGAGTTTCGCGTCGATGCGCTGGCGGCGATGGACGACATCGTCCGCGGCGGACGCATCCCGCTGCTGGTCGGAGGTACGGGTTTGTACTTCCGTGCGCTTGAGTACGGCCTGTCGGATCTGCCGGATGCGGCGCCCGAGTTGCGCGCGCGCATCGCCGCGGAAGCCGGCGAGATCGGCTGGCCGGCGCTGCACGAGCGGCTCGCGCTGCTGGATGCGCCGGCGGCCGCGCGTATCCGGGCCAGCGATACGCAACGCCTCCAGCGCGCGCTGGAGGTCATCGAGCTGACCGGCAAGCCGCTGTCCGCGCAGATCGGCGGCATGCCGGAGCGGTTTCCGTGGCGCGTGCTGAAACTGGCGCTGGTGCCGCGCGACCGCAGCCGCCTGCACGCGCTGATCGCGCAACGGTTCGACGCGATGCTGGCCGCCGGCTTCCTCGACGAGGTGCGCGCGCTGCGCCGGCGCGGCGATCTGCACGCCGACCTGCCGGCGCTGCGCGCCGTCGGCTACCGGCAGGCCTGGGAGCATCTTGAGGGGCGTTGCGACGCCCCCACCTTCAGGGAACGCTCGGTCTTCGCGACGCGTCAGCTGGCCAAACGGCAGACGACGTGGTTGCGCAGCGAGTTCGATGCACGCCTTTTCGACTCCGACAGGGTCCATTCTGTCGACGAAGCGGAGCAGGCAGTGGCCGCATTTGTCGGACGGATGTGGTGAAATGGTGAATACGTGGCGCACGGCATTTTATTTGCCGGAACAAATCGTTAAGATGGGTTTGTGGAAAACATGAACGCTGGTTGAACCGGGCGTCCGGACGCAGACTGCGCCGGACGGCTCTTTTGCCGGTTCGGGATTTCGTAGGTGGAGAACAAGACCATGTCCAAGGGGCAGTCATTGCAGGATCCTTTTCTGAATGCGTTGCGTCGCGAGCGCGTGCCGGTGTCGATCTATCTCGTCAACGGCATCAAATTGCAGGGCACGGTCGAATCGTTCGATCAGTTCGTCGTCCTGCTGCGCAACACCGTCAGCCAGATGGTCTACAAGCACGCGATCTCGACCGTGGTGCCGACGCGCAACGTGCGCGTGGGTCCCGAAACCGGGCCGGGTTCCGCTGCGCCGACCGATGCGCCTGAGCATCACGAGTAATTCCGCTGTTCGAACGTTCTAAAAAAGGCGAGCGCGCGCTGCTGCTGCAGCCGCAGGAGCCCGGTCGCCAGGACCCCGCAGCGCTCGTCGAGTTTGGCGAGCTGGCACGCTCGGCCGGAGCCAGCGTCGTCGGCACGCTGACCGCACGCGTCGAGCGGCCGAATCCGCGCTATTACGTCGGCTCCGGCAAGGCCGAAGAGCTGAAGACGCAGCGTCAGGCGCTCGACGCCGATCTGATCCTGGTCAACCGCACGCTGAGTCCGGTGCAGGAACGCAATCTCGAGAAGCTGACCGAGTGCCGCGTCGTCGACCGCACCGGCCTGATCCTCGACATCTTCGCGCAGCGCGCGCGTTCGCACGAAGGCAAGCTGCAGGTCGAGCTGGCGCAGCTCAAGCACATGTCGACGCGCCTCGTGCGCGGCTGGACGCATCTGGAGCGCCAGCGCGGCGGTGCGATCGGCTTGCGCGGACCGGGCGAAACGCAGCTTGAGCTCGATCGCCGTCTGCTCGCCGATCGCGTGAAGCAGCTGGAGAAGCGTCTCGACAAAGTCGAAACGCAGCGCACGCAGGCGCGCCGCGCGCGGCAACGCAATGCGTTGCCTGTGGTCGCGCTCGTCGGCTACACGAATGCCGGTAAATCGACATTGTTCAATGCACTGACCGGCGCCGATGTGTATGCCGCCGACAAGCTGTTCGCGACGCTCGATCCAACGCTGCGCCGCATCGAGGGCCTCGACAGCGGACCGCTGCTGCTCGCCGACACCGTGGGTTTCATCCGCGATCTGCCGCACGATCTGGTCGCTGCATTCCGCTCGACGCTGGCCGAAGCGCGCGATGCGGACTTGCTGCTGCATGTCATCGACGCTTCCGATCCCGAGCGCGACGATCACATCGCGGACGTGCAAGCCGTGCTGCAGGAGATCGGCGCCGCCGACATTCCGCAGGTGCTCGTACTCAACAAGATCGATCTGGTCGAGGGCGCGACACCGCACCTGGACTGGATCGACGCCGGCGGCACGCCGCGCGCGTGGGTGTCGGCGATGAATCGCAAGGGTCTCGACGGCGTCACCGAAGCGATCGAGCGACGGCTCGGCGCCGAGCGCATCCGCGCCGAGTTTCATCTGCCGTCGGCGGCCGGGCGTCTGCGCGCGCGCCTGCACGAGCAGGGTCTGATCGCAGAGGAGCAGGCGGACGATTCCGGCTGGCGCATCCGTATCGACGCGCCGCGCACACTGGTCGAGCCGCTGTTCGGCCTGCCCAACGGCGACGGCGACTGGCTGCGCCGGAGCTTGCTTGCCCGCTCGCTGACCCCTACCTACAATCCGTCGGCAACCTCGCATTGACGACGTCCGAACGTCGATCCGGTCCGCGGTTGCCGCAGTGACCGAACATTCCGAAGTTGTCCGGCAGGCGCGAAAGCATGCTGCGATGATGGCGTGCGCACGAAACCGGCAGCGAGGTAACGACTAATGGCGTGGAACGAACCTGGTGGCGGCAAGCAGCGCGATCCGTGGAAGGATGGCGGCGGCGGCGGCTCGTCGCCCGATTTCGATGCGATACTCAAGCGCATCAGCGGATTCTTCGGCCGGCTGATCGGTGGCGGCGGCGGTGGTGGTGGAAGCGGCGGCGGCGGCGGTTTCGTGGTCGCCATCGTCGGCATCCTGCTCGCATGGGTCGTGCTCGACTCGTGGGTGCTGATCAAGGCCACCGAATCCGGCGTGGCGCTTCGTTTCGGCAAGTTCTCGCGCGAGCTGTCGCCCGGTTTCAATTTGAAATTTCCGCGTCCGATCGAGTCGGTGACCAAGGTCGATGCGACCACCGGCACGACGACCGACCAGGTGCGCATGCTGACGCGCGACGAGAACATCGTGCTGGTCGACTTCAACGTGCAATACGCGGTGGCCGACGCGCAGCGCTTCCTGTTCGGCGGCCGCGAGCCCTACGAAACCCTCAAGCAGTCCGCCGAAAGCGCGGTGCGCACGGTGATCGGCGCCAGCGACATGGACACGATCCTGTCCGGCCAGCGCACCGAGCTGATGGCCAAGGCGAAGGTCGATCTGCAGAAGACGCTCGACCAGTACGCGACGGGTCTTACCGTCAGCGAGCTCAATTTCCAGAATCTGCGTCCGCCGCCGGAAGTGCGCGATGCATTCGACGACGCTAACCGCGCGCTGCAGGACAAGCAGCGCGCCGAGCAGGAAGCGCAGGCCTACGCCAGCCAGGTGGTGCCCGAGGCGCGCGGTGATGCCTCGCGCATCCATCAGGCGTCGGAAGGCTACAAGGCGGAGCGCATCGCGCGCGCCGAGGGCGACACGCAGCGTTTCAATCTCGTCGAAACGCAATACAAGGCCGCGCCGGAAGTCACGCGCAAGCGCCTGTACATCGAAACATTGCAGGAAGTGCTTGGCAGCACGCCGAAGGTCATCGATTTCTCGGCCGGCAAGAACCTGCTCTATCTTCCGATCGCGCCCGGCGGCACTACAACGCCGCCGGAACCGCTCGGTGCAACCGTTACGGTGACGCCGGATGCCGGCAAGGGGAGCCGCTGATGCGTATCACATCCGCAATCGTCGGCGTGCTCATCGTCATCTTCGTCGCAAGTTCGCTGTTCGTCGTCCGCGAAGGGCAGACGGCGCTGTTGCTGCAGTTCGGCCGCATCGTCAAGACCGATTTCGAACCCGGCGTCCACTTCAAGCTGCCGCTGCTGCAGCAGGCGATGTTGTTCGACAAGCGCATCCTCACGCTGGACTCGGCGCCGGAGCGTTACCTGACCGCCGAACGCAAGGACGTCAACGTCGATTTCTTCGTCAAGTGGCGCATCAGCGACGCGGCGAAGTTCTATTCGGCGGTGGCCGGCGACGAGCAGCGTGCGCAGCAGCAGCTGGTCGGTCCGATCGTCAAGGAAGGCCTGCGCACCGCGATCGGCTCGCGCCTGCTGCAGGATCTGGTTTCCGGCGGCCGCGGCGAGCTGACACAGCCGCTGGTCGCCGCCGCCAACAAGGCGACGCAGAACCTCGGCATCGATGTCATCGACCTGCGCATCAAACGCATCGACCTGCCGGAAGAAGGCTCGGTGCTGCAATCGGTCTACGAACGCATGCGTTCGGAGCGCAAGAAAGTCGCCAACCAGTTGCGCGCGGAAGGCAACGAGCTCGGCCAAGGCATCCGTGCCGATGCCGACCGCCAGGTGCAGGTGCTCAAGGCTGAAGCCGGCCGCGATGCCGAGAAGACGCGCGGCGAAGGCGATGCCAAGGCCGCCGAAATCTACGCCGGCTCCTACGGCCGCGATCCGGAGTTCTACGGCTTCATCCGCAGCCTCGAGGCGTATCGCCAGGCACTGCCGACGCAGGGCAGCATGCTGGTGCTCGATCCGAAGTCGGAGTTCCTGCGCTACATGCAGGAAAGCAAGTAGCGCGTGGTCGCGAATCTCGCGACTGCGCTCTGCCTGGTTCTGGTCATCGAGGGTCTGTTCCTGTTCGCATCGCCGCGCGTCTGGAAGCGCATGGCCGAACAACTGCAACAAATCGATGAGAGAACGTTGCGCATGGTCGGCGCCGGCATGATTGCCGTGGGGCTGATCGTGTTGCAGGTGGTGCATTGAGGCGAGGAAAGAGGGGTTAGGGGCGAGGGATGAGGGGCGAGGGCGCGAACCCGGACTCTTCGCCAACGTACTGCCTGCGATCGAAGAGCCCTCACTACTCACCCCTAATCCCTTTTCTGCAAGGACACTCGTATGGGCAAGTCAGTAGTAATTCTCGGCGCGCAGTGGGGCGACGAAGGCAAGGGCAAGATCGTCGACCTGCTGACCGAGCGCGTCGGCGCGGTGGCGCGCTTCCAGGGTGGCCACAATGCGGGCCACACGCTGGTGATCGGCGGCAAGAAGACCGTGCTGCACCTGATCCCGTCGGGCATCCTGCGCGAAGGCGTGCTGTGCCTGATCGGCAACGGCGTCGTGCTGTCGCCGGCGGCGTTGCAGCAGGAGATCGGCGAGCTCGAGGCGCAGGGTGTCGACGTGCGCTCGCGCCTGAAGATCAGCCCGGCGACGCCGCTGATCATGTCGTACCACATCGCGGTGGATCGGGCGCGCGAAAAGGCATCCGGGGCGAAGGCGATCGGCACCACCGGCCGCGGCATCGGTCCGGCCTACGAGGACAAGGTCGCGCGGCGCGGCGTGCGCGTGGCCGACCTCATGTATCCCGACGAGCTGCCGGACAAGCTGCGCGCGGTCGTCGACTATCACAATTTCGTGCTGACGCAGTGGCTCAAGGCCGACGCGGTCGATTACCAGAAGGTGCTCGACGAGGCGCTCATGTTCGGCGAATACGTGCGTCCGATGATCGATGACGTCAGCACCGTGCTTTACGATCTGCGCCGCGGCGGCGGCAATATCCTCTATGAAGGCGCGCAGGGAGCGCTGCTCGACATCGATCACGGCACGTATCCGTACGTGACCTCGTCGAACACGACCGTCGGCGGCGCCTGCGCCGGAACCGGCGTCGGCACCTGCGATATCGATTACGTGCTGGGTATCTGCAAAGCCTACGCGACGCGCGTCGGCGGCGGACCGTTCCCGACCGAGCTCGACGATGCGACCGGCGAGACCTTGCGCACGCGCGGCCACGAATTCGGTGCGACCACCGGACGGCCGCGGCGCTGCGGCTGGATCGATCTGGTCGCGCTGAAGCGTGCGGTGCAGATCAACGGCATCAACGGTCTTGCGATCACCAAGCTCGACGTGCTTGACGGCTTGCCGACGATCAAGGTCTGCGTCGCCTACGAGTATCGCGGCAAGCGCCGCGAGCTGGCGCCACTCGATGCGGCAGGCTGGGACGAGTGCAAGCCGGTCTATCTCGAGTTTCCGGGCTGGGACGAGCCGAGCTCCGGCGTGCGCGACTGGAACAAGCTGCCGGCAGCCGCGCGCGCGTATCTGCGCGCGGTCGAGGAACTGTCGGGATGTCATCTCGCGCTGGTGGCGACGGGTGCCGATCGCGACGATACGATCACGTTGCGGGATCCGTTTGCTTGAGAGGCGGGGAATCGGCAATGGGTAGTCGGGAATAGGAAAGCGGTGCCGATGATCCATATTCGCGAGATTGATCATGTCGTGATTCGTGCGCGCGATCAGGCGTTGCTCGTGCATTTCTATTGCGAGGTGCTCGGCTGCACGGTCGAGCGCAGCGTGGACGCGATCGGGCTTGTGCAACTACGCGCAGGGCGCTCGTTGATCGATATCGTCGGCGTCGATGGTGAGCTCGGGCGCAAAGGTGGTGCGGCACCCGGAGCAGAGGCGCACAACATGGATCATTTGTGCGTGCGCGTGGAGCCCTTCGATGTCGAGGCGATCCGCGCGCACCTCGAGGCGCATGGCGTGCGCATCGGTGAATTCGGGTGGCGCTACGGTGCCGAGGGCCAGGGGCCTTCTTTGTATCTGCTCGATCCGGAAGGCAATACGGTGGAGCTCAAGGGCCCGCCGGAAACGCGGGCCGGCCCGGCGGGCGACGCTCCGCTTTCATCGTAAACGTGTGGAGCAGGCCATAGGGTGGGCCTTGGCCCCACCGTTTTGCCATCGGTGGGCCAAGGCCCACCAAATATTAAAAGTGCCGTCGACCGGCTACCGCCCGAGATATTGGCGCACCGCGATCGCCGACACGCCGACAGCGGCGATCGCATCGAACAACTCGCGATAGGTAACGCCGAAGTGGTCGCACCACCATCGAACCTGCCAGGTCTCGGCGAGATTGATCGTCAGGGGCGGGGGCGTTGAACGTGGTCGTGCATGCCGACGCCGCTCGTCGGGTCGTGCGGGTGGCTTCATGCCGCGGAGCCTGCCTGCCTTGTCTTCATGCGTGCCAGCGCGCATTCGAGCGCCATGGCGCGATTGCGCAGCTGCTGCAGCTTGGTCGATGCGTTGATGACCGCCGCGAGGGCGCGCGCGCCGTGTTCGAGCTGACGGTCGGCAAGCCTCGCGCCGGCACGGTGCAGGTCCGCGCGCGACGCGCTCCGGTGCTGCGTCGTTGCGATGGCTGCATTCGCAGAGTGGGTCATGTCGCGCATCGGCATCGAAGCCTCCTGGCTGCACCGCGGAGTCGTACTGCATCATGCCGCCGGCCGAAATCCATGACGGATTCGAAGTTGCTGGCCGGCGGAGCCGGGATCAAAGATGCCGAATCGGCGCGTGCTGCGCTGCCGAGAAACGCCGATGTCGTGCGTAGGAAATTGCCGACGGAACCGTCAGGCGAACGCAATCAAGCGGGGCGGGAGATCGGGTCGCAGGAGTGCCCGCGGCGCTCGGCAACGTCGATGATGGATCGGCCGGTCCGTGCGGGGCCGCTCAAGAACACCACCAGCCGGGCGGCTGGTGGTGTAAAGCGCTGCTCAGAGCGCCGAGTCCTTGAGTTTCTTCAGCGGACGCACTTTGACCTTGACGCTCGCCGGCTTGGCGGCGAACCAGCGCTCTTCCTTGGTGAAGGGATCGATTCCCTTGCGCTTGGGCTTCGCTGCGACGGCGGTCGAGGTCACCTTGAACAGTCCGGGCATCGTGAACATGCCTGCGCCCTTCTTGCTCACGGCGCTGGAAATCGTCTGCTCCAGCGTTTCGAGAACGGCGCGCACGCCTTTCGTGTCGATGCCGCTGTGCGTCGAGATATGGCTGACGAGCCCAGACTTCGACAACACTTGCGACACCGGCTTCATCGCCGGGGCGCGGGCGGTCTTCGGCTGCGAGGTTTTTCCTGCGGGCTTCTTTTTGCTTGCCATGGATCAGGTGTCTCCTGAGGTCTCTTGTGATGTTGGGTAGATTGCACGGCTGCTTTGGGCAGCGCCGCAGGCGAAGCCTATCTGGGTTTGAACAGAAAGGGCAGAGAAAAAGCCCTGTTTTTTGGGGATTTCTCGAGTATTTCGCCTGGCGGGCATCGTTTCGGGCCGCGCGAAGGCGGATATCCGGGTGCATGACCGGCGCCGGCTGGCGGCGGGACTCGAGCCGGGGACTGCAAAACGGGTGTTTGCGCAGGGCGAAAACGTCACGCGCATCGCTCCACTACACGGGCCGTTGCGCGTCGATTCCGACGCAGCAAGGCGCAAAGTCTTAGCGCTTCGCCACCGCGCGCGCCGCGTCGCGATCCGCCTGCCGCTTCAATTCGGTATCCCGGTCCAGCTGGCATTTGCGACGCTGCGCCGAGAGCTCGCGATCCTGCGAGGCGAGCAGCTCGGTCTTGCGCACTTCCAGCGAGGAAATCCTCGCCTGGACCGCCGGATCCTTGTCGACACCGTCCGCGGCACTTCCCGGGACCATCAGAGTCTTGTGCAACGTGGCGATCTCGGCGTTGGCCTCGGCGAAGCGCGTGCTGTAGCTGTCGAGCGTGTCGCGCGATTGCGTTTCGCAGCGGCCATCGATCTGCGCGAGCGCGGTCTTGTCGTTATGCGCATCCATCTGCGGTGTCCTGCCGGTTGTCGCCGCGCCGGATGCGCCGACCTGCGTGGCGTCCGTGCCGCAGGGTGTCTGGCTGAAAACCGTGGCGCCGCCCGCCACGGTGCACCGGTAGATCGGCGCTGCCGAGGCCAGGCCAGGCAGGCAGGCGATCGCGAGCAGCAGGAGCGGTATCGATTTGTGCATGGCGGCTTCCGAAGGTTCGTGCATCGTCCAGAGGTTTCACTCGCAGCGCGTCGATAGGTGACAATCTGCGGCAGGTTTCGCGCTTTGTGCTGGCTTTCGGCCAGATGGCGCCGAGATCGAGCCACACGCACGCATCCCCATGCCGGGGGAATTGCAGTTTGCGTGCCATGGTTGTGCGGGGTGACCGCTTCAGCATTCATAGGATGGGCTTCAGCCCACCGTTGCGCGTTGCGCGCCGACAAGACGGTGGGCTGAAGCCCACGCTATAACGCTGCTATGCGACCGGGTGTCGCAGCTCGCTATTACGCAGCGAGAAAGGCGCGGCCATCCTGGTCGCGCCTGCACACCGCTTGGCGTCAGTGCTTGAGATTCTTCGCGGCCGCGCGCGCATCGTCGCGTTCCTTCGCTGCGCGCGCCTTCATCGTTTCGAAGTTCGATTCGGCGGTGTCCTTGCAGCTGCCTTGCGCGTCTGCCGGAAGCGTCTTGCATTTCTCGATCGCCACGTCCTGCTCGGCCTTCGCCTTCGCAACGGCGACGTCGTAACGCGCGTCAGCTTCCTTGGTGAACGAATCCGACTGCACATCGGCGAGATCCTTGCCCGCTTCGCGTTCCGTCTGGTTTGCGTCGGTCGTTGCATCATTGATCTTGTCGCTGGCGCTGGCGTTCGCCTTGGCGACATCCGCCGAGGCTTCGGCCTGTGCGGCGTCCATCTTCTGCTGCGCCGACTGCACTTCCTGCGATGCTTTCTTGCTGGCTTCCGCAACATCCTTCGCCGCTTCCTGTTGCGCCTTGGCGATGTCGCGATCTGCTTCCGTTGTCGACTTCTGCTGATCGCAGGCGGACAGCGCGAGCGCCAGCAGTCCGGCAGTCACAAACGCGTGACGAGCTTTCATAAGCGTCTCCTCCACCGCTCGATGCGGCGCAGCGGAGAATCGTCACATGCGCGTTTATCGCAGATGAACGCGCGCGGCGATGTGAGCGCTGGCTCGGCGCCTATACGCCAACTGAAGGGAAAGCGAAGAGTTCAGCTGCGAGCCATCCCGCGCTGCGTAGCTTGCGTCAGCACCAACGCAGAGAGAGGAGAACACAATGAATCGCACGATCCTGAAGAGCGCGTTCGCAGCTGCATTGTCGCTGGCCTTCGTCGGCATGGCACCGCTAGCCGTGAATTCGGCGTACGCCAACGACGACAAGGCCGGTTCAGACCAGCCCGTCACCGACACGTGGATCACGACCAAGGTAAAGACCGAGCTCGCCACCACGGAAGGCGTGAAGAGCACCGACGTCAGCGTGAAAACCGTCGATGGCGTCGTCACGCTCACCGGCGTGCTGGCGACTCCGGTGGCCGTGAAGAAGGCCATCGCTGCAGCGGAGAGTGTCAAGGGCGTCAAGAAGGTCGACCACTCGGGTCTGAAGGCGCAGTCGTAGTTCCTGTTGTGGGCCGCGAATGCGGCCGTCGTATCGCCAGAAATGGAAGCGCTCGAACAGATCAGGGATCTCGATCATTGGCGTCGGGCGCAATCGAGGGCGGCCTCACGGCCGCCCTCATCTGGAGAGGAGAACGTCATGGGCAAGTATTTCATTGCATGGATTCTCGGCGTACCGGCGGGACTGCTGTTGCTGATCTATCTGTTTACTCATTTATTCTAGGCGCCGCTCTTCGCTGCCTGGCCAATGTATCGGCGGCGTGCAGCGGAGCAACGCATGAGCGCCGACGGGTCGAGTCTCACGCTCACAGCCGACGCCAAAAAGCTCGTCGCGACGGCGGGCCTAGCCTATGTGTCGGATGCGGCTCCCGGCATTCGCCGCCGTCGCGCAGGCCGCGGTTTCGTCTACCTCGATGCCGATGACCGACGCGTCACCGATCCAACCACGCTGGACCGCATCCGCAAGCTGGCGATTCCGCCGGCGTATTCCTCGGTGTGGATCTGCAACAGCGCACGCGGACATCTTCAGGCGACCGGCCGCGACGCGCGCGGAAGAAAGCAGTATCGCTATCACGCCAGGTGGCGCTCGAAGCGCGATGCCGACAAGTTCGGCAAGTTGATCCTTTTCGGCGAACGGCTGCCCCGATTGCGTCGCGTGCTGCGTCGCGACCTTCGCTTGCCCGGGCTGCCGGAAGCCAAGGTTCTCGCGGTCATCGTCAGCCTGCTGGCGCAGACGCGGATCCGCGTCGGCAACGAGGAATATGCGCGCAGCAACGGTTCCTATGGGCTGACTACGCTGCGCGACCGGCACATCACCTTCGTGCGTGCGGGCCGTGCGATGTTCCGCTTTCGCGGCAAGAGCGGGCAGCCGCAGGAAGTTCCGGTCGACAATGCGCGCCTGGTGCGCATCCTGCGCAGGTGCCAGCAGCTGCCTGGACAGTTGCTCTTTCAGTACATCGACGACGGCGGCGCGCGCCGGCCGATCGATTCGGGCATGGTCAACGACTATCTGCGCAATGCAATGGGCGAGGAATTCACCGCCAAGGATTTCCGCACCTGGCACGGAACGCTGAGTGCCATCGCGCTGCTGTCGCGCACGGCGCTGCCGGAAAAGAACGATGATCGTTCGATCGCGCTGGCGACTTCGGCGGTGGTCAAGGACGTCGCCGCGCATCTGCGCAATACCCCTGCGGTGTGCCGGAGCTCCTACATCCATCCCTGCGTGTTCGTCGCGTGGCGCAACGGCACGCTGCAGAAAATCGTCCCTGCCGAGGTAGCCGCTTTCCCGCGACAGCTCGAAACGGTCGTGCTGAAGCTGCTTCGGCGCGAATCAACGGCATCGCGGTTGCGCCGGGGCGCGAGCTGACCCGGCGCGCCTGCGGCAAAGGAGCGAAACGCATGTCAACGATCATCCGCAAATACAGTCCTCCTCGCACTGCTGATGCGCGACGCAACGCGAATATCGTGGTTGCCGCGCTGTCGCTGTGCGCGCTGGCATCCTGCGCGCGCCAATCGACGCTGCCTTCCGATGCCGGGAATGGCCCGGCGCCGGTACTTCCCGAACCGAAAGGCTCATTGCTGCCGACGATGAAAATCGCTCCGGCGAAAGGATGGCCGCCCGGAGCGAAACCGACGGCAGCGTCGGGTCTGGCCGTCAATGCCTACGCCGACGGCCTGCAGCATCCGCGCTGGCTCTATGTGCTGCCCAACGGCGATGTCCTCGTCGCCGAGACCGATGCACCGCCGAAACCCGAGGACGGCAAAGGCATCAAGGGCTGGGTCAAGAAGCGCGTGATGAAGCGCGCCGGCTCGGGCACGCCGAGCGCGAACCGCATCACCTTGCTGCGCGATGCGGACGGCGACGGCATCGCGGAGACGCGCAGCGTGTTCCTTTCCGGCCTGCATTCCCCGTTCGGCATGACGCTGGTCGGGGACCGTTTCTATGTGGCGAACAGCGACGCGCTGATGCGCTTCGCGTACCGGCCCGGCGAGATGAAGATCAGCGATGCAGGAACGAAGGTCGCAGATCTGCCCGCCGGGCCGCTCAATCATCACTGGACCAAGAACGTCATCGCCAGTGCGGACGGATCGCATCTGTACGTGACGGTCGGCTCGAACAGCAACGTCGGCGAGAACGGCATGGTCAAGGAAGAACAGCGTGCCGCGATTCTCGAGATCGATCCGGCCAGCGGCAAGTCGCGGATCTTTGCTTCCGGCCTGCGCAATCCCAACGGCATGTCGTGGCAGCCGCAATCCGGCGCGCTGTGGACGGCCGTCAACGAGCGCGACGAGATCGGCAACGATCTGGTGCCGGACTACATCACCTCGGTCCGCGATGGCGGTTTCTACGGCTGGCCGTACAGTTATTACGGCCGGCACGTCGACGTTCGCGTGCAGCCGCCGCGCCCGGATCTGGTCGCGAGCGCGATCGTGCCCGATTACGCGGTGGGCTCGCACACGGCGGCGCTGGGACTCGTGTTCTACGAGGGCAGCGCGCTGCCGCAGCACTATCGCGGCGGCGCGTTCGTCGGACAGCACGGCTCGTGGAACCGCAAGCCGCGCAGCGGCTATCGCGTGATCTTCGTGCCGTTCGCGGATGGCAAGCCGTCCGGTAAGGTGGAAGAGGTGCTGAGCGGTTTCGTGAATGCGCAAGGCGAGGCGCAGGGCCGGCCGGTCGGCGTGGCGGTGGACAAGAAAGGTGCGTTGCTGGTTGCCGATGATGTCGGCAATCACGTGTGGCGGGTTACTTCGGCGGGGGGCGAGACGCCGCTATGACGCGGGCTGACACGGGAAGCGGCCCCCTTCCGCCCTTCGGGCACGTGCACTCGCGCCATCCCTGGCGCTCGCCCTTCGGGCGGCATCCGCCGTGCAAAACGGCAATCCTGCCGTTTTGTCCCCCGCTGCGCGGGGGAAGGGGAAAGTGACGTTCCGTGTCGCCGGATCAGATTCGCCCGAGCAGCAGCAGGATGATCAGGATGAGGACGACGAGTCCGATGCCGCCGCTGGGGAAGTAACCCCAGTTGCGGCTGTACGGCCAGGTCGGCAGGCCGACGATGAGAAGAACGACAAGGATGAGAAGAACGAGTGCGCCTGTGCTCATGAAGATCTCCGGATGATCGATCAGGAAAGGATGGCCGCGGACACGCGTTCGCGCCGCAGTGCTTGCAGGTCGCTCTCGATATCACTCGGTGACGCACCGACGCCGTAGGTGCCGGCAACGTATTCGGGCGATATCTCGGGACTTTGCTCGGCCTTGTCGAAAAGGATTTCGGCGTTCGCATTCGCCCATACCGTGATATCGAAATGGAGCGATGCGAGATGGACGGTCCTGGCGATTTCCGAAAGATCGCCTCGCAGCGACCCGGCAAACATCGCCTTGCCCGGACGCCGCGGCCGGGCGGATGCTTTCGTTTCGAACTGACGCATGACTGCCTCCCCACGAGAGATGGTTGGAACTGCTGACGCCCCGTCGAGCCTGCCGATCGCACCGCACCTCCTTTCGCGGCGCTTTCGATTCATTTCGGCTCGCGACGTAAACTAATGTGAAAAGACCTAATAACGGATTAATGGGAGCGGCTCTGCAAACGGCTGTCAGCATCGATTCATGCTGGCGGCCGCAACGATTATCGGCGCGCATCGGGTAATCAAGAATGGATTTGAAAAGCGGATATCCCTACTGGACGGTGAAGAACGGGTTGATCGTGAACTTCCCTCCGCTGCAGCGTGATCTGCGCTGCGACGTCGTTGTCCTCGGCGCCGGCATCACGGGTTCGCTGATCGCGCAGTCCTTGTGCGAGGCCGGCCTCGATGTCGTGGTACTCGAAAAGCGCGATGCCGGATGGGGCAGCACCGCGGCGAGCACGGCGCTGCTGCAATACGAAATCGACACGGACCTGGTCGACCTGTCGAAACGATATGGCGAGGACCGCGCGGTCAGCGTGTACCAGGCCTGCGAGCAGGCGATCGGCGATATCGAGCCGCTGGCGCACGCGGTCCGCGGCGCCGGCTTCCGGCGCATGTCGAGTCTCTACTATGCAAGCCGGCCATGGCATGCGCAGCGCATCCGCGCCGAAGGGGAATTGCGCAAGCGCCGCGGCTTCGATCTCGAGGTTCTCGACCGTGATGCGCTGCACGAACGTTTCGGCATCCCGGCGTCTGCGGCGTTGCTGACCAAGGTCGCCGCCCAGATCGATCCCTACCGGACGGCCATCGGCATCCTGCAGCGACTGGAAAAGCGCGGCGTCGGTGTATTCGACCGCACCGCGGTCGAGACATGGCAGACGAAATCGAACGGGATTCACCTGCAGACGGATCGCGAAATCGGCGTGCGCTGCAAGCACCTCGTTCTGGCCACGGGCTACGAGTCGCAATCCTTCCTGCGCCAACGCGTGGCGAGCAACCGCAGCAGCTACGCGATGGTGACCGAGCCGGTCGAGGCCGGGCTCGGCTGGCTGGCGCGAACGCTGGTATGGGAATCGGCGCGCCCTTATCTGTATATGCGCAGCACGGCGGATGGCCGTCTGCTGATGGGCGGCGAGGACGATCGCGTCGATCTGCCTGCGCGACGCGATCGCGCCGTTCTCGGCAAATCGCGGCGCATCATCCAGAAAGTGCGCAAGCTGCTGCCGGAGCTCGACATCGAGGAGAGTTTCGCCTGGGCGGGCACGTTCGCCGAGACGGACGACGGGCTGCCGTTCTTCGGGCCGCACGCCCAGCACGGGCCACGCGTGCATTTCGCGATGGCGTATGGCGGCAACGGCATCGCCTACAGCATGATTGGCGCGGAACTGATCCGGCGGCGTATTCTGCGTCAGGCGCATCCGCTGATGCGATTTCTCTCGTTCGAACGCCTGACCGGGTCTTGATGAGGGTCCATTGCTTGTGGAGCGGCAGCACGGCGGGACAATGCGGATCGCCTGTTCATTAATGCCCCGTTGCAGGACGTGTACTTATGGTGCGCACCCTTTCGCCGTCGTGACGGCAGCCACGGTTCGTGCCGCCCCCGGAAATCATCCGCATGATCATCAACGATGGTCCATCGACGATCGAGGGCATGCCTGTGACTGAGCCCGCGCGCGGTGGCGTCTGGAATCGATTGGCGTCGATGCGCTGGCAGGAATCATCCGTGCGCCTTCTGCTGCTGATGTCGACGCTGGCCTTCATCGTCGGCCTGGCGTTTCTGATCCGCTTGCGCGTGACCGGCAACATGATCGATTCGGTGCAGTGGGTTGCGCACACGTATCAGGTGAAGGCGACCGTTTTCGAGCTCGGCGCGGCATTGAAGGAGATGGAATCGGCCGCGTTCGCCGCCCAGTTCGATCCGCTGTCGGAGGACGCCGCGCGCCGCTACGGCGACGCGCGTGCACGCTACGCACCGCTGCTGCAGGAGTTGCGCGAGCGGACCCGCGACAATCCCGAGCAGCAGGAACGTGCCGGCGCGCTGCGCGCACAGATCGAAGGGCGCATCGCGCTGTTCGACGAAGCGATGGTGCGGCGCGCGCAGGGACGCGATTCGGAAGCCGGCAAGGGGCTGGCGACGGCGGTGACGCGTTACCCGGTGGACGATGTAATGGACGCGGTCATCCGCGAGGAAGACCAACTGGTCGCGCAGCGCGAGCTTGCGGCGCAGCGGCAGGCGACGATTGGAACGTGGACCGTCGCGACGGTCACGGTGATCCAGTTCCTCCTGCTGGCCGGCGTCATCTGGGGATCGGAAAAACAGTTGCGGCGGCGCCTGACCGCGGAAGCGACCGCGCAGCAGGCGGTCGAACGCGCGCAACTCATCGTCGCCACGGTGCGCGAGCCGATTGCGCTGATTGCGGACGACCTCACCCTGGTCACCTGCAACCAGGCGTTCGCCGAGTATTACAACGTGCAACGGCCGGAGCGCGGCCGACCGCTCGGCGACAGCCCGGCCTGGAACGATTCGGCGCTGCTGCAGCGGTTGCGCGACGTGGCGATGACGAAGCGCGAGATCTGGGACTACGAGCTGGCGCAAACCACGGGCGCCGGCGTGTCGAGACATGTGCTGGTGAACGCGCGCCCGATGACGCTGCCGGATACGCAGGACACGGTGATCCTGCTCACCGTCAGCGACATCACCGTGCGCAAGCAGGCCGAGGCGCAGATTCTCGAGCTCAACCGCCAGCTCGAGGGCAAGATCGCGCAGATCACCGAGAGCAATCGCGAGCTCGAAGCATTCTCCTACTCGGTATCGCACGACCTGCGCGCACCGCTGCGGCATATCGCCGGGTTCGCGGACAAGCTCAGGAAGCATCTCGGCGACGAGGCCGACGAACAGACCCGGCACTACACCGAAGTGGTGACGAATTCGTCGCGGCGGATGTCCTCGCTGATCGAGGATCTGCTGACCTACTCGCGCCTGGGCCGGCATGCAATGCGCCTGCGGAGCGTGGACATGCAGGCAATGATCGAGGAGGTCCGTATCGCGCTCACTTCGACGGTCGAGGAGCGCCGGATCGTATGGCGCATCGCACCATTGCCGGTGGTCATCGCCGACGAGAACATGATCCGGCTGGTCTGGCAGAACCTGCTGGACAACGCGATCAAGTACAGTGCCTTGCGTGAAGATGCGGTCATCGAAGTCGGCATGAACGAGCCTTCGCCCACGGATTGGGTATTCTGGGTCAAGGACAACGGCGTGGGTTTCGACATGGCCTACGCCGACAAGCTGTTCGGCGTGTTTCAGCGCCTGCACAAGGCGTCGCAGTTCGCCGGCACGGGCATCGGGCTCGCGTCGGTGCGCCGCATCGTCGCCAGGCACGGCGGCAGGGCATGGGCCGAGGCGGTGCCGGATGCGGGCGCCCAGTTCTTCTTCTCGCTGCCGCGCACCCCAAATCAGGATTGACGAGGACCATCAATGATCCGGGAGATACGAACCATCCTGCTGGTGGAAGACAGCGCGGCAGATGCGGAAATGACCATCGATGCATTGCGCGACGCCAAGCTCGCCAATCCGGTGGTGCACGTCGAGGACGGCGTCGAGGCGCTGGATTATCTTTTCGCGCGCGGCGCGTTCGCCGCGCGCGGCAACGCCAATCCAGCGGTCGTGCTGCTCGACATCAAGATGCCGCGCATGGACGGGCTCGAGGTGCTGCGCCAGATTCGTGCCGACGACAAGCTCAAGCACACGCCGGTGGTGATCCTTTCGTCCTCGCGCGAGGAAACCGATCTCGCGCGCAGCTGGGATCTCGGCGTCAATGCCTACGTCGTCAAGCCGGTCAATGCGCTGCAGTTCTTCGACGCGGTGCGCACGCTCGGGCAGTTCTGGGCGGTCATGAACGAAGGACGGCCGGGGAACTGAGCATGGCCGCGCCGGGCACAAGAATCCGCGTCCTGCTGGTCGAGGACAGCGAACTCGATGCGGAGCTTGTCGTCGACGAGATCCGCGAAGAAGGGCTTGCGGTGGATGCGCGCCGCGTCGAAAACGAACCCGCGTTTTCCGCGGCGCTCGGCGAATTCGCGCCGGACATCATCATCTCCGATCTCAGCATGCCTGATTTTTCCGGCTACCGTGCGCTCGACCTCGCGCGCCAGCTGGCACCGGAAATCCCTTTCATTTTCGTCTCCGGCACGATGGGCGAGGAAGCTGCCGTCGAGGCGGTCCGCAGCGGCGCAACCGACTATGTGCTCAAGCACGATATGGCGCGGCTTTCTTCGTCCGTGCGGCGCGCGCTGCGCGAAGCCGAGGAACGCGCGGCGCGCACGCACGCGGAGAAGAACCTGCTGCGCGCGCAACGCTACGAAGGGCTCGCCCTGCTCGCATCCGGATTGAGCCACGATCTGCGCAACGTGCTGCAGCCGATTGCGATGGGCGCTTCGATGCTGCTCGAAGAGGGCGATGAAAAGGCGCAGAAGGTCGGCCTGCTGATGCGGGATTGCGCGCAGCGTGGGTTGGACATCGTCACCTCGATGCTGACGTTCGCGCGCGGTGCGCGCACGACGATCGAAAGCGTCAAGGTGCACACGCTGCTCGAAGGCCTCGCGCTGCTGCTGCGCGGCAGCGTGCCGCGCGATGTTTCGCTGCTGATCGAGCCGCCGCAGACCGATATCGAAATCGACGGCAACTACACCGAGCTGCAGCAGTGCCTGCTCAATCTGTGCCTGAACGCGCTGCAGGCGATGCCGGAAGGCGGTCGTCTCCAGCTGGCGGCGACCTCGCAGGATCTGGATCCGCAGTTCTTCCTCGACGGCGAGCCCGCGCGTCCGGGCGGCTATCTGAAAATCACGGTCAGCGATACCGGCATCGGCATGACCGAAGAGGTCAAGGCCAACCTGTTCAAGGCGTTCTTCACGACGAAGAAGGAAGGAACCGGTCTCGGGCTGCTCTCGTGCCGGCGCATTCTCGACAACCACAAGAGTTACCTGCGCGTCGACAGCGCGTCGGGTCGAGGCACCACGTTCTCGTTGTACCTGCCGCTCAAGCAGTCGGCGCGGGGCGGGGCTGAAGCGACGCTGCAGGATACGCCGCTGGGCACGGGCCAAAGAGTTCTGATCGTCATGGAAGAAGCCGGCACGCTTTCGCTGCTCGCCGACACGCTGAGCAGCCATGGCTACTCGGTTTCCGCCGCGCAGAACGGAGCGTCCGCATTGCAGGAGATCGACGCGCACGGGCTGCCCGAGCTGGTGCTGATGGAAGCCGAGATGAGCCTGATGACCGGAGTGCGTACGCTCGCCGCATTGCTGGATCAGAATTTCCAGGGGCCGGTCATCATGATGGTGCGAGCGGGCGGCGCCCGCATGATAGACGACCTGCCGCCCGTCGAACGCATCCGTTTCGTGGAGAAGCCGGTCGATGCGGCGACCTTGCTGCGCGTCGTCGCCGAGGAAATCGACGGTGTCGCGAAATAACAGGCGTCGAAGCGCGCACGCTGCGACGCGTTGGGCCGACTTCGGATCTGTCGTATTCTGCGACCCGCAGTCGTTCCTAGGCGGTTTTTGCCAACGGCGCGTACTCCGACCTCGCACATCCCGCATGCCCGCAGTTGCAACCTCCGGAAAGCGACCTTCCCTCGGCGGCTTTGCGGCAAGCCTCGCTGCAGTATTCAGCGCCATCGTGCGTGTGACACGTACATGCGTGGTACGAGCAGTGTGTTGTGGCATCGTCGTGGGTCATGGCAGTCTCCTTCGCCAAGCTGAGGCAAGCTTGATCCTCGCACCCTGAATCTCCGCTCAGCCCACCTGCCGCACAGCCTGAACAATAGAAGTCTTCGCGCTGGAAATAGTTACTTTGCCGTTCATGTCGGCAGTATCCAGAATCCGTCGGCATGAGCCGGAATATCCGCAGACTGCGCAGAAGGCGTCACACATCAGCGTGATCCGGCTTTCGCAAGGATGACGAGGTGTTGCGGAAGATCGGCCCCGAATGCTAACGGCGCTGCACGGTTTTCTTGCGCAGCGCCGCCGCCTTGGATACGGACTTGGGCTCGAGATCGCGCAACCGCTTGTCTTCCCTGAGCGCCTTGAATGCCGGCTGGCGCAGCAAGCCTTTTCCGCCCATGCCCTGATAGAACACTTCTACGACCCACTTCGGTTTCACCCAGATCGCCGAAGCGCGATCGATGCGAGGCAGCAGGCTGACATCGGCCGGCTCCTTGTCGGTGGTATTTTTCTGCAGATCCTTGCGCAACGCACGGAGCTGCTCGCTGGAGATCCCGGTGCCGACGCGCCCGATGTATCGGTATCCGCCGTCGACCGGACTGCCGAGCAGCAGCGCGCCCAATCCCGCGCGGCTTCCCTTCGGCAACGTGTAACCGATGACTGCGAACTCGTCGGATGGCCGTGCCTTGGATTTGACCCAGTTGCCGCTGCGCGTGCCGCTGTAGCCGCTGTCGATCTTCTTGCTGACGACGCCTTCGAGCCCGGCTGCGGTCGCCTGTGCGAAGACATCCTTGCCGTGGCCGATCGTGTGCTCGCTGTAACGCAAGGCACCCTTGCCGCGCCGCGCAAGCAGTGCTGCAAGCATCGACTTTCGATCGAGCAGCGGAACGTCGCGAAGCGACATGCCGTTGCAGTGCGGAAGATCGAACAGCATGTAGATCAACGGGTCGCGGTTCTCGCCGGAGAGCCGCTGCTGCAGCCGGTTGAAGTCCGAGCGTCCGTCGTGGAGGACGAGCAGTTCGCCATCCAACTGCGCGCTGTCGAGCTTCAGCGCCGAGATCGCCTTGGCGATTTCGGGGACTTTCTCCGTCCATTCGATCGCGTTGCGCGACCACAGCCGCGTCTCGCCGTCGACGACGGTCGCCAGCAGCCGGTAGCCATCCCATTTGATCTCGTGCAGCCAGTCCTCGCCGGCCGGCGGCGCGTCGCGCAAGCGGCAGAGTTCGGGCGCGAAAGCCTCGTTCCTGATGCGTTCCGGTTTGCCTTCCTGCACTTTCTGCGCAAGCGACGGCGTTGCGGCCGCCGCGTTTTTTCTTTTCGGCGCGGCGGCCTTGCGCGGAGACGTCTTGCGCGCGGACTTCGCGGCGGGACGGTCGGTAGCAGGATCGACGAAATCGTCCGCCTCCTTCTCGCCCGCAAACTCGTCGCGATGCTTGATCAGCAGCCATTGCTGTTTCGTACCCTGTTTGCGTGTGCGCACGAGCACCCACGAGCCGCGCAGGATCCTGCCGTGCAGGACGAACTTCAGATCGCCCCTCGCCAGCCCTTCTTGCGCGCTGCCGACCGGTTCCCACGTGCCGTGATCGAACAGGTCGACATGCCCGGCGCCGTAGTTGCCGGCAGGAATATCGCCTTCGAAACTCGCGTACGACAGCGGGTGGTCTTCGACTTCCATCGCCAGGCGCTTGACCGACGGATCCAAGCTCGGGCCTTTCGGCACCGCCCAGCTTTTGAGCGCGCCATCCAGTTCGAGGCGGAAATCATAATGACGACGCGAAGCATGATGGAGCTGCACGACGAAGATGCGCTTGCTCGCGCGCTTGCCGCCGCTCGCGGGCTCGGGCGTGGCCTTGAAATCGCGCTTGCGTTGGTATTCCTTGAGGCTCATGGCCGCTCCGACGCGGGCAATCACGTTAATTGGACGAAGCTGAATTGTCGCCATTCGACGGACCGTTCCGCACCGGGATTCGCTGGTCCGTGCCGTGATTGACGACTACCATGAAGCACGCTCACGAACGAGGTGGCTACCCATGGCGCGCCCGATCTGGAATGGAACCTTGTCGTTCGGCCTGTTGAATATTCCGGTGGCCCTGATGTCCGGAGAGCGCCGCGTCGACCTGCACTTCCGCATGCTCGATACGCGCGACAAGAAACCGATCCGCTACGAGCGGGTCAATTCCGACACCGGCGAAGAGGTGCCGTGGAAGGACATCGTCAAAGCCTTCGAGTATCACAAGGGCCACTACGTCGTGCTCAAGCCCGAGGACATCAAGTCCGCCGCGCCCGACAGCCACGAATCGATCGATGTCGAAGCTTTCGTCGACAAGGATGCGCTGGCGCCGCAGTACTTCGAGAAGCCCTACATCCTCGTACCCGGCAAGAAAGCCGAGAAGGGCTATGTGCTGCTGCGGGAAACGCTGAAGAAGACTGGTCGGATCGGCATCGCGCGCGTCGTCATCCGCACCCGCGAATATCTTTCCGCCGTGATCCCGCAGGACGACGCGCTGGTGCTGATGCTGCTGCGCTACCCGCAGGAGATCGTCGATGTCGACGATTACAAGCTGCCCGGCGGCAAGATCGACAGCTACCGCGTGACGAAGGCCGAGATCTCGATGGCGGAGCGCCTCATCGAGTCGATGGCCGGGCCGTGGAAGCCCGCCGACTACGAGGACGAATTCCGCAAGCGCCTGACCAAGGTCATCGAAAAGCGCATCAAGAGCAAGGGCGCGGTCACGCAGTCCGAAGAAGACGAGAAGCTGCCGGAAGACGCGGCGACCAACGTCGTCGACTTCATGGAGCTCCTGCAGAAGAGCATCTCGTCGAAGAAGCGCACGCCGGCACGCAAGCAGGCAGCCGCCCCGCGCGCGAAGAAAGCCGCGCGGAAGCCGGCAAAGCCGCGCGCTTCGGCGAAGCGGCGGGTTGCGGGTTCGCGCGCCTGAGGGCGCGCGGGGACCGTCAGTGGGCGGTGGACGCCTGCAGTGCCGCGGCGATTGCCGCGTCGCCGCTCACCAGGTCCTTCCAGGCGACCGAGACGCCATTGCGATGGCCCTTCGGCACGAGTTTCAGGCCATCGGGATCGATGGTGAGCGTATAGGCTTGATCGCCAACGGCTATTTCTCGGCGCAGCGGCTTGTCGAGCTTGGTCATGGTCAGGTCCCACCGTTGTGAGGGTTAAGGTGGGGACCAGCATGGCGGGGCTTGGGCGGCGAATCAAGGATTGCCGAAGCGCCCGGTTTCGTGCTGGGCGGCCGGCGGGGTGTTCCGTTCAGGTTCGCCAGGGTCAATCTTTCCTTCCCCCGTGGAACGGGGGAAGGTGCCCGAAGGGCGGAAGGGGGTGGCTTGTGGCGACCGGCCGAGCCGCGTAACGATGACCGAGTCGGACCTTGAACCCCAGTGGCGAACCGCCGCTCGCGGCCACTGCTATACCTACGTACTCCCGTGCCGGGACGCCGATCTGCTCAAGGTCGGCCTCTCGCGCGATCCTCTGGCGCGGTTCCAGACCCTGCACGCCCGTTATTTCGAATTTTTCGACCTCGAACGGGGCGCCCTGGTCGAAATGGACCACGTACGCGATGCGCGGCGGCTCGAAAGCCGCCTCAAGGAGCTATTTGCCGATAACCGCGCAGTCGCGCCGCTAGTCGTCCCGGATTCGGCGGCGGGTTACACCGAGTGGTATCGCGGCGTTTATCCCGAGGCGCTCGCGGTCGTGGAAGCCGCGCGCGCCGCCGAGGGCTATCGCATCCACGCGCCGCTGCGCAGCTGGCTGCGCGACCGTCTCGATCACGACGACGCGCTGTTCGAATGGTCGCTGCAAATGCTGAAGCTGATCGAGTTCCACCATTTCAACGCCGGCGAGGTGCCGCGGCCCGGCCACGATCGTTCGCTGCGCAACGTGCTCGATGCCTACGAAGCGGTCGGGCTTGCGCTCGATGAGCGCGTGCCTGCTGCGGTCCTGCAATGGTATCGATACGGATTTGGCGATAGCCCGGGCTGAGACGCCGGCTGCCGTGCGCAAAAAGGGCCGCCCGAACTTCGAGCGGCCCAAGGGAAACACTCTGACGCTGCGTGCCCATGCGACTAGGAGACAGCGCCGGCCAGCATAGCGATTGCTTGTTTCACGCCGGCGTCAGCGTCAGCGCGTCGATGAGCGCGCAATGGGTTTTCGACCAGGCGGCGAGCGGATGCCTACGCCGGTACCAGCGACAAGCCGAGACCGACCAGCGTCGCGCAGGCAAATACGATGCACAGAGCCTGCACGGCCGAGAGACGTTGATAGTGCCGCATATCGTTGCCGTTCGAAGACATGGCCATTCGCCTTTGTCCCGGAGTCGTCGTGGGATTCGATGACTCTCGCAGCGTCCGCTCCGGAGCGTCGATCGCTGCGCAGGGGCCGCTCGGAATGCCCGGTTTCCGAGCGGCCCAGACCCGGCACTCTGACGCTGTGCGTACCCTGGAGACGAGGAGAGACAGCGGGGGAAACACTAGCAGCCGTCTGTTGCATGATCGCGTCATCGCCGCGCCCGGCCTGGCCGCCGCAATGCGCGTTCGCGGTATGCTGCGCCGCCTGCGTTCCCGGATATCGAATATTGAACCAGCCCGGCCCTGTCGACCCGGTCATCCCGGCAGATCGGCTCGATGATGCGCTTCGCAACTACGCGGCGAGCGAGCTGCGCAGGGCCATTGCCTGTCTCGCCTGGCGCGGTCCGCGCCTGCATGAAGGCGTCCATCAGGCCCGCAAGTCGCTGCGGCGCACGCGCTCGGTGCTGGCGCTGGGAAGTCCGGCGCTGGGCCCGGGCGCTGCGCTGATCGATCGCGAATGCCGCAGCATGAATCGCCGCCTGTCCACGCTTCGCGACGCGCAGGCGCTGGTCACCACGCTCGATCATCTGATCGGCAGAGAGGAGACGGCCGAGTCGCTTCTGGTCTTGCGCCGCGTGCGGCGGATCGCAGCGCGGGCACGGGCCGAATGCGCACGGCTTGCGCTCGCGGGCGCACCGGACCTGGCGGGCGCGCGCGCGTTGCTGGCGGCGTTGCTGGGAGCGTTGTTGTCGCTGCCCTGGCAGACACTGACGGACGCCAGTGTCAGGCAGGCGCTGCAGGACAGTGTCGTGCGCGCGGAGGAGGCCGGTCAGCGTGCGCGAACGAGCAGTCGCGCGCCGGATTGGCATCGCTGGCGGCGCCGCGCGCGTCGCGTATCGCAGCAATACCGCGCGCTCGGCGATTTCGTCGAACACTCCGGCGTGAAAAAGCACAGCAAGGTGCTTGCGGTCCTGTTGGGAGAAGCGCAGGACTACGCGCTGCTGCGCGAGTACAGCAGGCGCGGCTCGATGTTCGCGGAGACGGATCGCAAGGTCCTGCGTGCGCTCGGGGCCAGCGGCATGCAGCACCTGCGCGAGCGCATCGCGACGTCTGCCGGCGCGGCAAAATCCGCGGTCGACGAGCCTGGCGCGGAATCGACGCCGAATTGACGCATTGACATTCCATGCTACCGGCCGCGTGCGACAACGCGATTACGCCGCCGATCGGAAACACTGTTCCGCATGAATATCCTGATGCTTTCGGACGTCTATTTTCCGCGTGTGAACGGGGTTTCGACCTCGATGCAGACGTTCTGCCGCGAGCTGGTGCGGACCGGCCATGACGTTACTATCGTTGCGCCGGACTACGGCGTGGCGGACGAGCAGACCGAGTTCGAGATCATCCGGCTGCCCTCGCGCGTGATCTTCTTCGACCCCGAAGACCGGCTGATCAAGCGCTCGGCGATGCGCGCGGCATTGCAGAACCTGGCCCGCCGGTCGTGGGATGTCATCCATATCCACACACCGTTCCGTGCGCACCAGCTGGGCGTACAACTGGGGCGGCTGACCCGCCGGCCCACGGTCGAGAGCTATCACACGTATTTCGAGCAATACGCGGCGAACTATCTGCCGTGGCTGCCCTCCCGGGTGTTGCGCTTCGCGGTGCGCCGCTTCTCGCGCGGGCTGTGCGCGAGCGTGGATCATCTGATCATCCCGTCCGAGGAAATGGCCGCGGTGCTGCGCGACTACGGGATCGTGACGCCGGCGACGATCGTTCCGACCGGCATCCGGCTGGACGAATTCACCGGCGGAAACCCGGTCCAGTTTCGCAGCAGCCATCAGATCCGCGAGGACCAGCCGCTGGTGCTCACGGTCAGCCGGCTCGCAGTCGAGAAGAACATCGATTTCCTGCTGATGGTCGCGCGCGTTCTCGTTCGCGAGTTTCCGGATCTCGTCTTCGTGATTGCCGGCGAAGGCCCGGATGCCGCGCGGCTCAAACAGATGGCGAAGGCGCTCGGCCTGGAAGGCCATGCGCGCTTTCTCGGAAATCTGGACCGGCGCACGGCGTTGCTGGATTGCTACAGCGCCGCCGACGTTTTCCTGTTCGCGTCGAGCACCGAAACCCAGGGGCTGGTGCTGATCGAGGCGATGGCGACGGGTGCTCCGATCGTTTCGACGGCGGTGATGGGGACTGCGACCGTCCTCAAAGGCGCGCGCAGCGCGTTGATCAGCGAAGACAATGTCGACGCGTTCGCGGCGCTGGCCGCGCGCTTGCTGCGGTCGCCGGCCGAGCGCAGGCAGTTGTCCGCCGCGGGTCCCGAAGACGCTATGGTGTGGAGTGTCGAGGCATTGATGAAGCGCGTGGTCGACTTGTACGGCCGTCTCGCCGCTGCGGCTGACGACGATAGTCAGGCGTCCCTCGAGGATCGTAGGGTGGGCTTCAGCCCACCGAATGCTTGAATGGTGGGCTGAAGCCCACCCTACGCCCACCCAACAACCCACCCTATGGCCGAGCGAACGTTGCTTCGCGCACACGCCGCCAGACACCCAGCAAACGGCCGGCGATGGATTCCGCGCCTGCGGATGAAACCTCGACCGCATGCCGCGCCTGCAGCCGCGACGTCGAGATCAGCTCGGCGTGCCGCTCCAGCGCCGCGATGAGTCCGCGCCGCAGCAGCTCCTTGATCGGCGGCTCGAGCAGAAAGCGGAAGATCTGTCCTTCGTTGATCAGGCCGATGATGAGGCGGCTATCGCGGATCGGCGACACCACGATGGCCAGTGTCGCCGGCCGTATGCGCTTGAGCTCCTTGAGTGCCGCGGAGACGTCGTCTTTCGCGCTGGTGAGGTGGGCGACGACGATAGCGATCGGCCGCGTGGCGAGAATCTCGAGCGCGGATTCGACCGACGTCGCATGGTGCACCTGCACCGATGCAGGCAGCAGATCCTGCACGAGCGTGGCCAGCGCGCCTTCCTGATCGAGCGCAAGCACGTGCGCAGCGGGTTGAGAAACAGGTGCCGCGACGACCACCGAACGTACCGGCGCGGCCGGCGCAGCGAACTCGAGTGCCGCCAGCGCCGCCGCTTTCTCGACGATGCTGACGAGATTGGGCGCATGCCACGGCTTCTCGACGAAGCGGAATATCTCGCCTTCGTTGACCGACGCGGACACCGCGTCCATGTCGGCGTAACCCGTCAGCAGGATGCGCATCGTCGACGGCGACTGTCGTGCCACGGCCTTCAGCACCTCGACGCCGCCCATTTCCGGCATGCGCTGATCGCTGACGACGACGTGCACGCGCCGCTGGCTCACCCACTCGATGGCTTCGCGACCCGATGTCGTCGTCAGTACTTCGCAGCGACCGCGAAACAGCATGCGCAACGAACGCAGGATGCGTTCCTCGTCGTCGACGAACAGCACGGTCGATGTCGTCGTCATGGCAAGGCCGCCTTGTCCTGCCGCGTCGGCAGCGATACCAGGAAGCGCGTACCGGCTCCGGGTCTGGAAGTGACGCGCACCGCGCCGCCGTGGCTTTCGACGATCTGGTGTGCGATGGCGAGGCCGAGGCCCGTGCCTTGACCGATCGGCTTGGTGGTGAAGAACGGATCGAAGATGCGCTGCAGGTTCTCTGCGGCGATACCCTTGCCGTTGTCTTCGACGAGGAACAGCACGCGGCCATCCAGCGCCTGCGTGCGCACGACGACCTGGCCGTCCGCCTGCTCGATCGCCTGGATCGCGTTGCTGAGCAGGTTCAGCAATACCTGATTGATCTGCGCCGGTGCGCAATGGATCGGCGGCAGCTCGCCGGCGTGGTGGCTGATGCGGACGTTCTTCTTGCGCGCCATGTGCTCGACGATGCGCAGCGCGCCGGCGACCAGCTTGTTCAGATCGGCGGC
>Ga0193717_1000395_pt1 | contig 30554 bp, 35 predicted proteins | sample U2c2metaG_FD_145900 | JGI IMG/M metagenome (GOLD analysis project Ga0193717, IMG submission 145900) | Soil microbial communities from a riparian zone of the East river system, Colorado, United States - U2c2 | ecosystem: Environmental > Terrestrial > Soil > Riparian zone | place: USA: East River... | reverse complement strand
CTCGGCGTCACCACCTCATCGTTACAGATGCCGGAATGTCGAGTCCACCGAGAAGTTTGTCCGTTAATTGTCCGCCGGCGGAACTGCGACACATTAACGACATAGTCCATCAGTTAGGGTCGGGAAATCCCTGAAACGGCTTAGTGTCGAAATCGTCCAGTCACCCGACGTACCTGTTGTCGAGGGGGCAGCGGGTGCCGACCCGAGGGGGAGTCGCGGGTGAACGAGAACCGTTTCGCCGGTGGGGACTTCGTCGGCAACGCCGGTGACGCCGCACCGACGCCACGAAGACCCACCGGCGACCGGACCAACCGGGTGGGCTTCGTCGTCGACGTCGTCAGCTACGGCGAGCGGAGCGCGCCGGCTCAGGAACACCTGCAGTCCCGATTACAGACGTTGCTGTACGACGTCGTCGCCGACGTCGGCGGCGATCTCGACGAGGTGGACCACGACAGCGGGGCCGGCGACGGGCTGGTGGTGTTCCTGCCGACCGGCGCCGACCCGGCCCACCTGCTGCCCGACCTGCTCCGGGCGGTGGCCGCGCGGCTGACGGTGGACAACGGGCGGTCCATGGACCGGATCCGGCTGCGGATGGCGGTCGGGTCGGGCGTGGTGGGTTGGTGCGACAGCGGCTTCAGCGGACCGCTGGTGGTCAACATCAGCCGTCTGGTCGACAGCGAGCCGCTGCGCCGCGCGGTGCGGGAGCACCCAGAGGCCGACCTGGTCGTGCTCGTCCTCGACACGTTGCGCCGGGACGTCGTCGGGCCCGGCTACGTGCCGCTGTCGGTCGACCGGTTCCCGGTGGTCGACGTCGCGCTGCGCGAGTTCGTCGAGCAGGCCCGGCTGTGGGTCAGCACCGGTCAGGGCCGGTAGGTGCCGAACGACCACAGGTTGCCCTCGAGGTCGCGAGCCGAGTACTCGTCCGAGTCGTACTCCATGTGCTCCAGCGCGCGCACGATCGTCGCGCCCTGCGCCGCCGCGCGGTCGTGATGCGCGGCCGGGTCCTCGACCGCGACGTAGAGACTGATCGACGAGGCGAGCGGTTCAGCGGCGGCGCCGCCGAGCCAGCCGTCGCCGCGCGCGCTGCTCAGCATGATCTTGCCGGCGCCCAGCGACAGCACGGCGTGCCCGACGGCACCGTCGTCGTCGCGGTGCACGACGACCTCTTCGAAACCGAAGGCCTTGCACAGCCATTCGAGCGCGGCGTTCGGGTCGGTGTAGCGGATGGCGGGGTAGATGGTCATGGGGTGACGCTAGGCCGCCGGCACCCACGGGTATTGGACGGAAGGGAACCGCGCGAGGTACTCGGTCGGCGTGGTGCCCGCGAACTCCCGGAAGTCGCGGTTCATGTGCGCCTGGTCGTAGTACCCGCAGGCGGCCGCGATCTCGGCGGGCCGGCCCCCGGTGGTGAGCCGGCGCAGCAGCTCCTCGAAGCGCACGATCCGCGCCACGGTCTTCGGCGCCAGGCCCACCTGCTCGCGGAACCGGTTCACGAGGTGCCGGCGGCTCCAGCCGACCTCGGCCGCGAGCGCGCCGATCGTGGCGTTGCCGCCGGAGTCGTGCAGCCGCCGCCAGACCCACGCGACCTCGCCGGCCGGCTCCGGACCCTCGGCCGCCAGCTCGAGCAGCACGTCGTCCAGCACCGCGAACGGGTCGGCCGCGGTCGCGAGCCGGTCGGCCAGCGCGCCGAGGCCGAGGTCGGCGAGGTCGACGACCCGGTTGGTCAGCTCCGACATGGGCAGGCCGAGCAGCTGGTACGCGCCGAGCGGGGTCAGCTTCAGGTCGACGCAGGTGAAGGCGCCGGTCTGGTCGACGAGCCCGTGCGTGTCGGTGAGGCCCGCGGCGAACGCGCGTGGCAGCCCACCGAACGAGTCGGCCATGTTGATGATCACAGTCGCCGTCGTGGCGGGCGGCACGAGCCAGGTACCGCCGTCGGCGGCCGCCTGGCGGAACGCGACGTAGTCCCTGGTGAGCAGCGGACGCAACCGGGTGGCCGGCTGGCTGGCGACCGAGACCGTCGAGGTCATGGCATCGAGAGTAGGCGCAAATCGTTGTTGCAACACTCTGGTGATTGCCTGATGGTGGTAACTAGGCTGGGGCACGTGTCTGTATCCGAAGCATGAGCGGAGCTTGCGGAGCGAATCATGATGTTCAGGACGCCACCGAGCCCGCGGAGGGCGCCGGTGGAGCGGAGCTTGCGGAGCGTTCCGGCGCCGCGGAGCGGGGGAGGGGGCGTCCTGCCATGCATATGAGCGACGGCCTGATCGACGCGCCCGTCTCGATCCTCTTCGGCGGTGTCGCGGTGGCCGGCATCGCGTTCGCCATGGTCGGCGCCCGCCGCGATCTCGACGACCGGACGGCGCCGATGGCGGGCCTCGTCGCCGCCTTCGTCTTCGCTACCCAGATGCTCAACTTCCCGATCCTGCCGGGGGTGAGCGGCCACCTGCTCGGTGGCGCGCTCGCCGCGATCCTGGTCGGACCGTGGGTCGGGGCGCTGTGCGTCAGCATCGTGCTGGTCGTCCAGGGGCTCGTGTTCGCAGACGGCGGCCTCACCGCGCTCGGCGCCAACATCACCAACATGGCGCTCATCGGCACCGCGGCCGGCTACCTGATCGCGGTCGCGCTGCGGCCGCTCGCCACGAAGGGGAAGGCCGGGCTCGCGACGGTCGCGTTCGTCGCGGCCTTCTGCAACACGGTGATCGCCTCGCTCGGGTTCGTGCTGGAGTTCGCGCTCGGCGGCGACGCGGCGTTCTCACTCGCCGGCGTCACCGGCACGATGGTTGGCCTGCACGCGCTGATCGGCATCGGCGAGGGTGTGATCACCGCGCTGACCGTCACCGCGGTCGCCGCCGCCCGGCCGGATCTCGTACACCTGTTGCGTGGCACGGCGAAGCCGCTCGAACTGCGGGACTCGCCGCTGGCGAAAGGGGCGTCGTGAAGAACCGTAAGTGGCTGTTCTTCGCCGGGTTCGCGTTGGCCGCGTTGATCATCGCGGGCGCGCTGTCCTACTTCGCCGACTCCGACCCGGACGGCCTCGACAGCGCGACGCTCACGGGCTGCGAGGTGGTGCGGACACCGAACGGCGAGCTGAAGGGCGACTGCATCGCCAAGAACGCCAAGGACCACCACCTCGCGGGCGGTCCGCTCGCCGACTACACGGTCGGTGGTGACGACCGGCTCACCGGGCTCGCGGGCGTACTGGGGGTGCTCGCGACCGCGGTCGTGGCCGGTGGGTTGTTCTGGCTGCTGCGCAGGCGTCCGAGCAAGGAGACCCCGGCCGCGACAACGCGTGCCGGCGACGGCTGACATGGGCGCCGGGACGCACGTCCTGCACCGGGCCGGTGACTCCGTGGTGCACCGCCTGCCCGCGCAGGTGAAGATCGTCGCCGCGTTGCTGGCGGTCATCTGCGTGGTCGCGACGCCGAGGACCGAGTTCTGGGCGTTCGGCCTCTACCTCGTGTTGTTGGTCGTCGTGTGGGCGATCGCGCGGGTGCCGATCGCGCACTTCGCCAAGCGGGTCGTGATCGAGCTGCCGTTCGTGGTGATCGCCGTCGTGATGCCGTTCCTCGGCGGCGGCGAACGGATTCACCTGCTGGGCATGAGCCTGTCCTCCTCGGGCGCGCTCGCCGGCTGGAACATTCTCGCCAAGGGCACAATCGGGGTGCTGACCTCGCTGACCCTCGCCGCGACGACCACCCCGCGCGAGCTGATCGTCGGCATGCAGCGGCTGCGGACGCCCGTCGTGCTGACCACGATCGCCACGCTCATGCTGCGCTACCTGGAGGTCATCGCGGCCGAGGCGCGACGGATGCGGCTGGCCCGCATCTCCCGTGGCCACGACCCGAGGTTCCTGTGGCAGGTCGGCGCGACCGCGCGCGGCATCGGCGCGTTGTTCATCCGCAGCTACGAACGCGGCGAGCGCGTGCACCTCGCGATGGTGTCGCGTGGCTGGACCGGCGCCATGCCGGACCGCGGTGTCGCGGCCGGTCCTGCGGCCTGGCTCGCCGGCCTCGCCCCGGTGCTGGTCACCGCCGCCGTGCTCGGCGCGGCAGTATTGATCCCGTGAGCGGGAGTGAGGGAGCGTTCGCCGTCTGGACTGACGAGCAGCGCAGGGAGCGAGGAACGAGCGAGTGAGCAGCGCAGGAGGGAAGACGGCGATTAAGCGATCGAGCGAAGCGAGCCATTGAACACAGCGACACCAGCTCTGCTCGTCAAGGGCCTCGCCTACGCGTACCCCGATGGACACCAGGCCCTCTACGGCATCGACCTGCGCGTCGAGCCGGGGGAGCGGGTCGCCGTCCTCGGACCCAACGGCGCCGGCAAGACGACGCTGGTGCTGCATCTCAACGGCGTGCTCACCGGCGGCGCGGGCCACATCGAGGTCGCCGGCCTGTCGGTGGGCCGCTCGACACTGCACGAGGTGCGTCGCCGCGTCGGCATCGTCTTCCAGGACCCCGACGACCAGTTGTTCATGCAGACCGTCGGCGAGGATGTGGCGTTCGGCCCGGCGAACTTCGGGTTGCGTGGCGCCGAGCTGGCCGAGCGGGTGCACCAGGCGCTGGCCGCGGTCGGCATGACCGACCACATCGACCGGTCGCCGCTGCACCTGTCCGGCGGGCAGCGCCGCCGGGTCGCGCTCGCGACCGTGCTCGCGTGCGACCCGGAGATCCTGGTGCTGGACGAGCCGTCGTCGAACCTGGAGCCGGTCGCGCGGCGCGAGCTGGCCGAGGTGCTGCTGGCGCTGGGCCGCACGACGCTGATGGTCACCCACGACCTGCCCTACGCGCTGCAGCTTTGTCCGCGCAGCGTGCTGATCGACGACGGCGTGGTCATCGCCGACCGCCCGACGCGCGAGCTGCTGGCCGACACGGAGCTGCTCGCCGCGCACCGGTTGGAACTGCCGTACGGATTTCGGCTGGACTAGGCCGTGTCCTTGGATCTTCGTGCGAAGTCTGCGCCGGTGAACAGCTACCTCAGGGGAACGTGACGGCACTCAGCCACTGACCACCGGCGGTCCGCACCATTCGCTGGGACGTGACCAACACTTTTAATTCCGGGGAGGCGGACAGGCAACCTCACTGATCCTTTGCCGCGTTTCTCAGTCATAGAGGCACGAAACGGGAGGTCTGGGTGAAGCGATCCGAGGAAAACACGTACCGCGAGTACGTGACGGCTCGGATGGACGTCATGCGCCGCACGGCGTACCTGCTGTGCCGGGACTGGCACATGGCCGACGACCTGGTGTCGATCACCATCGGCAAGCTGTACCGGCACTGGCCGCGCGTCGGTCACGCGCCGGGCATCGACGCCTACGTGCGCAAGGCGCTCCTGCGGACCTGGCTGGACGAGAAGCGCAGGCCGTGGCGTCGTGAGCAGCCGACCGAGGAGCTGCCGGACCTGCCTTCTGTCGCGGAGTTCGCGGTCGTGAGCAGGGCGGAGCTGCTCGATCTGCTGGACGGCCTGCCGCCGAAGCGACGGGCGGCCGTGGTGTTGCGCCTCTACTGCGATCTCTCCGTCGAGGAGACCGCCGAGATCCTCGGTTGCTCGGTGGGCACCGTGAAGAGCCAGACCGCGCGGGGGCTCGACACGTTGCGTGCCAAGGCGGCCGAAACCGACCAGCGAGAGGTGCGACATGCGTAAGGAACTGTTCGACGACGCGATCGGGGCGGTGCCGCCGTCCACGGTCGACGTCGACGCGGTCATGGCCCGAGGTCGCCGCGCGGACCGGCTGCGCCGGGTGGCGAACCCGGCGGCCGCGGCCGGTGTCGCGGTGGTGCTGGTCACCGGTGGGATCGCGGTGACGCTGTTTCCCGACGACGGCGGCGGCGCGTCGGTCGGCACCCCGCCCCCGTCGTCGACGACCGCGCCACCCTCGTCGCCACCCACGACCAAGGGGGCCGACCGCAGTCAGTACCCGCCGGCGTGCGACCGCCCGGACCTGGAGACGGCGCCCGAGGTGAACACCCGCCTGACGGCGACCGCGACGGCGGACTTCCAGGCGCAGCGGCCGGACGTGCAGCTCGACGCAAATCCCGGGATGGAGTATCCGGACGGCGTGGCCAGAGGCGCGCTCGAGTTCTTCCAGGTCACCTCGCAGCCGGGGGTCGACGGCCCCATCTGCGACGGCGACAACTACTTCATGTCCAGGGCCACGACCCACGCTCCCGACGGCGACGGCAACCTCCTCGTCGCGCTGGCCCCGGCCTACGGCTCCGCCACGACCTGTGACGACGGTTCGACCGAGCAGACCTACTGCGACGAGCGAACCGGTCCGCACGGCGAGGCCATCGTGGTGGCGACGCTCGTGCTCGAGGGCGGCACCACCATGCACCGGCTCGACATGACCAAGCCGGACGGCTCCCAGGTGACGGTCACGGCCGAGAACATCGGCACCGAAGGCAGATCCGGCGCCGCGCCGACCGCCGCCGCGCCGCCGCTGAACCATCAGCAGCTCATCGACATCGCGCTCGATCCGGGCATGACGTTGTTCCCGTAACCCCCCGCTGTTCGGACGGGGCCGGCGACAGGCAGGATCGCTCTCATGAGCACTCCTTCACCGTTGCACGAGGTGCACACCGCGCTCGGGGCGTCGTTCACGGACTTCGCCGGGTGGTCGATGCCGCTGAAGTACGGCAGCGAGCTGGCCGAGCACAAGGCGGTTCGCGAGGCCGCCGGACTGTTCGACCTGTCCCACATGGGGGAGATCGAGCTGACCGGCCCGGAGGCGGCGCGGACGCTCGACTACGCCCTGGTCGGCAACCTGTCGGCGGTGAAGGTGGGCCGTGCCCGCTACACGATGATCTGCGACGCGGACGGCGGCGTCCTCGACGACCTGGTCGTGTACCGCATCGGCGAGGACCACTTCATGGTGGTGGCGAACGCGTCGAACGCGGCGGTGGTGGCGGCCGAGCTGCGGACCCGCGCCGAGGGGTTCACGGTCGAGGTCGCCGACCGGTCGACGAACTGCGCGTTGATCGCGGTCCAGGGTCCGCGCGCGGTCGACATCGTCGGGGCGGTGTGCTCGGCGGATCTGCCCGCGCTGCCGTACTACGGGAGTGTGCCGACGCGGATCGGCGACCACGACGTGCTGCTGGCCCGCACCGGCTACACCGGTGAGGACGGCTTCGAGGTGTACGCGGAGGCGCCGCACGCGGCCGACGTGTGGGCCACGCTCACCGACGCGGGCGCTCCGCACGGGCTGCGGCCGGCCGGCCTCGCGTCCCGCGACACGCTGCGACTCGAGGCGGGCATGCCGCTGTACGGCAACGAGCTGACTGCCGACATGACGCCGTTCGACGCCGGGCTCGGGCGTGTCGTGAAGTTCGACAAGTCGGCCGACTTCGTGGGCCGCTCGGCACTCGAGGCTCGCCGTGACCGCGAGGAAGGCGTCGAGCGGGTGCTGGTCGGGCTGGTCGGCGAAGGGCGACGCGCCGCCCGGCACGGGTACCCGGTGCTGGCCGGCGACGCCCCGGTCGGCACGGTGACGAGCGGCGCGCTGTCCCCGACGCTCGGCCACCCGATCGCGATGGCGTACGTGCCACCGACGCTGACCGACCCCGGCACGAAGCTGAAGGTGGACATCCGGGGCAAAGAAATGCCGGTAGACGTGGTGAAGCTGCCGTTCTACAAGCGGGCCTGAAAGCCGTGAAAGGCGCGTTCAGGGCGTCCACTGCCCTGAACGCGCCTTTCACGGCAGTCGGCCGCTACGACGCGGCCGCCGCGCTGCCGTTCTGTGCTTCGGTCACCGCTGTGGCCAGCTCGTCCCTCGTCATCTTCGAGCGGCCCTTCACGTCCAGCTCCTTGGCGAGCTTCTCCAGGTCGGCCTTGGTCAGGTCGTCCAGGTCGGCGGCCTTCGGCTTGCCGCCGGAACGGGTCTTCTTCCGTCCCTCGACACTGCGGGACAGCGCCTCGAACAGGTCGACCACCTTCGTCGGCTCGGCAGGCTCGGACTCGGCGACGATCTCCTTGCCGTCGCGCTTCGTCTCGATGAGCTTCTCGACCTGCTCGGTGTAGGTGTCCTTGAACTCCTCTGGCTGCCACTCGTCGGTCATGGAGTCGATCAGGCTCATCGCCATGTCGAGCTCCTTGCCGCGGGCGGTGGTGAGCTCCGGCAGCGACTTGAGCTCCTTCGCCGGGTCACGGATGTCCTCGATGAACAGCAGCGTGTTCAGCACCAGCAGGTCGTCGCCCGCGCGGACGGCGGTCAGGTACTCCTTGCCGCGCATGACGAAGGTCGCGATGCCGGCCCGGTTCGTCTTCTTCATGGCCTGGAGCAGCAGGCCGTAGGACTTGCTGTACTCCTCCTTGGCCGGCGCCAGCCAGTAGGTCTTCTGGAAGTGGATCGGGTCGATGTCGTCCAGTTCCACGAAGGTGTTGATGTCGATCGTGCGGGACCGGCCGGGGGCGATCTGGTCCAGCTCCTCCGGCTCGATGATCACGAACTCGCCGCCCCCGACGTCGGCGCCCTTGACGATGTCGGAGAACGCGACCTCCTTGCCGGTGCGTTCGTTGACCCGCTTGTACCGGATCCGGTCCGAGGTGCCCCGCTCGAACTGGCGGAAGCTGATCGTGTGGTCCTCCGTCGCGCTGTACAGCTCGACGGGAATCGTCACCAACCCGAAGTTGATGGCGCCGCTCCAGATCGGTCGTGCCACTGCTACTGCCCTCCACCTGGCCGTCTCGTCGCTATGGTCATCATGGCCCCTTCCAGCGACGATGCACCAGTCCGTGAGTTCGGCGGGACGGGTGTTTGCGTGGTGAACAACCCGGGTAACACCATCGCGAACAGCCAAGCGCGAACGTATGGAGGAGCCAGCCATGGTCGACGTTTCCCGGCTGCCCGGTCCGATCTCCGAGACTTGGGACTGGCAGCGCTTGGCGGCCTGCCGCGGCCGCAACAGCGACATGTTCTTCCACCCTAGGGCCGAACGGGGCCAGGCGCGCGAGGAGCGGGTCGAGCGGGCCAAGGAGGTCTGCCGCGCCTGCCCGGTCATCGTGCAGTGCCGCCACCACGCGCTCACCGTCTACGAGCCCTACGGCATCTGGGGCGGCCTCGACGAGGGAGAACGCCGCGTCGCGTACGCACACCGCAAGAGGCTCCCGAACGCGGAGTCGATCGAGGCGGCGATCACCGAGGCGAGCTAGCGAGGTCGACCACCGCGTCCACCAGGCGTTTCCCGTCGAGCAGCACGGCGTCGTTGTGATCGGCGCCAACGACCTCGACGGTCGTGCTCGGGCCGGCCGCCGCCGAGGCGACCGCCCGGCTCTGCTCGGCCGGCACGACCGAGTCGGCCGAGCCGTAGACCACCGTCGTCGGCACATGGATCCGCGTGACGTACTCGACGACGGGGAACCGGTCCTTCAACAAGAGGCTCGCCGGCAGGAACGGGTAGTGCTCCGCCGCGACGTCCGCCAGCTCGGTGAACGGGGACCGCAGCAAGATCCCGGCGGGCGGATGCTCGGTCGCGAGCTCCGTGACCACCCCGCCGCCAAGGCTCTCGCCGTAGTAGATCAGCCGGTCCTGGGGGATCCGCAGGTCGTCGACCAGAAGGTCGCGCGCCGCGCGCACGTCCAGCGCCAGTCCCTCCTCGGTCGGGTCCCCCGGGTTGCCGCCGTAGCCCCGGTAGTCGAAGAGCAGCACCGAGAGCCCTCGGTCGCGCAGCGCGGCCGCGAGGTCGGCTCGCATGGCTCGGTCGCCGCCGTTGCCGGTCGCGACGAGGACCGTGTAGCCGAGGTCGGGGTGGCCGGCCGGTACGTACCATGCGCCGAGCGAGAGGCCGTCGGTCGTGGTCAGACGCACGTCGCGGGCCCCGGGCAGCACCTGAGCGGCCGGCGGCACCGGGCCGTCGGAGGGCAGGTAGACCAGCCTGCGCTGGAACAGGTATGCGAGTGTCAGCACCAGCGTGATGACGGCGAGCAGTGCGCCCGCGCCGTAGAGCAGTGACCGTGGCACCCGCTCAGTGTTGCGCGGACGGTGGCAATTAGGGTCGTTCGGTGCTGACAGTGCTGACCATGCAGGACGCGTTGCTTGCGTTGACCCGATACTGGACCGACCGCGGTTGCATGATCGTGCAACCTTTCAACACCGAGGTCGGCGCCGGCACTCTCAACCCCGCGACCATCCTCCGTGTGCTCGGTCCGGAGCCGTGGCGGGTGGCCTACGTCGAGCCGAGCGTCCGCCCGGACGACGCCCGGTACGGCGAGAACCCGAACCGGCTGCAGACGCACACGCAGTTCCAGGTGATCCTCAAGCCCGACCCCGGCGACCCGCAGGAGCAGTACCTCGCGAGCCTCGAGGTGCTGGGCATCGACATCCACGCGCACGACATCCGGTTCGTCGAGGACAACTGGGCCAACCCGGCGACCGGCTCGTGGGGCCTCGGCTGGGAGGTGTGGCTGGACGGGCTGGAGATCACCCAGTTCACCTACTTCCAGCAGGCCGGCGGCATGAGCCTCGACCCGGTGTCGGTGGAGATCACCTACGGCGTCGAGCGCATCATCATGGCGCTGCAGAACGTCAGCCACTTCAAGGACATCGCGTACGCGCCGGGCATCTCCTACGGCGAGGCGTTCGGCCAGGCCGAGTACGAGATGAGCCGTTTCTACCTCGACGACGCGGACGTCGACACCCAGCGGCGCCTGTTCGAGGACTACGCGGCCGAGGCCCGTCGCATGCTCGACGCGCGCCTGCCGGTGCCCGCGCACCTGCACGTGCTGAAGTGCTCACACACGTTCAACGTGCTGGACTCGCGCGGCGCGGTGTCGACGACCGAGCGGACGAAGGCGTTCGCGCGGATGCGTGGCCTTGCCCGCGAGGTGTCGGCCCTGTGGGCGGAGCGGCGCACCGAGCTGGACCACCCGCTTGGCATCGCGGCCGCCCCGGAGCTGGCCGCCGCGCCGACGTCGTTCGCGACGGTCGACGCCCCCGCGCCGCTGCTGTTCGAGATCGGCACCGAGGAGCTGCCGCCCCACGAGGTGACGCGCAGCGCCCGCGCGGTCCGCGAGTCGCTGACCGCGAAGCTGGCCGGCACCCGCCTCGCCCACGGCGACATCTCCGTGCACGCGACCCCGCGCCGCATCGTCGTCCTTGTCGACGAGGTCGCGCCGGCCGAGCCGGACGCGGAGCGGTTCGCGAGAGGGCCGCGCGCGTCGGCCGCGTTCGACGACACGGGCGCCCCGACGAAGGCCGCCGCCGGTTTCGCCCGTGGCCAGAAGATCGATCCGGCCGACCTCGAACGCGTCGACGTCGACGGTGTCTCCTACGTCGGTGTCACGAAGACCGAGCACGGTCGCGGCGCCGTCGAGGTGCTGAGCGGGCTGCTCGGTGAGCTGGTCGCGGAGCTGCGCGCGGACAAGAACATGCGGTGGAACGACCGGAAGCTGTCGTTCACGCGTCCGGTCCGCTGGCTGACGGCGCTGCTCGGCGAGCTGCCGGTGCCGGTGGTGGCGTCCTCGCTCTCGGCCGGCCGCACCACGCGGGTGCACCGTACGGCGGCGACGCCCGTCGTCGAGGTCCCGACCGCGGTCGGCTACCTGGACTTCCTCGCACAGCACGAGATCACCGCGTCGGTCGACGCCCGCCGCGACGCGATCGTGTCGGCGGCCCGGTCGCTCGCGAAGTCGGTGGGCGGCACGATCGACGTCGACGGCGAGTCGGCGCTGGTCGACGAGATCACCAACCTGGTCGAGCAGCCGAACGCGATCCTTGGCGGCTTCTCGGAGTCCTATCTCGAGCTGCCCCAGGAGATCCTGACGACGGTGATGCGCAAGCACCAGCGTTACCTCCCGGTGCGCACCGAGGACGGCGCGCTGCTCCCGCACTTCGTGGCGGTCGCCAACGGAGCGTGTGACCACGACGCGGTCCGGGCGGGCAACGAGGCGGTGCTGCGCGCCAGGTACGAGGACGCGAGCTTCTTCTGGCGCGCGGACCTGAAGGTGGCCCCTGAGACCATGAAGGCCGGCCTCGCCCGCTTGGCCTTCGAGCAGAAGCTGGGCTCGATGGCCGACCGTGCGGCACGGATCGCCGCGGTGGCAACGGATCTGAGCAGCGGACTGTCCACAGTGGACCGTTCGACGGTCGACCGGGCGGCCGCGCTGGCGAAGTTCGACCTCGCCTCCCAGATGGTGATCGAGCTGACCAGCCTGGCCGGCGTCATGGCCCGCGAGTACGCGGCCCGCGCGGGCGAGCCAAAGGCGGTCGCCGATGCCCTGTTCGACATGGAGCGCCCGAGGTCCTCTGGTGACGCGCCGCCCGCGACCGTGCCGGGCGCCGTGCTCGCGCTGGCGGACCGGTTCGACATGCTCGTCGGCCTGTTCGCGGTTGGCGCCGCGCCCACCGGCAGCTCGGACCCGTTCGGCCTGCGCAGGGCGGCGGCCGGTGTGATCAGCATTCTGCGCGCGCACCCCGAACTGTCGGACATCACGCTGCCGCGCGGTTTGTCCGCCGCGGCGGTGCGGGTGCGGGCGCAGGGCATCGAGGTCGAGGACGAGACGCTGGCCGAGGTGGCCGACTTCGTGATCCGCCGCTACGAACAGCAGCTCGCGGACGCGGGGCACGACCACCGGCACGTGGCGGCGGTCCTGCCGCTGGCCACTGCCCCGGCGTCGGCGGAAGCGACACTGCGGCAGATCGAGCAGCGCGTCGGCGACGAGGACTTCGCCGCGCTTGTTGCCGCGCTGCAACGAGTCCGCAGGATCGTCCCGGCCGACACCGCGGCGACGTACGACGAGAAGAAGCTGACCGAGCCCGCGGAAACCGCGCTGCACCAGACACTGGTGAAGGTCCGGGACGGCATGGCGACCACATCACGGCGGCGGCCACGGCGCTCACCGCGCCGGTGAACACCTTCTTCGAGGACATCCTGGTGATGGCGGCGGACCCGGAGCTGCGCGCCGCACGCCTGGGCCTGCTGGCAACGATCAGGGACCTGGCGGCACCAATCCTGGACTGGCAAGCACTGGGCACCAGCCTCACGGACTGAACGGACTCATGCCCTGAAAGGCGCGTTCGGGGCGCTGCACGTCCCGAACGCGCCTTTCAGGGCATGAAGCTCAGAGCAGCACTACCTCGCGGGTTCCCTCGGAGCCCTTGACGATCAACTGCTCGCGTTCCTCCCGAACAGCCCGATACACGAAGTCCCCATACCCCACCAGGCGCCGCAGAGCCTCGGTCAACGTCACGCCCTCACGGTCGATGACGTTCTCCAAAGCACGAACGGTGTCGGGCGACACGGCAACGTTGATCCTCTTGGCTTGGGAAGTCTGTTGCCCGGACTCGGTCCGTGCGCCCTTAGCCGACATGGTCACATCCAGTTGCGTGAGGTTCGGGCAATCGGGTTAAGTGTATGTGCGTTGCTGGTGCGGATGCAACACGGAAACTACACGTAATAAACACTCACCGAGTGTTGTCACCCTGCCTTCGGAGAGTTATCCTCAAGGCTGGGTCGACCGCGCTGACCTGGGCGGACGGCCCGTGCGGCACCAGACGAAGCGAGGGAGCGTCGGGTGCCGGGGAGGGGCTAAGCACATGCCTGACACCAGCTCTGCCGCGTACCGCCGGCGCGTCGACCGGCCGGCGAGCACCACGCCCACCGCGCTCGTCAGCGGGATCGAACCCGTCGACGGCACGTGGTTCGAGAACGGCGACGAGTCGCCGGCGGACGCGCCGCTCATCCTGCTCGTGCCCGTCCAGCGCCTTCACTGATCGCGTTCGGACTCGCGCCGCCGCCGGTCGCGGCGCGTCTCGAAGCCGTCGCGGTTCGGGTTGATGTTCGCGCCGACCCCGAAGAACGCGCCGACGATGGTGGCCGATGCGCCGAGCAGGATCGGCAGCGTGGTGCGTGCGAGCTCGGTCGCGAACGCGCTGGAGATCGCCTCCAGCCACAGGCCGAGCACGAGCGCCACGATCGTGAGCAGAATCAACGCGCCGACGCCGATGAGCACCCACGTCTGCATCCGCAGGTAGTGCCGGCGCGCGGCGGTCTTCGCCTCGATCTCGGCCTGCTGCGCGCGCAGTTCCAGCTCCTTGCCGCGCGCGATGAGCTCCCGGTTACCGGGCGGCGACCGGTCCACCCACGTGCCGTCCTCGGTGACCTCGCCCGCCGCCGGCCGCCAGAACCGGCGCATCGCACTCATGGCGCCCCCGCTCCACTTGTCAACGCCGTGCAGGACCCCTTCACGGCGTGGCCGTTCATGCCGGTTCCGGTCATGGCTCGTCCGGCAGGGGGATCAACGCGATCAACGGTTCGTCCGTCGGCTGGTCGCCACAGTCCTCGAACCAGGTGATCGCCAGCCGCGTCTCGCAGTCGGCGACGCGGCCGGGGATCGGCTCGTCGCGCGGCTGGCTCGCCGCCGGGCTGGTGTCCTGCATGACGCCGTTCCTTTGTGGGGAGTCCGGCGGAAGCATGGCGCCGCCGGGAGCGGGACCGGAGTGTCGGCGTTCGCATTGCGAACATCACTCTATAGGGCAGAGTAACTCCAGATAGCCACGGAAACAATGGTGATTGTGTGGTCTGGACATGTTGCTTATGTGTATGCAGCGTGCGAAACTTGGAGCTGTCGCTCAGCAGGCGACGGACACACTGGCCGATCGAGGCTTGAGAGTCCGGGCGGGATCGAAACGGGGCCGATCAGTCGTCAGGAAGTGCTCGCTATGGGTGCCATGCAGCGCTCGACCCACCCACAGGGTCTTCGCACAGATCAGGATGTGGTCATGTCGGGTAACCGCCCGGACGGTGTCGATGTCGTCGAGGAAGCTCCGAGCCGCCTCGGCGCCGAGCCGAAGCGAATCAACGTCGCCATCTCCCCGGACATGGTCCGGGCTCTGGAGAACGTCATCGAACGTGAGGGCGTGACGCTGACCGAGGCGTTGCGCCGCCTGGTCGGCTACGGCGACTTCGTCTACCGCGCCGTCAAGGATCGCGGTGAGCAGCTCATGCTCACCGGTGAGGAGGGCACCCGCGAGGTCGTGCTGCTCTAGTGTCCCGCGCCGGAATTCGGTGCGTAAGTCGGTGGATCCAGGTTTCTGCTGGCAAGGCGCCGATCCTCCCTCGTACCGGGTTGTACTCGACTGGCGCTGCGCCACCGAGACCCAGAACTTGACACAGCTCGGCAACGCCGCCAGCAGGAAGCTGGGCCGGCGAATTATGTGCTTGATTTCCGGCGCGGGACACTAGGCGGCGCTAGTTCTTCGGGGTACGCCTACGTGGTTCCCGTCCGTACGGCTGACTCGGCGCCGTCCGCTCGGACAGCGTCGGGATTGGTTGGCGGACGGGACCATCACTCGTCAACGTGATCTCGTCACCGTGGTGTGTGACCGTCAGCGACGGACCTTCGAGCAGCTCGTAGCTCGCGCCGTCCTGGTCGATCTCGACCGCGAACCGGCTGTCCCGGTAGGTCATCCGGAAGGCGAGCCTGGTCAGCGCGGACGGCAACCGCGGCGCGAACGTCAGCGAGCGGTCGTGGTCGCGCATGCCGCCGAACCCGGCGACCGCGACGGTCCACGCGCCCGCGAGCGACGCGATGTGCAGTCCGTTGCGCACGTTCGAGTGCAGGTCGTGCAGGTCGGTCAGCGCGGCCTCTGCGAAGTAGTCGAACGCCAGGTCCAGATAGCCGACCTCGGCGGCGAGGATCGCCTGCGGGCACGCCGACAACGACGAGTCCCGCACGGTGATCGGCTCGTAGTAGTCGACGTTGCGGATCTTCTGTGCCGCGGTGAACGCGTCGCCCCTGGTGTACATGGCCATGACCAGGTCGGCCTGCTTCACGACCTGCTTGCGGTACAGGTCGAAGTACGGATAGTGCAGCAGCAGCGGGTAGTTCTCGGCCGGTGTGCCCTCGAAGTCCCACTTCGCGTGCTCGGTGAACCGCTCCGCCTGCGGGTGCACCCCCAGCATGTCGTCGAACGGGAGCACCATCTTGTCGGCGGCGGACCGCCAGGCCTCGGTCTCCTCGTCGGTCACGCCGTGCGCCGCCGCCACGTCGGGCTGCCGCGTGCACACCGCCGCCGCTTCCCGCAGGTTCCGCTGCGCCATCAGGTTCGTGTAGACGTTGTTGTCCACCACCGCCGAGTACTCGTCCGGCCCGGTGACACCGTCGATGCGGAACCCGCCGTGCAGGTCGTGGTGGCCGAGCGAGAGCCACAGCCGCGCGGTCTCGACGAGCAGCTCGGTCCCGTGCTCCCGCTCGAAGTCGGTGTCGTCGGTGGCGGCCAGGTACCGGACGACCGCGTCGGCGACGTCCGAGGACACGTGGAACGCGGCGGTGCCGGCCGGCCAGTAGGCGGAGCACTCCGCGCCGGTGATCGACCGCCACGGGAACGCGGCGCCGCGCAGGCCCAACGCGTCCGCGCGCTCGCGGGCCTTGTCCAGCGTGGCGTGGCGCCAGCGCAACGCGTCGCGGGCGGCCTCCGGCATCGTGTACGTGAGCACCGGGAGCACGAAGGTCTCGGTGTCCCAGAAGGAATGTCCGTCGTAGCCGGGGCCGGTAAGGCCCTTCGCGGGGATCGCGCGGCTCTCCCCGCGAGCGCCGGCCTGCAGGATGTGGAACAGCGCGAACCGGACCGCCTGCTGCAACTCGTCGTCGCCCTCGATGACGACGTCCGCGCTGGCCCAGAAGTCGTCGAGGAACGCGCGTTGCTCGTCGAGGAGCCCCTGCCAGCCGGTCTGCATGGCGCCGGACAGCGCCGCGTCGACCTGCGCGCGCAGCGCGGGCGCGGACCGGCTCGAGGACCAGCCGTAGCCGACGTACTTGGTGAGGCACAGCCGCGAGCCGGCTGACACGTCGACCGCGGCGGTCAGCCTGGCCAGGTCGTCCTCGGCGTGGATGTCGCAGCGCAGTCCGTTGTCGGTCTCCAGCTCGTGGTCCATGGCGGCGGCGAGGCGCAGGCCGGACTTGCGGGTGTGGTGCACGAGCACCGCGCGGTAGTCCCTGGCCGCGACCTCCTCCGCGACCAGCGGCGCGTTGAGCGTCGCGGCGACGCGCGGGTCCTTGCTCTTCGACTCGATCGGCTCGTTGGCGAGCAGGTCGGACTGGACGACTAGCTGGAGGTCGCCGTCGAGCGGCTCGACCTCGTAGCGGATCGCGGCGACCGCGCGCTGCGTGAACGAGACGAGGCGCTCGGTGCGTACCCGGACCCGGCGGCCGGTCGGCGACTCCCACACGGTGTCGCGGCGCAGCGTGCCGGAGCGGAAGTCCATCACCCGGTGGTGCTCGACCGCGCGGCCGTAACGCATGTCGAGCGGCTCGTCCTGCACCAGCAGCCGGATGATCTTGCCGTCGGTGACGTTGACGATCGTCTGGCCGTCTTCCGGGTAGCCGTAGCCGCCCTCGGCGTAGGGGAGCGGGTGCTGTTCGTAGAAGCCGTTGAGGTAGGTGCCGGGCAGCCCGCACGGCTCACCCTCCTCGAGCGAGCCGCGCATGCCGATGTGCCCGTTGGACAACGCGAAGATCGACTCGGTCCGCTCCAGCGCGGTGAGGTCGAGCGAGTTCCAGCGCAGCTCCCACGGTGCGACCTGGAACCCCTTCACAGCAGCTCGTCCAGGTCGGTGACCACGAGGTCGGCGCCGTGCTCGCGCAGCTTGTCCGCTTGCCCGACCCGGTCGACGCCCACCACGTACCCGAAGTTGCCGGCCTTGCCGGCCTGCACCCCGGACAGGGCGTCCTCGAACACGGCGGCGTCGGCGGGGTCCGTGCCCAGCGCCGCGGCGCCGGCGAGGAACGAGTCGGGCGCCGGTTTCCCGTTCAGCTTCTGCTCGGCGATCGTCACCCCGTCGACCCGCGCGTCGACGAACTTCGTCAGGTCGCCGGCGTCGAGCACGGCCTTCCCGTTGGCCGAAGACGTGACGACGCCGATCTTGAGCCCGGCCTTCTTCGCGGCCTCCAGGTAGCGCACCGAGCCCGGGTACGGGTTGACGCCGCGCTCGGCGATGATCTGCTGGACCCGCTCGTTCTTGCGGTTGCCGACGCCCTGGACGGTGTCGTCCGACGGCGGCGCGTCCGGCGCGCCCTCCGGCAGGTCGATGTCCCTGGCCTTCAGGAACGCCCGCACGCCGTCGAACCGTGGCCGGCCGTCGACGTAGTTGTTGTAGTCCGCCTCGGTGAACGGTTCCTGTCCACGCTTGGCCAACAGCGGGTCGAAGGTCTCCTTCCACGCCGCGCGGTGCAGCTTCGCGGTGCCCGTGAGGACGCCGTCGAGGTCGAAAAGGCAGGTGGTCACGTTGTCCGGCAGACCGATCACGGTCCGCACGCTACCGAAGCGCGGGGTCAGTCGCTGGTTACGTAGTAGGTGAGTCGCGGCAGCAGCCGTCCCCGCCGGACGGCCGACGGGGTGCTGCCGGAGCGGATGGCGCCCATCAGGAGGTAGAAGTCCTCGGCGAACGGGTCGGCGTCGATGTGGAACGACGTGATGCCGACCGCCGCCGCGGTCGCCACGGCGTACTCCCACAGCCGCCGCCCGACCCCGCCCCCGATCCGCGCCGGCTCGACGAACATGAGGCTGAGCTCGGAGTCCGAGCCGTCGCCCTCGAGCGCGTAGAACCCGGCCACGACGCCGTCCACCTCGGCGACCGTGACCCGCCGCGTCACCACGTCCTCGGCCCGCACCGCGAGCTGCACCCGGGAGATGGCGAGGAAGTCGGCGTCGTAGCCCCAATGTCCCTTGGACCGCACGGCGAGTTCACTGAGCATGCCGGCTTCATCGGGCCGAGCAGATCGCAGAAGCACAAGGTCACCCTACGGACCGTGATGTCACCCGCCTGGCGGTAGCGCGCGGTGTCGTGTCGCTTGGCGAGCTTCCTGCGGGATCTTCTCTCGGTCTAGGTCGTGTCTGATGCATCATCGTGGACACAGTCTCGCCCTGAGCAGCGGAACCTCAGGGGAACGTGACGGCACTCAACCACTAACCACCGGCGGTCCGCACCGCTCGCTGGGACGCGACCAACACTTTTAATTCCGGGGAGGCGGACTAGCCGATGCCTAGGTGGGCTCTCAGTACTGACTGGAAGCGGTGGTCGAACTGTTCGTACCGTGCCCGCAGCCGGTCGCCCGGCCAGTCGGCCGGCAACAGTTCCGCCGGTAGCAGCGGGTCCGCCAGGAAGTGGCGCAGCACGCCCGCCGCCAGGATGAAGCTCGACGGCAGGTCCGCCGCCTCGTCCAGCGCGGCCGCCAGGTCACGGCCCCGGTCGGCCCATGCCGGGAGATCCCACAACGCGCCGGCGAGGTCGGGGGACTCCGGGCGGCCGGTGAGGAACGTGCACTGCTCCACGACGAGCGCCGGCCTCGGCCGGGACAGGTTCGCCGGGCGCAGCCACGTGCCCTCGCGCAGCTCGGCGAGCCGCAGCTCGGCCATGGCGGTACGGAAGGCGGTGCGTTCCGACGGTGGCCGGCGCGCGGCCGTGACCACGGCGATCTCCCAGTCGCCGGTCCACGGGTGCGCAGCGGGCGTGCGGCTCTGGTCCTGTCGCGCCTGCCTCGCGCGCAGCCGCCTTGTGAGCTGGTAGTCGCCGTTGACCTGGGTCAGGTCGCCGGCCGCGACCATCCGCGACAGCGCCACCCGGATGGTGCCCTCCGCGATGTCGAACAGCTCGCCGACGCGCACGAGGCTCCGCGCGGGCAGCCGAGGCGGGTGCGCGCCGAGCAGCGTGCTGAGCACGGCAGAGCGGGCCGTCAGTGGCCGCAACCCCGGAACCATCGAATCTGTCCTTACGCTCTGGTCTCGCGTGTCCAAGAAATGTAACATCGACCCATGCCCGCTACCCACGTGGTTTCGAACCAGGTCCCGCCGCTCGTCGGGCACGACGTCGCCGCCGATCCGGCCCTGCTCGAGGGCCTGCACCGGCATGGCGCGAGCTGGGCGGAGGCCGAGGTGCACGAGCTCGGCCAGCTCGCCGGCTCCGAGCAGGCCCAGGAGTGGGGCCGCCTCGCCAACGCGCACCCGCCGGTTCTGCACACGCACGACCGCTACGGCAACCGGGTCGACGAGGTCGAGTACCACCCCGTCTACCACGACCTGATGACCGTCGCGGTCGAGCACGGCATGCACGCCGCCCCATGGCGCGACGAACGGCCGGGCGCGCATGTCGCCCGCGCGGCCCGGTTCTACACGTGGGCGCAGGTCGATGCGGGCCACGGTTGCCCGATCTCCATGACGTACGCGGCGGTCCCCGCGCTGCGCCACAACCCGGAGCTGGCCGCGCGGTACGAGCCGCTGCTCGCCGCGCGGGCCTACGACCCGGGCCTGCGGGCGCCGGACACCAAGCGCGGCCTCACCGCGGGCATGTCGATGACCGAGAAGCAGGGCGGCTCCGACGTCCGCGCCAACACGACCCGCGCGGTCCGACAGTCCGACGGCAGCTACCTGCTGACCGGCCACAAGTGGTTCACCTCCGCGCCCATGTGCGACCTGTTCCTCGTGCTCGCGCAGGCGCCCGGCGGCCTGTCGTGCTTCCTGCTGCCGAGGGTCCTGCCGGACGGCACGCGCAACCACATGCACCTGCAGCGCCTCAAGGACAAGCTGGGCAACAAGTCCAACGCGTCGTCCGAGGTGGAGTACGACGAGGCGGTCGCGTGGCTCGTCGGCGAGGAGGGCCACGGCGTCCGCACGATCATCCAGATGGTCAACATGACGAGGCTCGACTGTGTGCTCGCCGGCGCGGCCGGCATGCGCGCCGGGCTCGTGCAGGCCGTGCACCACGCGACGCACCGACAGGCGTTCGGCGACTACCTCGTCGACACGCCGCTGATGCGCAACGTCCTCGCCGATCTCGCGCTCGAGTCCGAGGCGGCGACCACCCTCGCGATGCGGCTCGCGGCCGCCACCGACAACGCGTTCGCCGGTGACGAGTCCGAGGCCGCGTTCCGCAGGCTCGGGCTCGCGGTCAGCAAGTACTGGGTGTGCAAGCGGGCGTCCGCGCACGCCGCGGAAGCGCTCGAATGCCTTGGCGGCAACGGTTACGTCGAGGAGTCCGGCATGCCGAGGCTGTACCGCGAGGCGCCGCTGATCTCCATCTGGGAGGGTTCCGGCAACGTGGCGGCGCTGGATGTGTTGCGTGCCATGGCATCCGGCGGCACGGAGGCGTTCATGGCGGAGGTCGACTCGGCAGCCGGCGCGGACCGGCGCCTCGACGCCGCGGTCGCGGCGCTGCGTGTCTCCTTCGGCGAGCTGGCCGCCGACCCGGTCGCGGCGCAGGCCGGCGCCCGACGTGTCGTCGAGCGGATGGCGTTGGTGCTACAGGGTTCTCTGCTGGTCCGCCACGGTCACCCCGCGGTGGCGGACGCCTTCTGCGCGTCCCGCCTCGGCGGCGACTGGGGTGTCGCGTTCGGCACGCTGCCGTCCGGTGTGGACACCGCGTCGATCGTCGCGCGGGTCGGTATTAAGTGACCTGTAGTAGGTCCCAGCGGTTGCCGTAGAGGTCCCGGAAGACCGCGACCGTGCCGTACACCTCGTGCCGGGGCTCCTCCTCGAAGTGCACGCCGGCGGCGGTCATCCGCGCGTGCGTGGCCGCGAAGTCGGCCACGTTGAGGAAGAACCCGACCCGGCCGCCGCACTGGTCGCCGACGCGTGCCTCTTGCTCGGGCGTGTCCGCGCGGGCGAGCAGCAGCCCGGTCTGCCCGCCGGGCAGGTCGACCACCACCCAGCGCTTGTCGCCCTGCGGCAGGTCCTCGCGGAGGGTGCCGCCGAGCGCACGCGTGTAGAAGTCGATCGCTTCGTCGTAGTCGCGGACGAGCAGCGCGACGAGTCCGAGATGTGCCACGGGTCGATCCTGCCAGGCGTTACGGTGGGACGGTGATGCGCGCCTGGCGAGTGATGCGTCCTGGCCCGGCGGCTACCGGGCCGCTCGTCGCGCGGGACGTGCCGGTGCCGGCGCCGGGGCCCGGGGAGCTGCTGGTGCGGGTCCGCGCGTGCGGCGTGTGCCGGACGGATCTCCATGTGGCGGAAGGGGATCTGCCGGTCCACCGGCTCGAGGTCGTGCCGGGCCACGAGGTCGTGGGCACGGTCGTCACCGGCGCGGGGGAGTTCGCGGAGGGCGACCTGGTGGGCATCGCGTGGCTGCGGTCGACCTGCGGCACGTGCCGGTTCTGTGTGCGCGGCCGGGAGAACCTGTGCCCGTCGTCGCGCTACACCGGCTGGGACGCCGACGGCGGGTACGCGGAGTACGCGGTGGTGCCCGCGGAGTTCGCGCTGCCGCTGCCGGCGGGCTACTCCGACAGCGAGCTGGCGCCGTTGCTGTGCGCCGGGATCATCGGCTATCACGCGCTGCTGCGCGCGGCGCTGCCGTCGGACGGACAGCTTGGGGTGTACGGCTTCGGGGCGAGCGCGCACCTCGCGGCGCAGGTGGCGATCGCACAGGGCGCGTCGGTGCACGTGGTCACCAGGAGCGCCGCGGCTCAGCGGTTGGCGCTCTCCCTCGGCGCGGCGTCGGCGGGAGCGGACGAGCCGCCCGTGTCGTTGGACTCGGCGATCCTGTTCGCGCCGGCCGGCACGCTCGTGCCCCGCGCGCTGGCCGCGCTCGACCGGGGCGGCACGCTGGCGGTGGCGGGCATCCACCTGAGCGACATCCCGGTGCTGAACTACCAGGAGCACCTGTTCCAGGACCGGCAGTTGCGCAGCGTTACGGCCAACACCCGCGCACAGGCAAGGGAGTTCCTGACACTGGCGGGCGAACACCGGCTCGCGGTGTCCACAACGGACTATCCGCTCGCTGATGCCGACCACGCCTTGCTCGACCTCGCCGAAGGCCGGGTCACCGGTGCGGCAGTGCTGGTCCCGTAGCCACCGGCGGGCGCCTCGCCGATGGGTCGGGACTCAGCAGCAGCCCGCCGAGCAGCCGGTCTCGTCGCAGCAGTCGTCGATCATGTGGTCACCTCCGCTCCGGTGCCATGGCCGGGGGACACCAAGCCCCCGGCGCGGGGTCGATACAGGGGTTCTCCGGCAGTGAGTCGACCATCCGGACCAGGTCGGCGCGCAGCGCGGCCAGCCGGGCGGCCTCCGCGTCGATCTCGCCGATCCGCTTGCGCAGCAACATTTCCGCCGGCTCGCACGGGCACTCGCCGGTGTCCCGGATGGCGAGCAGCTCGCCGATCTCCTTGAGCCGCAACCCCAACCGCTGACAGCCCTGGATGAACCGCAGCCGGTCGACGGCCGACGACGGGAACGCGCGGTACCCGCCGGGCGTGCGCGGCGGCGCGGCCAGCAGCCCGCTCCGCTCGTAGTACCGCACCGTGTCCGTACCGACGCCGGCCGCCGCGGCAAGTTCCGCCACTCTCATGACCCGACGGTAAACCCTGGACCCGGCTCCAAGGTCAAGCGTCGAAGTCGGCGCCCCACGCCCACGCGAGCGCCCTCGGCAGCAGCCACACGCCGAGCACGGTCAGCCGTCGGTCGGCCGTCACCGCGCCAACCGCCTGCCACGCGTCCAGCGCCAGGTCGAACGCGGACTCGACCAGCTCCGCGTCGTCGAGGTCCAGCTCGCCGTCGACCTCCTGGCACGCCTCGAGATAGCCGACCAGGTCGTGGGTCGACGCCGGCGCGCCGACGCCGGCCCGCACGAGACCCAGCACGGCGCCGAGCCAGTCGGTCAGCTCGAGCGCCATCAGCATCGACTCGCGTTCGGCGCCCAGCCCGCTGTCGTCCCGCAGACCCACCAGCCCGCCCGCTGCCTCGACGCAGCAGCGGCGGTCGTCCGACGGCGGCGCGCCCGCCCAGCCCGCCGCGGCCGCGACGTGCGGGTACGGCCATTCGGCGGCCCCCATGCCGACCCGCAGCCGGGCCGCCGCGGCGGCCAGTTCGCTCGTGGGCTCCGGCGTGTCCTTGGGCAGCGCGGACCGCAGCACGCCGACGACCTCGCGCTCCGCCTCGTCGAGATGGCGGAAGACGGCGTCGGACGCGATGCCCGCACGGCCGCCGGCCGGGAACGGGAGCACCGCCGCGCCACCCCGACTAGCCGCGCACCGCTCGCATACGGCATCGTCATCGACCGTGTCCCCCAGCGGACGGCCACAGCTGCTGCACGTGCGCGCGTCGGTCACGCGCGCACGTTACCGCCACGCGGCCGTTCCCCGCTGCGAGGAGTTCGCGGGCATGTTGAGGTGTGCGCTGAACCGCCAACCGTTCCGTCGCTGGGAGTGAGCTTCACATGCCGGATACCGTCGATGTCGTCGTGGTCGGGTTGGGTCCCGGGGGAGAGGACGTCGGTGCGCGCCTCGCCAGGGCCGGCCTCAAGGTCGTCGGCGTCGACGGGCGTCTGGTCGGCGGCGAGTGCCCGTACTACGCGTGCGTTCCCACCAAGATGATGATCAGGGCGACGGACGCGCTCGGCGAGGCACGCAGGGCGCGGTCGCTCGCCGGCACGGTCGACATCACGCAGGACTGGGCGCCGGTCGCGAAGCGCATCCGCGAGGAGGCCACCGACAACTGGGACGACACCGTGGCGGTGGCACGCTTCGAGAGCGCGGGCGGCACCTTCGTCCGTGGCTGGGGCAAGATCACCGCGCCGCGTGAGGTCACGGTGACCACGCCGGACGGCGAACGTGTGTTCACCGCACGCAAGGGAATCGTGCTGAACACCGGCACCGACCCGGCCGTGCCCTCGGTCGACGGGCTCGCCGAGACGCCGTACTGGACCAACCGCGACGCGGTCACCGTCGAAGAGGTGCCCGGCTCGTTGATCGTGCTCGGCGGTGGACCGGTCGGCTGCGAGCTGGCGCAGGTGTTCTCCCGGTTCGGCGCCACGGTCACCGTTGTCCAGCACGCGGACCGGCTCGTGCCGGCGGACGAGCCGGAGGCCGGCGAGCTGCTCGAGAAGGCGTTCGCGGCCGAGGGCATCACCGTGCGCACCGGTCTCGGCGCGGCGCGGGTCAGCTACGAGTCCGGCCAGTTCACGGTGAAGCTCGACAACGGCGAGGTCGTGAGCGCGGACCGGCTGCTGGTCGCCGCAGGCCGGCGCACCGACATGGCGGCGCTCGGCGTCGGCGTGGTCGGGCTGGACGAGTCCGCGCGCGGCGTCACGGTCGACGAGCGCATGCGCGCCGCGGACGGCGTATGGGCGATCGGCGACATCACCGGCAAGGGCGCGTTCACCCACATGTCCATGTATCAGGCGCGGATCGCGGCGGCGGACATCCTGGCCGAGGACGACGCCGAGACGGCCGACTACCGCGCCACGCCCAGGGTGACGTTCACCGACCCGGAGATCGGTTCGGTCGGGTTGTCCGAGGCGGCCGCGCGTGCGCGGGGCCGCACGGTGCGGACCGGGGTGTCGCAGCTCCCGTCGTCCTCGCGCGGGTTCATCCACAAGCTCGGCAACGACGGTTTCATCAAGCTGGTGGAGGACGCGGACCGCGGCGTGCTGGTCGGCGCGACGGCCGCGGGGCCGGCCGGCGGCGAGATCCTTGGCGCGCTCGTGGTCGCGGTGCACGCCGAGGTCCCGACGAAGCTCCTGCGCCAGATGATCTACGCGTATCCGACGTTCCACCGTGCGATCGAGGACGCGCTGAACAACCTGGTCTGACGCACACTCTTGACATTCCACTGTGTTAGGTCGACTCTCGACGTGACACAGTGGGAGGTCGCTCATGTCGCACGGCATTCTGATCGGACTGCACGCCGGCGCCGCCGTGGTCGCGCTGCTCGCGGGTTTCGGCGCGCATCGGGGAGCCGGCTGGTTCGCGGTCTACTTCTGGTCGCTGGTCGCGGCCATCGCCCTGCTCGGCGCGGCCGTCGTCGAGGAGTGGGCCACGCTCGACGCCGCGGCGCGGGTGTTGTTCACCGCGTTCGTCGGGCTCGGCGGAGTGCTGGTGTGGCTCGCCGCGCGGGCACGTGGCCTTGGGCTGACACCTCGACACGTGGACCTCGTCGGCTTCACGCTCGTCGCCCTGTTCGACGCGTTCGCGGTGATCACCGTGCTGGACGCGGGCGTCGCGGTGGCCGTCACGACCGGCGTCGTGGTCGCGATCGCGGGCCACTACGTACTACGAGCGGCCAAAGCACGGCTGGCGAGCCCAGCCGTCCCAGCCTGACCCCCCGCGAGTCGCCGTTTCAGTACCGGTGAGTCGCCGTTTCGTGCCGAACGAGCGTTCGTCGCGAAACGGCAACTCATGGGTTCTGAAACTGCGACTCGCGGGTTCGGGCGCTTGCGCACAACCGTCACCGCCAACCGTGTTCTGGCCGGAAACCGAGTAGGTCGTAGCCCCGGTCGACCTCGAACAGCGTCTCGTGGCCGACCAGGGCCCGTGTCACCACGGTCTCCGGATGGAACCGGCGCACCAGCTCGGCGGACGGGACGAGCGCGGTCGTGTCCGGCGCGGCGACCGTCAGCACCGGCGAACCGGACAGGTCGGCGGTCAGGGCGGCGGCGACCGCGCGGGCGGCGTCGGCCGTGTGCAGCCACGCCCACAGCCCGGACCGGTCCGCACCGGGATCCTTGTGGATCGGCGCGAGGTGCCGCCACAGCCGCGGCCCGGCCCCGATGAACGGGAACCGCAGGCTCACCACCGTCATGTCCCACCGCCGGCTCGCGGTCGCCGCCGCCAGCTCACCGACCTGTTTGGACAGTCCGTACACGTCGTCGCCGACGTAGGGGTGGTCGTCGGGCACCGGCACGGATCGCGGCGCCGCACCCCGCGCGGACCACGCGAAGCCGAGCGCGGACGCGCTGGAGATGCTGACCACGCGCCGGATTCCGGCCCGCCCGGCCAGGTCCAGCACGTGGAACGTGGACTCCACGTTGTTGCCGAACGTCTCGTGCGGCGGGTGGCTGACCGGCTCCGGGATGGCCGCCGCGTGCACGACCGCGTCGACCCCGGCGAGCGCCTCGGCCACCGCGTCCCGGTCGCGCAGGTCCCCGTCCGGCCGGTCGTGCGCGCGCACGTCGTGCCCGGCGGCCAGCAGGTGCGCGACGACCTCGGTGCCCAGCGTCCCGTTCGCCCCGGTGACCAGGACCTTCATGTGTCTCCCTAGCCTTTGATCGCGCCGACCAGTCCGTTGACGAAGTACCGCTGCAGGAAGATGAACAGCACGATCACCGGCAGCACGATGATCAGCGACGCGGCCATGATCACGTTGTACTCCGGCGAGGTCATCGCGGTGAGGCTCTGCAGGCCCAGCGGCAGCGTGTACGTCGACGGGTCGTTGAGCGACACCCGGCTCAGCACGTACTCGTTCCACGTCGGCACCGCGGTCAGCAGCCCGACCGTGATGAGCGCGGGCCTGCACACCGGCACGTAGATCGACGCGAACGTGCGCAGCTCACCCGCGCCGTCGCAGCGCGCGGACTCCCGCAGCGACGCCGGCACGGCCCGGAACGCGTTGGTGAGCAACAGGATCGACAATGGCGCGGTGCCGTTGACGAACGGCAGCACGATGCCGAGGTGCGTGCCGAGCACCCCCAACTCCTGCTGCAGCAACACGACCGGCAGCAGCACGGTGATGCCCGGCACGAACAGCAGCGAGATGAACCCGGCGTAGATCGCCTTGCGGCCGGGGAAGCTCAGCACGGCGAACGCGTACGCGGCGAGCGTGTACACGATCAGCACGCCGACCACGGTGGCCCCGGTGACGATGAGACTGTTCAGGAAGTAGCGGGGGAAGTCCAGCTCGGTCCACGTCTTCGCGAACGTGTCGAACGTCGGGTCGGCTGGCACGAGGCCGCCGCCGGCGAGCACCTCGCGGTTGGACTTGAACGCGCCGGACACCATCCACGCGAACGGGTAGAGGCTGACCACGGCGTACGCCGCGAGCAGCACGTACGTGCCGACCCGCGCCCTCACGTCCGGCTCCGCAGCATCCGCAGGTTCACCCCGGCGAGCAGCACCGCGACCACGAACAGCACCCAGCCGAGCGCGCTCGCGAGCCCGAGCGTCGGTCGCAGGTCGGAGAAGAACGCCCACTTGTACGCCTGGAGCCCCAACACGTTCGTCGTCCCGCCGGGGCCGCCGTTGGTCATGATCAGGAAGATCTGGAAGCCCTGCAACGCGTCCCGCAGGTTCAGCAGGACCACCGCGGCGGTGGTCGGGCGCAGCAGCGGCCAGATGACCGAGGTCGTCACCCGCCAGGTGCTCGCACCGTCCACAGTGGCCGCGTCGAGGATCTCCCCGTCGATGGACTGCAGTGCCGCGAGGTAGAGCAGGATCGCGACCGGGATCGACGACCACGCCATCACGGCGATGAGTGTCGGCAGCGCGGTCGTCGGGTTGCCGAGAAACCCTTGCGGCTGCTGGAGCGAGCCGAGACCGAGCGCGCCGAGCACGGCGTTGAGCGAGCCTTGTGGCTGCAGTACGTAGGTCCACGCGTAGAACACGGCGATGCCGGTGGTGACGAACGGCAGGAAGTACACGGTGCGCAACGTGTTGCGCAGGAGCCGGATCCGGTTGAGCGCCAACGCGATCGGCAGCCCGGCCACCACCGCGAGCACCGGCACGCCGACCATCACGAGGCCGGTGTTGAGCGCCGCGTCCCACACGAGCGGCGCGAGCGCCGGGTCGCGGTAGAGGATGTCCAGGTAGTTGTCGAGTCCGACCCAGATCCAGTCCTTCGTGAAGCCGTTCCACCTGGCGAGACTGAGCAGCAGGCCGTAGCCGACGGTGTACACGCCCATCAACGCGAACAACGCGGTCGCGGGAAGGATGAACGCGTACCCCGTCAACGACTCCCGGAGCCTGCGCCGTGTCACCCCTGCCACGAGGTGGCCACGATCGACCCCAGTTCGCGGTTGGTCTTATCCGGGTCGCTCTGGTTCAGCGGTGACATCCTGACCAGCGTCTCGCCGGCCTGGGTGTCCACATAGGCCGGTGCGAAGAACGAGACGTCGGCCGGGTCGTACGCGCCGTCCGCCGCGCTGCCGAAGATGCCGGTCATCGCGCCGAGGTCCGGCCCAAGCAGATCCGCGCCGAGCTCGGTGCCCGGCAGGTCGAGCGAGGCCTGCGCGAACTTGCCGGCCTGTTCTTCTGTGGTCAGGTACTTGAGCCACTTCAACGCCGCGTCGGTCTTCTCGGTCTGGGCCGAGATGGACAGTCCGGTCAGCGCCAGCGGCGCGAGGTCGAGCTTGTCCTGTGCGCCGCCCGCTGCCGCCGGCACCCCGAAGTAGACGACCTCGCTCGGGTCCATGCCGTTCTGTTTGATGGCCGACAGCGTGAACGTGCCACCGAGGTCGAACGCCGACTTGCCCTGCGCGAACGCGCGGTCGGCGTCGTCGATCGACAGGTTCTGCGTGCCGGGAGTCCAATAGGGAGTGACCTGGTGGTACAGGTCGAGCACGGCCTTGCCGTCCTGGCTGCCCCATGCCTTGGCCGGGTCCTTGGAGAACAGCGCCTGGTAGCGCTCCTTGCCGAGGTAGGCGTAGGCGAGCGGTTCGAGCATCCAGTTGAAGCCGGTGGTCGGCGACTTCAGCCCGACGGTCAGCCCGCCGTTCGTGGCGTCCGTGGCGTGCACGGCCTTCAGCCACGCGATGAACTCGGCCCACGTGGTCGGTGTCTTCTTCGGGTCGAGCCCGGCCGCCTCGAGCATGCTCTTGTTGGCGTAGACCACGCCGAACGTGCCGATCGTGAGCGGCACGCTGAACTGCTGGCCGGTCTTGATGCCCGCGTCCGGGGCCTCCGGCTTCAGCGAACGCTGGTAGCGGGCCTCGTCGACCTTGCCGGCGTCGGCGACGCCCTCGACGAACCGCCCCCGCCACGCACCGTCCACATCGGACGCGAAGTCGGCGAGGATGCCGGAGCCGCCGAGCACGAAGTCCTCGCCGGCCGCGTGCACCTCGAACACGTCCGCGAGGTCGCCGCTCTGCGCGGCGGTCTGCAGCTTGCTCTTGTAGACGTCGTCCGGCGTGTAAGCGGTGACGTTGACGGTGATCCCGGTCTGCTGCTCGAAGCTCGCCGCCGCGGCCTTCAGCGGTTCGACGTGGGCCTGTTTGAAGGTCCACATCTCGAGGGTGGTCGCGTCGCCACTCGCGTCGTCGCCACCGCCGCAAGCGGTTGCGAGCAGGGCGGTGGCGGCAAGGGTGGCGAGAATCTTGGAGCTGAGACGACGTGTGCGCACGTGTCCTCCAACCTCGGTGTCGGAGAGGTGTCGGAGCGAAGGTGACGCCGACTGTACGAGTGACAGATTTAACATGTCAATGGTCACTTTTGGCCTTTGACATGTTAAAGTTGCTGGCATGGCCGACGGTCCGCAACCGCTGTATCAGCAGGTCAAGCAGGCGTTGCTGGCCGACATTGCCGCGGGCCGGTACTCCGCGGACCGGTCGTTCGTGACGCAACGCGAGATCTGCGAGCGGTTCGACGTCAGTCACGCGACCGCCGTCCGCGCGCTCAACGACCTCGCCGCCGAAGGGCATCTCGTCCGCAGGCGCGGGCAGGGCACGTTCGTCGTGGAGCGACAGGCAGCCGACAGTCCCAGAGGGACGGACGGCACGATCGCGTGCATCCTCCAGCACCACGGCCCGCACGTGTCCGAACTGCTCGCCGGGGTCGAGGCCGCGTGCGCGGAGTTCGGCCACCGGTTGTTCCTGCGGCACTGCGAGGGCGACGCCGCGCGTGAGGAACAGGCGCTGCGGCAGGCGTTGGCG
>Ga0193717_1000394_pt1 | contig 30622 bp, 26 predicted proteins | sample U2c2metaG_FD_145900 | JGI IMG/M metagenome (GOLD analysis project Ga0193717, IMG submission 145900) | Soil microbial communities from a riparian zone of the East river system, Colorado, United States - U2c2 | ecosystem: Environmental > Terrestrial > Soil > Riparian zone | place: USA: East River... | reverse complement strand
ACCTTCGTGCCCGGCCGCGCGATGTCCTTCTGCGCGGCGTTCAGCTCCGCGGTCACCGACCGGGTGGTGCCGGTGTGGTCGAGCACCGGGCCGGTGCCCTCGCCGCCGAGCTGCGCGGTCACGGTCGCGATCCGCACCGGGCCCGCGGTCACGAGCACGTCGCCCATCGCGACGATGCCGGTCTCGTCGACACCCAGCTTCTTCTGCCAGCGCTGCACCGCGGTCTCGGTGGCCGCCGTGAACTTCTCGTCCGGCGTGCCGAACCCGGAGTAGCCGAGGTCGCGGAGGTTCTGCTCGACCAGCCGCACGTCCGGCCCTTCGGTGACACCGATCCCGACGTCCCGGTACAGCGGCAGCTCACCGAGGAACAGGACGACCGGCCGCGCGTCCACCTCGTAGATCACCGCGCCCCGGTCGAGCACGGCGCCCTGCGTGGGCAGCTTGGTGATCGTGCCCGGCCGCTTGCCGGTCAGCGTCTGCTCGACGCCGTAGCCGAGGTCGCCGGACACGCTCTCGCGCTCGGCGAGGTCCAGCTTCTCGACCTTGGCCGTCTCGGCGGGCGCGGGCGCCTTCGCCTCGGCGACCGACTTGCCGCCCAGCCGGGTGACCGCGACCGCGGCGCCGACCCCGAGCACGGCGACCACGGTCACGCCGACGACGACCCACCGGATCCGGCGCCGCCTGCGCATCGCGTGCGGTCCTGCCTCGGTCACTTGTCGCCGCCGCTCTTCTCGGGGGCGCCGTCGGTCCTGCCGCTTGGCGCGTCGCCCTCGTGCACGGTCACCGAGCCGCGGCCCTTGCCGCCACCGCACTCCGCCATCGCCTTGTTGACCTTGTCCGGGTCGCCCGCGTCGCCGTCCAGCTCGATGAACGGCTTCTCCATCGTCGGGTCCGGCACGTCGAGGCCGTGCTCACGCAGGCACTTCGCCTGTGTGCGCATCTCGTCGAGGTCCTTCGCGGACGGCTTCGGCGGCTGGCCGCCGTTGGGCAGCAGTTCCTTGCACGCCGCCATCGCCTTGTCCTGCTCACTCGTCGACCCGTCCGCCCGCTCGGCCCGGATCGCGATCCCGCCCTTGCCGCCCGGTTCCGGGTCCGGCATGTCGACGCCGTGCTCGCGCATGCACTTCGCGAACGCCCGCATCTGGTCCTCGTCGCTGCCCTTCGGCTTTTTCTCATTGGCGGCCTGTTTGTTGCCGTCCGACGCCGACGCGACACCGTCGGCCCCGTCGTCTCCCCCGCCGCCACACGCCGTGACCAGCGCGAACAGTCCCGCCAGCACGGCGAGACGCCATCGCCTACCCATCGTGGAACTCCCTTCGTACGCCTTGCCGAAGTTCTACGAGCCGGGCGATTCGGGCGCGTTAAGCGAAAACGCTTATCCGGGCCTTAACCCCTCGCGGCGCACACTTGCCCGATGCGGGTGCTGGTCGTGGAGGACGAACAGCTCCTCGCGGACACCGTGGCCGAGGGGTTGCGCAGGCTGTCCATGGCCGTGGACGTCTGCTACGACGGCGACGCCGCGCTGGAGCGGGTCGGGGTGCACGCCTACGACGTGGTCGTGCTGGACCGGGACCTGCCCGGCACGCACGGCGACGACGTGTGCCGCGCGCTGGTGGGGGCCGGCGGCGAGGCGAAGGTGCTGATGCTGACCGCGGCCATCGAGGTGGACGACCGCGTCGCCGGCCTCGGGCTCGGCGCCGACGACTACCTGACCAAGCCGTTCGCGTTCGCCGAGCTGGTCGCGCGCGTCGAGGCGCTCGGCCGGCGCGCCATGCCGGCGCTGCCGCCGGTGCTGTCCCGTGCCGGCGTGCTGCTGGACCGCCCCCGGCACCAGGTGTCCCGGGACGGCCGGCACCTGTCGCTGTCCAAGAAGGAGTTCGCCGTGCTAGAGGTGCTGATGCGGGCGGAAGGCGCGGTGGTGAGCGCCGAGGACCTGCTGGAGAAGGCGTGGGACGAGCACGCCGACCCGTTCACCAACGCGGTGCGGGTGGCCGTGATGACGCTGCGCCGCAAGCTCGGCGACCCGTCGGTGATCGAGACCGTGCCCGGCGCCGGTTATCGGATGCTGTCGTGAGCGGAGCTTGCGGAGCGAATCATCGATACCCAGGACGGCACCTCGACCGCGTAGGGCGCCGGTGTAGCGGAGCTTGCGGAGCGTTCCGGCGCCGCGGAGCGGGCGAGGTGCTGTCGTGAAGCTTTCCGTCCGTACCCGGCTCGCGGCCACGTTCGGCGGGCTGTTCCTGCTCGCCGGCGCGATCCTGCTGTTGGTCAACTACACGCTGGTCAGCGAGGCCCTGCCGGAGCCGGCCGCGTACGCGGAGCGGGTGATCCAGGGGAACCCGTACGGCGCCACCGAGATACCGCCGCCCACGGCGACGTCGCCGTCGAAGAGCCCCGACGGCCCTGCCGAGTACGGCGGCGGCACCGCCGAGTTCGGTGGCGGCGCGGCCGGCTCCGGCCGCACGAGCGGCGGGCAGAGCTTCGACAAGACCGACGCGACCGTGTTCGTCGGCGGCGTGGTCACCGACTACCGGGCGTCGGCGATCCGGACGGTCCTGGTGATCTCCGGCATCGCGCTGCTGATCGTCGGCGCGATGGCCGCGCTGACCGGGTGGCTCATGGCGGGCCGGGTGCTGCGTCCGGTCCGCCACATCACCGCGACCGCACGCAGGCTCGAGGCCGAACGACTCGACCGGCGGATCAACCTCGACGGCCCGCACGACGAGCTGAAGGAGCTGGCCGACACGTTCGACGGCATGCTCGACCGGCTCGCCGACTCGTTCGACAGCCAGCGCCGGTTCGTCGCCAACGCCTCCCACGAGCTGCGCACCCCGCTCGCCGTGCAGCGCACGCTGGTCGAGGTCGCGATGGCCGACCCGACCGCGAGCCCCGAGCTGATGCGGCTCGGCACGCACCTGCTGCACACCAACGAACGCAACGAGCGGCTGATCGACGGCCTGCTGGTGCTCGCGCGCAGCGACCGGGGCCTGACCACCAGGGAACCGGTTCGGCTGGACCGGATCGTCGACACCGTCGTCCGTGCGAGCGCCGACCTGGCCGAGCGGGCCGGCGTCACCCTGACGAGTGAACTCGCCCCGCGCTCGGTCGCCGGTGACCCGGTGCTGCTGGAGCGGCTCGTCGCCAACGTCGTGCACAACGCGGTCCACTACAACGTGTGGGACGGGACGGTCCATGTCGAGGTCGGCGACGATCCGGCGCTGATGATCGTCAACACCGGGCCGAAGGTGCCGCTCGAGTCGGTGTCCGGCCTGTTCGAGCCGTTCCGGCGGCTCGACCGGGACCGCACCGCGCACCGGGTCGGCGCCGGCCTCGGACTGTCGATCGTGCGGTCGGTCGCGCGGGCACACGGCGGTGGCGTCGAAGCGGCGCCGAACGCGGGCGGTGGTCTGGTGGTGAGCGTGAAACTGCCGCTCGCGGAGCTGCTGGTGGCGGGGAACACGCACGGCCCGCGGGTCGCGCTCGGCGCCCATGGAGGAGACTGAGGGCGGCAACGGCGCCGGTAGGCTACCCCCTCACGTGGAGAGAAGCTGTGACGCAGACCCCGACCGATCTCGTGCTCCCTGCCGACCTCAAGCCCTCGGACGGCCGCTTCGGCTCCGGCCCGTCCAAGGTGCGTCCCGAGCAGCTCGCCCGACTCGCCGCGGACGGCTCGGCGTTCATGGGCACCTCCCACCGCCAGAAGCCGGTCAAGTCCCTGGTCGGTCGCGTGCGCGCGGGCCTGCGGGACCTGTTCGCGCTGCCCGACGGCTACGAGGTCGTGCTCGGCAACGGCGGCACCACCGCGCTGTGGGACGCAATCGCGTTCGGCCTGGTGCGCGAGCGGGCGCAGGCGTTCACGTTCGGCGAGTTCTCCGCGAAGTTCGCCAAGGCCGTGACCACGCCGTACCTGTCCGACCCGGTGGTCGTGAAGGCGGCGCCGGGCACCGCGCCTTCTCTGGAGTACGCGGCGGGCACGGACCTGGTTGGCTGGGCGCACAACGAGACGTCGACCGGGGTGTCGGCGCCGGTGCTGCGGCCCGACGGCTCGGACCCGGCGCTGATCGCCATCGACGCCACCTCCGGCGCGGCCGGGCTGCCGGTCAAGGCCGAGGACTTCGACGTCTACTACTTCGCGCCGCAGAAGTCGTTCGCCTCCGACGGTGGGCTGTGGCTCGCGCTGATGAGCCCGGTCGCGCTGGAGCGGGTCGCCGAGATCGGCGCGAACGGCCGCTGGGTGCCGGAGTTCCTGTCGCTGCCGACCGCGCTGGAGAACTCGCTCAAGGACCAGACGTACAACACGCCGGCCATCGCGACGCTGTTCCTGCTGGCCGAGCAGCTCGACTGGATGCTCGGCAACGGTGGGCTGTCGTTCACGACCGGCCGCTGCGCCGACTCGGCCGCGCGGCTGTACGGGTGGGCGGCGGCGGCGGAGTTCGCGTCGCCGTTCGTGGCCGACCCGGCGGCCAGGTCCAACGTCGTCGGCACCATCGACTTCGCCGAGGGCACGGACGCCGCCGCGATCGCGAAGGCGTTGCGCGCCAACGGAATCGTCGACGTCGAGCCGTATCGGAAGCTGGGCCGCAACCAGTTGCGGGTGGCGATGTACCCGGCGATCGACCCAGAAGACGTCACGGCGCTCACCAGGTGCGTCGACTGGCTGGTGGAGCGGGTCTAAAGCGATGCAACACGTCTACAGCGGCAAGGTCCGCGAGATCTACACGGACGGCGACGACCTGCTGCTGGTGGCGTCGGATCGGGTGTCGGTGTACGACGTCGTGCTGCCGACCCCGATCCCGGACAAGGGCGCGCTGCTCACCCAGCTCTCGGTGTGGTGGTTCGGCCAGCTCAGCGACATCGTGCCGAACCATCTCGTGTCGGCGACGGATGTGCCGGCGGAGTTCGAGGGTCGCGCGATCCGTTGTCGGCGCCTGGAGATGGTGCCGTTCGAGTGCATCGCGCGCGGGTACCTCGCGGGGTCCGGGCTCAAGGAGTACCAGGCGACGGGCGCGATCTCCGGCGTCGTGCTGCCGCGCGGCCTCGTCGAGGGCTCGCGGCTGCCGGAGCCGATCTTCACGCCGACGACGAAGGTGTCCGACGGCGGTCACGACGCGCCCGCGACGCTCGACGCGGCTGCGGGACGTGACGCTGGAGGTCTACCGGCGCGGCGCGGCGCGTGCGGCGGAGAACGGCATCATCGTGGCGGACACGAAGCTGGAGTTCGGCTTCGATCCCGACGGCGCGCTGACACTCGCCGACGAGGTGCTCACGCCGGACTCGTCCCGTTTCTGGCCGGCCGACTCCTGGGCGCCGGGCCGCCAGCAGCACGCGTACGACAAGCAGTTCGTGCGCGACTGGGCGGCGGGCACCGGGTGGGACAAGAACCCGCCGGCGCCGGCGATCCCGGATGACATCGTGGCCGCCACGCACGCTCTGTATGTGGACGCCTACGAAAAGATCACCGGCGTGGGCTGGCGCGCCTGACTGTGAGCCGGCAAGATCACTCTGGATCGGAGGCACGGTACTCGGCGCGCCTCGCACGTCAAGGCGACCCGCCGATCTACCGTGGGCAGCTGGCGAGGTGAAGTCTGTTCTGTCGCTCGAGGAGGCCACGATGCGTGCGCTGCGGGTCGTGGGACTCGGAGAGGACGGCAAGATCGTCATCTGCGAGACCGACCGCGGCGAGCGTTTCCAGATTCCCGCGGACGAGCGCTTGCGGGCAGCGGCACGAGGAGACATCACCCGACTCGGCCAGATCGCCATCGAGCTGGAGAGCCAGATGCGTCCTCGTGAGATCCAGTCCCGCATCCGTGCGGGAGAGTCAGTAGAGCAGGTCGCGGCCGCGGCCGGCGTTCCTCCGGAGAGAGTCGAGCGGTTCGCGTACCCCGTGCTGCTCGAACGCTCCCGCACGGCCGAGCTGGCGCAGAAGGCGCACCCGGTCCGTGAGGACGGGCCGGATGTCCAGGAGCTGGGTGAGGTTGTCGCGCAGGCGTTCGGCGCGCGCGGCCAGGACTACTCCGCGGCAGTCTGGGACTCCTGGAAGGGCGAGGACGGCAAGTGGGTCGTCCAGCTGACGTGGACCGCGGGGCGGTCGAACAACCACGCCCACTGGTCCTTTCACCCCGGTGCCCACGGCGGCACCGTCACGCCGCTCGACGACCACGCGCTGGACCTGCTGGACCCCAATCCGAACCGCCAGCTCAGGACGGTTCGGCCGGTCACCGAGCTGGCCGCCCAGGCCCTCGCCGTCGCAGAGCCGGTGGCGCGCCGCCAGGCCGTCAACGGCGGCGAGCCACCCCGACGCGTTGACGACCACCGCGTGGAGGAGCAGGACTTCGTCCAGGACTTCGAGCTGACGGACGAGCCAACGCCGGGCCAGCCGTCGGATGCGCCGGAGCCTTCCCAGCCCGCTGCCGCCAGCGCTCCCCCGGAGTACCAGCGGCCGGCTGAGCCCGCGCAACCGGAGTACCGGCGTCCCGCCGAGTCACCCGCGGCCAGCGCACCCCCCGAGTACCGGCGCCCGGCCGAGACCCCGGTGGCCCCGGCGCCACCCCGCCCGAGCACCCCGGCCCCCCCGACGCGCGCCGCCTCGCCAGCTTCGCGCCCCACCATGCCCACGATCGAAGAGGAGCAACCGGCGGCCCGCACGGCCGCCCGTCCCACCATGCCCACGATCGAAGAGACCCCCGCCGCCGCGACTCCGCCGCCGGCCCCGACTCCGCCGCTGACCCCGGAAGCAGAGGAAACCCCAGCAGCGGCAAAGGCAGAGCCGGCGGCGACCCCCGCGCCGGCCCGCAAGGCCAAGGGCCGCAAGGCCCGCCCGAGCGTCCCCTCGTGGGAAGACGTACTACTGGGCACCCGCTCCAACCGCTGACCCCGCGTGTCCTGAGCGGCATGGGTGGGGTTGCCTCGCGCGCGAGGCAACCCCACCCGATCCCGCAGGGCCCCGGCAAAGTGCTGTTCACCCCGAAGCCACCGATAGCCCCACAACCATGTTGTCAAAGGCGCCGTTCAGGGCACCCAGCGCCGTCAACGCGCCTTTCACAGCACGAGCGCGGGCGCGGGTCGCCGGGTTAGGGGCATCCGGCACGCCCCGAAGGCATTACCACCGTCCCCCAAACGCCCATCACCACGTAACCCCGGCGGACGAGCTTCACCAGCCATCACATGACTTTGCCGGGGCCCTGACCCGATCCCGGGGGCGGCCCAGTGCCCAGTCTACCGGCACCTACCGACAACCCAGGGGAAGTCGATCTTGCCTGTGGACAACTGACACGGTTGTGGACAACTCCACAGCTCAGCTACTGCGGCCTGCCGCGCCGCGTAGCGCCACCAGCGCGTCGCGCACTCGCTCACCTAGCGGCGTCCACGCGCTGTTCGATTCGGTGGACACCAGCTCCAGGTGGAACGGCCGGCCCTCGTCGACGCCGGACAGCGTGTCCACCGTGACGTACGCGCCGTCGCCCTGCTCCGTCACCAACGGGCCCGACGCCTCGACCGCCGCGAGCAGCTCCCGCCACGACGCGACGAACTCCTGCGGCAGCCCGTACGTCTCGACCGCGGGCCCGCCCCCGCGCACCTGCCACACCCGGGTCACCATCGCGATGGTCGGCGACGCGAGGACGCGCACCAGCTCCGGCTCCTGGAACGGCTCCGGCCGGTCGGCATAGCCACCCCAGTGCTCCCAGTACAGGGAGAAGTCCGCGTAACGCCCCATGTCAGACGCCCCCTCCGGTCGGCACCTCGTTGAGCAGGTGCAGCGGCCAGCCCTCCCGCTCACACCAGTCCTCCGCCTCCTCGCGGCTCAGCCATCCGGTGCCCGCCGGCCGGGTGGCGCGCAGCCGCGTCCAGCCGTCCGGCGCGAGCACGTGCAGCTGTCCGTCCCGTAGCGCGAGCAGCCGCCCATCGGGAAACGCCATCGTCGCCTCGGTGCGCAGAAACCGCACCGCCTCCGGTCGAGTCATGCCCGCATGATCCCGCAACCTTGACCTCCACCGCACTGGAGCCCGCAAGCTGGCGGTCGGAAAACCAGATGCTTCCGACGGCCTCCGTCGCATACCGTCGACAGTGCACCGCGTGGGGAGATCATGAGCACAACTCAGTCACATCAACCTGCCCGCAGCACCACCGGCACGGCTCTGCGCCGCCTCGGCGGCTACCTGAAACCGGTTCGTGGCCGCATGTTCGCGTCCGGCGCCGCGGTTTTCGGCTCGATGCTCTGCGGGCTCGCCATCCCGTTGATCATTCAGCGCATCCTCGACGGACCGGTCGCCAACAACAACTCCGACGGCCTCGGGTGGCTCATCAGCGGCATCGCCGTCCTCGGCACCGCGGAGGCCGTCCTCTTCTACCTTCGCCGCAGGCTGATCGCCGGCCCGAGCACGAGCGTCGAGGCCAAGCTGCGCGACGACCTGTACCACCACCTGCAACGACTGCCAATCGCGTTCCACGACCGCTGGCAGTCCGGCCAGCTACTGTCGCGCGCCGTCTCCGACCTGTCGACGTTGCGGCGCTTCATCGCGTTCGCCCTGATCTTCCTGGTGGTCAACAGCCTGACGCTGGTCATGGGGCTCGTCGTGCTGTTCGTCCTCTCGCCGACACTCGGGCTCATCTCCCTGTGCTGCGCGGCGCCGCTGATCCTGATCTCGACGCTGTACGAGTCGAAGTACGCGGTGCTCTCCCGCCGCTCGCAGGACCAGAACGGCGACCTCGCCACCACGGTCGAGGAGTCGGTGCTGGGCATCCGCGTGCTGAAGGCGTTCGGTCGCGGCCGCCACCTCGCCACCGTGTTCGCGGCGCAGGCGAAGGAGCTGCGCACGACGGAGCTGCGCAAGGTCCACGTCGTCGGCCTGCTGTGGGCGGCGATCATCGTGCTGCCGGAGATCGCGATCGGCGGGCAGCTGCTGTTCGGCACGTTCGCGATCGTCGACAACACGATGACGGTCGGCACGCTGGTCGCGGGTGTCGCGGTCGCGACGTACCTGCGCTGGCCGACCGACTCCATCGGCTGGCTGCTCGCCGAGACCAACCAGGCCGCGACGGCCGCGGCCCGCTACTGGGAGGTGCGCGACGCCGAGGTGACGATCACCAGCCCGGCGCACCCGAAGACGCTGCCGGCGCACGCGCGCGGGCACGTCCGGTTCGAGAACGTCCGCTTCGCCTACCCGGGCAGCGACGAGGAGATCCTGCGTGGCGTCACGCTCGACCTGCGCCCCGGCGAGACCATCGCGCTCGTCGGCGCGACCGGCACCGGCAAGACCACACTGACCGGACTGGTCGGCCGCCTCGCGGACGTCACCGGCGGCAAGGTCACGATCGACGGCGTCGACGTGCGCGACCTGGACCTCGCGGACCTGCGGACGGTCGTCGCGACCGCCTTCGAGGAGCCGGTGCTGTTCTCCGCGAGCGTGCGGGAGAACGTCGCGCTCGGCGCCGCCGGCGCGACGGAAGCCGATGTGCGGCAAGCACTTCAGGTCGCGTCGGCGGACTTCGCCTACGACCTGCCGTGGGGTCTGGACACCCGGATCGGTGAGGAGGGCCTCTCGCTGTCCGGCGGGCAGCGGCAGCGGCTCGCGCTGGCCCGCGCGGTCGTCGGCCGGCCGTCGGTGCTGGTGCTGGACGACCCGCTCTCCGCGCTGGACGTCCACACCGAGGCCGAGGTGGAGCACGCGCTGCGCAACGTCCTCACCGACGTCACCGCGCTCGTCGTCGCGCACCGGCCGAGCACCGTGCAGCTCGCCGACCGGGTCGCGATGCTCGACGACGGCCGGATCACCGCGGTGGGCCAGCACTCGGAACTGCTCGCCAGCAACGCGGAGTACCGCGCCCTACTGTCCACATTGGACGAAGAACGCAGTGAGGTGGTCGCGTGAGCAGACAGACCAACGCAACCACCTTGCTTCGTGCGAATGCGCCGCACGCCGAGCGGAGCGAGGCAGGTGACACAGCATCCCAGCTCCGCCCGAAGGCGTGAGCGCGAGTGAAGGAGCGTTCGCCGTCTGGACTGACGAGCAGCGGAGGCCGCCTGCGGCCGGAGCTGGGAGGAGGGAAGACGGCGAGTCAGCGACTGAGCGAAGCGAACAATCAGACACTGCGTGGCGGGGAGTGGCCGCCGAGGACAACGACGAGTTGGACGCGCTGACCGGTAGTCGTCTGCAGGCGCGGTCGCGCAAGCTGCTCGTGTCGCTGGTGCGGCCGCGGCTTGCCGTCGGGCTGTTCGCGTTCCTGCTGGTGGTGCTGGAGAACGTGCTGACACTGGCCGGCCCGCTGGTGATCGCGGTCGCCATCGACACCGGCATCCCGGACGCGGTCGCCGGCGACACCGGCGTGCTCGCGTGGTGCGTCGCCGGGTACGCGGCGTCCGGCCTGGGCGCGGCGGGCACGCGGTTCGCGTTCCTCAAGGTCTCCGGCCGGTTCGGGCAGGACGTGTTGCTCGACCTGCGGCAGCGGGTCTTCGCCCACGCGCAGCGGCTGTCGCTCTCGTTCCACGAGAAGTACACGTCCGGCAAGATCATCTCCCGGATGACCAGTGACGTCGACTCACTGCACGACCTGCTGGAGGACGGCCTCGACGGCCTGCTGACGGCGGTCCTGTCGGTGGCCGGCATCGCGGTGATGCTGCTGGTGCTGGACGCGCCGCTGGCGTTCATCGTGCTCGCCGGTCTGGTGCCGCTGCTGTGGGTGACGCGCTGGTTCTACATCCGGTCGCGGCACTCCTACCGAGGCACCCGGGGCGCGATCGCGAAGATCATCGTGCAGTTCGTCGAGACCATGAACGGCATGCGCGCGGTGCAGGCGTTCCGCCGCGAGGGCCGCAACGAGACGATCATGGCGGAGCTGAACGACCGCTTCCGCGCGGCCAACAAGGACGCGCTGATCGTGGTCGCGCGGTTCACCATGACCGTGCGGTGGGTCGGCAACCTGTCGCTCGCGCTGGTGCTCGCGATCGGCGCCGTGCGGGTGGTCGACGGCGGCCTCGAACTCGGCGTGCTGACGGCGTTCACCTTGTACCTGCGCCGGTTCTACGACCCGCTCGACGACCTCGCGATGTTCGCGAACTCGTACACGTCGGCCATCGCGGCGCTGGAGAAGATCAGCGGCGTGCTCGAGGAGGAGCCGACGGTGGTCGAGCCGGCGGCGCCGGCCGCGCTGCCGGACCGCACCGCCGGGATCGGCCGCTCGATCGACTTCGACGCCGTGGAGTTCCGCTACGCGCCGACCACCCCGGTGGTGCTGCCGACGCTCGACCTCACGATCCCGGCCGGTCAGACGGTCGCGCTCGTCGGCGCGACCGGCGCGGGCAAGTCGACGATCGCGAAGCTGGTCGGCCGGTTCTACGACCCGGCGGCCGGCGCGGTGCGCCTGGACGGCGTCGACCTGCGCGCGCTGGCCGACGAGCCGCTGCGCCGCGAGGTCGTCACGGTGACGCAGGAGAACTTCCTGTTCGCCGGTTCGGTCGCGGACAACATCGGCCTCGGCCGCCCGAGCGCCACCCGAACGGAGATCGAGGCGGCGGCGACCGCCGTCGGCGCGCACGAGTTCATCGCGGCGCTCCCGCAGGGCTACGACACGGACGTCCGCAAACGCGGCGGCCGGCTGTCGGCCGGGCAGCGGCAGATGGTGGCGTTCGCGAGGGCGTTCCTGGCCGACCCGGCGGTGCTGGTCCTCGACGAGGCGACGTCCAGCCTGGACGTGCCGACCGAGCGTGCCGTGCAGCGCGCGCTCGAGTCGGTGCTGGCCGACCGCACCGCGCTGATCATCGCGCACCGCCTGTCCACGGTGCTGATCGCCGACCGCGTGCTGGTGGTGGAAAACGGCCGCATAGTGGAGGACGGCTCGCCGGAGACGCTGATCGAAGGCCGCGGCGGCCGGTTCGCGGCACTACACCGCACATGGCTGGAGTCACTGGCCTGAGCACGGGTCACGCCCCTGAAAGGCGCGTCCGCCCACGAAGGGCTCATACGGGACGTCGTCCCGATGCCGTGAAGGGATCCTTCAGGGCGCTCAACGCCGTGAAGGGATCCTTCACGGCGTGCCGGACGCCCCGAAAGCCCCCTTCACGATGCGACCCGCCCCGTCGAGAAGAAGCCCCGCGCGCGATGCATCCCCCACCCGATCCCGGGGGCGGCCCAGTGCCCAGTCTACCGGCACCCACCGACAGTCCAGGCGATGTGGATCTTGCCTGTGGATAACTGACAGGGTTGTGGACAGGTCGCTCAGAACAGGATGAACGGCAGCGCCAGCCACGCGATGCCGATGCCCACCGCGACGCCGTAGGCCACCCAGCGCCAGATCGGCTGGCGGTGGATCAGCCACAGCGACGGCAGCAGCCCGGCGGTCACCACGATGTTCGACGCGAGTGCCAGCAGCGGGTACGTCTCCGCGAGGGTCACGGCCAGTGTGACGACCGTCACCACGATCAGCACCAGGCTCGCCACCGACACGGTCAGCCCGGACAGCCACGGGATCGGCTCGGGCGGCCGCGTCGGGCGAGGCGGTGGCGGCGGCGACAAAGTGGGCTCGACCAGCGCCTCGTCGCCCGTGAGCGGGTCGAGGTAGCTCACCGGCACGCCGAGCGACGCCGCGACCCGCGCGGCGAGCTGCAGCCCACGGCGGGACACGACCGCGCCCGCGGCGGCCCCCGGCTCGGACCGCTGCACGGCACTGGCGACCTTGGCCCACTCGTGCAGCGCGTCGGTCAGCTCGACGCCCAGCGGCAGCCGCGCCGGATCCGTCTCCGCCGCACTGTCCGGCTCCACCAGCACGGCACGTTCACCGCTGGTGCGTAGCTGCACTCCTACCGACCCCGACATCGACACGGCTCCAGAAACTACCGACTCGCGCAGAGCGCGTAGAAGGCGACCGCGCCGGCCGTCGCCACATTGAGTGAGTCCACGCCACCTGTCATGGGGATCCGCACGGCCGCGTCGGCCGCCGCGAGCGCCGCCGGGCTGAGCCCTGGGCCCTCGGAACCGAGCAGGATCGCGACCCGGTCGCCGAAGCCGACCTCGGACAGCGGCACGGACGAATCGGACGGCGTCATCGCGAACACCTGGAAGTCGTTGTCCCGCAACAGTTTCAGGCCGTCGGGCCACGGCGTCAGCGGCGCGAACGGCACCGCGAGCACATGGCCCATCGACACCCGCACGCTCCGCCGGTACAGCGGGTCGCTGCAGCCGGTGCCGAGCAGTACGCCGTCGACGCCGAGCGCGGCCGCGTTGCGGAACAGCGCGCCGAGGTTCTCGTGGTCGCCGACGCCCTCGAGCACCGCGAGTCGGCTGGCGTCCCGCACGATGTCGGCCGGGTCGAGCGCCGCCGGGCGCCCCGCGACCGCCAGCACCCCGCGGTTCAGGTGGAACCCGATCGCCGCCGCCATGACCTCGGCGGTCGCCGCGTACACCGGCGCGTCCAGACCGGCGAGGTCGAGCGCGTCGAGCTTTCTGCGGACCCCGAGCAGCGCGCGGACCGGGTACCGCGACGTCAGCATTCGGCCGACGGCGATGGCGCCCTCGGCGATCACCAGCCCCTTGCCGCCCGGCCGATCCGGCCTGCGGTCGGCGGTGGTCAGCGCGCGGAAGTCGTCCAGGCGCGGGTCGTTCGGGTCGGTCACCTCGATCACGACTGCATGGTTCCACACCGTGAAACCAAGATCCTGGATATTACGTGAGCCGCGCACATGTTTAGCTCTGCGTAACACCGAACGGCGAACTATGCACCGTTTTGGCCCCTAGTAACGCCTTGACCTGTGTGTAACGGTTGTATTCCCGCGCACACGCCGGACCCCGACCCTGTCCGGCTGGGGAGGGGCGGAATGGGACACGAGGTAGCGACCGAGACACCGCAACGCTCGGATCGCCAGCGTTATCGCGCGAAAGTCCAGCGTTGTCTTGACGCACTGGCCAGGATGCTCAACGAAGGCGGGTTTTCCACCTCACCACCACAGATCGGGCTCGAGGTCGAGCTGAACCTCGTCGACGACGGTTTACAGCCCGCGATGGCGAACACGGTCGTGCTCGAGAAGCTCGACGACCCGTCGTTCACGACCGAGCTCGGCCAGCACAACCTGGAGCTGAACGTGCGGCCGCGGCCGCTCGCCGGCGACCAGTCCACCGAGCTGGAACAGGAGCTGCGCGACTCGCTCGCCGACGCCAACCACAAGGCGCAGGACGCCGGTGCGGCACTCGTGATGATCGGCATGCTGCCGACGTTGCGGGAGGAGCACTTCAAGGCGCGGTGGTTGTCGAGCAACGCTCGATACTCCCTGCTCAACGACCAGATCTTCGCCGCGCGCGGCGAGGACATGGTGCTGTCCATGGAAGGCCCGGCGATCCCCGGCCAGCGCAGCGAACGGCTGCTCGGGTCGGCGGACTCGATTCTGCCGGAGGCCGCGTGCACGTCGGCGCAGCTGCATCTGCAGGTGCCGCCGGAGGAGTTCGCGACACACTGGAACGCGGCGCAATGCCTTGCCGGCGTTCAGGTCGCGATCGCCGCGAACTCGCCTTTCCTGCTACGCAAGGCACTCTGGCACGAGACCAGGATTCCCCTGTTCCTGCAGGCGACCGACACGCGTCCGGAGGAGCTGAAGAACCAGGGCGTGCGGCCGCGCGTGTGGTTCGGCGAGCGGTGGATCACGTCCATCTTCGACCTGTTCGAGGAGAACGTGCGCTACTTCCCCGGACTGCTACCGGAGTTCGACGACGAGGACCCCATCGAGGCGCTCAACGAGGGTCGCGCGCCGCGCCTTTCGGAGCTGCGGCTGCACAACGGCACGATCTGGCGGTGGAACCGGCCGGTGTACGACGTGGTCGCCGGCGTGCCGCATCTGCGGGTCGAGAACCGGGTGCTGCCAGCGGGTCCGACAGTGGTGGACCTGATCGCGAACGCCGCGTTCTTCTACGGCGCGCAACGGGCGCTCGCGATGGCCGAACGTCCGGTGTGGACGCAGATGTCGTTCCAGGCGGCGGAGGAGAACCTGTACGCCGGCGCCCGGCACGCGTTCGACGCGCAGCTGTACTGGCCGGGCATCGGCTGGGTGCCGCCGGACGAGCTGGTGCTGCGGGTGCTGCTGCCGATGGCTCACGATGGGCTGCGGGAGTGCGGCGTCGCCGACGCGGCGCGGGAGCGCTACCTCGGGGTGATCGAACAACGCTGCCTCGCGCAACGCACGGGCTCGACCTGGCAACGCGCGACGGTGGCCAACCTGGAGGACGGCGGCCTGGAGCGGGACGCCGCGCTGGTGGGCATGCTGAGCAGGTACATAGAACTATCGGAAACGAACCAACCAGTACACACCTGGCCCACCAGCTAACCCGCGAGTCCAACACTCATGACCCGCGAGTTCAACGTTCGTGACCGGTGAGTTCAACACTCGCGAGCAGTCGCGCTGTCCGCGAGTGTTCAACTCACCCGACGTGAGTGTTGGACACGCGGGGTCTGGGTGTTGGACACGCGGGGGCGGACGGAACGAGACCCCCGCTCCGGCAGTGCCGTCTGCCATCTGGAGCGGGGGTCTCGCTGTTCCCGAACTGACTGCCGCTCCCACCACGAAGCGACGAGCTAAGGTTAGCCTAACTTTATTCCTGAGCGCAACCGGGGGCCGACTAGAGTCGACGCACCAGGGGGCCGCGGCCGTCCGAGGCCGTGTCCACCACCGGCGTCGAGAGGCCACACATGATCCCCACCGTCCTCATCTCCGCAGACGGCACGACCATCGGCGCCACCACCTTCCCCGGGGTGCCGGTGGTCGGGCAGGCCGTCCACATCGGCGGGCGCTACGTCGTCGCGGCGATCGAGTGGCAGGTGGAGCAGACCGCGAGCATGATCCTCGTCCTACAGGCCGTGTGACCCTCAGGCGTCCACGCGCTCCAGCTCCGGCACCACGACCGGCGTCCGCCGGAGCCACGGCGGCCGCGAACGGACCTGGATGCCGCCTCGGCGGACGAGCACCACCCCGCACACCAGTGCGGACAGCGCGGCGACGGCCCCACCGACGACGAACGGCGACCGCCCACCGAACTCGGCGGCCATCCAGCCGGTCATCGGCGCGCCGACGGGGTTGCCGCCGATGAACACGAGCATGTACAGCGCCATCACGCGCCCACGCATCTCCGGCGCGGTCGACAGCTGGATGGTGCTGTTCGCCGTGTTCATGAACGTCATCATCGCGACGCCGACCGGGATCAGCGCGAGCCCGAACGCCAGGTAGCTCGGCATCAGCCCGGCCACCAGCTCCAGCACCCCGAACGCGAACCCGGCGCCGATCAGCAGCGACGGCCCCGGCCGCCGCCGGGTGCTGCGCCGCACGGCGAGCAGCGCGCCGGAGAACGAGCCGACCGCGAGCAGCGTGGACAGCAGCCCGTACCCGTCGGCGTCTCGGTGGAAGACGTTCGCGGCGGCGATGGCCAGCGTGGTGAAGAACGTGAACGCGAACGTGCTGACGAAGAACACGAGCACCAGCACGGTCATGATGTCCGGCCGCGACCGGACGTAGCGCAGCCCGGCCATCAGCTGCCCACGCCGGTTGGTCGGGGCGGCGGTGCGATGCAGCTCGGCCGGGTTCATCCTGGCCAGCCCAACGATCACCGCGACCGTGGTGACCGCGTTGACCAGGAACACCCAGCCGGTGCCGGTCCACACGATCATCACGCCGGCGACGGCGGGGCCGACGATCCGCGCCAGGTTGAAGGTCGACGAGTTCAGCGCGACCGCGTTCGCCAGGTGGTCCTTGCCGACCATCTCGCCGACGAAGCTCTGCCGCACCGGCGGGTCGACGGCCGTGAACAGGCCGAACACGAAGCACAGCAGGTACACCTGCGACAGCGCGACCAGCCCGGTGACGTCCAGCACGCCGAGCACGACCGCGCACAGCGCCATGCCGGTCTGCACCAGCATCAGCATCTTGCGCTTGTCCACGCGGTCGGCGAGCACGCCGGCCCACAGCGTGAACATGAGTGTGGGCAGGAACTGCAGTGCGGCGGCGACGCCGAGCGCCACCGGGTCGTAGCCGGACAGCTCGAGCACGAGCCAGTCCTGTGCGATGCGCTGCATCCAGGTGCCGACGTTCGACACGGCCTGCCCGGACGCGAAGAGCCGGTAGTTGCGCACTCGCAGGGCCCCGAACATGCCCCGAGCCTGACGCTCGGGCTTCGAGCCCTCAGCGAGCCCGGCTCGAGAGGTTGTCGAGTCTGTCTTCAGTTCGTTCTTGGGTGTTCTCGCCACTAATCCTGATGGCTCGCCATCCGGTCGATGATCTCCGCCGCACGGGAGAGCAGCTCCCGGTCGACGTCACTCAGCTCCGCGAGTCGCTTGTCCAACCATGCCTCGCGTGCGGAGATGTCGGCCAGGATGTGCGCGCTCCCCTCCTCGGTGATCTCGACGATGGCCTGGCGGCCATCACTGGGATGCGGTCGCCGGCTGACGTAGCCGAGCTCCTCGAGAGCAGCGATCACCCTGGTCATCGACGGTGGCTGAACAACCTCCTTGGCCGCGAGCTCCCCTGGGGTGAGCGGGCCACACTTGTACAGGCAGAACAGTGCGGAAAGCTGGGTGAGCGTGACCGAGGAGCTGCTCCGTTGGGCCCGAAGCCTGCGGTTGAGCCGCACTGTGGCCAACCGCAACCGGCTGGTCAGGGAGCTGTCGGCTACGTCGTGCTCCTTGTTCGACACAATAGTTAGCATACCTTACGAGTTGAGAGCCGTCACGGCTCAGGAGAAGGCCGCCCGAATCGGCCCGATGGCGAAGTACACGACGAACGCGGCCGCGACGACCCACATCAGCGGGTGGATGCCGCGAATCTTGCCGGTCGCGGCGCGCAGCAGCACATAGCTGATGAACCCGGCGCCGATGCCGTTGGCGATCGAGTACGTGAACGGCATCACGACGATCGTGAGGAACGCCGGCAGCGCGATCGTGAAGTCGGCGAAGTCGATCTCCTTGATCTGCGCCATCATCAGCACGCCGACGACCACCAGCGCGGGCGCGGCGGCCTCGACCGGCACCGAGTTGTACAGCGGCGTGAAGAACATGGCCGCGATGAACAACAGGCCGGTGACGACGTTCGCGAGTCCGGTCCGCGCGCCTTCCGCGATACCGGCCGCCGACTCGATGTAGACGGTGTTCGAGCTGGACGACGCCGCGCCGCCGGCGACCGCGCCGAGTCCGTCGACGAACAGCGCCTTGCCGGTGTTGGGCAGCTTGCCGTCCTCGTCGACGAGGCCGGCCTCCTTGCCGAGGCCGGTCATGGTGCCGATGGTGTCGAAGAAGTCGGTCAGCACGAGCGTGAACACGAGCAGCACGGCGGTGATGATGGGAACCTGCACCCACGCGTCGAAGTTGACGTTGCCGAGCAGCGAGAGGTTCGGGGTGTCGACGACCTGGTCGGGCACGCCCGGGTACCCGAGGTTCCAGCCCTTGGGGTTGGTGCCCATCGACGGCCCGGCGTCCACAATGGCCTCGAGGACGATCGCGAGGATCGTGCTGGCGAGCACGCCGATGAGGATCGCGCCCTTGACCCGCTTGGCGACGAGGATGCCGGTGAGGATCAGCCCGACGACGAACACCAGCGTCGGCCAGGACGCGATCGAGCCGTTGATCCCGAGCCCGACCGGGACCGTTGTCTCCGCGGCGTCCGGCAGTCGGCGCACGAACCCGGCGTCGACCAGGCCGATCAGCGTGATGAAGAGCCCGATCCCCACGGCGATGGCGGCCTTGAGCGACGGCGGCACGGCGTTGAACACCATCGTCCGGACGCCCGTGAGCACGAGGATCAGCACGACCACGCCGTTGACCAGGACGAGCCCCATGGCGGCGGGCCAGGACATCTGCGGCGCGATGGTGACCGCGACGAACGCGTTGATGCCGAGGCCGGTGGCCATCGCGAAAGGGTAGTTGGCGACCAGTCCGAAGAGGATGGTCATGACGCCCGCGACCAGGGCGGTGACGGCCGCGACCTGCGGGGCGGGCAGGAACCCGCCGAACGCGTCGGTGTGGGCCGGGTCGTCCGCGAAGCTCCCGATGATCAACGGGTTGAGCACGACGATGTACGCCATGGTGACGAAGGTGACGAGCCCGCCGCGGACCTCCCGGCCCACCGTGGACTCACGCTCGGAGATCTTGAAGAAGCGGTCGAGGGCGGCTGTCCTTGGTGCCATGGGGAGGTAGCCTCGCGCATGTGTCCGACCAAGGTAAACCCGACGCGCGAATCGAAACAGAGAAGTCATCTGTCGCGCCGCCGCCCCTGCCGGAGCGGCTGCTGGCGCTGACGCCGCTCGTCTATATCGGCACCGCGGCGTGGGGTGTTGTTGTCGTCGCGCTGCTGATCGCGCGGTATGCCTTTGGTGTGCTGCCGCCGATCTGGCTGTGGACCGCGCTCGCGGGCACACTCCTCGGCTTCATCGGCATACCGGTCATGATCTGGCAACGCCGCGCGTCGCGGCGAGGCGCACGCGGAGCGCAGCGCAACTTGTGAGGGTGGGCGTTCAGCGGTCGGGTTGGCCTCCGGCCCCCGGTTGCCAGCCTACCGGCGGGGTCCGACAAGAGCGTGGGATGTCGATCTTGCCTGTGGACAACTTCCCGGCTGTGGACAACTGCCGTCGCGCGGCCGCTCACTGTCGTACCCAACCGGTAGCGTGGATACCGGGGGGCCGGAGGCCACGCCGGCTGGCGTCAGGCGGCCGTTCACTGTCACCCCAACCGCTCCTGCGGATACCGGTCCGAGGGGCGCAACGCCTGTGGACAACTGCCGCCGCACACCCGTTCACTGTCGTACCTGACCGGTAACGTGGAACCCGGGGGCCGGAGGCCAACCGGGCCCAGTGTGGAGCGGGTCAGGCGATCACGCCAGGTGGTTCTCGGGGTCGTCCAGTAGCGCGGCGAGCATGTGGCGGTCCGCCCAGCGGTCGGTCGCCCACGCCAGCGCGCGAGCAAGCCCCACCGTCGAGTCCTCGCTGTGGACGATGTTCTCGGCCACCCACCACGGCACCTGCCGCCCACCAACCGCGAGCCGCTCGTGCACGATCGGGCCGCCGTCGGGCACCGCGACGCCGATCAGGTCACACGCGTCGACCACGGCGCCGAGCTCGGCCCACCGCACGAACTCCCCCGTGCTCTCGAGCGGCAGCTGACTGTCCTCTGTGGCCAGTGGGATGTCGAGCAGCTCGGCCAGTGGTTCCGCCAAGGCGAAGTCCGGGCCGGCGGTCGCGTACTCGTCGGTGAGCGGCGCCAGCCATGGCGCGTCGAGGACGACGCCGTTGTCGGTGACGTCACCGGTGGCAGTACGGACAGTGGCCGGCGGGTCCAGCTCAGCGGGGTCAATATGTCCATTGTGGACGGCTTCGGCCAGCGTGGCGTGTGCTCGCTGCGCGACGCCGGGGCTGACCTCGCGGTCCGGGTCTCCCAGTCGCACAAGGAGATCCTCGGCATCGCCGGGCGTCTCGACGGTCAGCGCCGACCGGACGCCGATGGCGGCGAGGATCGTCGGATCGAGATCGAGCTGCGGGATCGGGTCGTACAGGCCGGCCAGCTCGTCGGCGTCCGGCAGTCGCCAGTCACGCGGCGCGGCGCCCGCGAGTAGCGCGTGGTTGCCGATCCACCATGCGGTGTAGCCGTCCTGCAACGCGCGGCGCGTGTCGGGTTCGCCTGCCAGCAAACGGATCGCGGCAGGCCACGCGTCGTCGGCGATGAGGTCGAGGTCGCGGATCGCCGTCATTCTCGCCGGCGGCTCTGACTGGTCGTCCCACCAGTCGGCCTCGTCGGCGAGGTCGTGGTCGGGGCCGGTCGGCGACTCGTCGACCACGAGACCGAACGAGTCGATCACGCCGACCGCGGCGAGCACGTGCGCCGGCCACTGTTCTGCGACGTCGGCCGCGAGCGCGCCGAGCGGGGTGTCGTCGTCGAGGAGCTCGAGGAAACGTGATCCGGGCAGCGCCAGCTCGTCGGCCCGCCGCCACTCGCCGTCAGCGTCGCGCAGGGCGAGCGCGCCGAGCCATGACAGCTCCCCCGCACGTACGCCGGCATCGTTCACCAGGCGCAGCACGGTGTTCGCGAGCCCGGCAGTGTCCAAACCGGACTCCGCGTCGTCAAGACTGTGCGCCACCCGTGCCGACATCGACTCCAACAGCTCACTCGCCCCACCGCGCCGGGCGCCGAGCCGCTCGAGGAGCGGGTGGACCGCGTCCGGATGGACGACGTTCAGACCGTCCACATCGGACAGTTCAGTGTCGACGATCAACGTGCCGCGAGGACCGGGGATGGTGCGGCCGTCGACGAGCGGGACCGGCAGCGCGCCCAGCTCCTCCCGCGCGGACGGGTCGTTGTCGACGATCTTGGCCAGCGCCGCGTAGAGCAGACGCCATTTCGTTGGCGGGCGGCGGGTTCCGGTGACCGCATCGACCACATCGGACAGTCGCAAGCGGACGGTGTCTAGCGCGGCGAACGCCGCCGCGTGCTCCGGCGCGGCCAGCTCGGCGGCGGCCAGGCCGGGGATGTACGTGGCGACCGAGTCGGCCAGCTCGAAGCTGGCGACCGGCAGCAGGCGCGCCTCGGCGGGAGCCAGCATGCGGGAGTCGAGCGCCGGGGCGAGCCAGGGAGTGGTGCGCAGCCGGTCGAGCACGAGCGCTCGGAGCTTCTCGTCCACTTCGGACAGTGGGAACCGGGGCAGTGGCACGATTGCCGGCCGGTTCGTGTCAGCGAAGTACCCGACCAGTTCGACATAGGTGCGCGCGGCCGCGGCGAGCACGTGGTCGGTCGCCGCTCCCGGCCGCACGCGGCGGCGGGACGGCTCGACGGGCAACGTGGCAATCAGCCGAGCCGGCAGCGAAAGCCGTTCGTCGGTGGGGGTCGGCGCGTGGAGGACGTCCTCGCCGAGTGGCACCGGGCGACGTACTTCGTCGACGCGGAGCGCCCAACAAACCGTCCACTGTGGACGCGCTTCGGCGCCGAGGTCAGCATCGGCGGGCAGGTCGCCGTGGTCGCGGACGATGACCCAGTGGCTGGTTCCGTTGGGGCCGTGGATGTCCTGCCAGGCGTCGGTCCAGCCGTTGGCGGTCTCGCGGCGCCAGACGTCGTCGCCGATCTCGATGCGGGTGAGGCCGTCGAGGGAGAGCAGGACATCGACCGCCTGCTCGGCGAACTCCTTCAGCAGCGCCGAGGCGTCCACGCCGTCGCGCAGCGGCAGCCGGACCTCGGTGGCAAACCCTTGCGGCGGCTGGTCCTCGGTGGGCCAGACGAGCCGGAGCACGGGGACGCGCCCGGTGGGCTCCGGCCCGAGCTCGGCACGAGTGCGCCCGGCGTTGAACTCGACGCCGCCGGTCGTGGACAGGAACCGCGGCGCGTCGGAGACTGTCAGCACGGCGGCGAACCCGACCCCGAAGCGGCCAACTCCCTGCTGTTTGGCGGAAGCACGCAGTGACGCGAGCGCGGCGACACCGTCGGTGGTCAGCGACTCCCCGGTGTTGGCGACCCGGAGCTCGTTGTCCACAATGGACACGCGGAGGACGCCGTCCCGCCCTGCGGCGTCGGCGGCGTTCTGCGCGAGCTCGATGAACAGCCGGTCCCGGTACCCGCCGAGGACAAGGTCTTCCTCGGAGTTGGCGTCCTCCCGAAACCGGGTCGGCGAGGACCGCCACGAAGCAAGCACCGACTCGCGGAGCCCGGCGGTGCCGAACGGATCACTCACCCGCGTCGTCGTCATCCGAGAGATGAGTCTCGGCGGTGACGACAGGCTCGATCGCGGCCGGCGACTCGGAAGCGGGTGCGACCTCGGCGTCGGGCGTGCCGACACTCGGCGACCACGGGGTGACGGGATCGGTGGTGGCTGGGCGCGTGGTGGTGTGCGCGGCGGCGGTGTCCGGCGCGGCCGTCTCGGCAGCGGGCGCGCTCGCACCGGCGGTCGGCGCCGCGGCGGCGACCCACCCCGAACCAGCCGCCCCGAGAGGCTCGGACTCCGACGGCGATGCGGCGTCCTCGACCACGAGAGTCGCGGTGGCCGGCTCTTCGGCGGGAAGTTCGGTGACGCCCGGGACCGCGCTGATCGGCTCCGGGATGGCCGGCTCTTCGGTGACCGAGGTGGTCGGCTCGGTGGCGGCGGGCGGGGTTGCCACGTCGGCAACGCCTGCCTCTTCGACGACCGGGGCAGCCGACTCGGCGGCCACGGTAGCCGGCTCGGCCGACGGCGACACCTCGGGGCCGGACTCGACCTCCGCGACCGCGCTCGCGGAGGCGGTCGCGGCAGCAGACTCGGATGGCGGGGCCGACTCGGTAGCGCTCGCCTCTTCGACGACCGGAGTGACCGACTCGGCAGCCGCGGTAGCCGGCTCGGCCGACGACAGCACCACGGCGACAGTCGCCGCTTCGGCAGCCGGCTCCACCTTGGCGGGAGCGGACTCGGATTGCGGGGCCGACTCGGTAGCACTCGCCTCTTCGACGACCGCAGTCGCCGACTCAGCAGCCGCAGTGGTCGACGACGGCACCACGGCAACAGTCGCCGCTTCGGCAGCCGGCTCCACGTTCGTGGGAGCGGACTCAGGCTCCGCGACCGAGGCCGCGGCAGACTCGGACGGCGAGGCCGGCTCGGCAGCGACCGCCTGGTCAGCGGCCGGGGTAGCCGGCGCCGCTTCCGCAGCGGCCGACGCGATAGTGCTCGCCTCAGAGGACGGGGCGGCCGGCTCGGTGGCGGCCTCGGTCGACGGCGTCACCTCGGCAACGTTCGCTGCTTCGACAGCGGCCTCGGGCTGCGATGCCGACTCGGCGCTTGCGTCTTCGGCAGCCGAGGTGGCCGGCTCGGTGGCGGTCTCTTCGACAACCGAGGCCGCGGCGTCGTCATCCACCGCGACCGCACCCGCGGCCGCGGGTGAGTCCGGCGGAAGCTCGTCCACCACGACGAGCGGCTCCACGTCAAGAAGGGCGTCGTCGTAGATGAGGTCTGCCACCAGGACCGGGGAAATCTGCTCGACCTCGGCCTCGGAGTGCGCGCCGCAGCCGTACTCGGTGTGGACGACGTGGCCGTCGGCCGGGGAGATCTCGTTGCCGCAAGTGCCGAAGGACGCCCGCAGCGACCCGGCGAGCGGCAGGTAGAAGCCACAGGTGCCGCAGTGGCCGGGGGCGCTGCGCGCCATGTCCGACCGGGGGCCGAAGTCGCTGAGCTGCCACCTCGTCGCGGCGTCGAGACGTGCGGGGCGAGCCATCACGCGTACGCGGCCGAGGCCCGTCTCGAGCGCGACCTCTTCCACGGCCGGATCGTCCGACTCCAGGTACGCCGGCACGAGGCGGGGGTCGTCCGGCGAGGTGGGCAGCAGGTCGCCGACACCGAGGTCGCCGGCCTGCACGCGGTCCTGCCACGGCACCCACTCGGGCGCGACCAGCGCCGTCGGCCCTGGTAACAGGACGACCTCGCTGACGGTCACATCGGTGTCGGGGCCGCCGGACGTCACGGAGACGGCCCAACGCCAACCGCCGTAGCCGGCCTTGTCGGCCTCGAAATAGTGGGTCACCGCCGTCTCGTCCTCGACGTGGCACTCGACGTAGACCCCAACCTGCTCGTCGCCGGCCTCCTCCTGCGCGGCGGTACGCGCAAGGTCGACCTCCGTCGCCAAGGCGGGGTCGTTCAGGTCAGACTTCGGCACGCTCATCGCAGACGATTGTGCCCCACCGGCGCGCGGCCCCGGACGGCGGTCGTGCAAGGCTGGTCCCGTGAGGGCTCTTCTCGCTGTCGCAGGCGTTCTTCTGCTCACCGGTTGCTCGGCCACACCCGCCGGCACCACACCCACCACCCGGCCGTCCGCCGTACTGCGCGTGGACGTACTGGCGACGATCCCGCACGACCCCGAGGCCTTCACGCAGGGCCTCGAGCTGGTCGACGGCGTCCTCTACGAGGGCACCGGCCTCGAGGGTAAGTCGACGATGCGCGCGGTCGACCCCGCGACCGGCGTGGTCGAACACGTCACGCCGCTGCCCGCCGACCTGTTCGGCGAGGGCATCACGGTCGCCGACGACACCATCTGGCAGATCACCTGGCAGGACGGCATCGCGATCCGCCGGGACCGCGCCACGTTCGCAGAGCGCGGCCGCGTCCAGTACGACGGCGAGGGCTGGGGGCTGTGCCACGACCCGGCCTCCAACCGGCTGATCATGAGCGATGGCACCGATCGGCTGACCTTCCGCGACCCGGCCACCTTCACCGAGGAAGGTGACGTGCGCGTCACCGACGACCGCGGCGAGCCCGTCACCAAGCTGAACGAGCTGGAGTGCGTGCACGACCAGGACGGCCGCGTCCTCGTCTACGCCAACGTCTGGCAGACCGACGAGATCGTCCGCATCGACCCGGCGTCCGGCCACGTCAACGCCACCATCGACCTGTCGGGGCTGCTGCCGGCGACCGACCGCGCGGGCGCCGACGTGCTCAACGGGATCGCCGCTGTGCCGGGCACCAACGAGTTCCTGGTAACCGGCAAGTTGTGGCCGTCGATGTTCCGGGTGAGGTTCGTCACCTCAAGTCCGTAGCCTGATGGGGGATCCCCTGACCGAGTGAGCCCGTCTTTGCTGAAAGACGTCGCGACGTACGGCAGGATGGAAAGCGTGATTCGTTCCGGTTCCGGTGAGCAGGAGCCCGACGGCCGAAGCGGCCGCGGTGGCTCCGGCAAGAAGCGTCGCCGTAGCTGGACGAGGCAGCAGCAGAGCTGGCGGCCGGCCGCGCCGCCGGAGCCGACGCGATTCGCCCAGCAGCCGCCGCCCGCGCCGACGCGGTTCCAGCCGCCGGCCGGCCCCCGCGAGGAGCCGCCGACCAACGCGATCCCGGCCGCCGGACCCCGCGAAGAACCGTTGACGGGCGCCATCCCGGCCGCGAGCCGCTACCCGGCCGAGGACCTGCGCAAGACGCGTCCGGTCCGGCGCCAGCCGCCGCCGCAGCAACCGCCGCCACCGCCGCCCGCCGGCCGGAACTGGCGGGACGTGCCGCCGCCGCGCCGGCACCTGCCGCCCGTGCCGCAGACGCGGCCCATGGACTACGAGTACGACGGCGCCCCGCCGGAGACCTACGGTCCCGACGGCTACGAGCCCGACTACGACGGCCCGCGCGAGGTGCGGCAGGCGGCCCCACCCGAGCCGCAGCCGACGACCGCTGCGCCCGCCGGGCCGACCGGTCCGGCCGGGCCCGGCTTCCCCAAGAAGCTGACCGTCACCCGCGTCGCCGCGATCCGCGGTAAGCAGCTTACGAGCAACGCGGTCGCCGCGTTCCGGCGTGCCGCGAACGCCGACGGGGCCGACAAGTCCGGCCTGACCGCGCTGACCTACGCGACGATGCTCAACTACGCGAGCGACGCGGCCATGGCCGTCGCGCTCGCGAACACGCTGTTCTTCTCCGCCGCGAGTGCCGACTCGTCCAAGGGCAAGGTCGCGCTCTACCTGCTGATCACGGTGGCGCCGTTCGCGTTGCTGGCGCCGGTGATCGGGCCGATGCTCGACCGGATCCAGCGTGGCAGGCGCCTCGCGATGTGCGCGACGTCGGTCGGTCAGGCGCTCGCGTGCCTCGTCATGGCCACCAACTTCGACATCTGGCTGCTCTATCCCGCCGCGCTCGCGAAGATGGTGCTGACATCACGCTGGCCAAGACGAACGCACGGCTCACGGTGTTCGGTCTCGCCGGCGGCGCGGCGTTCGGCGCGGTCGCCGTGTTGGTCCTGCAGCTGTTCGGCTCGCCAGGCGCGCTGTGGTTCACGGCGGCCATCTGTGTCGTCGGCGCCGTGCAGGGCATGCGGATCCCGGCGTGGGTCGAGGTGACAGAGGGCGAGGTGCCCGCGTCGCTGTCGGCCAACCCGGAGAAACCCAAACGGCAGCCGATGGGCCGACATGTGGTAGTCGCGTTGTCGGGCAACGCGACCATCCGGGTGCTGACCGGCTTCCTGATGATGTTCGCGGCGTTCGCCGTGCGGGCGCAGACCGAAGGGCACGCGTTCCAGCAGTTGTTGCTGCTCGGCGTCATCGCGGCCGCGGCGGGCGCCGGCAGCTTCCTCGGCAACGGGATCGGTGCGCGGATGAACATCGGGCACCCGGAGCAGATGATGATCGGCTGCATCGCGGGCTGCCTCGCCTCGACGGTGGTCGCGATGCTGCTCCAGGGCATCGCCACGGCCGCGATCGTCGCGCTGGTCGGCGCCACCGCGAGCGCGCTCGCGAAGAACAGCCTCGACGCGGTCATCCAGGACGACCTGCCGGAGGAGTCGCGGGCGTCGGCGTTCGGGCGGTCGGAGACCGTGCTGCAGCTGGCGTGGGTCTTCGGCGGCGCGCTCGGCGTTTTACTGCCCCCGACGTTCTGGCTCGGCTTCCTGGTGATCTCGCTCCTGCTCGCGTTCGGCCTCGTGCAGACCATGCTGACCCGCAAGGGCCAGTCGCTCCTGCCGGGCTTCGGCGGCCACCGGCCGGTGCGCCCGTGGCGGACGCCGTCCGGACCGCAGCAGGCCGCGTTCCGGGAAGGCTCCGATCGCACGTAGTCTCGTGGCCGTGCCGCGTCTCTTCGCCGCCCTGCTGGGTGTCCTCGTGCTCGCGGGGTGTTCGTCCGCCCCGGACCCGCCCCCGCCGCCGCCGCGCGTCGACTTCACGATCGCGGCGAAAAAGGTCGCCGCGAAGCCGTTCCTGTACTGCGACGTCAAGGTCGAGGACTGCCGCCGCGACAACGGCGCGATGCTCAAGCTGCCCGTGCCGCCGGGGACGGCCGTGCGGGTGACCGTGCCGCGCGAGGTCGCCGACACCCCGTGGTCGGTCGTCATCCAGTACGTCACCGCGGCGGGCGAGCAGAAGCAGCCGGAGACGGTCGCCACGTTCGCGCCCGGCAAGGAGACGACGTTCGAGGCGCTCCCGCCCGGCGCCGGCGACCAGCTACAGACCGTGGAGGTCAAGCAGGCCGGCGGCGTCCTCGTACAGGGCGACGCCGGACCCGAGGCCGTCACGCGCGCAGCGTGGTCGCTACAGGTGACGGCCTAAGGCCGGCCGGACCCCTTTTGTCGGACCCCTTTTACGGATCCAGCTCGCGGGCGACCGCTCGGACGACATCGGCGACCACCTTGACCTGCTTGCGCTCCGGGTAGCGGCCCCGGCGCAGGTCCGGCTGGACCTTCAGCTCGAGCAGCTTGATCATGTCCTCGATGAGGCCATGCAGCTCCTCGGCCGGGCGGCGGCGGGCCTCCACGATCGACGGCGGCGGATCGAGCAGCCGCACGGACAGCGCCTGCGGCCCCCGACGACCGTCGGCCACACCGAACTCGATGCGTTGACCGGCTTTCAGGCCGGGCACCCCGGCCGGCAGGGCGGAATTACGGACGTAGACGTCTTCGCCCCCGTCCTGTGTGACGAACCCGAAGCCCTTCTCCGAGTCGTACCACTTGACCTTTCCGGTCGGCACAACGGTCACCTCCACACACAAATGAACGCGCCCAAGGGCGTACCCAGGACGCGTTACGCCAGCCTAGGCCACCTGAGCGCCAAGGGGGTAGCCGGTTATGCCGCCGGCGGACGCGGTCGTGCCAGCGCCGCGGCGGTCGAGTGCGTTGCTCGCGAATGTTGAACTCGGGTGTCGTGAGTGTTGGACACGCGGGGTCTGAGCGTTGGACACGCGGGCGCTATGCGTGTTTGGCCGCTGCCGCGCCTTCCAGGCCCAGCAGTTGGACCGACACCTCGCGCATCTCGACCTTGCGGATCTTGCCCGTGACCGTCATCGGGAACTCGTCGACGATGTGGACGTACCGCGGGATCTTGTAGTGCGCCAGCTTTCCCGTGCAGAACTCACGCAGGGACTCGTCCGTGAGCGGGGTCGCGCCTTCGCGCATGCGGACCCACACCATCAGCTCCTCGCCGTACCGCGCGTCCGGCACGCCGATCACCTGTGCGTCCAACACATCCGGGTGCGTGTACAGGAACTCCTCGATCTCGCGCGGGTACACGTTCTCGCCGCCCCGGATGACCATGTCCTTGATGCGGCCGGTGATGTTCAGGTAGCCCTCTTCGTCCATGACGGCGAGGTCGCCGGTGTGCATCCAGCGCGCTTTGTCAATGGCCTCAGCGGTTTTATCGTCCTGCGCCCAGTAGCCGAGCATCACCGAGTAGCCGCGGGTGCAGAACTCGCCGGGCGTGCCGCGGTCCACGGTGCGCCCCGTTTCGGGGGCCACCACCTTGACCTCGAGGTGCGGGTGCACTCTGCCCACAGTGGACACTCGCCGGTCGACCGAGTCGTCGGCGCGGGTCTGGGTCGACACCGGGGACGTCTCCGTCATGCCGTAGCAGATGGTGACCTCCGACATGCCCATGCGCTCGATGACCTGCTTCATCACCTCGACCGGGCACGGCGAACCGGCCATGATCCCGGTGCGCAGCGTGGACAGGTCGTGCGTGTCGAAGCTCGCGTCGGCCAGCTCCGCGATGAACATCGTCGGCACGCCGTACAACGACGTGCACTTCTCGTCGGCGACGGCGGCCAGCGTGAGCGCGGGATCGAACGCCGGCGCGGGAATCACCATGCAGCAACCGTGTGAGGTCGCCGCCAGGTTGCCCATCACCATGCCGAAGCAGTGGTAGAAGGGAACGGGGATGCAGACCCGGTCGGCCTCCGTGTAGTTGCACAGCTCGCCGACGAAGAAGCCGTTGTTGAGAATGTTGTGGTGCGACAACGTCGCGCCCTTGGGGAACCCCGTGGTGCCCGACGTGTACTGGATGTTGATCGGGTCGTCGGCCGACAGCTCCGCCTGCAGCTCCGCCAGGTGCGCCGCGGAGCCGCCGCGCCCGATCGAGAGCAGCGACGTCCACTCCTCGCGGCCGATCAGCAACACGTCCTCGAGCGCGGGACAGTCGCCACGCACTTCCTCGATCATGGCCGCGTAGTCGGACGTCTTGAAACTCGGCGCCGCCACCAGGGTCCGGATGCCGGCCTGGTTGAGCACGTACTTCAGCTCGTGGACCCGGTAGGCCGGGTTGATGTTCACGAGGATGGCGCCGATCTTCGCCGTCGCGTACTGCGTGAAGGTCCACTCCGCGCAGTTCGGCGCCCAGATCCCGACGCGATCGCCCTTCCCGACACCGAGGTCGACGAGGCCGAGCGCCGCGGCGTTGACCTCGTCAGCCAGCTCCCGGTACGTCCAGCGCCGCCCGGACGCGCACTCGACCAGCGCGTCCCGATCACCGAACGCGGCGACCGTGCGATCGAGGTTGTCGCCGATCGTGTCCCCGAGCAGCGGCTTCTCCGACGTGCCGGACACATAGCTAGGCAGCGCGGGCGTGGTCATGAACCCAGCGTATGTCTACATGTGCCACACGTCACGTTCAACTTTCGTCACACCGGTTGATCGGAGCGGGACCGGATCCGCGCGACTCAGCGGCCGGCCAAGGCAGTTATCCACAACCGGCCGAGTTGTCCACAGGCAAGATCGACTTCCCCTGTTCTGTCGGGGGGTGCCGGTAAACTGGGCACTGGGCCGCCCCCGGGATCAATGCCACTTACTTAACATTTTGGCTGGTCAGCGGCGACGTGTCGCACCTCCACGGCGCCGAACCGGCTTAGACAACCGTCTATTGTGGACAGTTTCAGCAGGTAGTCGCCTGTCTCCGCAGGTGGCGATTGCGACGGAGCGTGACGAATAGTCCCTCGGCC
>Ga0193717_1000393_pt1 | contig 30635 bp, 26 predicted proteins | sample U2c2metaG_FD_145900 | JGI IMG/M metagenome (GOLD analysis project Ga0193717, IMG submission 145900) | Soil microbial communities from a riparian zone of the East river system, Colorado, United States - U2c2 | ecosystem: Environmental > Terrestrial > Soil > Riparian zone | place: USA: East River... | reverse complement strand
CGACGGAACGCGACCGCGCCGACGCCGCCGCACGTCAGACGCGCGAGGAACGTGCCCGCACCGAGTCCGCGACCAAGGCCCTCGCCGCCGCGACCGAGAAACTGGCCACCACCCGGGCTGAACGCGACGCCGCTCGCACCGCGGTCGCCGACCACCGCGCCGCCGCGCAACAGACACAGGCCCAACTGACCGACACCCGTGGGCGGGCCGACACGTTGAGCACAGAGCTGACGAAGACCCTGGCTCGTGTGGAGGAGCTGACCGCCGCACTGACCACGGCACGCGCCAACCACGAACAAGCACAACAAGCCGCCGCGCACACCACCCACCTGCGCGCCGACCTCGACCGGCACGCCACGACGAACGCCGCGCTCCGCGAGGTACTCCGCACCCCGGACCTCCCACCCGAGGAGCTGCGCACCCGCCTGCTCACGGAGCTGCTCCGGTAGCTGGCCCAGTTAGCCGACGTCGTTGTGGACCTGTTCGGTGGACCACTTCGCCGCGATGATGGCCACCATGTCCGCCGTCAGTGACCTCGACCGTTGGCTGCGCACCGACTTCGTCGCCGGCAACACGGTGCTCGAGCACGCGTACTTCGCCGCGGGCGCGGAGATCGTCTACGACGTCCGCGCGCTGGACCAGCACAAACACGCGATCCGGGACGCCGGCGGCGCGCTCGTCGCCCGCATCGGCGAGCTACCCGACGCCGCGGCGGACCGGTATGTCCTGCTCGGCGCGGTCGGGTTCTACCTCGCCGCGTGTCGGCGGCACGAGGTGGCCGCGCCGGAGCCGGCGCAGGCCCTCGCGAGCAGGCTGGGGCTCTCGCTCGGCGTGGCGCCCCGGTTCGTGTTCGCGCACCAGTCCATCCACAACCCGGCCGTCGGCGACGAGGTGCGGGCATTCACGGACCTGCCCGACGAGCGCACGTTCGTCCTCTACAACGCGCTCGGCGTGCTCGCCTACCAGCGCGCGGCCGCCGCGCTGCGTCGCGTGCCGGGCATGGGCGTGTCGAGTGCCTTCGCGACCTACCTGCTCGAGGACGCGCGCACCGCGCTCGACGACGTCCTCCGGTTCAACCGGGCGCTTGCCGCGGAGCTCGACGCCGATCGGTTCTTCCTCAACGTTCGGCCGTACTACAAGCCGCATCCGGTGGGCGACGTCGAGTACCGCGGCGCGAACGCGGGCGACTTCGCGGCGGTCAACGAGATCGACCTGCACCTCGGTCTGTGCGATACGACCGACCCGTTCTACCTGCACCTGCTCACCGAGAAGTACCCGTACGTCCCGCCGGAGGACCAGCCGCACCTGCGGAGCACGAAGGCCGACCTGCTCACCGCGTTCGAGAACGCGGAGCGCACGCCACGCCTGCGCGTCAACGCCGAGCACTTCCTCGCGCTCTGCCGCGCCCACGGCGCCGCCTACGCCTTCCACCACCATCGGCTCGTCAAGCCGTTCCTCGAACGGCCCGCCGCGGCCGCTCCGCCGGAACGTCAGGCGCGGCTCAGCGCCAGTGGTCCGCCACTCGACGTCGTGATCGCCGGCCTTGCCCGGCTGAGCGACCTCCGCGCCGCCCGCGACCGGCCCGGCACCGCGCACGCCAGGCTCGCCCGGCTCCGGGCGCGTCTGGGAAGTTAGTCAGCCCCTGGTCATGGCCGGCCGGTGCCGGGTACCGAGACCGGGAGGGTGCGGATCTCTCCGGTGCGTGGCCCGTTGGCCAGCCGGTCGAGGTTGTCGGTGATGCCGTCGGCCTGTCGCCACTCGGCGGTCATGATGAACAGCGTTCGGCGGTCCTGCCCACCGAGCATCAAGGCGAACGGTGCCCGGTTCTCGGGTAGTTCGACGCGTTGCAGGACCTTGCCGCCCTCGGCGACACGGACGATCGAGTCCCCGCCGGTCGAGACCCAGACCGCGCCCTCGGCGTCGAGGCAGATGCCGTCCGGGCCGAGACCGTCGGCGAAGACTCGCCGGTTGGACAGCCCGCCGTCCTGCTCGATGTCGAACGCGGTGAGCTGGCCGGCGAACGACTCGGAGATGATCAGCGTCCGGTTGTCGGGGGTGATGACCATGCCGTTGGGAAACTGGATGTCGTCGGCGACCTGTCGTAGCTCGCCGTCCGGCGTGATGAGCTTGATGTAGCCGGGCTTGGGCGCCTCGCCACCGGCGAAGTCGAAGTCCGCGCCGTTGACGTAGATGTTGCCGCGCGCGTCCACGACGATCTCGTTCGCGCTCTGCTCGGCGTGGACGACCATCGACCCGTCGGGCTCCTGACGGCGCACCTTGTCCCCGGTCACGAGCAGTCGTCCGTCGGGCAGCCAGTCGATGGAGTACCCCATCGGCCGGTGGCCCCGCGCCGACGCGACCTCGCGCGTCCCGTCGAGGCCGACGGCCACGACCTGCTGGTCGATCCAGTTGCAGAACCACAGTCGGCCATCGTGCCACCGGGGCGACTCGGGAATCCCCAGGCCACTCAGCAGAACCTTCGGCTCGGACATGATGTCTCCTTCGCGTCGTCGGGCGGGTTCACCCACTACACGAACGACGCCTGGCCCGATCGACAAGATCGACAGATCGAAATCAGAAGAGGCTGAGCACCCAGTACGCCGCCGCCGAGATCGACGCCGCGCCGGGGAAGGTCAACACCCAGCCGATGGCGATGTCTCCGGCCACCGACCAGCGGACCGCCTTGCGCCGCTGTGTCGCGCCGACCCCCATGACCGCCGACGTCACGACGTGCGTGGTGGAGACGGGCGCGGCGAACACGAACGCGGTCAGGTACAGCACCGAGGACGCCGACAGCTCGGCGGCGAACCCGTGCGGTGGTGTGAGGTGGAAGATTCGCCTGCCGAGTGTGCGCATGATCCGCAGCCCGCCGGACCAGGTGCCGGCCGCGAGCGCGGTCGCGCACAGCATGATCACCCAGAACGGCACGTGGTAGTCGGTCTGGTGACCCGTCACGACGAGGGCGAGCACGATCACGCCCATGCTCTTCTGCGCGTCCTGCAGCCCGTGGCCCAGCGCGAGGCTGGACGCGGACACGATCTGCGCGCGCCGCAGCAGTCGCCCCGCCTTGTGCGGGTTGGCCCGGCGGAACGCCCACAGCAGGCCGATCATCACGAGGTAGCCGAGTCCCATGCCGACCAGCGGCGACAGGATCATCGGGATGACCACCTTGGTGAGCACGCCGCTCCAGTGCACGCTGGTCGAGGACGCGAGCGCGGCGCCGACCATGCCGCCGATCAGGGCATGCGACGACGAGGAGGGCAGCCCGAAGTACCAGGTGGTGAGGTTCCACGCGATGGCGCCGATGAGCGCGGCGCCGACGACGATCATGCCGTGGCTCGAGTGCGGGGTGTCGATGATGCCTTTGGCGACGGTGACCGCGACGCCGGTGCCGGCGAGCGCGCCGATCAGGTTCATGACCGCGGCGAGACCGAGCGCGCTACGCAGCGACAGTGCCCTCGTGGAGACCGCGCTGGCGACCGCGTTGGCCGCGTCGTGGAAGCCGTTGGTGAAGTCGAACCCGGTCACCAGGACGATGACGAGGATCAGACCGATCCAGTCCATCGGTCAGGACTCTTTCACCGCGATGGTGTGGACCACGTCGGCCACGTGCTCGAACGCGTCGGCTGCGTGCTCGAGCTGGTCGACGATCTCCTTGAGCTTCATGACCGTCAGCGGGTCGTGGTCGCCGCTGAACAGGTACTGGAGTAATCGGCGGTAGATCTGGTCGGCCTCGTTCTCCAGCTCGTTGATCTCCACCCAGAAGTCGGTGAGGTTGCGCAGCGTCGCGAGCCGAGGCATGGCGTCGGCGGTCAGTCGCGCGCACTTGTCGAGCACCTCGACCTGCAGGCGGACGTTGTCCGGCAGCGCCTCGGGGTTGTAGAGAGTGGTGAGGTCGACGGCGGCGTCCATGTAGTCGACGACGTCGTCGAGCCGGATCGCGAGGCGGTAGATGTCCTCGCGGTCGAACGGTGTGATGAACGAGCGGTCGAGCTGTTCGATGATCGCGTGGGTCGCGTCGTCGCCGGCGTGCTCGGCGGCACGCATCCGTTTGGCGAGGTCAGCTCGTTGGTCCGTCGGCACGGCGACGAACTCGCGCAGTATCGTGACGGCCGTGGCGATGTTCGTGCCGGCCACGCTGAACAGTTCGAAGAACCTGTTGTCCCGCGGCTTGAGACGCAGTCGCATCGGTGCCCTCCCCATCGGCGATCTTGCGCCAGAGTATGAACAACGCGTTAACGCCGTACGCCGGGGACCACCTTCGTTTGGTGGTACGCGGGCATTTCGGACAGGTCAGGGCTGGCCGTCGCCGCGGATCAGCCGCAGCCGTGGCCGCGCGTCGGGTTGGCCGACCAGCTCGCGGAGCCGGGGGAGACCGACGCGCAGCCGGTCGGCGAGCAGGGGGAGCGGCAGCCCGTGGGCGGCGGCCAGCTCGGTGGCCTTCGCGAGCAGCTCGGGCCGCTCGCCGGGGTACTTCGACCCGACCGGCTCCTCGGTGCGCCAGCCGAGGCGGTTGAGCGCGGCCATGGTCCGGCGCAGGGTCGACTCGCTGTACTTGCCGAGGTCCTTGCCCCGGTAGGCCAGCGCGGCGACGGACACGCCGTAGCCGTCGGCGATCTCCTTGAGCGCCGGGATGTCCACCGGGGTCGGCAGCCGGTCGCGTAGCTCGTCGGCCGGCATGAGGAACTCGGCGGCGAACGTGTTCGCCTCCCGCTCGTGCACGCCGGAGCCGGGCGCCGGGTCGGGGTGCAGCATCAGGTGGCCGAGCTCGTGGGCGACCGAGAACCGTTGGCGCATCGGGTTTCCCTTGTGCGACAGCACGATCATCGGCCGGCCGTGCAGTGCGGCGGAGAACGCGTCGATGGTCTCGCTGTCGACGGCCGGGAGTCGCGTGAGGACGATGCCGCGGGTCTCGAGGGTGCGGACCAGGTGGACGATCGGGCCGGTCGGCACGTGCCAGGCCTTGCGCATCATGCCGGCGGTCGCGGCGGGGTCGCCGGGCCGCATGCCAAGCGGGAGCCCGAGGTCGACCGGTGGCAGCTCGATGATGTGGTCGAGCTGGTCGATCAGCTCCCACAGCAGCTCGACGTGGGCGAGTGCCTGCTGGCGTTGGCTCGACGTGGTGGTGCGCAGCGACCGGAAGTGCGCGTGCGCGGTGTCGAGTCGTAGCTGTGGGCGACCGATGGTGAAGAAGGTGACCGGCACGTCGAGTGCGGCGGCGCACCTGGCGAGGGTCTCGCCGCTCGGTCGGGACTGGCCGAGCTCGTACTGCGACACGGCGGCCGCGGTGCGTCCGATCGACTCGGCGAGGTCGCGTTTGCGCAGGCCGGCCAGCTCTCGGGCCATCGTGAGCCGGGCGGGGGCGAATGCCTGCGCGACGGCGAAGGCATCCGGGTGCACGGTCGGGCTCCTCAGTCATGGGGTACTGGCCGTGCAATGGTGGTCGAGCACGGAGAGTGGCGGTGTTCGGGTGACCCGGTGTCAGCCGGTAGAGCCGGCCGGTCGCTCGGATCGTGGCCGGATCCGCAGTGCCGGCTCCGGCAGGTCGAAGATCGTCGGGTCCAGCGGGGCCGACTGGGCAGGCACGTCGATGCCGGCGTTGAGGTCCTGGAGGCGGACGTACCAGGACCACTCGAGGTGGTTGTCGAACAGCTCGCCCTGGCCGGCCCACGCGCCGGTGAGGCCGTGCTCCTCGTTGCCGTTCCACAGCAGGAACAGCAGTTCGCGTCCGGAGAGCCAGATGTCCCGGCGGCTGATCAGCGCCTGGTCGCCGTTGGTCGTCAACAGCTCGCGACGCAGGTCGCTGGCGCCGGCCAACGACCCGTGCGGCCCGCTGGCGGACTGTAGCTGGTAGATCCCGACGCGCCCGAGCTTGAGCAACACCGACTGGAACGACGAGTCGACCTCCAACCCGGGCAGCTCGGCGGTCAGCGAAGGCGCCGTGGCGCGCAGATACTGGTACCGATCGGTGCCGAAGCTGGTGTTGTTGTCCCAGTTGCCGCGCGGCGTGTCACGCCGGGCCGGCTGTAACCCGGCGGCCGCCTCGTGCGCGTCCTGCAGCCACTGACAGACGGCGGTGGTGAAGTCGAGCAGCGGCACGGGTTCGATGAGCTGCGCCAGCCGTTCCACGTGGCCTCCCCACTTGATCCGCCACTCGGCAGCAGCCGAGCAGCACTTGATTCTCACACCCGATCCGCTCACGGCCGGGGATTTGCGGGGTGCGTGTCGCCGCGCACGCCGGGGTCGGCGGTGGCGACCGCGTACTCGCTCAGCGCGATGCGGTTCGGCAGTCCCGTCTTCGTGATCAGGCTCGACACGTGCTTCTCCACCGTGCGGGGCGACAGGTGCAGTCGGTCGGCGATCTCGCGGTTGCCGAGCCGGTCGGCGAGCAGGCGGAGCACCTCGTACTCGCGGACGGTGAGGCCGGCGGACCGCAGCGCGGAGGGGATGTCCGTCAGGCCGGAACGCCGTTGCGCGACCCGCACGCCGCTGTTGCGAAGCAGCGCCCGACAGGCGCTGGCGACGGCGGGGACGTCCGCGGCGTGGAAGTGGTCCTCTGCGGTCCGCAGCCATTCGACCGGGGTGCCCCACCCGTCGGCCAGCGCGGCTTCCGACGCGAGGCGCAGACCGAGGTGCCGGCCCATGGCGTACGGGGCGCCGACGGACAGTGCCTCCGTCACGGCCCGCATGGCGGCGGCGTCGTCGCCCGCGCGGCCCGACAACACGGCGCGGCCGTACAGCGCGAACATCCGGTCCCACCGCAGGCGCGCCGCCGGGGAGTCGGCGACGGCGGTGAACTCGGCCAGGGTGATGGTGCCGGAGATGGCTTGTAGCAACAGGTTCAGCCCGTGCCGGCCACCGAGGTGGTACACGGTGGGCGTGGTGTCCTCGGCACGCAACCCGAACGCCTGCTCCTCCAGCGCACGCGGCCGGTTCTCCTCGAGCAACGCACAGAACGTCCTGGCCAGGCCGTACACCCTCGGCGCGTACAGCGGCTGCGCGTCGCCCTCCCAGCGCCGGAACATGGCGAGCGCCTCGTCCATCTCCTTGCGCCGGCCGCGGTGGCCGGCGAGGACCGCGCGCAACAGCGTCACGTAGTGCGCGTTCTCCGCCAGCTTCAGTCTGGTCGCGGCCGCGAACACCTGGTCGAGCAACGACTCGGCGGTGGCGAAGTCGCCGTTGAGGATCATGAACATCGCGATGCTCTGTTCCGCCTGGTAGCGCGCGATCACGGCGCCGACGAGCGACGCCTGCTGCCGTGCCTGCTCCAGCCGGTCGAGCCGACCGTCGCGCAGTGCGTCGTCGCTGCCGAGGCGCACGAGCGCGTGGATCTCCCAGATCGGCAGGTCGTGGCGCACAGCGACGGCGCGCGCCCGTTCGAGGCAGGCCGTCGCCTCTTCCGGTTCCCGCGCCCGGAGCAGCGCGCCTAGCAGCTGCCATGCCTGGCACGCGACGACCGGCAGCGGCACGGACTCGGCGACCGTCGCCGCGCGGCGGGCGAGGGCCTCGGCCCGGTGGACCTGTTCGGTGCCGGGCATGTCGAGCACACAGTGCGCCTCGACGATGTCGATCGGCGCGGTGTCGGCGGCCGCGGCGTCCGGGCCGAGCAGGGCACGGGCCGTGGCGATCTGCGCGCGGCTGTGCTCACCGCGGCCGGCGACCTGCCCGGCCCACGCCAGGTGGGTGTGTAGCTGCGCGCGCCTGCGTGGGTCGAGGCCGCCGACCTGGTCCAGCGTGCCGACGGACGCGAGCGCCCGCTCGACGAGCCCGGCCTCCGCGAGCGCGTACAGCAGGTTCTCCAGCGTGGTCGCCCGCGCCGCGGCGACGTCGCCGGTCTGCAGGTCCCACGCCTTGTCGAGCAACCCGACCGCGGAGTTGGCGGCGCCCTGCGCGAGCGCGCGCCTGCCGGCCTCGGCGAACAGCCGGCCGCCGACGATCGTGTCACCCGCGCCGACCCGCAGTGTCGCGGTGGCCTGACACCATTCGCCGGGCAGTTCGGGATGGACGGCCTCGATCGCGTCCGCGACCTGGCCGGACAGTCGGGCCTGCCGCGCGGGGGTCATGAGCGTGAGCACGGCCTCGCGGATGAGCCGGTGCCCGAAGGCGTACCAGTCCGGCTGCAGCTCGTCGGGCATGACGAGCTGTTTGCCGGGGTCGCCGTGCAGGTGGGACAGCAGCTCGCGGTCGGGCAGCCCGGTGACGGCCTGCACGATCGACAGGGGGAACCTGCGGCCGAGCACGGCGGCGACCGACAGCAGCTCCCGCGCCTGCGGGCCGAGCGCGTCGAGCCGGCGGGCGACCGTGCGGGCGAACGTCGCTGGCACGTCGCTCGGCCGGTGCTCCGCCATCCGCCATCCGTCGGCGTCGGGCACCAGCAGACCGCCGTCGACGATGCCGGCCAGCAGCTCCTCGATCAGGAACGGGTTGCCCGCGCTGCCGGCCCACAACAGGTCGACGGCCGGCTCCGGCACGTCGGTGGCCGGCACGTCGAGGCACGCGCCGGCGAGCCCGCGCAGGTCGTCGTGGCTGAGGCGGTCCAGCTCGATGAGCACGCAGACCCCGCGTTGCGCGGCCGACCTCGCGAGGTCCAGCGCGGGGCTCGGCTCGTTGCGGATCGCGCCGAGTAACAGCGTCGGCTGGCGCTCCAGGTTGTCGATCAGGTACTCGACGACCGCGAGGCTCTCCGCGTCGGCGTCCTGCAGGTCGTCGAGCGACAGCAGACAACCTCGGCCGTCGCCGACCAGCCCGGTGAGCCGCAGCACCGCCTCGGCGAGGATGACCAGCGAGCCGCCGGAGTCGCCGTCCTGCTGCGCGGCCGGCATGCCCCAGTCGGGGATGAGCCGGGCCAGCACCGGCCGGTACGGGCCGAGCGAGGCGACGTCCACCTCGACGTCGGCGCGCAGCAACGACAGCAAGGCCTCGGTGAGCGACCGGAAGGGCACCATGGGGCCGATGACGCTGCCCCGGCCCCGCATCAGGACCATGTTGGCGGCATAGGCGCGGTCGGCGGCCGCGGCGACCAGTCGGGACTTGCCGATTCCGCTCTCGCCAACGAAGAACACCGCACCGCCGCGGCCAACGCTCGCGGCATTGAGCGCGTCCTCGACGGTGCGGAGCTCATGGTCCCGGCCCACCACGGTCGACGAGCGGTTCCGCACGTCGCTGACACTACTCAGGTAGCGGCCAGATGATCCATCGGATCAGTCCGACCGGCCTACACCACGCTGGAGTCGTGGTGCGGCGGACAGCACACGGTGTTGAAGGCCTCGACCGAGTCACCGAAGGGGCCGGCCAGCCCGATGGCGAGAGCGCCGGCCGAGACGACGACCCCCGCGAGGGCGGCGGCGCGCTGGCCGAAGCTGTGCGCGGGCCGGTCGCCGGTGGTGTGGTCCGCGCCGATGGTGAACCGCTCGTCAGACACGATGCTCCCCGTTCTGTGGTGGTTGGTGTTCATCCGTTGGGTGTTCTCGATGGCTCGAGCAACAGCACCGAGGGCACGCGTTCCGCGAACCCCAGGCGCAGCAGCCCGTAGCCGATGCCGGCCAGCCCGGTCAGGAGGCCCGGGGTGGGCACCCCGCCCGGGGTGCCGCACGACGCGCCGTACTGGGTGAGCGCGTCGAGAACGAGGCCGGCCCGTCGCCGCCGCGCCGCGGCGACGGACTCGGCTCGCGTCCGGTCGCCGGTGGTGGCGAGGACGGTCAGTGCCTCGGCGATGCCCAGTTCGCCGTGGCAGAGGCTGAGGTCGCCGAGCACGGGGCGGTCGGCGAGCAGCGCGGCGGTGTCGGCGGCGCCGGCCATCGCGACACCCGCGAGGCCCGCGCACCAGCCGAGGTCGCCTGCCGCGGCCTGCGCGTTGGCCATGGCGCGGCCCGCCGCGTCCGCGTCGTGCTTGGCCAGCGCCCACGCGACACCGGCGGCGCCGTCGAAGAACCCACCCGACCCGCCGATGTGACCGTCGGTGCGGCGGACCAGCGTGCCGAGGCCGTCGGCGCAGTCCTGCGCGAGGGTCGCGGCCTCGGCGAGCCCCAGTTCGGCGTGGACAGCGGTCATCGCGGCGAGGCAGCCCGCGCCGCCGGTCGCGACGCCGACCGCGCCGGGCGCCTTGGCGGCGGTGGCGGCCAGGTCGACGGCGGTGCGGGTGGCGTCGCGGAGCAGGTCGTCGCCGAGCAGGGTCGTCAGCCGGGCGAGTCCGTAGGCGATGCCGCCGAACCCGTGGAAGCCGCCGCAGCCGACGGCGGCGACCAGGTCGGGTCGGGTGGCGAGCACGTCGAACATCGTCGGCAGCCCACGGAGCGCACGGCGCGCCATGTCGGCGTAGCGGGCGATCCCGGACAGCTCGGTGACCTGTGCGAGGAACAGTGCGACGCCGACGTAGCCGGTGGCGAGGCCGGCGCCCATCGGCAGCACGAGCCACTGCCGGTCGTCCACCAGCTCGAGGCCGAGCCAGTTCACCCGGTCGCCGTCGGCGAGGTTGCGGGCCACGATCTGGTCGGCGAGCGCACAGGCCGCGACGAGCAGGCGTTCCGGTGGCGCGGCGGTGCCCGCGAGGTGACCCGGCATGGGCGCGGCGCTGTGATGTCCTGTCGACGGCGCGCGGGTGGCGAGCGCGGCCGTGATGATCCACTCCTGGTCGCGGCGGTCGACGTCGCTCATCGCGTTGACCTTCTCCAGCGCGCTCGCGAGGCCGGGCCGCGCCAGCACACCTGGCAGCCGGTGGCCGTCCGCGCTCCACAGGTCCGCGGCCCCGGGCCGGGCGATGAACAGCGGCACGTCGCCGGCCCACAGGTCGGCCTGCTCGTCCCGGCTCGCGCGCCAGCGCAGCGGGTGGTGCGCCGAGTCGGTCCACAGCACGTCGAGCGCGTGGTCGCGGGCAAGCGCGTCCCGCATCAGCTCGGGCCGGGTGGCGTCGGTCAGCAGGTTCGCGTAGCCCTTCGAGTTGCGCAGCACGACCCGCACCTCGAGGTCGGCGCAGGTCTCCAGGAGGTCGGTGAACTCGGTGCGGTGGCGGACGATCGCGTCGTAGGCGAGCCGGAACCCGTCCAGGAGCGCCTTCTCGTGGTCGAGCACGTCCAGCTCGCGGTCGCCGAGCCGGGGCCGGTTGCCGGGTCCGGTGTGTGTGACGGTACGAGTGACCTGCCGCAGCGTGCCGTGCTCGTCGGCGGCCCAGTCGGCGACGACGTCCGCGAGGCCGGTGCCCCCGAGTCCGGACACGTCCGCCGCGGCGCCGTCGCCGACCACCATGACCGGCAGCAGTCCGGTGCGGCGCACGGAGTCCGACAGCATTCGCGCGGCCGGGTCCGTGTCGGTCGCCGCGGCGAGCGAGGGATGGAACAACGTCTCGACGTCGACCAGCACCGGCTGGTCCCCACATGCGATCACGTTCTCGAAGTGCATGTCGGACGCGTGCAGTGTGTGCAGCAGCACGAGGAGCGCGCCGTGGCGACGGTAGAAACGGTCCGCCGCCTCGACGTCGGGCACCGGCCGGCTCGACACGAACTCCAGCCAGCCGTAGCCGTCGCCCGGGACGGCGGCGACCGTGCGCAGGCCGAGCTCCGGTACGACCGTATTGAGCCAGCGGACCGCGGTGCCGAACTGTTCGTGCGCGCCAAGGTCACGCGGCTTGTACACCGCGCGGCGGCCGTCGGAGAAGGTCAGGATCGTGACCGACCGGCCGTGGCGGTGGGTGTCGCCGAGGCCGGCGCGGACGTCGGTGAGCGGGCCGGGGTCGACGCCGCGCAGGAGCGTGTCGACGATCGCGCGGCGGTCCCGCGCGAACCGGGTCAGCAGCTCGGTCGCGGCGTCGGTGTGGAAGGTGCTGGCCTGCCCGAGCAGCCTGGCCAGCACCGGGTACGTGGCGAAAAGCCTGCCTAGCTCGGCAGGGTCGGTCAGCCGTGCGGCAAGGTCGAAGGCGCTGGTGGCGCCGGCCTCGTGCACGAACGTCGGTGTCGCGAGGTGCAGCAGTTGGCGGGAGAGCCGGACGGTGAACGCGGCGACGATCGCGGCCAGGTCGATGTGGTTGGCGAACGCGGCCACCCGGTCGGTGAGGTCCGCCGCCGCGTTGGCGACGAACGGCCGCAGCGGCAACGCCAACGCCGCGCGCCAGTCTTCGGTGTCCGACGGCCGCTGACGGGTCGCGGCGTGCAGTGCCCGCTCGACGGTGTCGACCCATGCGGGTCGCTCGACCCGGTCGGCGAGGTCGGCGGGCGACTCGTCGAACAGCCCGTGCAGGGCGAGGTCGTCCAGTCCGTCGGCGGCGAGCCGCAGGTCGAACCGGCCGCCGCCGTACCCGGCCCGCCAGTCCGCGACCCGCGTGCGGGCGTGTTCGCTCGGTGTCGGCCATGCCCCGCCGACCGGCCGTTCGGCCAGCGCCAGCGCGGCCGCCCACCAGCCAGGGGGCAGCGCGGCGTGCCCGGGTTCGGTCGGCCGCGGCGTCATGCCCGGAACGGTGCCAAAGACGAGCGGCCGGGTCATGGGTGGAAGCTACGCACATTCTTTCCCGCCGCGAGAAGATCTTCGCTTATGCGACGGCTGCGCTGGTCAGCTCATCGTGCGGCTCGGAGGCGGGTGACGCCGTCGTCCTCGAGCGCATAGCGGCGCACCAGCGGGTCGACCCGGTAGTGCCGCGCACCGTCGGGTCCGGCGCCGGCGGTCGCGACCACGTTGGCGTGCAGCAGGCGTTCCACGCCGTCGCGGAGGACGGCCTCCGGGGTCGCGAGGTGGTGGCACAGGGCGGCCGGTGTGAACCGGGGGGTGTCGAGGTGGCTGAGCGCGCGCAGCAGATGCCGCTCGTCGGGGCGCAGCGCGTGGTCGAAGGCGGCGATGCTGGCGCGAACCGACAGGTCGGCGACCTCGAGCCGGTCCAGCAGCCGGAGCTCGTCGGCGAGCAGCTCGGCGAGGTCGGCCACGGCGCGGTCGGGTCGGGCGGCGAGCCAGGTGCCGGCGATGTGCAGTGCGAGCGGTTGTCGTGCGCACGCGGCCGCGACCGCACGCGCGGCCGCAGGCTCGGTCCGGACCCGGTCGACGCCGGTGAGCCGGCCGAGCAGCAGCAGCGCGGAGTCCACGCCGATCGGGTCGAGCTGGACCGGGTAGCCGCCGGGCAGGGCGACCAGCCTGCGCCGGCTGGTCACCAGCACCGCGCTGGGCGACGAGCCGGTGAGCAGCGGCCGGACCTGGGCCTCGGTGGCGACGTTGTCGAGCACCACCAACACCCGGCGCGCGGCGAGGTCGGCACGCAGCAGCGCGGCCAGCTCGTCGAGACAGTCCGGCAGGTCGGCGGCGCCGAGCGACCGCAGGATCCGGCCGAGCACGGCTGCCGGCGGCATCGGCACGCTGTCGGGCCGGTCGAGGTCGGCGTAGACCTGACCGTCCGGGAACCGGTCGCGCAGCCGGTGCGCGACGTGGGTGGCCAGCGCCGTCCTTCCGACGCCGGGACCGCCGCTGACCAGCGCGAGCCGGGGCTCGGCACCCGTGGTGAGGAAGCGGGTGAGCGTGGTGACGACGGCGTCCCGGCCGACGAGCGCCGGCACGTCGGGCGGCAGCTCGCACCGGCCGGCCGCGGTCGCGCGGCCACGGCCCGCCGCCGCGAGCAGCGCCGTCCGGTCGTCCTCGGCCAGCCGCAGCGCGGTCGCCAGCAGCTCGACCGACTGCTGCTGCGGCCGTTCGGTGCGGCCGATCTCCAGGTTGCGGATGGCCCGCACGCTCAGCCCGGAACGCTCTGCCAGCTCCTCCTGCGTCAGCCTCAACGCGGTCCGACAGGTACGCAGGGCCGCACCGAAGCCGGTGTCGGAGCGGTGCTCGACCAGCGGCACGGCCATGACGACCTCCCGGTAGCGGTGCGGACCACACCAACCTCGTCCACGCCGGCCCGCACCGCATGGGTGCTCAACACCCAAATTCCCGACCTCAGCACGCCCGATCACGCCCTGTGCCCGCGCGGTTCCGGAGCGCTGGTTGTGCCGGTCGTTGTGCCGGCCGGAGTTCCTGGTCCCGGCCCCGCCGATCCGGTTTCGTCAGGTCAGGAGAGCCGCTTCGGCCTCTTGCAGCGGTGGCGACCCGACTCCGGCCGGCCCCCTCACGGCTTCGGGTCGCCACCGCCACTTTCGCGGGGAGGGCAGGCAATGGGTAGCGGCAGCGTTGATGTCACGGACTACGAGAAGGTCGGCTACACCGACGGCCTGTCCGCTGGACTCACGTTGGCGCTGGCTGACCTTGACGACGCCGACCTCGCCGCGGCGGCGCCCGGCGGGTTCGCCGCGGTGCCCGCGCAGCGCGTCGACGACGGCGCGACCGTCGTCGAGCACCGGATGGCCACCACCGAGGGTGTCGCGATCCTCGACGTGCGGCTGCCGTCGGGTCTGGTGTCGCTGCGGCACGCCGGCGACCGGCCCGAGGTCGTCGGTCTGCGGCTGGCCGCGGTCCGCATCGGGTTGACCAGGAAGCTCCTCGACCAGGCCGTCGACCACCTGACCGGGCGCACCGGCGGCGGCGAGCCACTGATCCGCAAGCAGCTCAACCTCGGCGCGATCGCCGACACGCTGTCCGCGCTGGAGCTGTTGCGCCGCTACCTCGAGGCCGCCGCGCTGAGCCCGTCGCGAGAGTCCATCGTGGACATCCACGACCAGCTCACCCGGCTGGACTGGGAGGTCGCGAAGCTGTTCGGCGCGAGCGGATACCACGCCGACCACCCGGTCCGGGCCCTGTTCGTCGCCGAGTTGGTCGCGAACACGTGGGTCGGTGCCGGGGAAGGGCCGTGACCGCACTCGCCGAGGCGGCGGCGGACCTGCGTGCACGAGCCATGGCCGTGGACGCCGACCCGGACGACATGGCCCGACATCTCGACTCGCCCGCGCTGCGGATGATGCGGCGGTGCGGCACGCCTGCCGAGTACGGCGGCCCCGGTGACACCTGTCTCGCACGAGTGACCCGGACGGTCGAGCTGGCCCGCGGTGACGCCGGCGTCGTGCTGGCCATGCCGGGACCGGGCCTCGCCGGCGTCGCGGTGGACGTGCTCGGCAGCCCCGAGCAACGGGAACGCTTCTACCGCACGGTGTCCGCCGGTGACGTGTGGACGTTCTTCGCGATGACCGAGCCAGAGCGGGGCAACGACACGACCGCGATCACCACGCTACTGAGACGGCGCGGCGCGGGGGAGTACGCGCTGCACGGCCGCAAGCGGTACATCGGCAACGGGGCCCGGGGCGGGATCGGAGTGGTGTTCGCGCGCACCGGGCCGTCGCCGCTGTCGATCCGCGCGGTACTCGTCGAGCCGGCCCGCGGGTTCGACGCGCGGCGGTTGGACATGATGGGACTGCGTGGCGCGTGCCTGTCGGAGCTGACGTTCGACGGCCTGCGCGTCACCGAGGACATGGTGCTCGGCGAGCACCTTTCACGGCAGCGCGGCGGCCGGTGGGGCGCGCTGCGGACGTTCCACCACCTACGGGTCCAGGTGGCGGCGCTGGCCGTCGGCACCGCGCTCGCCATGCGCGACCTGGTAGCGGCTGCCCGCCCCGACGCCCCCGGGTTGGCCCGTACCGGGACCCGGCTTGCGGCGGCGCGTCAGTTCGTCCACGACGTCGCCGCGCACCTCGACGACGAACCCGACCAAGCCTACTTCCCTTCCGCCGCGAAGCTTTCCACGGTGCCGCTGGCCATCGAGGTGAGCCGTTGGGCCACCGCGGTGCTCGGGCCGGGGTCGCTGTTCGAGCACCCGCTGCTGGAGAAGTGGACCCGGGACGTGCGGGCCTTCGAGTTCATGGAGGGCACCACGAACCTCCAGCGGCTGCACCTGGCGCAGGACTACCTCAAGGGACGTAGCGATGGATGACAGCTCCAGGCCCGTGTCCGTGTCGGCGATCGCGGCCGCGGTCGACGGCGAGCTCCAGCCGTGCGTGCCGGCCCAGCGGGTTCATCAGCCGGTGCTGACCGGCACCCGCGTCGCGGTGGCGCCTCGGGCACCGGCACCGGCCGGCGTCGATGTCGTGGAGCGGGCCATGGTCGGGCTCGGTCCGGTCGACCCGCCGCTGCCGTGCCACCTCGTGGCGGGCGACCCGGCCGGTTGGCCGGTCCCCGACCACGGCGACGCGGTCGTACTGTTGGTGGACCTGCCGGCGGCGGTGGCGTTACGGGTCGGCCGCGGCGCCGGACCCGCGCGGGTGACCTCCTCCGGCGCCGGCGCGCCGCCGGTGTCCGTGCTCGCCAGGGTGGCCCACGTGTTCAGCGGGCCGGGTGCGTGCGACGCGTGGCTGACACTGCATCGGGGCGTGTGCGGCGGCGCGGTGCGGGCGGGTGACCTGGTGCTGCTGCGGATCGGCCGGGGTGCCGCCGAGGTGTGGGTGGAGCTGGCGGTCGACGACGCCGGTGCGCTGCGCGGCCGAGGGTACTGAGTCTTCACCCCGTGGGGACCACCCGGCTTCTACCGGATCTGGCAGAACACCTTACGCGTCGCCGTGCGTTCGAGGACGCAGTCCCGGAGCGCGGTCTCGACCACCGCGTCGGCGAACGCGGTGGTGAGGGGGCCGTCGCGGTAGAGCCAGCGGGCCTGCAGCGGTCCCCAGATCAGCTCGACGGCGATGTCCAGGTCGACGTCGCCGTGGAGCTGGCCAGCCGTCTTGGCGGCGCGCAGCCGGCGTCTCTTCAGCTCGCGAACGGGTTCCTGGAGGCGTTCGCGGTAGGTGGCCGCGAGGTCGGCGTCGAGCAGGATCTCCACGGACAGCGCACGCATGGGCTCGCTGTAGCGGGGATCGAGGCGCTCGTCGACGGTCGCGCGCAGGACGGTCTTCAGGTCGGCTTCCAGGTCACCGGTGTCGGGCAGTTCGGCGGGTTCGTCGCCGTCGCCATCGGACAGCATCAGCAGCGCGTCGAACAGCACCGCCCCCTTCGACGGCCACCAACGGTAGATCGTCTGCTTGCCCGCGCCGGCCCTGGCGGCGATGCCCTCGATGCTCAATCGGGCGTAGCCGACCTCGCCGGCGAGGTCGAGCGCGGCGGTGAGGATGGCCCGCGCGGCCCTCGGTGCGGGCGACCGGGTGGTGGCGGTGTCCCGCACCATCCCGGCGGCCACCACGGACAACCTCCTCGCGTTCCCGCTGGACGTCACCGACCGGTCGGCGGTCCACGCGGCCGTCGACCGGTCCGTCGCGCACTTCTGTACCTGTCCGGCCTCGCGGCGGCCACGCCGAACCCCGCGTACGACGACCTGCGGGCCGACCTGGCGAAGCAGTTCGCCGACGGCTCGGTCGACAGCCTGCCCGACCTGGCGGCGGCGGCGTTGCTGACGCTGGTGGACAGCGCCGACCCGCCGACGCGGCTGCTCCTGGGCAGCATGGTCTACGACCTGTCGCGCGAGCGGATGGCGACGTGGGCGCGATGGGAGACGGTCAGCCGCGCGGCCGAGCACGCCGTGCCGCCACCGGAGGGCTACGGCGTCGGTCGGTAGCGTCACGGGAGTGAACGTGGAGCCTCGCCCCGGTCGGCGCCCCGGCCGGCCACCGTCGCTGTGCCGGGACGACGTGGCGCGTGCCGCCCTCGACGATGGCGTGGTGAACCTGTCGATGCCGGCGGTCGCCAAGCGGCTCGGCGTCGGCCACTCCACCCTGTACCGGTACGTCCACGACCGGGACGACCTGCTGTTGGCCGCGCTCGACCTCGCGCTGCGGGAGTTCGAGTGGCCGTCGGTCGACCTCGGCTGGCGCGAGCTGCTGACCGAGTTCGCCGACGCGATGTGGCGGTTCTTCGAGCGCTACCCGGGCATGGCGGAGGCGTCGCAGGTGGTGCCCGGCATGCCGGCGCGGGCGCTGGACATCGCGGGTGCCTACATCGAGCGGCTGCGTGCCGAGGGCCTGTCCGCCCGCGATGCCACCGTCGCCGTCGAGTTCGTGGCCGACGTGACCGTCGCGTCGGAGATCGGCCTGCGGCGGATGAGCAGGATGTTCGACACGCCACGGGGCCGCAGAAGCCTGCGCGACATCTACGTCGAGCCGATGCCGGGCGTGCCGGAGACGGCGGCCTTCGCCAGCCGCGGCTGGCTGGACGACAAGCTGGCGATACTGCTCGACGGCCTGGCCAGCCGCCTCGGCGAACCCACGGGTGCGACCACGACACCCGTCGTCGCACCAGAACCCGCGTCGTCCCCACGGCCCGACCGGGACGCGATCGCCGAGGCGGGCCGGCTCGTCGGCCGGCGGGCGGGCCTCGCGGCCGTGTCGGTGCCGGCGGTGGCCGAGGAGCTGGGCGCCACCGTCCCGTCGGTGCGCCGCGAGGTCGGCGACCGGGACGGCATCGTGGTCGCGATGCTCGACGCGGTCGCGTCGGACATCGTCATGCCGGAGCCGTCGGACGACCCGCGCACCGAACTGCTCGCCCTGGCCACCGCCATGCGCACCGTGCTGCTGGTCGATCCGTGGGCGGTGCCCGCGCTCGCCACCGACGGGCTCGCCGGTCCGCTCATCCTGCCGATGGTCACGCGGATCTTCACGGCGTTCCGTGCCGCCGGGGTGTCCTCGGCGGACGTCGCCAGCGCCGGCCGCGTCCTGTGGGAGCACATCTACGGCGCCGTCCTCGGCCAGGGCCGCTCGGACACGTTCGCCAGGCAGTTGGTCCGCAGCTCCGACCTCGGCGCGGAGCCGGTGTCGGCCGACCGGACCGCCGTGGGCATCGAGATCGTCGTGGACGGACTCCTCGACCGCCTCTGTTGACGCACTCGTGCATGAGACGTGCACGAGACACCAACGTCGCGGGACTTGTATCGGGACTCACGAGCCCGACGACAAGGAGTCCCGATGTCCGACAAGAAGATCATCGCCGTGGTGGGCGCCACCGGTTCGCAGGGTGGCGGCCTTGCCCGCGCCATCCTCGACGACCCGGACGGCGGTTTCGCGCTGCGCGCCATCACCCGCAGGCCCGACTCGGACGCGGCGAAGGCGCTCGCGGCCCGCGGCGCCGAGGTGGTCACCGCCGACCTCGACGACGAGCAGAGCCTCCGCGCGGCGCTCGACGGCGCGTACGGCGCCTACTTCGTCACCGCGTTCTGGGAGTACAACGACGTCGCCCGCGAGCAGGCGCAGGCCCGCGCGATGGCGGGCGCCGCCAAGTCGGCCGACCTGCGACACGTCATCTGGTCGACGCTGCCCGACACGCGGAACCACATCGCGATGGACGACGACCGCGCGCCGACGCTGCACGGCACCTACAAGGTTCCGCACTTCGACGGCAAGGGCGAGGCCGACCGGTTCTTCACCGAGGCGGGCGTGCCGACCACGTTCCTGTCCACCACGTTCTACTTCGAGTCGTTCCTCGACTTCTTCCGCCCGACCCGCGGCGCGGACGGCGCGCTGTCGCTCAACCTCCCGATGGCCGACAGCAGGCTGCCGGGCATCGCGGCGGACGACATCGGCCGCACCGCGTACGCGATCTTCCAGCGCGGCACCGAGCTGGTCGGCGAGACCGTCAGCGTGTCCGGCGAGAACCTGACCGGCGAGGAGTACGCCGCCCGGTTCGCGAAGGAGCTCGGCGAGGACGTCGGGTACCGGGCGGTCGACCTGGACAGCGTGCGCGCGCTGCCCGTGCCGGGCGCGGACGACATCGCGAACATGTTCTTCTACTACGCCGAGCACGAGGCGTACTTCGCGGGCGCCCGCGACCCGGCGTACGTGCGCACCCTCAACCCGCGCCTGCAGGACTTCGCCACCTGGCTCGCCGCCCACCGCGACGCGTTCACGGACTGAGTGTTCGCGAATGTCGAACTCACCGGTCGTGAGCGTTGGACTCGCGGGGTTGGTGGAATAGCTGTCGGTGGTGGGCCGTTGCCTCGTTCGTGAGCGGAGAACCGCGGTTCGAGGTGCTCGGTCCGGTCCGCGCGTGGCGGGGTGGCGAGGAGGTCGACCTCGGCACCCCGCAGCAGCGCGCCATCCTCGGCATCCTGCTGCTGCGCGGCGGCATGCCCGCGAGTCCCGACCAGCTCGTCGCCGCCGTGTGGGGGCCGACCGCCCCTCGGGCCGCGATCGGCATGGTCCGCTCGTACGTGTCGCGCCTGCGGCGGGTCCTCGACCGCGGCCCGGCATCGGTCATCGAGTCCGTCGGGGGCGGATACGCGGTGCGCGCAGACTCCCTCGACCTCACCGAGTTCGGCCACAAGCTGGCGGTCGCCCGCGAGGCACGCAGGAGCGGCGCCGCCGCCGAGGCCGCGACCGCGCTGCGGTCCGCGCTCGATCTCTGGCGCGGCACCCCGCTCGCCGGCGTGAACGGCGACTACGCCGAGGCCGAACGCACCCGCCTCGTGCAGCTGCGGCTCACGGCCGTGGAGGACCTCGCGGCCGCGGACCTCGACTCCGGCCGGCACCTCGAGGCGGCCGCCGAGCTCGCCGACGTCATCGCCGCGCAGCCCCTGCGGGAGCGGCCCCGCGAGCTGCTGATGCGCGCGTACTACCGGGCCGGCCGACAGGCCGACGCGCTCGCCGTCTTCTCCGACATCCAGCACCTGCTCGCCGACCAGCTTGGCCTGGACCCCGGCCCGGACCTGCGTGAGATGCAACGCCGCATCCTGGCGTCCGACCCCGCGCTGCTCGCCCCGGCCGCCGAGCCCGCGGCCCCCGCGCGACCCACCCAACTGCCGCCCGACCTGGCGGACTTCGTCGGCCGCGGCGAGCTGACCACCCGCATCGACGCCGCGCTGACCGGGGCAAGCGTGCCGGTCGTCGGTATCGAGGGCCTCGCGGGCGCCGGCAAGACGACCCTCGCCACCCATGTCGGCCACGCGGTCGCCACCCGCTTCCCCGACGGTCAGCTATTCGTCGACCTCGGCGCGCCCGGCGACCCGATCGCCGCCCTGCTCCGCGGCATCGGGGTACCGGACGCGGGTCTGCCGACCTCGGCGGGCGAACGTGTGGCGCTCTGGCGGACCCGCACCACCGGCCGCCGCCTGCTCGTCGTGCTCGACGACGCCCGTGACGCCGACCAGGTGCGGCCACTGCTGCCGGGATCCGGCGGCGCGGCGGTCGTGATCACGTCCCGGCGGCGGCTGTACGGGCTGTCGGCCGCGCGGTGGATGTCGGTCGGCGGGCTGTCCGCCGACGAGTCCCTCACCTTGCTGGCCAAGCTGGTCGGCGCCGACCGGGTGCGCGCCGAGGAGGCGACCGCCCACGTCCTGTTGTCGAGAACGGCCGGGCTGCCGCAGGTGATCCACGCGATCGGCGCACGTTTGAACGCACGTCCCGAGTGGACGATGGCGGTCGCGGGGGAGCGGCTCGGCCCGCCAGGACCCGGCGCGCTCGTGCGGCCACCGGAGTGCGGCGCCATCGAACGACCCTACGAGTCGGCGCTGGCCGAGCTGTCGGCGCCGCAGGCGCGGGCGTTCCGGCTGCTGGCGGTCCCGGACGGCCCGGACATCTCGCTCGCCGCGGCGGCGGCCGCGCTCGACCTGCCGATGGGGGCGACGGCGACGCTGCTGGAGTCACTCGTGGACGTGCACCTGCTCGACGTCCACGGGCTCGACCGGTACCTCTACCACGAGCCGGTGCGTGCGTTCGCCAGCGGCCGCGCGCTGGCCGACGACGGCCCCGACGCGGTGCGGTCGGCGCTGACCAGGCTGGTTCGCTTCTACAGCACGGAGAACGGTGGGGTGCGCGCCGGCGCCTAGGATGATCAGGTGCGAGCGAACAGGGGTGTGCGGGTAGATACCACCGACTACCTCGCGGAGCCGCTGGGGCCGGCGACCGTCGCACGCAGGCTGGTGCTGCGGCCGGGGGAGGGCCGATTGCTGTGGGCCGCGCACGCGAAAGCGCACTACTACGACATTCCCGGCCTGTACCCGGACGGCAGCCCGAAACCGAACGCGGTCGCCCGCGGCGCCGGCAAGGTGGGCGACTTCCTCGGCGACGTGCTCTCCGCCGCGATGGGGTCCGAGGAGGACGACCGGGACCGGCCGCCGCCAGCGGACCTGATCGTGTTCGGGACCGCGCCGGACTGTATGGCGCACCGGTACCTGCGTGGCGTGCCGTCGGTGAGCGCGGTCCTGCGTCGACTGTGGACACTCACCCCACTCGGGCTGACGCTGCATACCGAGATCGTGCCGCGGACCGCGGCGGCACCCGAGCCGACCGGTTCGTTCTTCGCGAAAGCGGCCGGCGGCATCGCGAAGATCGGCCGCGAGATCGCGGACATCGTGACCGACAACCGGATGAGGTTCGGCGCCAACGTCGAGGACGAGCCGATCGCACTGCCCACGCTCGAGCCGCTGCTGGAGATCCCCCGTGGCCGGATCGCGGGTTTCTCGCTGGCGCAACGAAAGTCGACGCCGGTGCTGCGGCTGCTGCTGGCCGACGGGTCCGGTGTGGACTTCCTGGTGTCGATGACAGAACGCGAGGAGTGCGAGTACGCCCTGGCGCTGGCCAACGGCGAACCGCCGCTGCGTGCCGGCGCGCGGGTCGAGTGGGTGGCGAAGCCGGCGGCCACGGCGTTGAAGCGCGCCGCCGACCTGGCCCGGCCGAACGAGCAGGTCGTCCTGGCCGGGACCACCAACTTCGGCTACGTCGGCGTCCAGCTCGGCCGGGAGCTGCGTCTCCCGCACACCCCGCTCGGCGAGATGCCGGAACTGAACGTGCAGAAGCTCCGGTGGCCCCAACCCGCGGCCACGTCACAGGAACCCGACGGCTGGCTCGACGACCCGACGATCGCGTTCTGGGCGCAGGCGGACCGATCGGATCGGGACGCCGTAGCGGTGGCCGACGTCCTGGCTCACACCAGAGGACTGGCGCGACTGCTACTGACCCGCGACCGGGTCGCCCTCATCGCGGCGACCGCGCTACTGCGCGAGCCACCCGACCCGACGGCGCCGCTGACCGCCGTACTGGAACTGCCGCGAACCCGCGTCAGAGGCGTCGCCGCAGAACTCGCGGGCCGCAGCCTGCCGCCGAAACCACTGCTACGCGTCGACTTCACGGACGGCTCGACACTGCGCCTACGCGACCCGATCGCCGCCCGCCACGCCGTCCCGGCCTGAGGGACCGTGTGGCGGGCGGCACCTGAGTCATAGAACAGCCGGCTCCGGGTTGCCCACCGCCTGGATCGCACGACGGACCGGGACGAAGAACATCAGCACCAGACCCACGAAGAAGAACACCACCAGCGAGATGATCGCCGGCCGGTAGGAGCCGGTCGCGCCCGCGACGGCGGCGAACAGCAGCGGCCCCATCCACGACGTGGCGCGCTCGCCGATCTCGTAGATCGAGAAGTACTGGGCCTCCTTGCCCGGCGGCACCATCTGGCTGAACAGCGACCGCGACAGGGCGTTGGTTCCGCCGAGCACGAGCCCGATCCCCGCCGCCAGCAGGTAGAACTGCAGCGCCTGCCCAGCCTGCACGAAGTACGCGGCCGCGACGACGAACAGCCATACCGTCAGGCTCATCATGATCGTCCGCTTGGCGCCGAAGCGGCGGGCGACCAAGCCGTGCAGCACGCCACCCACGAACGCGACGAACTGCACGATGAGGATGGTCGAGATCAGGACCGTGTCCTCGAAGTTCAGCTCCTCGCTGCCGTACTGCGCCGACACGTTCGCGACCGTCGCGATGCCGTCCGTGTAGATCAGGTACGTGCCGAGGAACGCGAGCGTCAGCGGGTACGCCCGCGCCAGCTTCAGCGTGCTCCCCAGCTCCCGGAACCCACCGATGAACACCCCGCCGGAAGCCTGCTGCTCGCTGCGCGGGCGCGGGTGGTCCTTCAACCGCCGCAACGGGATCAGCGTGAACGCCGCCCACCACAAACCCGACATCAGGAACGCGACCTGCGCCGCGCCGCCCTCGGTGATCCCGAGCGAGTCGTGCATCAGGTACACCACGAGCTGCAACGCCAGCGCGAGCCCGCTGCCGAGGTATCCGAACGCCCACCCCTTCGTTGACAACCCGTCCCGCTCGTCGGCGGTCGCGATCTCCGGGATGAACGAGTAGTAGATGACGACCGAGGTGCCGTAGCCGATGTTGCCGAGGATGAACAGAAACACCCCGAGCTGCCAGTTGGTGCCGCTGACCAGCGACATCAACAGCGTCGCGGTGGCGCCGCCGAACGCGGAGATCGCGAGCATCCGCTTCTTGTTCTGCGTGCGGTCGGCGATCGCGCCCATCAGCGGCACGATCAGCACCTGGATGACCGTCGCGACCGCCAGCAGGTAGCCCCACAGCGAACCGGCCTGGAAATGCAGACCGAGTATGCCGATCTGACAGTCAACGAGCTTGTTCGTGCCGCCGCTGCCGTCCGAGGGACACGGGTTCGCACCGTTCGTGGCGGTGTCGGCCACGGCCGCGTCGGCGGCGATCGCGGTCAGGTACAGCGACCCGAACACGGTGATGACCGATGTCGGGAACACCGAGTTCGCCCAGTCGTACCAGACCCATCCGCCCTGCTCACGGCGACGGTCAGGCGCACTGCCGACCTTCTCGCCGCTTTCGTCAACCACACTCACGACATCCCCTCGCAGGCTCGGTGATGCCGCGAGCGGTCACCCTGTATCAATGATTCGCTCGCAAGCTCGCTCAAGACATCCTCCGGTCTCGGACTGGCACGCGGGGACCCTATCTGGCGCGGGCGCACGGTAGATCCACATGGGACAGGTGATGCCAAACGGTGCTCTGCCGGCGTGTCGGACCGCCGCGTGTCCTCGTGACGGGTGATGCTGGTGTTGCACATGTGACTTCTGTGACTTAGCGTCCGAAGGCATGAGCGGAAGACGCATGCTTGTCCGGTTTCTCCTGGTGGCGATGGCCGCGGTGGGCATCCAGCTCGCGATGTCGACCGCCGCCGCCACCGCGGATCCGTCCACGAACGACTGGGCGCGCCTGCGCCAGTGCGAGTCCAGCGGCAGCTACACGATCGTCGCGTCGCACGGTGGCTACTACGGCGCCTACCAGTTCAACCTCAGCACCTGGCAGAGCGTCGGCGGCACCGGCTACCCCCACCAGGCGAGCCCCGCCGAGCAGGACTACCGCGCCCTCTACCTGTACCGGATGCGCGGCTGGCAGCCGTGGACGTGCGCCGGCAAGCTCGGGCTGCGCGACGACGGCGACGCACGCGGCAAGCGCGTCCCGACCTACGCCCAGTCCGCCTACATCGGCGGCGGCGGACAACCCGCGCCGCCGCCGACCGGCGGCGTGCCGCCGTGGCCGGGCAAGGTCTTCGCCTACGGCGACTGCGACCCGGCCCTGCGCACCTTCCAACTACGTATGAACACCTACGGCTACCACTTCCAGGGCACCGGCTGCTACTACGCCGAGACCAAGCAGGCCGTCCTCGCACTGCAGCGCGCCAACGGCATCAAGGACTCCGGCCTGCTCGGCCCGAAGACCTGGACCGCCGCCTGGCAGGGCAACCGACCCTAGACAGCAACCGTCAACGCGCACGGAGGTGGCGGCGGCCGAGCCAGTACGCCAACCCGATGGTCGCCATCCCGGCCACGATCACCAGCCACACGGGCAGGTCCGCGCCCGGCTCGTCGGTCGACGCCTGCTGACTGCATGGCTCGACCTGAGGATCGACCAACGCGCCGGTGTTCAGGGCCGTCGGCGGTGGCTCCGGCGCCCCCAGCCGAGCGTCCGCCGCCGCCGGTGGGAACCGCGGATGGATGTTGCCCCACTTGTACGCCGCCCGCGACGCCATGTCGCTGGGCGTTATCGCCACACCGCCCGGCACGGTGACCGTCGCGACGTTCACGTCGGGCATCAGCAGCTCGTGCTGCGACGCGATCGTCCACACCCCGTCGTGCGGGAACAGGACCTCCGCCGAGTAGTGGCCGTCGGTCACGCTCTTCGTGCCGGGGAAGTCGACGACCTGCCCCTTCTCGTCGGTCGCGCGCAACGCCGTCGGACCGAGGTCGCCACCCATGTACGGATACGAACCGTGCTGGAGGATCCAGTACCCGAACGTGTAGGTCAGGCCGGCCTCGACCCGTGCGGGCGGCGGGTCCAGCAGAGTCTCCTCCCACCCCCCGGCGCTCGCCGGCGACGCCGCCAGCAACCCGGTCGTGAGCACGGTCAGCGCCACCACGAACAATCGTCGCGTTCTCATGCCATGACTACACCGGTGGAACCAACTCGGTTCCGACGGTGTAACACGAACAGTCAGGCTGGTCGAGGAGCACGAAACGGAAGACGACGAGGCAGTCGAGCGCGCTCGCGCCGGCGACCGGGAGGCGTACGCGCTGCTGGTCGCCCGGTACCGCGCGCTCGCACACCGGACCGCGTACCTGCTCGGCGCCGGGAGCGAGGCAGAGGACGTGGTGCAGGAGGCGTTCGTGAAGGGGTACCGCGCGCTCGCCACGTTCCGTCCCGGCGCCCCGTTCCGGCCGTGGCTGCTGCGGATCGTCGCCAACGAGACCAGCAACCTGCACCGCTCCTGGCGGCGACGCACGTCGTTGGAGACGCGGCTCGCGCTGCGCCCCGACGCGGTCGACCCCGTCCAACCCGAGCAGGCCGCGCTCAGCGCCGACACCAGTGCGATCGTGCTGGCCGCCGTCAACGCCATGGCCCACCGCGACCGGCTCGTGCTGACCTGCCGGTACTTCCTCGATCTCACCGAGACGGAGACCGCGCAGGTGCTCGCGTGGCCGCGCGGCTCGGTGAAGTCCCGGCTCTCCCGCGCGCTGGTGAAGCTCCGGCGCGCACTGCCGGCCCGGCTCGCGGAGGAGGTGGCCCGTGACCGATGACCTCGAGGCCGCCCTCCGTGAGGTCGGCACCCGGCTAGCCGTCCCACCAACACCGCCGATCACCGACGCGGTGCTGGCCCGGCTCGACGACCCGGCGCCGATCGTCCGGCGTCCGGTACGCCGGCTCGTCACCGCCGCCGTCGCCGTGCTGGTCGCACTGGCCGCCGCCATGGCCGTGTCCCCGACGGTCCGCGCCGCGGTGTACGACCTGCTGCGCATCGGCGGCGTGGAGATCCACGAGAACACGCGGGCCCCGGCGCCACCCGCGTCCGTAGAGCCGCCGCTGCCGGGGGAGCGGGACGTCTCACTCGCCCAGGCCCGGGAAGCCGCGCGCTTCCCGCTACGGCTCCCCGCACGGCTCGGCCGGCCCGACGACGTCCGTCTGATCGACGGCAACCCGCCCCGCGTGGTCTCGATGGCGTTCGGCGCGGTACGCGTGGACCAGTTCGAGGGCGGCCTCGCCCCGATGTTCACCAAGTTCACCTCGGCCGTCGATGTCCACCACGTCACCGTCGACGGGGTGCCCGGCATCTGGGTGGACCGCCCGCACACGGTGCTCTACACCGACCGCGACGGCACCGTGCGGGAGGAAACCGCCCGACTCGCGGGCAGCACGCTGATCTGGGAGAAGAACGGGATCACCTACCGCGTGGAAGGCGACCTGACCCAGCCCCGAGCGATAGCGATAGCCGAGTCACTGCGGTAACCCACCGATGGCAGCTCGGACAGTAACCTCACGGGCCTCACGCCGCCGCCCACAGACCCCGTTCCCGCAGCACGTCCCGCAGCACACTCGGCCGGTCGGTCATGATGCCGTCCACCCCGAGGTCGATCAGCTCGTGCATCTGCTCCGGTTCGTCGATGGTCCACACGTGGATCTCGATACCGCGCCCCCGCGCCGCCGTGATCAGCCGCTTGTCCACGATCGTCAGCCGCCCCTGGCTGGCCGGCACCTGCGCGATCCGCTGTTGTCCGCGCCGCCCACGCACGAACGCCGGCAACCGACCGGCCGCCCACAGCCGCGCGATCGCCCGCGTACCCATCGACGTCAGCACCCCGTCGCCCGCGGTGCGCCGCACCCGCTCGAGCCTGCTCTCGGAGAACGACGCGACGCACACCCGGCCGAACGAGTTCATCCGCCGCAACGTGTCGATCAACGGCTGGATCGCCCGCTCGGCCTTCACGTCGATGTTCAACAGCGCGTCGGGCAGCTCCTCCAGGAGGTCCTCGAGCCTGCTCACCGGCTCCCGCCCGCCGATCTTCGCCCGCGACACCACCGACCACGGTAGCTGCGCGACCAGCCCCGTCGCGTCGGTGGTGCGGTCGAGCACCGGGTCGTGGTGCACGACGACCACACCGTCGGACGTCGCGTGGACGTCGGTCTCGAGATACTGATAACCCTCCCGCGCGGCGCGCCGGAACGCCGAGAGGGAGTTCTCCATCCCGGCGAGGTCGTCGTAGTGCCATCCGCGGTGGACGAAAGCACGCGGGTAAGGCCCGGCGAGAAAGGCGTGGTCGTGCACACTGACGAGTGTGCCTCAGCGGCGTGGCTCGCGAGTGCACGGACCGTTGACAGCTAGCGTCGGGCGCATGAGGTTCGTCAGGTGATCGCTCCGGAACGGCTAAGGCCGCGTGCCGATATCCGGCACTGCGGGTGGTGTGGCCTGCGACTTCCCGAGGACGGCAAGGTCGGCCGGCCCCGTCGGTACTGCTCCCAGTCCTGCCGCCAGCGCGCCTACGAACGCCGCTCCGCGGTGCAGCGCGGCGGCCTGCCGGAAGACGCCGTCGTGCTGTCCGCCGCCGAGCTCGCCGACCTGCAGGACCGACTGTTCCAGCTACGGTGCGCCGCGGAGGACGTGGTGACCGCCGCCGACGACGGCGCGGCCGCCGGTGAGCTCAAGAATCTCGCCGCCGCGGTCGTCGAAAACGCGCATGGGCTAGAGCGGCTGCGCTGAACCCACCTAGTCGACTACGCTTCGTGCGCAATTACCGATCAACCAATCGAGGCGTGCGGATGGACACCGGCGACACCTCACTTGCCGAGGTGCTCGACGCTGCCGACACGGCGTTCGCGGTCACCGACCAGCGATGCCGGGTCCGCTGGTTGAACCGCTTCATGGCCGAGCTGCTCGAACTGACCCCTGACCAGTGCGTCGGTCGTTCGCTCCCGGCGTTACTCGTCGGCGCGCCGGACGGCCCCCAGGACGGCGCCGACGGAGTCGTCCTGTCCCAGCGCGCGGGCACCGACCAGCACCGTTGGCTCGAGGTCCGGTGCAGCCCGCTCGACGACGGCCTGCTCTATCGAGTGGTTGACGTCAGCCGATGGCGTGAACGTAGCGTCGACCCGGCCGAACGCGACGAGTGGCAGAAGGCCCTCATCCGGATGGCCGACGAGGACCCGCTGACCGGACTGCTGAACCGGCGCGCGCTCACCAGGGAGCTGGAGCGACAGCTCGCCCTCGGCGGCCGCGGCGCGCTCCTGCTGCTCGACCTGGACAACTTCAAGGACATCAACGACCTGCGTGGCCACCCCGCAGGCGACCGCGTCATGTGCACGCTCGCCAACGTGCTGCGCGAACGGCTCGGCTCCGGCCACGTGCTCGGCCGCCTCGGCGGCGACGAGTTCGCGGTCGTCCTCGCCGACACCGACGAGGCCACGGCCGTGCAGGTCGCCGACCGGCTCCGCAACGCCGTCGCGACGCTCCCGGTCACCGGCACCCGCACCACCGTCAGCGCGGGGGTCGCCGGATTCAGCTCCGGCGAGAGCTGGCAGGCGGTGCTCGCCAACGCCGACCTCGCGCTGTACGCGTCGAAGGACGCCGGACGCAACCGCGTCACCGTCTACGAGCAGGGCCACTACGCCGACACCGCCCTGCGCGTCACCGTCCTGGACCGGGTCCGCAACGCACTGGCCAACGGCGGGCTCGCGCTGCACGCGATGCCGATGGTGAAGCTCGGCAGCAACCGCGTCGTCGGCCACGAACTGTTGCTGCGCCTCGAGGACGGCAGGCAGCCGAGACTCGGCCCAGGGGAGTTCCTCCCCGCCGCCGAGCGCAGCGACCTCGTCCTCGACATCGACCGCTGGGTCGCCGGCACGGCCATCGACGCGCTCGTCGCGCACCCGTACCCTGGCCTGCGGTTCAACGTGAACGTCTCCGGCCGCACGCTGGAGGACGAGGACTTCGGCGACTTCGTGCTCGACCGGCTCGCCGCCGCCGGTGTCGCCCCCGGCCGGCTCGGGTTCGAGATCACCGAGACCGCCGCCGTGACCAACCTCGCCGCCGCGCGGAGCCTGACCCAGCAGCTCCGAGCAAGCGGCTGCCGTATCTCCCTCGACGACTTCGGCGCCGGTTTCGGATCGTTCGTGCACCTCAAACAACTGCCGATCACCGGTGTGAAGATCGACGGCGAGTTCGTCCGCGGGATCGACTACGGCAGCCGCGACACCGTGCTGGTACAGGGAATCGTCGACATCGCCCGCGGGCTCGGGCTGTCCGTCGTCGCCGAGTGGGTCGAGCGCGCGAGTCAGGTCGACGCGCTCGAGCGGCTCGGTGTGCGTGCCGCGCAAGGGTTCCATCTCGGCAAGCCGGAGCCGTTGACCGAGCTGCTCGCGCGACCGCACGGCACCTGGATGCGCCGGCCGCAACTCATGAACGGCTCACATGACGTTTCGCTCGATGCGCATGTCTCGGAGAACACTCCCTAACAAGTGGTCGGTTTCGGAAGCTCTTCGAGCAGGGGTTCGACCAGCTCGGCCAGTTCTCGGTGCAGCGTCGGGCCTGCGGCCACCAGGCCGTGGTCGGTGGCGGGGGCACGCAGCGGGGTCACCACGGCGCCGGCTTCTCGGGCGATGAGTGCTCCGGCCGCCCAGTCCCACGGTGCGAGCTCGTCCTCGCAGTAGGCGTCCAGGCGGCCGGCGGCCAGTGCGCATAGGTCGCCTGGGCGAGTA
>Ga0193717_1000391_pt1 | contig 30715 bp, 20 predicted proteins | sample U2c2metaG_FD_145900 | JGI IMG/M metagenome (GOLD analysis project Ga0193717, IMG submission 145900) | Soil microbial communities from a riparian zone of the East river system, Colorado, United States - U2c2 | ecosystem: Environmental > Terrestrial > Soil > Riparian zone | place: USA: East River... | reverse complement strand
GTTCCTGCGCCGGTATCGTGGAAGTGTCCGGCGAGTTCCAGCATCCAGGCATCGTTGAGGCGTTGCTGCGGATAAGTTCGTCCTCCCATCCATGCCGCTGCTACGGAGGCTTTTTCCGCTGCATCCGCGAGAAGCTCATTCCTGAGGATCCAACGCTTGTGGTAGGCCTGAGAGGTGAGGGAACCGGCGGAATGATTGATGAGCTCAAGGTCTCCCTGGTATTGAGGCAGACGTGTGGCCATCGCCGGGGTTATGTCTTTGAAGATCTGATCGGCGGCGGACTCGACGACATGGACTGGACCCTCGCCGACTCGCACTGGAGCGCCGGCCGGTTGAGCGATCGGCGCTTCGCCCATGGCGAACGGAGATCGAGGGGGCGATGGCAGAACCGTTTCACTCTTCGTGACGATCGCCTCGAGCAGCTTTACCGTGGACTCCTGCGTAGCTCCTCCGATATCGCCGGTGCCGACGTAGTGGTAATCGGCAAAGATACCGGTGGCGTTGCCGTTGATATCGATTCGCTTGACCCAGTTTTGCTCTTGGGCTCGCTGACGCCCTATTGCTGCGGACTGCTGCGGAGTCAATCGCGCCCGCTCCTCACTTGTCAGCTGGGGGCCTGATGATGCCGGAGGAGCTACAGGCTCCTTGCTGAGGTCGGTGTAGACATTGCTGCCGTATCCACCGGGATTGAGCGCTGCGATTACACCTTTTCCATCTGGGCCGCGCCACATTCCTACATTGAAGGGGATTCCTTCGGGTGTCTGTTCCGGAGAGCCGGGGCCTCCGATCTTCGGAGCCGGCTGCCATTGCGCATTGAGTTTCTGAGTCGAAAATCCTTTTACACCGGCATGCGCGAGGATGCTTGGCAAAGATGCAGGAAAGCCGAAGCAGTCGGGCAGCATATATTCCGCGCTCGCCTTACCGAAGTCCTTGCGGAAATATTCGTTGCCGTAGAGGATCTGGCGAAAGACTCCTTCTGCGCTGGGAAGATTAACGTCGCCTTCTTCGACTGAAGAACCTGCGGGATACCAGCGACCGGCGGCGACGTACTTCTGCATTCGCGCGTAGTCGGCAGGGAAGTATTCCTTCATGAGGCGGTATCGGTTGGCTCCGGTCCAGTTGAAGACGTAATGCGGGTAGCGGTCGATGTAATCGAAGTTGACCCGCATGGTTTTGAGAAGGTATTCGCTGATCGTCTGCGGGAACTCCCATCGCCACTGTGTATCGAGATGGGCATACGGAACGACATACAGGGTCGGCTCTTTGGTGATGTCGGGAGCCTTCATGGTCTGGCCACGGGCTGCGCTGGGCAATGCAAGTCCTGCCAAGGTCAAGGACAGAACGGAACGTCGAAGACCTGGGCGAATCATCCTGATCTTGCTCAAAGAGCGTACAGTTTGCATCGGTCGCATGCCTGGAATCACCTTTGGCATGGCCTGAGACAGGCCATGGTTTTCGTTTTCAGTGGAAGAAAAAAAGATCCCGCAGCATTGAGGCAGCTGCGGGATCTCTCAGGGTTCGTTTTATTAATCCATCTCGGACGACTGTAGCTGAGCTTGGATGGATGATGCTCTGTTGCACAGCTACAAGTTCTCCTAGAAGGCGTAACGGAGGCTGAACTGGAACTGGCGCTCCGAAGCGTAGGTGCCTCCCTTGCTGATAACCTGACCGAAGGTACTGCTGGTCGGCCCCATATCGGGATTGTCGAGGTTCGGATGGTTGAGGTAGTTGAATGCCTCTGCCTTGAAGACCACTGCATGGTTTTCGTGACTGGGGATGATGTGGAACTCCTTCTGCAGCGCAGCAGAGAAGCTCTGGAAGCCAGGCCCATAGATCAGGCCACGCATACCGCGAGGAGCGAAGGTACCTGGTGCCGCCGACGACCAGACGCCCGAGCCAACACCTTCAAACCACTGGCCAACTCTGGTATTGCCGGCGAATGTGTGAGGCAAACGGGGACTTCTGGTTGCAACCCAGAATTGGTTTCCGGATCCAGGACCAACTCCGGCATAGTCGTTGCCCTGCGAGACTGTCTGCGGACGGCCTGACTGGGCCTGGATGGTTCCGGAGAACTGCCAGTTCCCGAGCATCGTGCGAGCGAAGAGATTGGTGCTGGTGTTGGCGAAGCCGATGTCGTACACGTAGTTCAGCACAAGCACATGACGGGTATCGAAGTCGCTGGGACCGAACATACGCGAGTTGTTATAGGCATCGACGATATTGGTTCCGTTCGACGAACCATAGTCGAGGCTCTTGGACCAGGTGTACGCCGCGCCGAAGAGCAGACCCTTGGTGAGTCGGCGCTTGAGGTTGGCCTGCATCGAGTGATAGAAGGAGCCACCCGTGTTCTGGGCCTCAATGATGGTCGAGAAGCCCTTGTAAGGACGCAAAGAGTCGGCGTTGATCCTGTTGATGAGATTGGCCGATCCAGGGGCGAGGGTACCGGGCTGAAGCTGGTTGATGTTGGCAAGCTGCTCCAGGTGATAGCCGCGGCGGCCGACGTAACTCAGCGTAAAGACTGCAACGTTGGTGAACTCATGTTCTACCGTCACGTTCCATCCCCATGCTTCGGGGCTGGGGTACTTGAAGGCATGTGACGTAAAGGCCAGCGGGAGCTGGTTCTGTCCGAGCCCGCCTGGATTGTCGACACTACCGTTGGTGACCGTGGAAGCTGGCTGGAACGGAGCGTTGCCGCCAACGTGCACGGTGTCGCTGATGCCGAGGCGCTGCATGTAGCGCCCCGCGCCGGCGCGAAGGACGGTGCCGGGCGATATCTCATAGGCAAAGCCTACGCGCGGCTGAATGTTCGAATAGACAGTCGGAGAGTAGTTGGAGTCGTATCCGCGGAAGAGTCGCTGGAAGTTGCCATTGAGAATGGAATCCGGCACATGCCCCTTAGCCTTATCTGGAAAACCGCTGCCGGGGATGACGACACCGTTATAGGGATCGCCACCGGTGAGGAAGCCGTTCGTGGGGTTGACGGTTGGAGCGAGCGACGGGTTGTAGTTGGAGGGATTGAAGAACGCCTGATTCCCCCACAGCGCATGGTACGACTGCATGATGTCGTAGCGGATGCCATACTCCAGCACCAACTTCGAATTCACGCGCCACTGATCCTGCGCGAACATGCTGTACATGTTTCCGCGGAACAGCGTGTAGGAGCGGGTTCCGATCTCGCCGTATGTGTTGAAGATGCCCAGAGCAACGTTGGCGATCGCAGCCTTCGATGTTATAGCCTGGCCGTCGGTGAAATTGAAGAGACCGTTCTGGTTGTTGGTGGTTCCGGGCCGCGTGTTGTCGACTGAGATCTGGTCGTAATTGTTCTCGCCTGCATACTCCCACTGGCCGCCGAACTTGAGCGTATGCCTTCCCCAGACCTTGGTGAGGTTGTCGCCTACGTCGTAGACGATACCGCCGGAGCGCGACGGATACGGTCCCCCGTCCAGCGTGCCGAAGTTCGCAATCTGGATGGTTGGGATCTTATCGGGCACGACCTTGGTGTCCGAACCGAAGAGATACGGGTAGTTGATGCCGTATTTGCTACGGTTGGATAATCCAGAAGATGTATCGATACCGATGGTAACGTGATCGGCTGCAGCGGAGGCGTAGGCGTCGTTAACCCACGTGGGGCTGATCGTATAGGTCCAGTGCACTACGCCGATTTGGTTTGGACGATCGAAGATACGTGGGTTGGTATTGAAGTTGCCGAAGTGTGGCTCGTAATCGTTGTAATTGTAGTTGAGCAGGCTGAACCGGAAGTGGTGCTTGTCGGTCGGAATGAAGTCAACGACGACGGAGTCCTTCCGTTGACTTTCGGTATAAAGCGCCGTGTCGCTCCAGTTGCCCCCGGGGTTCCCGGCAAGGTTGGGGGCAGGGTAGGCGTTCAGCAGGCCGAGGCCATTGGGGCTGAGTGTGCCGCAGCTCCCATTTCTTAGGTCGTTGTTAACGCATTGCTGACTCGGGTTGTTCGGGTTTACAAGCTGCACGGGGGCTCCGTAGTAGATATTCGGGCCGAGCAGTTCGCCGAAGTCGCCCTGGCGCATGCGCAGGGAGGGCACTGTAAGCGGTCTGGCGTCGGTGCCGCTTTTCTGCGCGGTGTCGGCATGGTTGTATTTCACCCACTCCTGCCCGACCAGGAAGAAGAGCTTCTGCTTATTCTGATTGAAGTGACCCGGGATGTAGACGGGGCCGTTCAGGTTCCAGCCGAACTGGTTATAGCGGAAAGCCCCGCGCTGGAGTCCCTGGTTATTGCGGGTCCACGTGTTGGCGTTGAGCGCGTTGTTGCGGAAGTACTCGAAGGCACTGCCGTGGAAATCGGAGGTTCCGCTCTTGGGTACCATGCGGATCTGTCCACCTGAGGTGCGGCCATACTCCGTTGGATAGCTGGTCGTCAGTACCTGGATCTGCGAGGTGGAATCCACATCGGCGACGCCTACGCTGGTGCCATTCGAACGCGTACGCACCATCGGTGCGCCGTCAAACGTGATGACGCTCTCCTGCGAGCGTGCGCCGTTGACGTTGATGCCATTGTCGAGACCGAACGCGAACGCTGCCATCGAGTTCGAGCGGACGACGCCCGGTTCCATCTGCGCGAGGTAGATCGGGTTGCGTCCGTTGAGCTGAATGTTCTTAACCTGCTCTTGCGAAATGAGCTGACCTACGGCGCCGCTCTCGGTCTGGACAGTGTTGATGTTCGCTTCAACGGTGATAGACGTCGCCGTGTCGCCCACCTTCATCGCTACGTCGATGCGGCGTCCGATGTTGGGGTCGATGTGTACGTCGCTCAACTCCGTCGTCTGGAAGCCAGCCGCCTCGACGTGCATGGCATACACACCCGAAGGAAGATTTGTGATGGTATAGCTTCCGCTTTCGTCGGAGGTCGCATGAGCCTCGGCGCGGGTCGCGGTATTGCGAAGCGTGATGTTAGCTTTGGAAACCACTGCTCCGGATGAGTCCGCGATCGTTCCCGACAACGATGACGTATCTTGAGCCTGAAGTGGAATTCCGTAGATAAAGAGACAAACCAGTACGAACAGAAGCGTGCGAATACGCTGCAGATGGTTTTTCACTGAAACCTCCTCGAAAATGAAACAAAGTTGCGTTTATGATTGCGCTATCACAGCGTTCACTTATTTACGCGGTTCAATGTGTGATTGTCAATATAAAGAAACTGAATTTATCGTGAACTTTACCGTGAACTATGAAATCTCAGATTATTTGCAATCGTGTGATAGCCCTCTCATAAAGGAAGCCTTGGCGTGCGTAATTCTTCTTCTAAAAAACGGGCGACGCTGCAGGATGTAGCCCGGGCGGCAGGCGTGGGTCCCATGACGGTCTCTCGCACCATCAATGGTCATCCTTACGTGGCTGAAGAGACAGCAAGAAAAGTTCATGAGGCCATCCGACGGCTCGGCTACCGTCCAAATCACGCAGCACGAATGCTTACGGGCAAACTTTCACGTTCCATCGGATTGATTGTTCCTGATATTTCGGACACTTTTTTCTCTGTGGTCAGCCACGCAGTCCAGGAGACTGCGCGAGCCAGCGGCTATCTCGTCTGGCTGGCCGCCTCCGATGACGATCCGACGATCGAAGCTGCGCAGGTAGAGATGATGATGCATCATCCTGTGGACGGTATTCTGCTCGTTCCCGTCGACAGCCGGAGCCGTTATCTCGAAAAGATCGCGGGAGGAACGACTCCCATCGTTGCCATTGACCGTCCCGTGGAGGTTGCCTCGACGGACTCCGTCGGAGTCGAGAACCGGTCGGGGGCACGTATGGCGGTCGAGCATTTGATTCAACATGGATACAGAAGAATCGCCTGTATCGCTGCCAACGTTCATTTGCTTCCCATCAAGGAGCGCATTGCCGGATACAAGGAATCCATGCGACGCGCCGAGCTGCCCTGCTACGACGAATTGGCTCTGTCCAATCCGATTTCAGCGAAGGCCGCTCTATCCAAGCTGTTCCGTTCACGTAATCGCCCTGATGCGCTTTTTACCGCGAACAATGCATCGACAATCTGGGTCATCGAAGCCCTAAAAGCGATGAGCCTTGAAATGGGAAAGGATGTCGCGCTGGTGGGCTTCGATGATGTCGGCTTCTTTACCTTGATCACTCCACCGGTAACAGCGGTTCGCCAACCCGCAGCCGAGCTGGGGAGGCTGTCGACTCAGGTGCTTTTGCAAAGAATCAGGCGCGAGCTCGAGACCGCCAGCATCAGGGCCGTCCTTCCCGTTACGCTGACGATTCGCGAATCCTGTGGCTGCAAGGCAAATGATCGGGAAGAAAATTGAGCCAATTGACACGGCCGAGGCTCGACGTCGGTGTGGTTTGTGGCGAAGAGCGAGGCGGCTATCGTACCTTGATAGCATGCACAAACGCCTTTGCCTCGCTCTGCTCGTTGGCGGTTCCGTCGCCATAGCGCAAGCTCCCGATCCGCTGAAGCTCGTCGATCCGTTGATTGGCACAGGGCCAGAGGGGCATACCTTTCCGGGATCAGCTGCACCTTTTGGCATGGTGCAGCTTTCTCCCGATACCCAGATTCGGCCCTTCAAGCAGAGTTACAAGTGGGCGGCAGGGTATCGGTACGAAGACGCGACGATTCTTGGTTTTTCGCACACCCATTTCTCGGGCGCGGGCCATAGCGATTTGGGCGACGTGTTGCTGACACCGATCAGCGGTGAGGATGTGCGGTTGGAGCCAGGCGATCCAGAGGGCACGCATCCCGGGTATCGCTCGCGATTTTCACACAAGAGCGAACACGCGGAGCCCGGTTATTACACGGTATTGCTCGAGGACTCAAAGGTCCGGGCGGAGCTGACGGCGAGCGAGCGCGTCGGCGTGCATCGTTATACCTTTCCTGAGGGCGTCACGCGCCATCTCCTGATGGACCTGCGCAGCAGCATTTACAACTATCCGGGCAAAGTACTGTGGTCGCGCGTGCGTATTCGAAAGGATGGCACTGTCACCGGAATGCGAGAGACTCGCGGCTGGGCTCCAGGAAGACAGCTGTATTTCGCAATTCGTTTTTCTGCTGGGATGTCGGGGCATGCGCTCTATAACCGGGAAGAGGATCCGCCACTGTACCGCGGTTTCAAGACCCCGGGCACCTCGCCGGAGGATACGCAAAGCGTGGAGGGGCGAGGACTGGAGGCTGTTTTTGACTTCGCTTCTTCTCGGGATCCGTTGATTGTGAAGGTTGCGCTTTCCCCGGTGAGTGAAGAAAATGCAATCGCCAACATGGATGCCGAGACGCCCGGTTTCAACTTCGATGAAGTGCGCGCGGCAACGCAGAAGTCTTGGCGGGCGGAGTTGGGCCGGGTGGAGTTTCATGCTTCGCCTGCGATGGAGAAGTCGCTCTACACCGCGCTCTATCACACGATGCTGGCTCCCAGCACAAGCATGGATGTAAACGGCGAGTATCGCGGACCTGACAATCAGGTCCATCGCGCGGAAGGATTCCGCTTTGTGTCGTCGCTGTCCTTATGGGATACGTATCGCGCCGAGCAGCCGCTGATGACGCTGATTGAGCCGGAACAGCGCACGAATGACCTGGTCCGCTCGCTGATCGCCTCGCAGCAGGAGAGTCCATTCGGGATCCTGCCGGTCTGGCAGTTTGCCGGACTGGAGACATGGTGCATGATCGGCTATCACGCTGTGCCAATCATCGCGGATGCCTACATGAAAGGGATTCGCGGTTACGACACGCAGGCCGCGTTGGATGCGATGGTCGCCAGCGCGACCTATGCGCCTTATGGAAATCTTGGCGCTTACATGAGGCTCGGTTATGTGCCTGTTGACGACGACACGGAGGCGGCCTCGAAGACAGTCGAGTATGCCTTTGACGACTGGACCCTTTCGCGAATGGCCAAGGCGATGGGCAAGGATGCGGTAGCCTCAACCTTCCAGAAGAGGGCAGGGTTCTGGCGGAACAACTTTAATGTGCCGGATGGATTTGTGGAGCCACGTCTGGCTAACGGCGATTACCGCAAGCCCTTCGATCCTGCCAGGGCGGGCGCGGCAAGCGGCTTTACGGAAGGCAATGCCTGGCAGTACTCCTGGTATCAGCCGCAGGACGAGCAGGGACTGATCGAACTGTTGGGCGGCAAGGAAAAGCTGATAGCGAAGCTCGACGCGATGTTCGATCAGAAGGTCGACATGGCGCGATACGCGGATGTGGAAGATATCTCCGGGATGATCGGCCAATATATTCACGGCAATGAGCCGAGCCACCATTTGCCGTATCTCTACATGTATGCAGAGGCTCCCGTGAAGACTCAGGCGCGCTTGAAGCAGATTGTGGACTCGCAGTACAAGCCTGCACCGGATGGCTTAGTGGGCAACGACGACCTGGGACAGATGTCGGCATGGTTGGTGTTTACCTCGCTGGGCTTTTATCCGGTCGCACCCGCTTCCAACCAATATGTTCTTGGCCGTCCATTCGTAGACAAGGCCGTCCTGCACTTGCCGAATGGGAAGTCCATGACGGTCTCCAGTGTAGGCATGAGTGAGGCACGTGGCTTTTTGAAAGATGTGTTGCTGAATGGCCGATCGCTTGATCGAAGCTATCTTACACACGAGGACCTGATGCAGGGGGGAGAGCTGAAATTCGTCTTCAGTAGTGAAGCGGGTGCGGCATGGTCTCGTCGGAGCCTTCGTGCGCCCTACTCCGAGACGACCAGCCACTAGCTGTTGTTTATTTTAACGATCGATTGCGCGCGGAGCCGCCCTTGAGACAAGCTATTTGCCTCGAGTTTTAAGACGGGGAAAACAAGTCTCAGAAAATGGATTGACCAGAAATGTGCCAGGCATTCCGGAGACAAGAATGGTTCCGTCGGAATTGAAATGAGCGAGGCGATACTCTCCTTCTGGAAGGTCATTGAGCCTCCTCCACGTTTCGCCTTTGTCCTGGCTCGTATACACACCTGTGATTGAGGTAACAACCTCCCGGTTGGTTCTTCGCGGGTCGACTTCTATGCTGTAGGCGCGCAGGTTGGAACCCGCTTCATCGGAGGTTCGATGCAAAAGAAACTTTGCCTCGGTCACTCGCCTTACGATGCCGGGACCCGCCGGATTGTAGATTCCCCAGCAGGCTGCCAGATGCAGACCCCCAACAACGCTCATTCCATGGATGGCAGAGTCTGGCCCCACTCCATGGATGCGGCTCCATTCGCCGGTCCTGCGATTGAGAAGGTAGACCTGATCGCCGGTTCCAACGTAGAGATAGCCGGGATTCGGGTTTCGAGGATTGTCAAACTCGATGGAGAGAAGATCCATATCGGTTGGAGGTCGAGGCAGGAATTGGTCCTCAATCCATGAACCGTTGCCGTCTCTGGAATAGGTGAGGATCTTGGGATCGCGATCGAAGTAGCCGTAGCCGATGATGAGCTGCTTTCCATCCCCTGTCATCTCGACGATATTGGCTCGTACAGGATCTCCTGGTTTCTTCGTAATGGGCATTTTGGGGGGCGTAGTCGGAACACGCGGGCCTACGATTGATTTAATGGACGGCTCAGACGTTCCCTGTTGGGGAAAGACCTGAAAGGCTCCTCGTTGCGTCGTGATCACAAAATAAGTTGCTCCGGGAGAGACGATGAATCCGTTTCGTAGTCCTTCCCCTATCTCCGCATCGAAGTACCTGGAATCGATGCGCGCAACCTGGGCCCATGTCGCGCCGCCATCCGTCGATTTTGAGATGTACATGGCTCGATTCTGAGCGGGAATCTGAGTGTTGGTATCCGTGGTGAGTCCCCATATCTTATCGGGATCATTGGCGTTGGGATCGCTGGCTACGGCCTCGATAAATTCACTGGGAAATTTGTGGCTTCCCGGAAGGCTCGTTATCTGGTGTATGCGACAGCTATCCATATCCTCTTTCGCCTGTTCCTCTCTGAGTTGAGAGGACGACGACGAATCCGCGGTAAGGGGACGATTCGGAAGCACAGACTGGGATTGTGCGGTCTGCCATGCAGCCACAGGCACTGCCACGAGCAGAAAGCAGCTGAGAGCGGATCGACAGGTGCGTGTCTGGGCCATGATCGGGACACCTTCAACGTGCTCAAATCCACCCCTTCAATTTACCGCGATCGGGAGTAAACGCAAGCCGAGTTCGGGACAGGCAGCTTTCAGTGGAAGGGAAGCCGTTGTGAGGGAAGTTTTCCAGAATGAGAGATTTTGACATCTCTTTCGTGGAGCGAAGGGTTGCGAACGATCTGAAGGCAGGCTATTTTGGCAGTACAACCTATGCTCAAATGGCTGCTGATCTTTGTACCCATTGCGATCGGCCTTGAATTTCTCAGGCCCGACGCGCACACCTACATCTTTATCGCGGCCTGTCTCTCCATCGTGCCGTTGGCAGGCATCCTCGGACATGCGACCGAGCAGGTGGCGCATCACGCTGGAGAGGGAGTAGGCGGCCTGCTTAATGCCACCTTCGGCAATGCGGCCGAGCTGATCATCGCGATTGCCGCTCTACAAAGGGGATTCTACGATGTCGTCAAGGCATCGCTTACCGGATCCATCATCGGTAATATTCTGCTAGTCTTCGGCGCCTCCGCCGTCGCCGGAGGCTTTCGCTACAAGACGCAAAAATTTAATGCGACTGCTGCCAGCGCTCAAGCCATTCTCCTCACCCTCGCCGCCGTCGGCCTGATCATTCCTGCTGCTTTCCACTACCTTCAGGGCTCGGGCAACGCGGCTCCGGAGAACGCCCTGGGCCTTGATATCGCCATCGTCCTGCTTTGCGCTTATGCGGCCCATCTCCTGTTTTCTCTCTACACACACAAGACTCTTTTTCAGGGCAAACCCGTTTCCTCGGAGGAAGAGCAGCAAGCAGCGTGGAGCCTCGGCAAAGCTGTTCTTATCCTGGCAATTGCCACGGCCTTTATCGCATGGATCAGCGAAATCCTCGTGGGTTCTGTTCACGAAGCCGCCAAGGCCTTTGGCATGACGGAGATCTTTGTCGGCGTCATCGTGGTTGCCATCATCGGAAATGCCGCCGAGCATAGTACCGCAATCCTCGCCGCCATGAAGGATCGCATGGAGCTCTCCTTCGGCATCGCTGTCGGAAGCAGCTTGCAGATTGCGCTTCTGGTCGCGCCGCTTCTGGTGATTTTGAGTCATTTCATCGGCCCGCGCCCGATGGATCTCGCCTTCTCCCCAGCGGAGGTTCTGGCGATCTTCCTCTCCGTTTTGATTATGGGCCAGGTCGCCGCTGACGGGGAGACCAACTGGCTCGAGGGCACGCAGCTCCTGGCTGTCTACATCATTCTGGCCATCGTCTTCTACTTCCTGCCCGACGCCTCGGCCTTTCACGCGGTCGCGCGTTGAGGAGACAGTGCTGCCCACAGCGTCGCATTGTTCAATTCACGCTAGACACTGCTGATGAAGACACTGCTCCAGGATGAATCAAGATAGAGCCAGCGTTGCGTGGCGAACCAGCTGGTTGGGAGCTCGGGGACGTGCAGAAGCCCATGACCATCGGTACAGATGAGCTCGGTCCCATTCCAGCCAAGGAAGCTGCGGGAGGGCTCTCCGACTCGTGCTGGATTGGTGAGAGTTGAGAGGCAGACAGGGCAACGGCGTCGTTGATCCTTGAGCGCCCAGCGAAAGCTGAAGAGAGCCATCAGAAACGATGTGACGATCTGGATGTACTGTGCCCCGGACGTAGAAACAGAGAAGGAATAGGCGAGGTCCAGTGAACCGAAGTAGATGCTGGGAAGCAGGAGGCTGAACTTGATGCCGAGGAACATCCAACGCCGGAGCCGCAGAGCCCAGGAGATATGTTCAGAGCCAAGGGGATATTCGCCCAGCGGAATGGACGTGGTTGCAGGAAGCGCCAGCAGCGCCAGAAATATTGTGAAGAGATAAATCCTTACGGGAGTGCTTTCCATGGAAGAAAGGGAGATGCACTCATAATTTCCGAGATCACCGTCAGGCTCGGGCGCAGCCATGTTCCACCGTCCGCCAAGTTTCTCGTTTTCTTCCGAAGAGATACGGTGCGCAAGAATGTAGCCGCGCGCAGTATCGGGGATGGCAGACGTATCGGAGCCGGATTCAATCAGCCATGCATCGAAGCTGCCGGGAAGTTGCCACTGGCCATCCGGGAGTATCCCTCCGAAGATCGCCTTCCGTATTCCAATCTTGATGGCGGTGCCAGGGGTAACGGATTCGTCATGAAATTGACGTTGCCAGGTGGCCGGGCTCACTAGAAGAATCGGCAGCTCTGATGTTGCGACAGGCGAAGAACTCTGAATGCCGAGCATGGGAAAGAGGTTGGAGCTGACACGCGCAATGTGGAGTTCGGGAGTGTGATGCGACGCAGTGCGAACCTGTTTGACGATAGGGCCATAGAACGCAATCTCCGAGAACATGTGGGTTGCGCGGTCACGCCAGAAACGGAGATAGCGCATACGCATCAACGGAGCTTCGCGGTCCATGGTTCCCTGTGGGGAGATGAGCACGAGATTGCGCGTATCTCGATATGGCGATGGACGCAGGACGGACCGCACGCGCGGCACCAGGAATGCTGCGACGAAGCTGAGTACGGCAAGGACAAAGAGGGCGGCGGTCGTGCGCAGTGCCGATCGTGAGGTGCGGACGGTTCGAGCGATCAGGGCCTTGCGCTCGCAGCGCAGATACCAGGCGTCATGAAAGGCTCCGAGGCAGAAGGTTGCCGCCTGGTGCTCACGCGTGAAAAAGGGAATGTTTTCGGTAAGGCTGGAGCGGTTGACGTACCACAGCTCGGAGCGCCATTCTTGCAGCCAGGAGGAGCGTTGACCGGAGGGGACAAGCAGGCTGGCAGACCGCAGCAGGGTCCCCGAGACGAGGCTGAACGGTGTGTACGAAAGGCTCATACGTGTTCTTTCTCGGGTGAGGCGAAGAGTTTGGCGAGAAGGGGATAGCGTCGCTGCGAAGCCTCGAGGGTGACATGGCCCGCCCTGGTGAGGTGGTAGTACTTGCGGGGTGGACGAAGCTCCTTGTCGGCGACGGACTGCTTCTCCCATTCGGAGCGGATAAGGCTGTCGCGCTCGAGCCTGCGCAGTGCGGGGTAAACGGTTCCGCTGGGAAGACCGGTCTTCTCCATCACGCTAAAGCCATAGATGGATCCTGCGTGGATCGCATGGAGGATCATCGCGGCAGTGTGAGAGAGCTTTGCCTCGGCGGCCATGCGTGGAATTTTACCTATGTAGCAGACTACTTGACAATGGCAAGAGTAGTTTGCTACATAGGGTGGCAGGAGAGCACGCATGCTCGAAGTTCAGAATCTTTCCAAGCGTTATCGCGGCATCCCGGCGGTGAACGATGTCAGCTTCCGGATCGCGCCGGGTGAAGTGGTCGGCTACCTGGGGCCCAATGGATCAGGAAAGTCCACCACGGTGAAGATCATTACCGGCATCCTGGAGCCGAGTGCAGGCCATGTGCTGTTTGAAGGAAAGGACATCCAGGACGACCTGCCGAGGTTCCGCGAAGCCCTGGGCTATGTTCCCGAAGAGGCGCATGTGTATACGCATCTTTCGGGTCTGGAGTATCTGCAACTGGTGGGACGGTTGCGCGGGATTGAAGAGCGGTTGCTCGAGGATCGAGCGAATCGTCTGCTGGAGCTGCTCTGGCTGCGGTCGTCACGGCATTCTCCGATCTCTTCCTATTCGAAGGGAATGAAGCAGAGAGTGTTGCTGGCCGCCGCGCTGCTGCATAATCCGCGACTTTTAGTCTTCGATGAGCCGCTTTCGGGGCTGGATGTGGTTTCGGCACGGTTGTTTAAGGATCTGCTGCGTGAGCTGGCTGGCGAAGGCAAGGCGATTCTTTACATCTCCCATGTGCTTGAAGTGGTCGAACAGGTGTGCAACCGCGTAATCGTGTTGTCGCAGGGAAAGATTCTCGCGGACGCTCCTCCCTCGGAGCTGACTTCGCTGATGCAGCTCGGAAGTCTTGAGCATGTCTTTGCGCAACTGGTACAGCAGCAGGACACGCGATCGATCGCACGCAAGATGGTCGATGCGATCCAGGTGTCTCATGTTTAGTCTGCGCCGCGTTTTACGTGGGCCGGATGCCAGCGTGCGCTCGCTTGCCGTCCAGGCGAACGAACCCGTGGAGGCACAGCAGAGCACGGTTTTCGAGATCCTGACACGCCACCTTCTCTACCGGCTGGTTCACAACGAGGCTCTGGGGGAGGAGATTCCCACGCGAATGACGCAGGTGGCATACATGCTGGCGTTGCCGGGGGTTCTGATGGCGCTCTATCTTTTCGCGGCGTATCACCAGCCAAAGGCGATCGGGCCCAGGCCGTACTGGAACCAGATCTCAGACCACTACGTGTACACCGTTTACGCCTTCGTAGTGATGGGAATCGTAACGGTATTTGAATGGGAGCTTCTGTTTCCCGATCTGCTCGACGTCTTCGTGCTGACGACGCTTCCTATCCCCAAGAGAGTGCTTCTACTGGCGCGACTGATGGCGCTGGCAATCTTTCTGGCTCTGGCGCTGGTAGGGATAAATTTTCTGGGCACGCTCTTCTTTCCTGCCGTGGCGGATCTTCACGGAATGTGGTGGCGACATCTGACCGTTCACGCGATGGCAGTTGCGATGGCGGGAACCTTTTCGGCAGCGTTGTTTATCGCTCTGCAGGGTGGACTGCTCTGCCTGCTGGGGCGGCGAATCTTTGGATGGGTTTCGCCGCTGGTACAGGCGCTTTCCATGGTTGCGCTTCTGACTGTTCTATTTCTGACGCCACTTATCTCTACTCACCTGCAGCCGCTGCTTTACTCAGGAAGTGCGGCAGTCCGCTTTTTCCCGCCGTTCTGGTTTCTTGGAGTCTATGAGTTTCTACTGAGAGGATCCGCCGCCTTGCCGATCTACCTGCCGCTTGCCCAGATGGCGGCAGCGGCCACCGTGGGAGCGCTCATTCTTGCCATGGCGAGTTATCCGCTGGCGTATGCGCGCCGGGTTCGCCAGATGGTAGAGGGAGTGGCCTCCACGCACAAGAGAAGTGTCATCGCCGGGATGGGTCGGCGCCTGCTGCACGTGACACTGCTGCGTCGCCCTCAGCTGCGGGCGATCTATCACTTCATCAGCCAGACCATGTTGCGCATCCCCCGGCTGCGGCTTTATCTCACGATCTATTCGGGAGTGGGGTTGTCACTGGCAATCTCGGGGATCCTGTTGCTGGACATCCATGAAGGCCATATAGGCTTTCGCTGCTCCGAGTGGGGCGTCCGGTCGGCCGTACCTCTGCTCGCGTTTCTGCTTGTTCTGGGAATGAGGACGGCGATGGATGCGCCAGTCGGATTGCAGGGCAGCTGGGTCTTCGTGGTCATTCACGGACGTCCGCTCCCCGAACATCTGCGCGCTGTCTTTCTATGGGTATCGGTTTGCATCAGCGCGGTGATGATAGCGTCGATGGCAGTCCTCCATCTCTTTGCGCCGGCTGTCCAGCGAGACCTGCTTGCGGTTGCAGCCCAGATTGTCGTGGCGATTGGTCTAACGGTCCTATTGGCGAGAACTTTCCTTCTGCGCATACGCGAGATTCCGTTTACGGCGATACGCGTGCCTGCAACATCCGATCTCCCGATAAGTTTTGTTCGCTACTCTGTGATCTTTCCTGCCTTCGTTCTCTTCGTGATCGAGCATGAGCCATGGATCGAAGCAAGTGCGGTTCACCTGTTCGAGACCACGCTATTATTTTTTGCGGCGTATGCATTCCTGGGCTATTTGCGCAGGCTCTACCTAAAGAAGCGTGAGTCGGATTCTCCTTCAGGCGATGCAGTGCTGGTTCATCGGCTGGGATTGCAGGAATAGAAAGAACGAACGTTATTGCACCACGATCGAAAACGGTCGAGGTGGACTCTCCCTCAACCTCAAGAAGAGCAATACTTAGGCCCGGGAAAAGCAGATAGACCGTCCGCGAACCGTTCACTCTGGTTGCTATCGATGGATCGGGCGACCCTTAACTTTCCTTCCGGCATCTAATTTTGCACGGGGGGTATCGTACTGCCTGAAGACCCGGGAAAAGACAGCCGAACTCTCCCGCGCTATTTTCCTCTGTCCTATGGATGTGGGACGTGCGCAAAACGTTCCGCTGAGATTCGATATCGAAGGGAAGGGCGCATGCTGGGCGGGTTCGCGGGGAGGCGAACCCCCAGCTTTTCTGAACTAGTAGAAGGCAGATCGCAAGTGGAGATCCTGTAATGTAGGTCCAACACCCGATCCGTGACCCACAAGCCACCGGTATGGATCGAATTTGGATGCCACCAATATCACTATCACTTCGTCATATTACCGGTGAACATTGAGAACGAGTGGAACGCTCTGCGTGAGGCCGTTGGAGCCGTTGGCGTTGATGGTGATGTTGTAATTGCCCACCGTGGTTGGAGACGCGGACGAGTTTGGATTTGTGGTGGTGGATCCACTGCCTCCACATGCCGTTATGAGAGTAGCGGTGCAGACGAGCAGGAGCAGGGAGAAGAGGATGTTGCGTGGGATTCTGTGGGCTGCCCCCTTACGGCGGACAAAGCAGAGGACGAAGAGTCCCGGAGCGCAGATGGCTGTGAGTACACCACTGGTGCCACGGACGCTGGGTGCGGCGAGTGATGCCTGCGAAGTAATACCTGTGGTGATGGTGACTGTCGTGGAGCCGGTCTGGCTGCCGGGGCTGAAAGCGATAGTGGACGGCTGGAAACTGCAGGTAGAGTTCTGCGGCAGGTTGGCACACGCGAGTTGCACGGCACCGGCGTAACCGGGTGCCGAGGAGAAGTTGATCTTATCGGTGGCAGTGCCGGCCTGAGAGATGGAGACCGAGGCGTTGTCGGGCGAGCCGGAGACCAGAAGGATGGGAGGCGCGGCGGACTGGGTGAAGTTCACATCTCCACTGTACTGCGCGCTGACAACGGCGTTTCCAGTGGGCGCGCTGCTGGCTGAATAGGTAGCAGTACCGGTGCTATCCAGCGTTCCGTTGCCCACGATGTTCTGTCCGACGAGGAACGTAACGGTGCCAGTAGGCATGCCGGTGGTAAGGGATGCGACCTTCGCGGTGAGGGTTGTATTTTGGTTCGACAGAGCGAAGGTGGTGGCCGTACCTGCCTGCGCGATGGTTAGAGTGCCGTTGACGCGATTGATGTTATAGTTCGCGAGGTTCGCTCCGGTCACGAATGGAACGATGGGGTATCCGCCGACGATGCTTGCGGCGGTGGCGGTGGTGGCGAAGGACTCAGTAAACGTGTCGTTATTCACCGCGCCGCTGACCGATCCTGTAAAGGCTGAGTTCGAAGTGCCGAAGACACGAGCGGTGTTGTTTGCGGTGATCGTCAGAGTCGCGGGCAGCACAGTGAAGGTGTAGCTCGCTGTGTTTGCGGTGAAGACGCTTGTTGCAGCCTGCGAGGCGAGCAGCGTTACCTTGCCGACTCCCGTAAGAGTGACGAAAGCACCCGAGATCGTGGCGGGGCCGCTGACAACGGAGTAGGTGAATGCGCCGTCGGAGCCTGAAGTAGCGGACACCATGAAAGGAGAGTTGCCGTAGGTATGAGTCGGAACTGCGAAATTGACTGTGGCCGTTCCCGTAGCTGCGAAAGAAACTTCGGGTGAGGTGCTTGAGGCTAAAAGGCCATCGGTTGCGAAGTAAGCCTGCAATGTATTGAGACCGAGCGGAAGTGCTGTTGTTGTGAGCACCGCGACACCAGCGGATAATCGCGAGCTGCCGAGAAGCACATTATTTGCCTTGAAGACGACCTGATATCCGTCGGTCGTATGGGATGGATTCGTCAAGGAAAACGGACTGAGTGTGGCTGTGAGGGTGACGGGAATTCCAACCGTGGCTGTGGTTGGGTTTGCTGTGAGGGACAGCGCTGTGGCTGTAACACCATTAACCGAAACCAGATTGGAGCTGCTTGGCTTATAGTTCGCATCACCGGAGTAGACCGCCTGGATAAGATGTGTTCCACCGCCGGTGACGGAGATGTCATTTTGCGTGATGCTAAAGGTATTGCTGGGACGGACGAGGGCGATGGAGAAGTTGCTGGAGGACTGACCATCGCTCTGAAGGTCATCAACACCGTCGCCATTAAAATCCGCCACCGGACCAGTAATAGGACCGGGAACAAACACAGGAGCCAGGAAGATGCCATCCCCTTTATTAATCTCGAGACGGGATGTAGTTCCGCCGTCGAGGAGCAGATCCAGCTTACCGTCGCCGTTGAACTCTCCGAAAGCAATACCACCGTATCCCGTACCAGTGAAGATTGGGGAGCCTCCACCCTCGCGCCTGCTGGCATCACCAGCGTTGAGGTAGATTTGCACCTGATATCCGTCAACTGCCGAGCCAGTGAAGTGTGTGGTAGGAACAGCGAGGTCCAGTGTGCCGTCACCGTTGAGGTCGGCGGCCCCCATTAATGAGTTAGCTTCACAGCATCCACCCTGTACAAAAGCAGTAGAGGCTGCGAGGAAGGAGCCCGCTCCATCGCCGGTAAACATCTGAATATTGAAGGTGTCGGTCGGCAAGTCATTGTCCACAAGGGATGCAGGCTGAAGCGCAGCAATGTCGAGTTTGCCGTCGCCGTTGAAGTCGCCAAGAACAACAAAAGTCGTAGTGGCGGTAGTGATCGATGTCGGAGCTGCAAAGGTGCCATCCCCATTTCCATAAAGAAGATCGATGTTTCCGGTATTGCGGTTTGGGACAACGAGATCCAACTTGCCGTCCCCATTGACATCGCCAACCGCAACGTAAGAACCGAATTGGCTCTTGGTTGAAGTGATGGGAGAGTTTTCGATGAAGTGACCGTCTCCCTGCCCGATGTAGACTACCGGATTTCCGAACACGTCTGTCGTGACGAAGTCGAGATTACCGTCCCTATTAAGGTCAGCGACCGTCGAGAAGAAGGAGGTGAGCAAATTATTGCTCACCATCGTTACGATGGAAGAATGCAGAAGTCCATCACCGTCGCCGGTGCAGACCGTGACGGCGTTGATTGTTTGATCTCTGAAGTCGGATGAGGTGATGAGGACATCCACGTAGCCGTCGTTATTAAAATCGCCGACCGTGGCTGCAACAGCATTGGGAACAGAACAATTGCTTGACGTTGAAAGAGCGGAGAGGTTGCCACTCACTCCGGTAACAGGCACGGTTGCGATGATGGCGTTATTCGCTGAGGTGTCCTGGAATGTAAGCGTACCTGTGGTAACTGGGGTGGTGGACGAAATAAGGCCATAGACGGTTCCTGTGACGGAAAAGACACCGCTGCCCGCTTCTGTTGTGATCGTCGTAGCGGAGGGATAAGGAACAGTTACAGCACTACCGTTAACTTGCAACGTGGCGACATCGGAGACGCTGGAACCATTGGCGGTAGTCCCCAGGAAAACTGCTTTGTAGTTGTGGGTTCCCGGTGCCGGAACAAGACGAGTGATCGCCGTACCGGCGCTTGTGATCTGTGCGGTGGCGACGAGATGGATATCCGTACAGGCAGGCGCTGTGGCGTCGCAAAAATTGATCTGTCCGAGCGTCAGCGGGTTTGATCCGGCAGCGACAGTAGCGGTGAGCGTAACGACCGTTCCGGCACTGACCGAGGTGACCGTACCCACGTTGGAGGTGATGGCGAACGTGGTGGTTGTGGGTGTGGCGGCGGAGGCTACGCTGCTAGCGAAGAGGGCAACCCAGAGGACGGTCTGGAGGTATAAAACGGTTTTACGGGTGAGGGGAAGAAAGTTCGAGTGACGCGCGGCGAACGGCATGGGTGGAGCATCCTTCCTCCCCTCTGCGTCTTGTCCTGATCTTCGGGAGATACCCCCATGGGGCATCGATAAAGACACGTCTAGCGGCAGATAGAGAAGCAAAGCTACAGGGATTCGGAGCAATGATAGCGGCGCCGTCTTGAAAAGAGAAGGTATTTAATGTACACGAGGTCTTAATTCCGCGACTGCGTTGGTTGGCCCGGCGCAATAGGAGTGATTGAGCCACTCGACAAGAGCATTAACAAGCAGTTCCTTGCCCAAAAGGACGAGGGCCTGTCGTCGACAGCAAAACAACAACCCGCTTGTTAAAGGGGGTGTTTTATATCCTTATTGGAGGTCTTTGGGAGTTACTGGAAGGTAAATGGCGGAGAGTGAGGGATTCGAACCCCCGATAGCCTTGCGACTATGTCTGATTTCGAGTCAGGTGCATTCAACCGGGCTCTGCCAACTCTCCGTTGATTTCAGTTTACCCTGAATCTTGCGCTGGACGAAAGTGTCCGAAGGAGTGGGAATTGTCGGTCGCGTGGACTTCAGAGCTTATGGGCTGGCTCGAAGAACAGGCTCTCGGAGTCGGTTTCGATGCCGTTGGGGTGGCTCAGGTTCCCGAAGCCGAAGACCCCATCGCGCAGCGCGAGGCTGATCGCTTTTCGACATGGGTCGAGGCAGGCCGCGCCGGCGAGATGGAATATCTGAAACGTCGCAGCGAAGACGGAGTTCTATTGCGCAGCGGGGTTCAGGCGGCAATTCCTTGGGCGCGCTCCGTCATCGTCTGCGCGTTCAACTACAACGCGGATGCGGTGACTTCGATCGCACCTGCTCCGGCAGGTACAGGATGGATCGCGCGCTATGCCTGGAGCGGCCGTACGCTCGACGACGGAGAAGTAAGGCCGACTGATTATCACGAAGAGCTTCTCGGACGACTCCGCAGGCTTGAGGCTGCAGTCAAGGAGCGTGTGCAGGGTGAGACGCGGTGTTACGTCGATACCGGCCCCCTCGTAGAGCGATCCATGGCTGCTCAATCCGGCCTGGGATGGATCGGGAAGAATACCTGCGTCCTTCATCAGCAATTGGGTTCGTGGCTGCTGCTTGGCGTAATTATTACTTCTATTCCTGTCGCATCGGATGCCGTGGCGGAGTTGGCGCCGGATCGCTGTGGAAGCTGTACGCGATGCATCGACGCCTGTCCGACCCAGGCTCTGGTGGCTCCCCGTGAGATGGATGCTTCCCGCTGCATCGCCTATCTGACTATAGAGAAGAAGGGGACCATTCCTGAGGAGCTGCGGGAGCCGATGGGAAGACAGGTCTTTGGCTGCGACATCTGCCAGGATGTCTGTCCCTGGAACCGGAGAGCGCCGATCTCCGTAAAGAAGGGCATGGAGCCGCGGCCGGAGCTGGTGAATCCCTCCCTGGCCTGGTTGGCTGGTCTTGACGCGGCTGGTTTCAGAAAGAACTTCAAGGGTTCGCCCCTCGAACGAACGAGACGCAAACGGCTGCATCGCAATGTCGCTATCGCCATGGGGAACAGCCATGACCGCAGTTTTCTACCTCAGCTTGAAGCATGGGTCCTTAGCGAGGACGAGATCCTGGTTGAAAGCGCCCGCTGGGCTATCCGGAAGATCATGGATGGCCAAAGCGACGGCGTGGAGTCCTAAGCCACTCTCCGGCAATACCCTCCGTCAGGGGGGCACTGCGAGTTGTGTCACTCTGCTAGCATCGAAGCTGGATTACGGAGGGACGCTGGCATCGAAGACGATGTCACTCCTCGATCCTTCCTGCATCTCTATGTTCTCGATCCGGCAGCCCAAAGCAGACGCAGTCCAGGACCCTGAAGGCACTGTTGCGCAGACCTCCGCTCATCCGGAGACGAAAGAGCCAGTTCCAAATCTTCCCATCGAACAGGTTCGCTCCGCCGTCGGGGGCTCGGGCTTCTGGTCGCAGGTGAATGCACTGCTGCATTACATGGCCCGTACGGAAGTCCACACGTATGCGTTCAGCGTGGCCGCGAACGCCATCCTGTCGCTCTTTCCGTTCATCGTCCTGCTGCTGACTCTTTGCAGGCGTGTATTCCATTCCCGCGCGATGGAGCAGGTCGTAGGCGACATGATGCACGGCTTCCTTCCGGTGGGGCAGGACTTCGTGATGCGGAATATGCAGTTGCTGGCGCATCCGCGCAAAGGCGTGCAGGTCTTTTCTGTGGTGATGCTTCTGGTCAGCTCGACGGGCGTCTTCCTGCCGCTGGAAGTGGCGCTAAACAGCGTCTGGGGCGTGACCCAGAATCGTAGCTATCTGCGCAATCAGTTTGTATCACTGGGGCTGGCCTTTGCGGTCGGTGTGCTGGCGCTCGTCTCTGTTGCCTCTACCTCGGGTTCGAAGACGCTGTTGACCATTCTTTTCTTCGGCCACACGCAGAACGTCGCCTACGATCTGGCGGCGCAGTGGTTCATGAAGATCTGTGGCATTGGCCTCAGCATTCTGCTGTTCTTTCTGATCTACTGGATTCTTCCCAATCGCAAGGTTCCAGCCCGGGCGGTGATTCCGACGGCGCTCATGGTGGGGCTAGCGTGGGAGTTGGCGAAGTATCTTTATACACGAGCTTTACCCTGGCTGGATTTTCAATCTGTATACGGGCCGTTTTATATCTCGGTAGGACTGATGATGTGGGCATTCCTTTCAGGTCTGCTGGTCCTGGCGGGCGCCCATGTCTCGGCGACGCGATACACGCTGCGGCTCGCGCGAGAGGCCAAGAGGGAAGAGCGTCTGGCCGCGCTCGAAGAGAAGAAGAAAGAGGCGAAGAAAGAAGAAGATGAAGACCGCTAAGGAAAGCCGAAGACCGGAATTGATGGGCAGAAAGCTTCCAATAGGGCTGCCCGGCGCCGTCTTCTGGCTGGCCGTCTGGTTCTGCCTCCTCTTCCTGTTACGAATGATTCCAGGATCGTTCGGCACCTTCTTTTCGGTGGTGCAGGTGCTGGTTGGCATCGCGCTGGCTGCAACAGGCATTCCGTTGCTGGTACGAATCGTCCGGCAACGAATGTTGTGGAGTCTTCGGAACAAGCTGGTTATTACCTATCTGCTTATCGGACTGGCTCCAGTAGTCCTCTTTCTAACGCTGGTTCTGATCTCGGGCTACGTTGCGGCTGGCCAGTTCGCCATCCATCTGGCGGATTCGCGCATTCAGGAAGAACTATCGCAGATGAGCAGCGATAATGCCCATCGCGTCGAGCTGGTCGCTCATCTCCTGCAGGGAAACCAGCCTCCGCCAGCGGCCATGGGGGGCGTGGAGCTGAGCGGGGGAATGGATATGGTGCGGAGAAAGCTGCACCGCGAGAGCGCAGCGTATCTCAACGGAGCTCCCGTGGCCCTGGGAACGACTCATGGCCAGACGCCTCTGGGGCTGCCTCCGTGGGCAGCGGAACTCAAGGGCGGCCAGTTCGATGGACTGGTGCTGGACGGCGGCGATCTCTACCTTACAGTGATCAACCAGCAGCGTATGAACGACGGCCGTCTGCTGAGCCTGGTGACAAGCCTTATTGTCGACAGCCAGGTGATGGACATGATCGCTCGCGGCCTTGGCCGGGCGCAATTCCTCCCGGAACGATTGAGCGGGAACGAGCCGGACGAGGCTAGTTCGAAGTTTTCGTCAGCCCCGAAAGTCAGGGAGCGGATCCGAAAGCGTCGCGAGGGCGCGGTTGCAGGTGGGGTGCAGGCTCCTGCCGTAAACCTCGCCGACATCCAGGTCAGTTTTGTCTCGACCGTCGACATGACCGACTGGGGGACCGGCGAACGCGACAGCGTACCGATTGGAGTCAGGTCGCGACCGTCTCAACTTTACAACCAGCTCTTCGGCGCCTCGCTTCGCAGCCGGTTTACGAATGCCTACCGGTTCGGCCTCATCGCGCTTTGCGTTCTTTTTGCTCTCATCGAACTGCTCGCGCTGGTGATGGCCATCCGGCTCAGCAAGACGATGACGACCTCGGTCGCCGATTTGTACGACGCCACCCAAAAGATCGATCGGGGTGAGTTCAACCATCGCATCGGCGTTACGCGCGAAGATCAGCTTGCCGAGTTGAGCCGGTCGTTCAACAAGATGACCGGTTCTCTGCAACGCCTGCTCGAAGAGCAGAAGGAGAAGGAACGGCTGCAGAGCGAGCTCTCGATCGCCCAGGAGGTGCAGGCGAACCTGTTTCCTCGGCAGGTTACGAGCCTGCCTTCGCTGGAGCTGCATGGTGTCTGCCGTCCGGCTCGCTCCGTGAGCGGCGACTACTACGACTTCCTCGTCTTCCACGATGCGGCTCACAACGGGCACGCCGGCGGAACGGAGACCGGCGTCGGAATTGCCATCGGCGACATCAGCGGAAAAGGAATCTCCGCAGCGCTGCTGATGGCGACGTTGCACTCGGCGGTTCGCGCCTACCGATTCGCCAGCGAAGAGCTGGTCTACAGCGAGTCGGCGGTTGCGGGCTTGCTGGCCAGCCGCGACGAGCTTGGAAACGACTGCGACGAGCTGTTCCAATCGCCGGGGAGAATCCTGTCGCTGCTGAATCGTCACCTCTACCGCAGCACGCAGCCGGAGAAGTACGCGACCTTGTTCCTGGCGCACTACGATGCGCAGTCGGCGATGCTGACTTACTCCAACGCCGGTCAGCTTCCTCCGCTGGTGCTGGGGCGCGATGGTGTGGTGCGAAGGCTCGATCGCGGCGGCACCGTCGTGGGGCTGATGGACGGGATGCAGTATGAAGAGGATCGTTTCCAGATGCGCGCGGGAGACATCTTCGTCGGCTACTCGGACGGGGTCACGGAACCTGAGAACGACTTTGGAGAGTTCGGCGAGGAGCGCCTGATGGAGGTGGTCCGCAGATATCGCGACCAGCCGCTCCACGTGATCTCAAGCCAGGTGATGCAGGCGCTCGATGCCTGGATCGGGGCCGAGGAGCAGCCGGACGACATTACGCTGGTTCTGGCACGTCAGGTATAGTGCCCCCCCGTACTTTTTGCGCAAAGTCTTGGAAACATTGATTTTAGGTCCGGACCTGTATTTGCATCCGATCTTTCAGAACACGTTTTCTCGCTATTTCCATTTTAGTTGATGGAGAGCAGTAAATCGGCATATGTAAGTTATTGGTACTGGAGCGTTTAGGTGAATGTGTGGCTTGACAGGGTTTAAAGCGGTTCGCGCCTTTGCGCGAATGAAACCCACATCTCAGAATCGAGATGTGGGCACCGACACCCGTGGTAGAGAAGCAGATTCCTCGGCTTCGCTCGGAATGACAAAGTCGGAGGCGAGATTGGACTTTGGCTAACCCTACCGGGCTGTGGGTGGCGGTTTGATCTAAATGCGGGGCCTCGCTTCGCTCGGAATGACAAAGTTATGGCAACGATTCAGCTCACAACATTAGGGCGCGGCGTGGATCGCTTTTACAGCTATGGCGTTGGGTGAGGAGCCTGCGGGCAGGATGGTAAATAGCGCGGCCCCCTGTTTGCCCTGGGTCCGGATAACAGCTATGTCTCCGGAGCGTGCATCGGCGGCGAGGAGAAGGTGTTCGTCCGCGGAGAAGGCCAGTGCATCGGGGGAAGATCCGGTGTGGACGGTCGTGACGAGCTGCCCGTCTTCGATGCTGTAGACGCTGATGAGGTCAGAGCCGAAGTCCGCGACCCAAAGCGTGGAACCGTCCCGGGTGATGATGCCATGCACAGGCTTGTTGCCAATCATGTAGGTTCCGAGGACCTGATTGTTCCAGGTATCGATCTCGGAGATGGAGTCGGAGCCGAAGTTGGAGACGAAGACCTCTCCTCCATCAGGTTTGAGGGCCAGGTGGACGGGAGTCTTGCCCACGTCGAGCAGGGTGAGCAGGTGATCGGAGGTTGCGGCGGGGTCCTGGCGCGCGGGCCAGGACCCGGGGGCGGCGGCGAGGGAGATGGCCATGACCTGATGGCCACCCGAGCAAGCGATGAAGGCCTTCGAGGAGTCTGGCAGGATGGCGATATCGGTTGCGCCGGGACAGCCCGGGTAGGCAACGCGGAGTTTGAGGGGAGGTCCGGAGGTCTCCTGCGGCCCTGGCTGGGGAGTTTCTGGAGAGTCCTGCTGTGGGGCCTGGGGCTGCGCATAGGCGGCGGCACTATAGATGGACACGCTGCCGGATTTGCGATTTGAGACGACGACGGAGCGCATGTCGGGGGAGATGCGAGCGAGTCCCGGCTCCTCGCCTGCGCCGACGACGGCGATCTCGCGGCGGCGGTTGAGGTCGATGACGCTGACCGAGTTGGAGCCTGAATTGGCGACGTAAGCGCGCTCCCCTGCCGGGTCGACGCTGATGAAATAAGGCTGGCGGTGGACGCCGATGGTGGCGGCGATGGTGTTTGTGGCCGCGTCGATGACGGTAATGGTCCCGGAGTTGGTGTTGACGGCATACACCTCATTCCTCCGGGGATTGGCGGCGATCCCGGTAGGATTGTCGCCGACTCGGAGGGTCCGGTCGGGACGCAGGTTTACCAGGTCCAGAACGCTGACGGTATTGGAGTTGCCGTTGGTTACATAGGCAAACTCGCGATAGCCGGGAGGAACGTCGGGAAAGCTGCTGCGGCGGCACCCAAGAGGGAGAAGAGCGAGCAAAAACAGTGCGAGAAGTCTGGCTCGCGGTCGATGACGGGATGTTGGCACTAAAGCGAGTTTATCGGTCGATATTGTGGGGTCGCAAGTTGCGGAGCGATCTCCAATAAAAAAAGATTTTTATAAATTTGCGAAACCTTTCGTTCAGAAATGGTGTCTACGAGATTGATGCGAGGAGTTGCCAGATGGGGAGCTCTTGCATCGTCTGTAAATCCTTCTCGGACAACGAAGCTACCTCGTGTAGCTTCGTTGCTTTTTTTTAATTTGGCGGGGATTTTGGGATCTGGAGTTTTCTGGCTGATTCGGAAGATTTCCCTCTGGGCAATCAAAGTGCCTATAACCCCGTTTTATGGCGCGCTACTCGAACCATTTGTCCGATATGCGGACTACCAACCGCGACGGAGCTTCTCAAAATCAGGGCAACGCGATCGAAGGCCATTGTCCCCGCAATCGTGCCTGAGCGCGGCGCCTGCCTTACGCTATTTCTTTAAACTCATCGGGGGACCGCTGACGCGCTTGCCAAAAAGGTCGACATCCACCTCGACGCGGTCGGCGATCTTGATGAAGGGGATGCCACTGTTCATCCCGAAGTCTTTGCGGTCAAAGGCCATTACCCCCTTAACCTCGCCTTCGCCTGTCCCGATACCGGAAACCGTCAGCGACAGTGTCTCGGGTTTGGAGACTCCGCGTATCGTAAAGGTCCCCGGTATGTCAAAGGTGTTTGGACCGGTCTGAACGATCTTCGTTGAATGGAAGGTGATCCACGGATCGTGCTCGGCGTCGAAGAAGTCCTTGCCCTTCAGTTTGCCGTCCTTCATGCCACTTCCGGTATTCACGCTGCCCGCCTGAGCCCTGATGTCCAAAACGCCCGTCGTGACATCCGTAGAAGGGAACGTCAGCTTGGCATCCCACTTGTCAAACTTACCGGCTATAGCGACAGAGGCTTTCACATTGAACCCAATCGAGCTTTTCGCCTTGTCGAATTCGAAAACAGGAGCTCCCGCGGACGCCTGCGGCCGCGCCGTCGTAGTCGTGAAGACGAACACCATAGTAAGGCCCACAAACCAATTGGCTTTCTTCATGGTTTTCCTCCGTAACGGGAATCTGCTGCGGGTTCAGGAATCTTGCGCGGCGGGTTACCCAGGCCACGATAACAATCGCTTGGCGGATTATTTTACTGCGTTCCGCTAAGCAAATAGACGCAACCATTACAACAACCGCACCTGTCTGTTTAGACAGGTCTCCCGTACTCGTTGCTGTGCTAAAGAAGACACAACGCCTGAGCCGTTCGACTTGAACAACTTGTGTGTATAACCGGCTATGGAATAGTGAACTGACCTGCCTGAAAAGTCTCGCTTTCAGCAAGCTCGACGGCAGGTTTCCGATAACGCCGTTTTCACGCAGAAGAGAATGAGTCAACTACTATTCAGGTGTGACAACATCAAAAGCCTCTGAACTGCAAGTCCGACCGTTCTTTCAGCGAATTGCCTCATCTTTTGTGGCCCTTGCAATAGTCTGGATATGCGCTGCCGTGGCCATCGGGGTCTACCTTAGATCCCCGCAGGGGGCCGTAGCTGGTCTCATCTCGTCTATCCCTACATTCGCGATTGGGTGGGTTGTAGTGGGTCTTCCCGTTGTTGTGGCAGGCCGTCGGGTTATCCAAATCCCGATGTGGGTTGTCGGGCTCCTTGGCGCAACTGCCGCCGCAATCATCCTTTTCGGAATAGATCGCGAGGACCATCTATACCTGCTTCACCATCTACTTGGACTACCCGCGTTAGCTTTAGTCTCAGGAGCCGCTGGCATGGTGATCTATCGCCTACTGATTGAGACGAAGAATTAGCCTGCAAAGTCGGGTTTTCGGAAACTTCAGCCTCTCTCAAACGGATCCACACTACCGATAAATTCGGTGTGGACAGACGGCTCCGAGCCATGCCGAAAGACCGAGAGTAAGGATGTAGTTAGTGGCGTGGCGGCTGCGTGTTAACGGCCGGGGGTGGTGCGGGACCAGTTGCGGGCGATCCAGCCTGCATAGGCCAGCTGCACGACGATGACTCCGCTGTAGACGAAGACAAGGTGGCGATGGGCCATGGTGGAGAAGTCGAAGAAGGTCTGCCAGGTCATGCGGTGCGTGGCTCCGTTATTGAGGGGTCTCGAGGGAGGCTTCGAGAGCGAGGAGGGCGGCCTCCTGCTCGGCAAGTTGGCGACGGCGTTCGAGGGCAAAGCGGAAGCCGATGAGGAAGAGTCCCCACATCGCCCACCCGGCGAGGTTCCAGAGGACTGCGGGAACCATGGCGGGATCGATGCCGCCGCCGTCGGAGCCGAAGACCGGAGCCGGGTGCTGGGTACGCCACCAATGAATCGACATGTAGACGATGGGGACATCCACCGCGGCGAAGACGGCAAGCACCGCGGAGAGGACTGCCGTCTGTCCGGTGGGGGAGAAGCGGCGGAGCATCAGGTAACTGACGTAGAGCAGCCAGAGGATGAGCTCCGTGGTGAGGCGTGCGTCCCAGGCCCACCAGATTCCCCATGCGGGTTTGCCCCAGAGCATGCCGGTGGCGAGAGTGATGCCGACGAAGAGGACTGTGATCTCCGCAGAAGCTACAGCGAGGGCATCGGCTGAAAGAGCCTTGAGGGGGTCTCTGCGGCGCCAGTAAAGATAGCCCAGCGAGGCGGCCAGATTAATGTAGGGAAAGACCAGCCCAAGGATCGCGTGTGCGAGGTGGTAGTAAAAGATGCGCTGCAGATTGCCCATGGTCTCTTCCATGGGGGCCACAAAGATTGCCTGACGGAACCCGACGACAAGGACCGCAAGGGTAGCGGCGAGCCAGAACCAGGCAATGTTGCGGAGAGTGGAGGAGCGCGCCACGATGGGATTATTTTATCGCGAAAATGGACCTGGATTTCGCGTGGATTAGAAAACTGATTCTGGTTTTTGGGGTGGGGGATCTCTGGCGTGGGGATCGTAATCGATGCCGGTCTCTGCATCCTGCAAAGAAAATACAGGGATTCCTCGACGCCCCCTCGGCGCGCTTCGCTTGCTCGGGGTCGCTCGGAATGACGTGTACGCGTTACTTAAACAGGGCTACTCGGCGTTGAGGACGGTCTCGAAGAGGAGGATGCACACGGTGGTGTAGATGAGGTCGTAGCAGGCGAGCTGGGTGATCCAGGAGCGGAGGTAGATCGGGTCGAGTTCTCCCGTGAGGACGCCGGTGGTGGCCTGCACCATCATCAGGACGGCGGGGAGCGAGAGCGGGAGAAGGATCAGGGGGAGGAGCAGCTCGCGGTTGCGGGCGCGCAGGCCTAGGGCGGCGAAGAAGGTTCCGTTGACCACCAGCGCCCAGGTTCCGAGTGGGAGAATGAGCGCGAGCAGCCAGACGTTGCCGAGGACATGCAGATTGAAGAAGACGACGAAGATGGGAGCGAGGACCGCTTCGACGACGAGAACGAAGAGCATGTTGGCAAGCGCCTTGCCGACGAAGAGCGCCGAGGCAGGCGAGGGAGCCATGCGCTGGGCTTCGAGGACCTGGTTGCGCTGCTCACGGGTCCAGGACTGGTTGAGCGCGGTCATGGAGGCGAAGAGGAGGCCGACCCAGAGGATGCCTCCGGAGATCTGGCGGGTGACAGTGGGATAGCCCGCGGGATCGAAGGCTATGGAGAAGACGACGACCATCAGGAGCACGAAGAAGAGCATGCCGTTGATGGAGTCGCGGGAGCGCCACTCGAGGCGGAGGTCTTTGCGGAGATGATCGAGAACGTAGTGGAGGTATCTCAACGTGGCTCCACGGGGAGAGATTTCGTCAGGTCGGCGAGGGTGGCCTCGGAGGCGCGGAGGTAGTCGGCAGGGGAGAGGATGAGCTGGAGGCCGCGAAGACCTGCGGAGACGCTGATGATGTCGAAGAGCTCGATGGTCTCGTCGGCGAAGGCGGGGAAGGGCTTGCGCGCGCCCATGACAGTAACTCCGCCGCGAATGTAGCCGGTGAGGGGCTCGACGTCTTTGAGGGAGGCGAGCTCGGCCTTTTTAGCTCCGGAGGCGTGGGCGAGTTTCTTGAGGTCGAGCTCGGAGTCGCCGGGGATGACGGCGAAGAGGTGCTGGCCGTCGTTGGTGTGAGAGAGGAGGGTCTTGAAGACCTGTTCGGCGGGAAGGCCGATCTTGCGGGCTACGGAGACAGCGGTGAGATCTTCGGGGTCGACCTCGTAGGCGCGAAGCTCGTAGGTGATGCCGAGGGAGTCGAGGAGGCGGGCTGCGTTGGTCTTTGCCAATTTTGGGGTAGGTGCGGAGGTCTTCATCCGTTGGATCCGGTGGTGTCGACGATCTGGCCCTGGCGCATGGTGAGGGTGCGGTCTGCGAGGGGCTGAGCGAGTGAAGCCTGATGGGTGGTGAGGATG
>Ga0193717_1000390_pt1 | contig 30841 bp, 25 predicted proteins | sample U2c2metaG_FD_145900 | JGI IMG/M metagenome (GOLD analysis project Ga0193717, IMG submission 145900) | Soil microbial communities from a riparian zone of the East river system, Colorado, United States - U2c2 | ecosystem: Environmental > Terrestrial > Soil > Riparian zone | place: USA: East River... | reverse complement strand
TCAGCCTGAATGGTAACCGCCCAACTTTTGGGCAGTATTTATTACGCTGGTTATTAAGATTGGTTGATTTTTCAATAACAGGTGGTTTGGGTGCGCTAATAGCGGCTATTGTTACCGAAAACGGGCAACGCATAGGCGATATAGCCGCAGGAACAGCCCTGATCAGGACACAGCCCCGTACAAAAATTGATAACCTGATATTTAATCCATCGGAAGATAGTTATGTGCCTGTTTTTAAAGAGGTAAGTGAGTTGAGCGAGCAGGATATCGCGCTTGTAGCCGAAGTAATACAGAATTATGCAAAAACCGGTAACAGTACGCTGGTATATCATATGGCCCAGCGTATTAAAGATCACCTGACTGTGATACCACCACGGGATATGAATGATATGCTTTTTTTACAAACCATTATAAAGGACTATAGCCATATCAGCGCTCAAACGGAGAGCTTGTAATGTTCATATAATCCCCAAATTTTAGCTATATAACTCACTAATACTATACCACCTGTTATTATAAATAAAGTTTTTTTTACAACGAATTTGGGCGTATCCAGCTTTAGGTATTTATCGGTAATGCCATAGGCGAAAAATAAAAGCAGTGGAATAGCAGGGGGGTATAAGGAAAAGCTTTTTTGGATATCACCTTGTAAAAGCGCCAGCAGGGAACGCTGGAAACCACAGCCCGGACAATCAATGCCGGTAAGGTATTTAAACGGACAGAGGATTAAATGATTTTGCAGCCAGTGGATAAAGCCCAACCGGCTGCAAAATATTTGTAAAGTGATATAATTTGGCAGCATTAAGCCTGTGGTGGATTACCAGAAGGGTCTTTATAATTGGTTGATGGATCAAATGGTTTGAAACCTCCCGCCTCCTGGGCTGATGGCCCCAGGTATTGGTAGTTACCAAAACCCAAAACCGGGAAGAATACAAATGGTAATAATAGTAAACCAATGGTAAAGCCCTCGCCCTGACCAAAGCTTTTACTTAATAAGTTGGTGGTCCATACTGCATAAATGATATTTACGCATGGTACTAAAAATAGAAATATCCACCATATTGGTTTTCCAACAATTTCGAGCAATACAATATGGTTGTAAATTGGGATAATAGCAGCCCAGCCAGGTTTACCAGCTTTTTCAAACACTTTCCACATGCCAATAATGGAGATAACCCCAATAATTAAAGCCGGAATAAGACAAGCCATGAATATTGCAAAGAACACACCGGCAGAAGCTGCCGAAGAAGGATCATAGTTTTCCATTTGTTTTTGGTTTAAGTAAGTGGTTTAGTGGTTTTTAATTACTGCAAATTATAAAATATTTGAGTAAAAGTTTAAAAACATAGCATATTTATTACAAAGCTGGAATAATATTTTATCCTTAATTTTGACCTGATGCAAAGAGAACAAATTTCGGTATTTGATATGTTCAAGATTGGCATAGGGCCGTCAAGCTCGCACACACTTGGACCCTGGCGGGCGGCGCAGCAGTTTGCTGAAGGACTTGAACAGCAGGGCGTGTTACTGCTTGTTGAGCAGGTAAAGATATTGCTGTATGGCTCATTGGCCAAAACCGGCAGGGGGCACGGTACTGATATTGCCATATTGTTGGGTTTAAGTGGTGATGATCCTGTAACCTTTGAGGTTGACCAGATAGTGCCTAAAATTGCGGCTATTACCAATACACATAAATTACTGCTTGCAGGTACACAGGAAATTGATTTTTCTGTAGTGGATGACCTGCTGTTTTTGTTTAATGAAAGTTTGCCCTTTCATCCCAACGCGGTAACTTTCCAGGCGTTTTTAAATAATGGCCAGGCGGTTTCTGATACTTTTTACTCCATTGGTGGTGGCTTTGTGGTAAAGGAAGGCGGTTCGGGCCAAACCAAACAAGAAGTTGATCTGCCATTCCCTATTGATACCGCTGCCGATCTGCTGCACTGGTGTATTAAAACCGGGCTTAAAATATCAGAGGTGGTGATGGAAAATGAGCTGGCCTGGCGTACCGAGCAGGAAACCCGGCAGGGCGTTTCAAATATTTTTAAGGCCATAAAGGAGTGCATTTATCGTGGCTGTCATACCACCGGGCAATTACCAGGTGGTTTAAATGTTGCCCGGCGTGCATTTAAATTAAATAGTAAATTAATTGGGAATAACAGCTATACCAGTTACGAGGAATGGGTTGCAGCTATACGGCAAACCGGCGACGGATTTAAAAATATATTGGATTGGGTTAGTTGTTTCGCACTGGCTGTAAATGAAGAAAATGCTTCGTTTGGCAGGGTGGTTACCGCGCCTACAAATGGAGCCGCGGGTGTTATACCGGCAGTGCTGCAATACTATATTGCATTTTGCGATGGCGACAGCGATCAAAAGATCCTGCAGTTCTTATTTACCGCCTCAGAGATTGGGAGCATATTTAAAAAAGGGGCAACCATATCGGCAGCTATGGGTGGTTGCCAGGCCGAGATCGGGGTATCGTCAGCAATGGCTGCGGCTGCCCTAACGGAGTGTATGGGCGGTACACAAAGACAGGTTTTAATGGCTGCCGAAATAGCTATGGAGCATCACTTAGGTTTAACCTGTGACCCCATAGGGGGACTGGTGCAGATCCCTTGCATTGAGCGCAATACCATGGGTGCTATTAAGGCAATAACGGCATCGCAGCTGGCCCTGCAAAGTAATCCCGAAAAAGCTAAAGTAAGTTTAGACGCTGTAGTAAAAACCATGTGGCAAACCGCCTTGGATATGAACTCCAAATACAAGGAAACATCAGATGGGGGATTGGCTATTAACATACCTATCAGCTTGCCGGAATGTTAGCCCCCCTGGCCCCCTAAGGGGGAGTAATTTGATGTGCCTGTAGTGCCAGTCATGCCTAATTTATTTCGGCATCCTACAGACATAGCCGCTTGTCCTGTGAGATCCTGAAACAAGTTCAGGATGACGGAGCTTTTATATTTTACCCTTTTTCTTTTCCAGGGCGCTTAAAATAACCGGTTTAAGTTTTTCAACCCACATCTGGTACATGTTGGCGGATGGGTGCAAGCCGTCATTGGCTAAGAGGGATAGATTATTTGCAGCCAGTTTTGATATCGGGGTTATATCAATATAATTAACCCCGGCTTTGATACTTTCCTCCCGGTTTATATCATTAAACTGGTCTATTTCCGGGCCTATATGTGCTTCCTGGCCATGGGCGAATGGGGTTACGCCATAATCCGGTATCGATAGTACAAAAACATGATTCTTATTGCCTTTGGCAAATTTGATGGCCGTGTTTAAAACCTGTACAAATTTTATGCGATAGTTAGCTTGACTGCCGCCGCCGTACTGATCGTTTACCCCTATAAGCAGGCTTACTATATCATAGGTTTTATCATTGATGTCGCTTGCATTTATGGCCGATATTAACTGATCTGTTGTCCACCCGGTTTTTGCTACAATGGTTGGTTCAGTTATTTTATGCCCTGGCAATTGCCCGGCAAGCAGGTACGGAAATGATTCGGGTGCCGGTACTGATTGGCCAATGGTATAGGAATCGCCCAGGGCCAGGTAGCTTAATGTATCGGTTACCGGTACAACTGGTTTTGATGTAGAATTATTAGGCGGCATAACGTCGTTTTGTTTTGTACACGCTGTCAGGGCGCTTATCGAGAATAAAATTAAAAATAATGCTTTCATCATAACATTTCCATACCAAACAATACGGAAATATGATGTTTTAAGATTTTTTTAACTTCATTAATATCAACTACGCTGCCCAGCTCTTTTTGCATAGAGGTTACCGCCTTGTCGTCAATACCGCAGGGAACAATGTTATTGAAATAATCAAGGTCGGTATTCACATTAAAAGCCAGTCCGTGCATGGTAACCCAGCGGCTGCAGCGTACACCCAGGGCGCATATTTTACGGGCATTTTCATTATCGGCATCAAACCAAACACCGGTATAGCCGGGGTAGCGGTCTGCCTTTAAACCATAGTCGGCAAGGGTTAATATAACGGCCTCTTCCAGTGTACGCAGGTACAGGTGTATATCAGTAAAAAAGTTGTCGAGGTCAAGTATCGGGTAGGATACAATTTGCCCAGGGCCATGATAGGTAATATCACCGCCTCGGTTAATGGAGTAATAAACGGCCTGCTTTTCTTTTAATCCGTTCTCATCAAGCAGCAAATGTTCAGGCTTTCCGCTTTTGCCCAATGTGTACACATGCGGATGCTCGCAAAATACCAGGTAGTTAAAAGTTTCATCGGTCACAAAAGGCTCATAGGTGTTTGCAGGTACCAACGTTTTTGCAGCTGCTTCGTAAGCCAGCTCGGTGTTCCGGTTATTCAACTTGGTTTTTACCGAAGCGGCGAACAACTCTTCCTGTTTGTCCCAGGCTTGCTGGTAATCCATTAATCCCCAATCCTGGAAAAATACTTTTTTGTTTTTCATTACATTCAACCCTTTACATAGCCAATCATATAATCTTCATATTGCAGGTAGCCGACTGTATAGTCAAGGCTGATTTCTTTTTTATGAAGATGAGCATTGAGCGTACCGGGAGTTTTAAAATTAAAAGGGTCTAAAAAAATATTATCAGCAAATGATACTTCTTTTTCGCCATTGCATTTATATACTGCTTCCTTGGCGCACCAGCAAACATATAATTGCTCAATTTTTTGCTGCTGATCAATAAAGGCAAGTTCTTCGGGACGCATAAATTTATTGGCAATACGCTCAACCTTTTGTTTTATTTGCTCAATATCAATGCCTACTTTATGCGTTTTGCTGATCATCACGGCGGCATAATCAAACGAGTGGCTTAATGATATGTGATAAGGAAGGTTTACCAGGTAAGGTTTGCCATGCGAGTCGACTTTGCAATCAATATACTCATCAGTACGCAGCATTTTACGCAGTAAAACCCGTGTGCCCAGCCAGTGCAGGTGGCGCTTACCATTACTTAATGTTTCAACATATGCTTTTTCCTGCTCATCAAGCTGCAGTTGTTTATACAGGTCGTTAGTCTCTTCCTCAAGTTTCCAGAGCGCAAATTCAGTATCGTTATCAATACGCTGCCTGTATGCTATTGCCATAATAAGTAAAATTGCAAAATAGGTGGCAAACTTATGTCAAATAAATTTAATTAAAATATTTTAATATTGAGTTGTTTGTATCAAGTAATTAGTATCAAGTATCATGACGGCTGCATTGTATTTTTAAATTCTGTTATTAAATCTTGATACTACATATTGCCTATTGTTTTAATTAATTATAATTTAGGCCCTACCATGATATTATCAGATAAGCGCATTCTCGAAGAAATTGAAAAAGGGCATATTATTATTGAACCCTTTAATCGCGAATGCCTGGGCACCAACTCGTACGATGTACATTTAGGTAAGCACCTTGCCACTTACCGCGATAGGGTTCTGGATGCCAAGCTGCATAACGAGATTGATGGCTTTGAGATACCAAAGGAGGGTTTTGTACTGCAACCCAATACCCTTTACCTGGGGGTTACCATGGAATACACCGAAACGCACAGCCATGTACCATTCCTGGAAGGAAAATCGAGCACCGGCCGTTTGGGTATTGATATTCACGCCACAGCCGGCAAAGGCGATGTAGGCTTTTGTAATACCTGGACCCTTGAAATTTCATGCGCCCAGCCTGTTCGTATTTATGCGGGTATGCCCATTGGACAGCTCATTTATTTTGTTGTTGAAGGTGATATTGAAATCATGTATAACACAAAAAGCAACGCCAAATACAATAATCCCACCACACGCCCGGTTGAAAGCATGATGTGGAAGAATAAGTTTTAATATTTTTTTATCAAATTAAACCTTTGAGGCGGGGCCTTGTCAAAGTGTGAGATTGTACAACGTATCTGGTTTAAAACGCCTAATTTACAGCACTATAACAGTTAACCTTATATAAAACCTATAACCTCACAATTCATCGCCTGCAAGATATTTTGTGTAAATTGAATTTTATTTAAAATGATGAAATACAAAAAAATATCGCTTGGCTTACTTGTAACTGTAATTGTAACAGTAGTTTTTGGATTTACCGGTCCGGGAGATGAACTGTTAAGTAAATTGGTAGATCAGCTTTATAAATGGCGCGCCCTGCAGCCACAGGAAAAAGTTTACCTGCACCTTGATAAACCCTATTATGCAATTGGTGATGATATTTGGTTTAAAGCTTATGTAACCATAGGCAGCAAACATCAGTTATCGGCTTTTAGCGACATATTGAACGTTGACCTGATTGATGAAAATGATTCTGTAAAGCGCAGCATTAAACTCCCTTTATCAAGCGGCCTGGCAAATGGCGATTTTGCACTACCCGATACCATGCAGGAGGGTAATTACCGCATACGGGCCTACACCAACTGGATGCGCAACGCCGGCGAGGCTTATTTTTTTGATAAAACCATCACCATAGTTAATGGTATAAATAATACTGTTTTTACTAATACCAGCTATACTTACAGTAATCAAAACGGAAAGCAAAAGGTAAATACGGTTATTAACTATACCGATTTAAGTGGTATGCCTTATGCTGGTAATGAAGTAAGCTACCGTGTTGAGCTTAATGGTAAAACTGTTTTTAAAGGCAAAGGAATAACCAATGATAAAGGTAACCTGGATGTAACTTTTATTAATTCAACCAACAATGCGGCGGCATCGGGCTTTATTATTGCCAATATTAAACTTGCCAATAAAAAAATAGTAACAAAGGTAGTGCCCATAAAGGCGGTATCAAATAAAATCGACGTACAGTTTTTCCCGGAGAGCGGTAATCTGGTAAATGGGATAAATTCAAAAGTTGCCTTTAAAGCCGTTGGTGCCGACGGTTTGGGTGTAAATATAAAAGGAAATATCGTTGATGGCCAAAATCAGGTGGTTACTGCATTTGGTAGTGCCCACCTGGGTATGGGGATATTTGATTTAAAACCCGAAAGCGGTAAAACTTACAAAGCCCACATTATTTATGAAGATGGCTCTGAAGGTAATTTTGATTTACCCAAAGCTACTGATAACGCCTATGTTTTAAGTATTGATAATTCGAAAGATGATGACCTGACGGTTAAAATATTACCTGGAGCGGGCTTATTAAATAGTGCAACACCTACGGACGGCCTCCTGCTGGTAGCACAGAGCAGCGGCGAAATTTATTACGCGGGTAATAGTGCCGATGGCGGTAAAACGTTTACCTCCGTTATTCCCAAAAGCAAGTTCCCCTCAGGTATTGTGCAGTTCACCTTATTTTCGGCAAAGGGCGAACCCTTGCATGAGCGTTTGGTATTTATTCAGAACCCCGACCAGCTTAAACTTACTGTAGCTGGTGATAAACAAAAGTACGGTGCGCGTGAAAAGGTGACCATTAGCCTCAATGCTAAAAATAAGGACAATAAGCCTGTTATTGGCAGCTTTTCGGCCGCGGTTACAGATCTGTCAAAAGTGCCGGCTGATGAAACAGCCGAAGAAAGCATACTCTCTAACATACTGCTCAGTTCTGATCTGAAAGGTTATATTGAAAAACCAGGTTATTATTTTGCCAATGATAATGCAAAAACAAAGGCTGATCTTGATGTGCTGATGTTAACACAGGGCTATCGCCGCTTTGAGTGGAAACCGCTTATAAATGATTCTTTTGCCCCCGTAGTTTATCAGCCTGAAAAAACATTGGCAATATCAGGTCACTTAAAAACATTTGGGGGCAAGCCTGTTGCAAATGGTAAAATAACCTTGTTTACAACATCAGGGGGGACGTTTATTTTAGATACCGTATCAGACGCTCAGGGTAAGTTTACCTTCAATAATTTAATTTTTAGAGATAGTATAAAATTTGTTGTTCAGGCCCGTACAGCAAAGGACCGCAAAAACCTGGAAATTGAATTGGATAACATCGCACCCCAACCTGTGGGAAAAAATAAGAATGCGCCCGATATACAGGTGAACATTAGTGATGGACTGTCGCCATACTTGCAAAACAGTAAAAAGCTGTTTAGTGAACAGGTAAAATACGGGATTGGCAACCATACCATATTGTTAAAAGAAGTGGTTATTAAAGATACCAGGACAATAGCTGTAAAACATTCTGCCAACTTGAACGGGCCAGGCAACGCCGACCAGATACTTACTTATAAAGATCTTGAAAATATGGGTGGCAGTCAGCTTGGGCCCATATTACAAGGCAGGCTTTTAGGGGTAATGTTTCGCGGAAATGTTCCCTATTCTACCCGTGGCGGCGGCCCCATGCAGATAGTGATTGATGGGGTTTATGTTGAGCCCGACTTTTTAAATAGCATAAACGTGCCTGATATTGCAAGTATTGAAGTTTTGCGTACGATAGGCAACACGGCAATATATGGTTTCCGCGGAGGAAACGGTTTATTGGTGATCACTACCAAAAGGGGCGATGAAGGTTCTGTTTATAACCGGTACGCGCCAGGGATAGTGACTTATTTGCCCAAGGGGTATTACAAAGCACGTGAGTTTTATTCGCCTCAGTACGATGATCCTAAAACAAACACACAGATGCAGGATTTGCGGTCAACCATATACTGGCGGCCCAATGTCATTACCGATAAAGATGGTAATGCTTCCTTATCTTTCTTCAATGCTGACGGCAAAGGAACATACCAGGTTATTATTGAAGGGATAGATGCGGATGGCAATTTGGGCCGGCAGGTTTATAAGTATAAGGTGGAATAATATTTTTGTTATTGGTATATATATAATATATGGTTAATATGACATATTCGGGTTTAATTACCTTATCACATTATGAAATTTAGCTGCATTCTATCTCTTTTATCAGTTGACAGCCGCGCTTTTTTTATGTAGAACCTATACCTGTGAAAGTTAAGTAGTAGCAATAATAGTATTACAAGTTAAAAAGCGGTTTATAAACCGCTTTTTAATGGAATACCAGATATATTAAATATCACGTGCAAACAGAAGGATATTTAAGTTTCAGCTATTTAGCCAGGTAGAATTTCTCCCAGAAATCAACTGATTTCGACATTTCGCTGCGGGCTGTGCCGTCTGTGCCCCCTGCAGTAGATCCGCCACCGCCGCGGCCTCCTCTGCCGCCGCGACCGCCGCCGCCCATTCCGCCGCCACCACCCATACCACCACCACGACCGCCTCTGCCGCCACCACCACCCTGGTGCTCACCGCTTGCTGCGCTGGCTCCTGCTGGTTTTTGTAATCCGTTTATTTTAAAGTTAAAGGCCCACTCGCCTTTAGTGATATCATTAACATGGAAAAATTGCAGCGGTATAGCCATTTCATAAACCAGGTTGCCAGCGGCATCGTAATCAATAGCGGCTTTAATGCCATAAGTGTTTGAGGTGGTTATCATATCGCCCTCAATATCTTTAAACCCTTCCACTTTAATATTCCTGAGTTTGGTTACGCGTTCACGCATTAATTCGTCGCGATCTTCCTTGGTAATTTCACCGTTCTCATTCTGGCGTTTCCCAAATTCAGGTGCCGATCCCGGGTCGGCAAGCGGAAAGGTAAGGGAAAAACTTTCCTTCTTTTTGCCCTTGGTATCAATACCCAAAGTAATGCCTGCATTTAAAGTGCGCATTTGGTCCATCCTGTCGTTGATACGGATAGCGGCGTAGAGCGTGGTTTTATCGTTTGCCAGTGTGTAATAAATCTTTTTTTCATCGTTGTAATAACGCAGGCTGTCGCCCCAGTCTTTCAGATCGCCATCAACAGTTATAGTGGTTGGTGGTGCCTGTAAGGTAGTTTGAGCCGGTTTTGCGGTTTGCGCATTAGTGATACCAATTGCAAACAGCTGAACGATGAATGCTAAAATTAAGCAGTTAGGGGCTTCTTTCATGAGCTTATGGAGTTTAGGGTTATTTTATAGGGGGTATTGTAACATGATTTTTAAGCTCATTAAACACAATTTTAACACTTTTATTATTTGTTTTTAAGTAAATTTGTAGTTACGTATGCCAACCGAAACCCAAGAAGAAACACTCACACTCGAAGAGATATTGGCAGGACTTAAAGAAGTTCACCGCCTTATATTATGGAATGATGATTTTAACACTTTTGAACATGTGATCCATTGCATGATGAAATACCTTGATTACTCTGAAACACAATCTGAAAAAATAGCCTGGAAGGTTCATAACGAAGGCAAATGCGCGGTACTGGAAGGTTCATTTACCGAAATGGAAATTTACCGCAAAATACTACAGCAGGAAGGGCTTACTGTTAGTGTGGAATAATAAGTTTGAGTAAGGAGTGCTGAGTTTAAATTTTGATAAGTGAGTTTGATGATATTAGCGTTTGAGCAAATGATTCAATATGATAAAGAAAATAGCATTATCGCCCGTTTTGATCTTATTTGCAATTTGCCTGGCAACCTGTACAACTACCGCGCAAAATAAAAACCTTAAACTGATCTTTATCCGTCATGCCGAAAAACCCGCTGATGGTGATAATCTTACCTGCATGGGTTTAAACCGGGCCTTAAAGTTACCCGAGGTTTTAAAAGCTAAATTCGGATTGCCTGATCATGTATACGTTCCGGCCTTACACTTAGGCAAATCAACTCCAAGGGGGCGTATGTTTCAAACCATTTCGCCTTTTGCCATAAAATATAATTTAACAATTAACAGCAGTTTTGAAGAGGAAGATGCTGCCGGCATAGCCAGCGAGCTGGCAGGGAAGAAGAGCACTGTACTTATTGTGTGGGAACATAGCAAAATTAAACCCATCATGAAGGCATTGGGCCTAAGGGTTAAAGACCTGCAATGGCCCGACGATGATTTCGACAGTATCTGGATAGTGACTTACAAAAAAGGGATGCCAGTTTTAACCATGGATAAAGAAGGGATAAGCCCGGCTGCAGGCTGTAGTTTTTGAGCAGAAGGATGGAAAGGGAATAGCCTGTCATCCTGTCGAAGGATCGCACGTAGAGGCCAGCATGCTTCGAGAGCATGACAACCACTATTTTGCGGGCTCCATGTGATTGAAGGATACGTTTTTAGGATAAACCAACAGAGGTGCGCCCAAATGGCGCACCTCTGTTGGTTAACTTCAATATTGTTTATTATGATACCAGGTAATTCCAGCCATAGGTATCTGGCGCGTTACCGTATTTTACAGCATCAAGCGTTTTTAATACCTTTTGCGAAAATTCACGTGTTTTTGGGTCGCTTAAAAAATATTCTTCACCATCAACGCTTATGGAACCTACAGAGGCGATAGTAGCAGCGGTACCTGCGCCAAAGGCATCGGTAAGTTTGCCGTTTTTAGCACCTTCAATAATTTCGGCAACCGAAACTTTGCGTGTTTCAACCGGGATACCCCATTCCTTAGCTAAGGCGATAACGGTATCGCGGGTTACGCCATCAAGTATGGTATCTTTAGCTTCAGCGGTTATCAGCTTGCCATCAAGCAGGAACATGGCATTTGCCGCGCCCATTTCTTCAATATATTTATGCTCTTTGGCATCTGTCCATATCAATTGGTCAAAGCCTTCTTCGGTAGCTTTACGGGCAGGCAGCATCGAACTGCCATAATTACCGGCAGCTTTTGCAAAACCCATACCGCCTTCGGCAGCGCGGGTGTAGTAAGTTTCTATTTTGACACGCAGCGTTTTTGAAAAATAGGGTCCAACTGGGCCAGTAAGCACCATGTATTTATAGGTGGCCGATGGTGTTACACCCAAATAAGGGTCGGTAGCGAACATAAACGGACGGATATATAATGCGTGGTTAGCTTTTGAGGGTACCCAGTCGCGGTCAATATCAACTACGGCTGCCATACTTTGTAAAAATATTTCCTCGGGCAAGGTCGGCATACATAAACGCTCTGCTGATTTGTTAAAGCGGATAGCGTTTTTATCGGGACGGAAAATAGTTACTTTACCATCAGCATGTTTGTAAGCTTTTAGGCCTTCAAAAAATGCCTGGCCGTAGTGTAATGCGGAAATTGCCGGACTAAGCCCAATTTCGCCGTAGGGAATGACCTGGAGGTTTTTCCATTCACCATCAGCATAATCGGCCACAAACATGTGGTCAGAAAATGTTTTTCCGAATGGTAAGTTGTCAAAATCCGTTTCAGCTAAACGGGAGTGAGTGGTTTTGGTGATCTTGATGTCCAGCGTCTCAGTCATGGCCTTATGTATTTATAATTTAGAAAATGGCAATTTAAGAATTTTTTTGCTGAGTTGATATAAAGAATTGATAGTTAGGGTATTTTTCGAGGAGAATTGCACATTATGACAGAATAGCGACGAAGGCTTTAAATGGGATATTAAAAAATAAATGTCATCTCCGCTCCCGCGAGATTAACGCAGTGTATCTCGTGGGTTGCATGGTTAAAGCCTCCGGCTTAAATCAGCTGAAAGCTGATGCGATGTTCACCACGGGCTGGAAGTCCGCGGTAGCAAAAAAAGCATCGTTGCACGAAACAAGAAGCCTCACCCAACCCTCTCCAAAGGAGAGGGCTTTAAAATACTTATCAAAAAGTCTCCCCTAGGGGAGATTTAGCGGGGCTATTACACCGTCAGCTTCTTATACTTAATTCTTTTCGGTGCTATATCACCCAGGCGTTTTTTGCGGTTCTCTTCGTAATCTGAATAGTTTCCTTCAAAGAAGTAAACCTGCGAGTTGCCTTCAAAAGCCAGGATGTGTGTACAAATCCTATCCAGGAACCAGCGGTCGTGACTAATCACAACGGCGCAGCCACCAAAGTTTTCCAGCGCTTCTTCCAGCGCGCGCAAGGTGTTTACGTCAATATCATTGGTAGGCTCATCCAGCAGCAACACGTTCGATCCTTTTTTCAAAGTGATGGAAAGGTGTACCCGGTTGCGCTCACCGCCTGACAAAACGCCAACCTTTTTCTGCTGATCGGCACCATTGAAGTTAAATTTGGATACGTATGCCCTTGAGTTAAGCGGCTTGTTACCTACCATAATGGTTTCCAGTCCGCCGGTTACGTTTTCCCAAACAGATTTATTAGGATCAAGGTCATCATGCATTTGGTCAACATAACCTAAAGCAACCGTTTCGCCAACGCGGAAAGTGCCTGCATCGGGCTGATCTTGTCCGGTAATCAAACGGAACAGGGTAGTTTTACCAGCACCGTTGGGGCCAATAATACCCACAATACCGGCCGGAGGTAAGGAGAAGCTCAGGTTATCAAACAATAATTTATCGCCATAAGATTTACTTACGCCATTGGCTTCGATCACAATATTACCCAAACGCGGTCCCGGCGGAATGAACAGCTCCAGTTTATCTTCCCTTTCTTTGGTTTCTTCGGATGCCAGTTTTTCATAATTACCTAAACGGGCCTTTGATTTGGCATGGCGGCCTTTTGGACCCATACGTACCCATTCCAGCTCGCGCTCCAGCGTTTTCTGGCGTTTGCTCTCGCTTTTATCTTCCTGTGCCAGGCGTTTAGCTTTCTGATCAAGCCATGATGAATAATTTCCTTTCCAGGGGATCCCCTCGCCACGGTCAAGTTCCAGGATCCAACCGGCTACGTTGTCAAGGAAGTAGCGATCGTGCGTTACAGCTATAACGGTACCTTTGTATTGTTGTAAATGCTGCTCCAGCCAATCAATTGATTCGGCATCAAGGTGGTTGGTAGGTTCATCCAGCAGTAAAACATCCGGTTCTTTCAACAAAAGGCGACAAAGTGCCACCCGGCGGCGCTCACCACCTGACAGTACCGAAATTTTAGTGTCGGGCTCGGGGCAGCGCAGTGCATCCATGGCGCGTTCCAGCTTGGTATCCAGCTCCCAGGCGTTCACGGCATCAATCTGATCCTGCAGCTCGCCCTGGCGGGTCATCAGTTTATCCATCGCGTCGGCATCGCTGTAATACTCTTCAAGGCCAAATTTTTCATTGATCTCTTCGTACTCCTTTAATAAGGCGGTGGTTTCGGCCACGCCTTCTTCTACAATTTCACGTACGGTTTTATCAGGATCAAGCTCGGGCTCCTGGCTCAGGTAGCCTACAGTATAACCCGGCGAAAAAACAACCTCGCCTATATTGGTCTTATCAATGCCTGCTATGATTTTTAATAAGGACGATTTACCCGAGCCGTTTAAACCGATAACCCCGATTTTGGCGCCATAAAAAAAGGACAGGTAAATATTTTTTAAAACTGTTTTTTGCGGAGGATAGATCTTGCTAACCCCAGCCATTGAAAATATGATCTTTTCGTCTGCCATTTAATAGTAAAATTAGTGAACAAATATCTGTTAAAATGGATAATTAATATAATCCGTAGAAAAGTAAATCGGATAATTCATAACAGGTAAAACCGTAGTTGGGTTTTTATGGAAATAAATGAGGAAACAATTGTAACAATTTAGTTCATTTACTGGTTAAGATAAAAAACTAACTGTTAATTACAATAAAAAGTTATAAATACTTGTTATGTTATAATTGCATTAACATAGGCATTGCAGCAACTTTTTTGACTAAATTTACGTATATAATAATAAACAGTACCAAAACACCAGCTTAATGCCTAAATGTCATACATGATGACGAAATGCCTGTTCTGTTACATTCATTATAAATAATTCGTATTTTGTTTAAACTATTTTGAATAATTGTTATCAAATACGTATATTTCATTTGTATATTGTAAAAAAATTCAGCGATTGTTGAATTTCTTGATAAAAATTATTGAATAAAGCTAAACTTTAATAGCTTGCGTATCATATCAATGTCTGTTTCTGCAAACCGTTAAATGTTGGCAATATTGTTGATAAATGTTAAGACAAGCGTCGTGGTTTGTAAAAACAAAATTAATAGATTAGGACGTTCATAATAAGAAAGGTATATATGGAAGCTAAATTTTCGCCGAGGGTTAAGGATGTTATTCAATATAGCAGAGAAGAGGCTTTACGCCTGGGACACGACTATATTGGAACAGAGCATCTTTTACTGGGGCTTATCCGGGACGGAGACGGTGTAGCAATTAAGTTGCTAAAAGGATTGAACGTTGATACAGCAAAACTGCGTCGCGCCGTTGAAGATGCCGTAAAAGGAACTATTGGAACAAATGTACATATTGGCAGTATCCCATTAACTAAACAAGCCGAGAAAGTACTAAAGATAACTTATCTTGAAGCCAAGATATTTAAAAGCGATGTAATTGGAACTGAGCACCTGCTGCTGTCCATACTTCGTGATGAGGATAATATTGCTTCACAGATACTGATGCAGTTTAATGTAAACTACGAGGTGTTTAAAGGTGAAGTTGAATCACACAAAAATGATGTAACTGACGAAATGCCCGGATCACCAACCGGCGGCGATGATGATTTTAAAGAAGAAGAGTCATTTAGTCAGCCTAAAAAGGTATCTGACATTAAATCAAAAACACCAGTGCTTGACAATTTTGGCCGCGATTTAACCCGCGCTGCCGAAGATGGTAAGCTTGACCCTATTGTTGGTCGTGAAAAAGAGATCGAAAGGGTATCACAGATATTATCGCGCCGTAAAAAGAACAACCCTATATTAATAGGTGAACCGGGTGTTGGTAAATCTGCCATTGCCGAAGGATTGGCCCTGCGCATTGTTCAGCGTAAAGTATCACGCGTATTGTTCAACAAACGCGTAGTTACGCTTGATCTTGCATCATTGGTTGCCGGTACAAAATACCGTGGCCAGTTTGAGGAGCGCATGAAAGCGGTAATGAACGAATTGGAAAAATCACCTGACGTTATTTTATTTATTGATGAGATACATACTATAGTAGGTGCAGGTGGCGCTTCCGGCTCGCTTGATGCATCAAATATGTTTAAACCAGCTCTTGCAAGGGGCGAAATTCAATGCATTGGCGCAACTACTTTAGATGAATACCGCCAGTATATTGAAAAGGATGGTGCATTGGATCGCCGTTTCCAAAAGGTAATGGTTGAACCTGCAACTCCGGTTGAAACTATTGAGATACTGAACAGGATCAAAGAAAAATACGAAGAGCATCATGGAGTAACTTATACACCAGAGGCTATTAATGCCTGTGTTAGTTTAACCACCAGGTACATTACTGACAGGTTTTTACCAGATAAAGCTATTGACGCTTTGGACGAATCGGGTTCACGTGTTCACTTAACCAACATCCATGTGCCTCAAAACATACTGGATATTGAGCAAAAGATAGAGCAGATCAAGATCGAGAAAAACAAAGTTGTACGCAGCCAGAAATATGAAGAAGCTGCCCAGTTACGCGATACCGAAAAGAATTTGCTGGTTGAGCTTGAGCAGGCTAAAGCATTATGGGAAGCCGAAACAAAATCAAAACGTTACACCGTAACCGAGGATAATGTTGCCGAGGTGGTATCTATGATGACCGGTATACCTGTACAAAGGGTAGGGCAGGCTGACAGTCAGAAACTGCTGCACATGGCAGATACTGTTGGCACCAAGATCATTGGTCAGGAAGATGCTATAAAAAAATTAACCCGTGCCATACAACGTACACGTGCAGGCTTAAAAGATCCTAAAAAACCAATTGGTTCATTTATTTTCTTAGGCCCAACAGGTGTTGGTAAAACTGAACTTGCAAAAGAACTTGCACGCTTTATGTTTGATACCGAGGATGCCCTGATACAGATTGACATGAGCGAGTACATGGAAAAATTCGCGGTATCACGTTTAGTAGGAGCGCCTCCGGGTTATGTGGGTTATGAAGAAGGAGGACAGTTAACTGAAAAGGTACGCCGTAAACCTTATGCGGTAATATTGCTTGATGAAATTGAAAAAGCCCACCCTGATGTGTTCAACATACTTTTACAGGTGTTGGACGAAGGGCAGCTGACCGATTCATTAGGCCGTAAGGTTGATTTCAGGAATACCATTATCATCATGACATCAAATATTGGTGCCCGTCAGTTAAAAGATTTTGGACAGGGTGTTGGTTTCAGCACTAATGCTAAAACTTTACAGGCTGATACGCACTCAAGGGGTGTTATTGAAAACGCGTTGAAACGTGCTTTTGCACCTGAATTTTTGAACCGTATTGATGATGTAATTGTATTTAACTCGTTAGGTAAAGACGAAATATTCAAGATCATTGATATTGAATTAGCTTACCTGTTTAGCAGGGTTAATAGTTTAGGTTTCAAAATTGAACTTACCGAAGCTGCTAAAGAGTTTATTGCCGATAAAGGTTATGATTCGCAATTTGGTGCACGTCCGTTAAAACGTGCTATCCAGAAATACCTGGAAGATCCAATTGCCGAAGAAATACTTAAAGGCGAGCTAAGCGAGGGTGATACCATGGCAGTTGACTATGACAAAGAAGCCAACGAAATTAAGATCATCGACAAAAAAGGCGAAAGTAAAGAGCCTGAGCAGGAAGAACAGAAATAATTGATCTTTCTGGATAAAAAGAAACCCGGCAAGAAGGCCGGGTTTTTTGTTGGATTGACTCTTACTTTCGGCAATAAGAAGGCTACTTACCTTGTGCAGGTGGCTCATAATTTACAGGGAGCATCTCGGCCATACGGTAAATTCCCCAGTCGCCCTCAAAAATAATACTGCGCGGGTTGCTGATGATGCCATTGTTATCAAAAAACGCGTAAGCTTCATGTTCGTCGAGGGTGGCAATGGATGTTGCGTAATCGGGCATATCAAGCGGCCGATAAATATCGCCCGAAGTACCGCTGTTTTTTTTGTTGTACATGATATAAAGGCAGTCGTTGAAATCAAGGGCATACAAACCGGGTTTATCGGTGCGTTTTGCAAATTCGCTTAAGTCAAGCGGTTGCTTGACCAGCATTTGTATATACTTGTTCTTATTGTCGAACAAACCGCCTTTGTACTCAGGATTTGGTTTGCGAATTAATTTGTGTAGCTCAAAACCTTCGTGTGTGAACTTGTTACTGACAATGCTGCGCAAAAGATGCATAGGCGAACCAAGGTAGGCATCTTGTCTGCGCTTTTGCCATTTACGTATTTTGCCGTTGTTACCCTTCATATCTTCAAATACCGATACCCCGTCATAATACAAAAAACCTCTATTGGAGTCATAACTGAATGTATTGAGTTTGTATTTGATAACGTAACCAAGCGCTTTGTTCTCTATCTCCAGAAAATCATAAGATGATGCTTCGAGTGTATGCGTTTTTTTGTCATACTGAAAATCGAGTATATCGGGGTTTAATATCCTGCATTGAGTGGCGTTAGCGGTTGTTCCTAAAAACTGCCGTTTAAACTGGTCATAATATCTTTCCCAGTTAGGGTCGGGTTTAATTTTTACCTCAGTAAGTTCAATGGTTTTAGGTTTAAGCGCTATCTCGGGTAAATTGATATTGCTGTTGTTTACCAGTATTGACTGGCTGTGAGTTTCATAACCCACAATAGATACGATAAGATCATACTGGCCGGGCCTTACATTGTTGAGCATAAATGTGCCATCGTTGGCAGTTTTATTGCCGGTACTGGCATTATTTAAAAACACACTGGCATTGGCTACCGGTTTTTTATCGTCAATATTCACAATTTTGCCGGTAATTTTTAGCTGGGCAAAACATACTGATGGGAGTAATAAAATAAATAAAAGCGAAGACCTAAGCATTAGTTAAATATAAACTAATATTTTAGTTTAAAAAAAGTATTTTTTATTTATTTTAATATGGATGAGCGTTTATATGCTCAAAAATAAAATAAACAAAAAAACGTTAAACCTTTTTAGGAAATTAGCGTCTTATCTAATAATTACAAAACATAGCTTTATGAAAAAAATCCTGACTCTTGTATGCTGTACTATCTTGCTGGCAGCAACTTCTTGTACTAAAAAGTATATTACGCCTGCTAATATAACTGTGATTTATACTATTGATGGCACCACCGGATGGAAAGTTTACACGGATAGTGGTGGTAATAAATCTTATAGATCTGATTTGTCTGATCTGCCCGAGCAGGATGGTTTTGCTCAGGCAAATGGAGGAGTGTTAGTTTACATTTCATACGATGGTGGCAAAAGTTATGAAGCTCTTGGGCAAGTTTATAACGGTATTTCTTATACCTATATCTCTTATGAAGGGCAGGTAAGTATTTTTGCTCAAAATGCTAATGGTACCCCGCTTGCTGCGCCACCGTCAGATGATATTCAGGTAAAAGTTGTATTAGTTGATTCTGCACAGTAAACTGAAGGCATTTACATAAAAAAAGCACTATGCATTGCATAGCGCTTTTTTTATGATTTGAATCTTTTATTATTTCTCCATTTGTTCAATAACAGCCTGGGTTACGCCGGTAAATGAAAAACCACCATCGTGGAAAAGATTTTGCATGGTAACCATCCGGGTAAGGTCACTAAACAGGGTTACACAATAATCGGCACATTGATCAGCATCGGCATTACCGAGCGGACTCATCTTTTCGGCATAATTTACAAAGCCGTCAAAGCCTTTAACACCTGAGCCTGCGGTAGTACGGGTTGGTGATTGTGATACGGTATTGATACGCACATGTTTTTTTACACCATATTGATAACCAAAATTGCGGGCTATACTTTCCAGGTAAGCCTTATTATCGGCCATGTCGTTATAATCAGGAAATACACGCTGGGCCGCGATATAGGTAAGGGCCAGTACCGAACCCCATTCGTTTATGGCATCCATTTTCATGGCAGTTTGCAATACACGGTGCAGGCTCAATGCCGATATATCTAATCCTTTGTGGGTAAAATCGTAATTGTTTTCGGTATAATGTATGCTTTTACGCACGTTAATGCTCATACCTATGGAGTGTAATATAAAATCAACACCACCACCAAAATGTTCCTGGGTTTTGGTGAACAGGTTGGTGATATCATCATTACTGGTTACATCGGCAGCAATAACAGGAGCATTGCATTCCCCGGCCAGTTTATTGAGTTCGCCCATGCGTAGCGCGATAGGGGCGTTTGATAATACAATTTCTGCACCTTCCTGTACTGCGCGCTGTGCCACCTTCCAGGCAATAGACTGCTCATTAAGAGCACCAAAAATGATCCCTTTTTTACCTTTTAATAAATTATAAGCCATGTTTTGAGTTTTTATAAATGGAGAAAAAATAATATTAATTATCTGTTAGTGAGAATTGGACAGAAACCGATTCCTGCGTAATAACTGGGCGGCCCGCCGCTATTCCCGGGCGCCACTTAGGCGATTTTTTTAAAATGCCAATAAGCTCCTGTTCACAATCATATCCTATTCCTTTTAATATTTTAAAGTTGGCTAATGAGCCATTTCGCTCAACAGAAAATGCGATTTCAACGGTTCCTTCTATGTTGTACCGAATAGCTTTTTTCGGGTAATTTAATCTTTTTTGTAAATAATCTATAAACCTGCTTTCACCACCCGGAAAATATGCAATTTGCTGCGGACTTAGAATACATCCCAAGGTGCGTTTAGGAGGTATTTTGAAACTGGGTATAAGTTTAGGGTATTTTCTGGAAGCTTTAATTACTATCGGATTGTTAGAGCTTAAATCAAATATTTTTGCAGGAGGCAAATAAATGGCCATATATCTGCTTGCCTTGTTCATATATCTGGTATTTGTTCTGTAAATGGAGTCGTTAATTGTTGAGTATCCCGCGGCTTTGCGCCTTTTAATTCAAAATACCCGGCACTATCTGTTTTAGCGTGGATAATGGAATTACTATTTTGAGGGGCCGGTTGTACAGATTCTATAAAAATATTTGATGCAGGTTTACCAGATGACTCATATACAATACCCCTTATATGTATGGTATCCTGATGTACAATCAATTGCGCTTTGCAGCAATATGAAATACTGCATAACAGAATGCTTATAAATATCCTTTGCATGGTAGTTAACTCTTCAGTAACTCTCTAGCATTTTGCAATGCGCTTTCGCCGGGCTTGTCGCCACTGAGCATTTTGGCAATCTCCAATATGCGCTCCTTATTATCCAGTTGTTTTATGCGGGTATAGGTTGTAGCTGTCGAATCGTCCTTATAAACAAAATAATGATTTTGACCCTTGCTGGCAATTTGAGGCAGGTGGGTTATGGTGATCACCTGCAGATTAGCAGACAGGTTTTCCATGATCTGCCCAACTTTATTGGCTACCTCGCCAGATACTCCGGTATCAATTTCATCAAAAATAATGGTAGGCAATGCCGTGTATTGCGCAATGAGTGATTTGATGCTCAGCATCAGCCTGGAAAGCTCACCGCCTGATGCCACTTTGCTCATCTCGGCCAAAGCGTGCCCCTTATTTGCCGAAAATAGGAAACGGATCTGATCGGCCCCATTTGCCCCCAGCCCCCCTGAAGGGGGATTGCCTGGATCTGCTTTTTCAATTCCCCCCTTAGTGGACAGGGGCGAGCGTTCAATTTTTAAAGCAGAATTAGCCATCCCCATTTCGGCCAGCGTAGTCATTACTTGTTTTTCAATTGCAGGGATGGCCTTTAATCGGTTAGCCGATAATTTACCAGCCAATTTTTCAAGTTCAGTTTTATCGGCTGCCAATTGTTTTTGCAGTTTTTCTACAGCCTCATCGCTAAACAATACCTTCTGTATCTTGTCCGACAGGTCATCCTGTATCTCTAATAACTCGGTATTGCTGTTTACACGATGCTTTTTTTGCAGATTATACAGGAGGCTCAGGCGGGTGTTAACTTCATCAACCCGTGCATCATTGGTATGGGTGCGCTGTTCAATTACTTCAACTTCGGCAGCTATATCTTTTAGTTCAATGATGGTACTGTTTAAACGCTGGTGCAGCTCTTCAATTTGCGCATCAAATTTTTCCAGTATACCCAACTGCTGCCCGGCCTCACGTAGTTGTATCAAAGCCGAAGCCTCGCCTTCCTGCAATAAATAATAGGCGCCAAAAAGGTTGCGTTTTATTTCTTCGGCATTAGTTAATGCGTAAAGTTCTTTTTCCAGCAGTTCCTGCTCCTGGGCATTCAAGCTGGCCTTTTCCAGCTCATCAAACTGAAACTGGAAATAATCAAGATCGGCTTTTGCTTTTTCGCTTTCCTCAATCAGCTCATGAAGTTTGGTAGTTGCCTTTTTATAGGCCCTGAATTTTGTTTGGTAATCATTCAGCAAATCAGCATGTTTGGCAACAGCATCAACTACTAATAACTGAAATTCAGGATCGTTAATTTCCAGGGTGGCGTGTTGCGAGTGGATATCTATCAGTTTTTCGCCCAGTTGTTTCAGGGAGTTCAGGTTAACCGGGGTATCATTTACAAATGCCCTCGACTTACCATCGGCCGATATTTCGCGGCGCAACACAGTTTCCGCTTCATAGTCCAGGTCGTTATCTTCAAAAAAGGATTTTAAGTGGAAGTCACCTATTTTAAAAGAGCCTTCTATAACACATTTTTTTTGCTGGTTAAAAAAGTAACGGCTCTCGGCCCGCTGCCCTAAAATAAGGGATAAGGCGCCTAATATGATCGATTTTCCAGCCCTGGTTTCGCCGGTGAGTATGTTTAACCCCCTGCCAAAACCTATTTCAAGGTTATCAATTAACGCGTAGTTATTAATGGTTAGCTTTTGAAGCATAAAAAAGTATCCTTATTTTATTAAGGATACTAAAATACGAATTTCAATGTATTGGGTTTAATAATTAAAAACTATCTGTCTTCATCGGAACCGCGTTCCAATCCTGGTAGTTTTTTTTATCCTTTAAAACAACTTCCATTTGTTTGCGGTATTCGGTCATGCGCTGTTTAAAAGCTGGGCTTTTCATGTACTCGTGCAGTTTTTTAGTTGCCTGCTGTAATTGTGCCTGCTCCTTTTTTATTTGTGGGTTGTTTTGAGACAAGCGCATCTGCTCTTCTATTTTCTTCATTTCCATTCTCTGCATTTTCATTTCGGGGCCATTTAATGACATCCTTAAACTATCGCCCATGGCCCTTAATTCATTGGTTCTTTTACGGAACTCAGGTGAGTCATAGCGACCGCGCATTTTCTCCCCCATTTTTTTGAGCTGCTCGGTTTGCTCTTTTACTTCAGGTGGTATTTTGCTTTGCAGTTCGGCCTGGTATTTCCTGTAATTTTCATCCTTACTGTCATCAACATAGTTTCGATTATGTGGAATGTTATACTTTTTTTCAAGTTGCTCATTCATTTGCTTAAACTCAGGACTATTAAAATATTTCTCAATTTTTTTGCCCGACTCACCCATCTGTTCTCCGAGCTTCTCGGTTTCGCTATTATCTCCCCAGTTCTTTTCAAAATCAGCGCCTAACTTTTCCTGATCTTCCTGCATTCTCTTTAATTCGGGCCTGTTATAGTAATCTTCCATAGCTTTGCCCTTTTGTTCAAGCATTTCTACTTGTTTTTTAAACTCAGGGCTGTCGTAATATTTACCAATGGCCCCTGCATGTTTGTTCACCTCGGCAGTAAGCCTGTTTAGTTCAGCGTCATTTAAGCCATAGGTTTCATCAGCATGTTTATAGTAGTTGGATTTGGTTTTGTTTATTTTTTTATATGCTGCTATCTTTTTTGCTTTAACTGCTTTTTTATGAGTGGTATCAGTAAGCAGTAAATCTTTAACGATTTTAGGATAAACGGCTTTTTTGATAGATAATTTACCGTCTTTAACGGTGGGGTTTAACCACGCGATACTGCTTATGCTGGCGGCCATTATAACAACAGCCACTAACAGGTGGCGTGTGTTGCCAGTTGGTTTCTTTGTTTTCATGATGCGTTCAATTCTGTTTAATAAATGATATTTTTTTCCGGTAGCTGCCAGGGCCAGTGGGAAATTCACCTGCCTTGATTGTTCAAGTTTTAAAAGGGCCTGAGCATATATTAAGGGCTGGGCGGTAGTTTGTACAACAAGATCATCGCACCGGTTCTCGCGTTCCTGGTTTATAATGCGGTTAATTAATTGGGCAAAGGGATTAAAGAAAAGTAGTATGGTTATAAATTGCTGTGCTAAATTGAGCAGGTAATCATTACGTTTTATGTGCGATAGTTCGTGCAATAAAATGGCTTTTACCTCCTCGGTTGACAGATAAGTAGTTAATGATATGGGTAAAAGTATGATAGGGCTAAAGAAACCGATCATACAGGGTACATCAACAAACCGGCTAAAATTTACACTTACATATTTATTGATCTGTAGTTGCTGACAAAAGCTATCAACATATAACTGTATTTCATCGGCAGGTATCATTGTTCTCTTGATGAGGCTTATTTTTTGCCAGTTTAAACCCAGCCTCAATAAATTAAATACCAAACCAGCAAAGTACAGCGCCGAAACATAAGGAAGGTATCCTTCAATAACATAATTGTAATAGCTGCTGGGCGCGGGGTGGGCAACCGTGTTTAAAGGAAAGGCAAAATGAGGCAGAAAAACCGGCGATGTTGCTGCTGTTAAATCAATCCATACATGCGCTTGTACCTGGGTAATAAAGGTGTAAATAAACCATACACTTATGGTTAGCATAGCTGCCATACTCAGGTTATGTTTTTTTACGGATGATAAGTAGGGTGCGCAGGCAAATAACAAATGCAATGCAAACCAAACCAATAATCCCTGCCATAAGGAGTGGATAATGGTGATACCTAAAACCTGGCTTATGTTATAGAACAGATTTTCCATGATGCTTATTTTTTATGCTGATCAAACTGTTTAAGATAATCTTTAATGGCGTCAATTTCGTCCTTTGATGCGCGGTGCTGCCCCAGCGCCTGTATCACCAGGTCAGAGGTTGAACCTTTAAATACAGTAGACAATATTTTTTCCAAAGCGTTGCTTTGAGCTTGCTCCTGGCTAAATAATGCTTTATATAAATGGGTTTTTGCAGATGTATCGCGTTCAACCATACCCTTATCATGCATGATCTGCATAAGCTTTAAGGTAGTAGTATAACCGGCATCCTTTGTTTTGGCCAGTTCTTCATGTACATCACGTACAGTACATTGCCCCTTATTCCAGATCACCTGCAATATTTCCAGCTCGCTTTCTGTTGGTTTTCTATCCATTTTATTTCAATACGAATTTCTTCGTACAAATATCTACGATGGATTTCGTATTTGCAAATATTTTTGAGATTATTTTTTGGAGAGGTCTGATTTAGACAGCTTTATTTTTGTAGCGTTTGGTATTTATTGCCGTTGGCCGGGTCGGCTTGCAGTAGTATGTTCATGGCTTGTACGCGTTCCTGCGGATCGGCCTTGCTGTATAACAATACCAGTTCGTCGCTTTTGGCGGTATAAAACACAAGGGGGAACATGGAGCCTACCCGCTGCCTGTTTATCTGTTGCAATGTTGGTAAAATCGATGTGATCTCTTTGCGCCCTTTGGCAACATTATCAGCCATGGCGTCAAGTCCATTGCGGTGATAATCATACATAAAGCTGCGTAATGGAGCATAAAGCTTATTATTCAGGTTTTCTGATAGCCAGTACCGGTTAACGTTACCATCGAAAGCTTTCCAGCCGCGGTATGATCCCGACTGTGCATTATTGATCACGGTTTGCGCATTGGCAAAATAGGGCGAACCGCCATACAATGAAAAGGTATCATAATCAAGCCCTACTATAATGTAAGCATAAAATGCCATTATCGAGCTCAGGTTACTTTGAAAGCTCTGGTCGGTATAGTCAATGGTTTGCCCTTCGTTATAAATAAAATCAACATCCTTATCATTAATATTTAATAATGTTGAACTATAAGTGGAGCTGTAAACAGGTCTTGATGATTGTACCTGTAACTCACCGCTAAAGTTGCTGCTGCCATCCCAGTTGGTTATGTTCAGTACAAAATTGCAGTCAATTCTTTCCTGGGGCGATATGGGGTCGGCGCTCCATTTGCGGCCGTTTAAAAAATCCTTCATGGCCGTTTCAAGCGTTTGGAAAATACGCTTGTTACTGCCCTGTATCTTAGGCGATAACACTTGCACCCGGGCGTTCAGGTCCTGAGCCGAAACCCGGAAACCTACCAGGGCTAAAACCATGTAGAGGAATATTTTTTTCATCCGTTGATGAGTTGAGCTACTTTAAGGCAAATATCACGTGCCACAGCATCCTTGCTTTTAAGTTCAAATACTGTTTTTTGCAAGCTGCGGTCAATAATGGTTATTTTATTGGTATCCTTTTTAAAACCGGCCCCGGCATCGTTAAGCGAATTTAGCACAATAAAATCAAGATTTTTGCGCTGCAGCTTATTCATTGCGTTCTGTTCTTCATCATTGGTTTCCAGGGCAAAGCCAACCAGTATCTGGCCTTCTGCTTTCCGTTCACCTAAAAACTTTAAAATATCGGTGGTTTTCTTTAGTTCTATGTTTAGGCCACCATCTTGTTTTTTGATCTTTTGCACTGCAACCTGGGTAGGCGTATAGTCGGCAACGGCAGCGCTCATGATACAGGCTTTGGCGTTTTCAAAATTATTTGCACAGGCCTCCAACATTTCGGCGGCCGATGTTACATCTATCCGCTTCACAGTTTGCTGCCGGCTTATTTGTGCCGTTGGTCCGGTGATCAGCGTAACATCAGCACCCATCAAAGCCAGTTCATCGGCAATGGCGAATCCCATTTTGCCTGACGAATGGTTACCAATAAAACGTACAGGGTCAATAGCCTCATAAGTTGGCCCCGCGGTAACCATGATCTTTTGATCAGCTAAAAGGCGTTTTTTTTTTAGGGCTGATGATAAAAAGTCCACTATCTCCTCTGGTTCGGCTAATCGGCCTTCGCCGTACAGACCACTGGCCAGTTCGCCATTGCCGGGGGCTATTAACGTATTACCGAAGGATTGCAACCTGGCTACATTTTGGCGGGTAGCCGGGTGCCACCACATATCAAGATCCATGGCAGGGGCAAAATATACCGGGCATTTGGCCGATAGGTAAACGGCCGTCAATAAATTATCGCAAAGGCCATTGGCCATTTTCGCCAGTGTATTGGCACTTGCCGGTGCTATGATCAGCAGGTCGGCCCAAAGGCCCAGTTCCACATGGTTATTCCATTCGCCGGTATCGGGTTTAAAATAGTTAACCGGTACGGGGTTTTTAGAAAGCGTTGAAAGGGTAAGGGGAGTTATAAAACTGGTGGCATCGGGAGTCATCACTACCTGTACCTGCGCACCGACTTTAACTAATAACCTTACCAGCAAGGCCGATTTATAGGCAGCGATACTGCCGCAAACTCCGAGAATGATGTTTTTCCCCTCAAGCATAGAGCCCCCTAACCCCCTAAAGGGGGAATGATAATGAATAAAAGTTAAAAGTAACAAAAAACTCCCGTTAGAGGGAGTCTTTTGTATGTATAAATCCTTTGTTCCCCTTCAGGGGATAGGGGGGCGGCTTACGCTTCTTTTGTAGGGTTACGGTAGTAAACCTTATCATCTAAAAACTCCTGAACGGCTACCAGTGATGGTTTTGGCAGTCTTTCATAGTATTTAGAGATCTCAATTTGCTCACGGTTTTCAAAAACCTCTTCAAGGTTATCGTTTGATGATGCAAATTCAGAAAGTTTTTGGTGTAACTCTTCTTTAATATTGTTTGATATCTGGTTCGCTCTTTTTGACATAATTACAAGCGACTCATATATATTATGAGTGTTTACATCCAGCTCGCGTAAATCGCGGGTTACAGTGCTGTTAGCTACTGCTGGTTTGTTGGTGTTATTTGCTGTCATATAATTTTTTTTAATATGGAATTTTTTGTTGCTGATTCTTTTCTGATGGTGGCAGTGTTTTTACACTGTCTTTTGAGGCTAATCTTTTAGCCACCTTTTCGTTACTTAAGGCTTCGGCCAATACACGTTTGGCATTATCTATGCCGCGTTTGCTGTCCTTTGCATAACCCGTGGTTTCGCGGCCGTATTTGCTGCTAGGATATTTTTCACTAAACTGATCGGCATAAGCTATAGTTTGGGTATAACGTTCTTCCTGTTTATACTCTAAACTGCGGCTGGCATATAAATATTGTGATTTAACAATCAGGTACTCCATTTCCTCACCATATTTAGTGTCGGGATAATCGCGCAAGGCATTGTTAAATGCAATTACCGCCGATTGATAATCGCCGATAGTTAAATACAACTTAGCATTGGCATAAGCTTTGGTTTCCAGTTTGTCGCGCAGGTTTTGTATCAGTTTACTTGCTTCAGTAACACGGTCGCTTTTAGGGTACAGGTTAATAAACAGTTGCAAGGCCTCAATAGCTTTTAAAGTATTATCCTGGTCAAGTGAAAATATAGGTGAATCAAGGTAATAACAATAAGCAGAAAAGAAGCGGCATTCTTCGGCCCTTGTGCTTGATGGATAAGTATCAGCAAAGGTTTTAAAGTGATATCTTGCAGATGTATAATCCTTCAACTTATAATTGGTGAAGGCATAATAATAAAACAGATCCTCAGCTTCGGTACGCCCACGGTAACGCTCAACCAATACCTCAAATAAACCTAAAGCTTTGTTATAGTCTTTTTGGTTATAATATTTAATGGCCTCCTGGTATTTTTTGGCGTAATCGTTACTTGCCTTTAACTTTTCGTATTTGCTTTTACAACTACCAAGTGTAATAATTAACAGAGCTAAAACACTGGCTAATAACGTAAGTTGCTTTTTAAACATTTTGCAAAGATAGGTGAATAATATAAATCAGTCAATTATTTATTTATCGGCTAATATATAACGCTGTTTTGGCTCCTGTTATATATATTAATGTATTTAACATCTTTTAACTATTGATGGTTTTGAGTGGTATAAAGGTACGATAGTTAATCTGTTATATAGGCACACTTCTGTAATATACCGGCAAATCGCCAGCCGCTTTATATTATATAGTATATAGTAATGAAATTCAACTCAGGGCTACTATTGTGTATTCATGATTTTATGATAATCCTTTTTGATTATATACTACATAAAAGGTGCGGTGTTGATGAACAGATATGCTATATACATTTGGCGGGGATAGGGAGTCCTTTAATTATAGTATATAAAGGAGTGCTAATGTTTTGTACCCATGGCTGAATGGTGGTAGCACAGCTTTAATGTTCCATATAATATAGTATCAGCCAGGTAAAGTACATTTTAGTTAAAAATGCTCAATTGGCCAATTACATAAGCCGGCTTAATTACAAAACGACACTTTTTATGCATGATAGCTTAATTTTGGCCTGTCACCAAAATTTTTCAAGCTGATTCTTAACACATTATGCACACGTGTTGAATATTTGTTTAAAACCGTTTGCAGAATTGAAAACTCTGCCTACCTTTGCAGCCCGCAAACGAGGAAGCGGGGTTGTTCTTAGAAAGGTTAGTGAAGAGGTTTTGAAGCAGGATTAGTGAGGTGATAGAGAAAAAATAAAGACCAAAAAAAACTTCAAATAAATTTTCGGAAATTGAAAAAGGTTTATACCTTTGCAACCCGCAAGAAAGGAAGAAAAGAAGGGTTAGGAAAGCGGGAAACGGAACTTAGAAAAATAAAAAAAATAAGTTTTGGAAATAAGGAAAAGGTTTTTACCTTTGCACTCCCGAAACGAAGGAAGGAAAAAAGCGGAAACGCTGAGTGAGAAAGCGGGAAAGGTTAAAGCGATTTTAACCAGATAAAAAAGAGAAAGTTGACCGTTGGTTAACGAGTAACAAAAGGAAGAAAGCTGACCAGGGTCAGGGAGTAAACGAAACAAGAAGCCGGAGCGATTCCGGCGGAAAAAATGAAAAGTTAGGCTGAATGCAAATGAGGCAAAACATATAAGGCGGAACTGAGATAGGGAAGCTGACAAGTTCTTTTAAGAAATAGAAAATCATGTAGAGTAACGATCGGAAGAGGAGCTTAGGCGACTCGGAGGAGTAGTTATGAGAAAACGAGAGAAACTGTATAAAGATACATTATATACAGATTCTATTATTAATAATAGGGTCAGTGACAAACAAAACATTTTACAATGGAGAGTTTGATCCTGGCTCAGGATGAACGCTAGCGGCAGGCCTAATACATGCAAGTCGGACGGGATTGGAGAGCTTGCTTTCCATGAGAGTGGCGCACGGGTGCGTAACACGTATGTAACCTACCTTGTTCAGGGGGATAGCCTCTCGAAAGAGAGATTAAGACCGCATAACATCATTGACTGGCATCTGTTAATGATCAAATATTTATAGGAACAAGATGGGCATGCGGAACATTAGCTAGTTGGTAAGGTAAAGGCTTACCAAGGCTACGATGTTTAGGGGATCTGAGAGGATGACCCCCCACACTGGTACTGAGACACGGACCAGACTCCTACGGGAGGCAGCAGTAAGGAATATTGGTCAATGGGCGGAAGCCTGAACCAGCCATGCCGCGTGCAGGAAGACGGCCCTACGGGTTGTAAACTGCTTTTATACCGGAATAAACCTCCTTACGTGTAAGGAGCTGAATGTACGGTAAGAATAAGGATCGGCTAACTCCGTGCCAGCAGCCGCGGTAATACGGAGGATCCAAGCGTTATCCGGATTTATTGGGTTTAAAGGGTGCGTAGGTGGTTCTTTAAGTCAGGGGTGAAAGACGGTAGCTTAACTATCGCAGTGCCTTTGATACTGAAGAACTTGAATACACTAGAGGTAGGCGGAATGTGACAAGTAGCGGTGAAATGCATAGATATGTCACAGAACACCAATTGCGAAGGCAGCTTACTATGGTGTCATTGACACTGAGGCACGAAAGCGTGGGGATCAAACAGGATTAGATACCCTGGTAGTCCACGCCCTAAACGATGAATACTCGATGTTGGCGATATACGGTCAGCGTCTAAGCGAAAGCGTTAAGTATTCCACCTGGGGAGTACGCCCGCAAGGGTGAAACTCAAAGGAATTGACGGGGGCCCGCACAAGCGGAGGAGCATGTGGTTTAATTCGATGATACGCGAGGAACCTTA
>Ga0193717_1000389_pt1 | contig 30846 bp, 29 predicted proteins | sample U2c2metaG_FD_145900 | JGI IMG/M metagenome (GOLD analysis project Ga0193717, IMG submission 145900) | Soil microbial communities from a riparian zone of the East river system, Colorado, United States - U2c2 | ecosystem: Environmental > Terrestrial > Soil > Riparian zone | place: USA: East River... | reverse complement strand
ACCGGCTGACCGTGATGACGATGGCGGGGCTCGCCCTGCCGAAGGACGGCGTCGGCCGCGAGCACTGGACCGACGCGGAGTCGCTCGGTGTGGAGATGCTGAACCTGGCCGCCTGGCTCACACAGCGGTCGATCTACGAGCGGCCGAAGGACACCCGCAAGGGCGTCTGGATCGACGAGGCGTTCTTCCTGTCCGAGGTGCCGACCGGCCGGGTGCTCATGAACCGGTTCGCCCGTGACTCACGTAAATGGAATGTGCGAGTTCTTCTGTCGTCCCAGATCCCCGCGGACTTCCTGCGGATCCAGGGCTTCATCACGCTGCTCGACTCGGTGTTCGTCGGGCGGCTCGACGACGACCAGGCGCAGGCCGACGCGCTGCGGCTGTTGAAGGTGCCGATCGGCTCCGGGTACGAGCAGGTGGTCGCGAGCCTCGGCCGTCGGCCTGGCGGCAACCGGGAGACCGTGCGCGACACGGCCCCGCGCCAGTTCATCTTCGGCGACGGCGCGGGCGGTGTCGAACGCATCCGCATCGACCTGTCCGGGCCGCACCTCGATCACCTGCGGTCGGTCATGGACACCACCCCGGACGCGCTGCGCGAGGCGGCGGCCGGCATGGCGCTCGGCTCCGGCGCGCACGCGCCCGAGATGCCGGACGACGACGAGAACGACCCGCCGAAGGACGGCTCCGTCGACGACGAGGACCAGTACGCGCAGGACGACGAGTTCGACCTCGCGGCCGACTTCGAGCTGGGTCTCACCGACGACGACCCGAACACGGACGTGGATCCCGCGGAACCGCCGGACGGCTCCGGCAACGACAACGGAAATGGCAAGAAGGGCAAGGCTGGTAAACGCGGACGGGTAGACGCGGCATGAGCCCGCGCAACCACCTGAGCAGGGTGACCACGCGAATGCCCTGCACGCGGAGCGGAGCGAGGCAGATTCGACACTGCATGAGCCCGCGCAACCACCTGAACAGGGTGACCACGCGAATGCCCTGCACGCGGAGCGGAGCGAGGCAGAGTCGACACTGCATGAGCCCGCGCAACCACCTGAACAGGGTGACCACGCGAATGCCCTGCACGCGGAGCGGAGCGAGGCAGAGTCGACACTGCATGAGGGCGGGCAATCACCTGGTCAGGGTGACCACGAGGCAGGTCGACGCCACATGTTGACGATTCTGGTGGTGGTCGCCGTCGTGCTGTTCTTCGTGGCGCGGCGGCGGAAAAAACGGGGCGCCGCCAGCCGGCCGGCCGACCGGCGGCGGGGCCGGGTGGCGTCGTTCGTCGTCGTCACCGCGATCGTCGGTATGCAGACGATCTTCGGCTCGCCCGCGATGGCGCAGCCGACCGACACAAGCTGCGCGCCGTTCCCGGAGCGGCCGGGCGCCGGCATGGTCGGCGCGATCGACCCCTCGCAGGGCAACGGTGAGGCCGGCGGCCCATACACGAACGACAAGTTTCCGAACAGCCCGTACCTCGACCACGGCTACGCCGGCATGGTGTGGCACGTCTACGACCCGAACTGCAAGCAGCCGCTGTCGATCACCAACCCGAGCGTCACGATCGACACGTGGGCCGGCAACGAGCTGTTCAACATCGGCAAGAACATCGTCGGCGCCACCAACTCGCTGCACTACACGCTCTACAACGGCGGCGTGCTCGGCGGGCTGAACCAGCAGATCGGCGCGGCCGCGAACGCCATCTTCGACAACATCTACATGCAGCTGTTCAGCGTGTTCATGCTGGTGCTTGCCGTGTTGATGTTCCGGCAGATCTGGAAGGGCGACCTCGCGTCGGTGTCGCGGCGCGGCCTGTTCGCGCTCGGCGGCATGTGGCTCGCGGCGTCGACGCTGGTGCTGGTCAACAACTACGACGCGATCGACCGGCTGATCGTGGAGACCACCACCGGCATCCAGAACGGGTTCAGCAACCCGGAGGACGACCGCATCCAGCGGGACGTGCTGCCCACCGAGCTGCACACCAGGATCGTGTACGAGAACTGGCTGCGCGGTGAGTTCGGCGCGCCGAACGACCCGAAGGCCGAGCAGTACGGCCGCCCGCTGCTCGACGCGCAGTCGTGGAAGTGGCAGGACATCGTCGACGGCAACGACGCGAACGACCAGGCGGAGGCCGCGAAACGCGCCGAGTACGACAAGATCTACAACGACCTCGGCGCCGCCCAGGGCTACTTCGCCGGCACCGAGGGCAGCCGCACCGGCGCCGGGTTCCTCGGCTTCTTCCAGTCGATCGTGTACTCGCTGTTCCAGTTCCTCGCGAAGCTCGCGGTGCTGCTGGCCCAGCTCCTGCTGCGGATCTTCACGCTGGCCGCGCCGGTGATCGGCCTCGTCGCGCTCGTGCACCACGACATCCTGCGCAAGGTCGGCAAGGCGATCGGCGCGGTCGTGCTGAACGTGCTGATCCTCGCGATGCTCGCCGGCATCCACTTCAAGTTCCTGCAGCTGATCTTCGGCCCGGACGTGAAGCTGTCGATGCTGACGCAGATGCTGCTCGCCGGCATCGTGACGCTGGTGTTCCTGCTGGTCGGCCGGCCGATGAAGCGCATGTGGCAGATGGTCGAGCTGTCCGTCGGCGCGGTCGGCGCCTCGGTGCCCAGCGGCGGCGGGGGACTGTTCTCCCGGTTCCGCAGGGGCAGCAAGGGCGCGCAGGACCGCCGTGGCCCGCAGGACGAGTTCTGGGACCAGCTCCGCGACGAGGAGCTGGCCGGTGACACCGTGGCCACCACGACCCGGGGCGGCCACCGCCCGCGTCCGGAGGCGACCGGTCCGGTCATGGCGACCGCCGAACGGCTCGACACGCGCCGCTCGGTCGGCGGCTCCGGCACGTTCGCCCTGTCGTCGGGTCGCGGCCCGGCCGGCGAGCTGGACCCGGCCATCGTGTCCGGTCCCGGCGGGCGCACCGGCCCGACCGGCGCGTTGATGGACCGACCACGCAGCCGGGTGGTGGACACCGCGCCGGTGACCGACCGCGGCTGGGGCGACTGGGGCGAGGACGCGATGATCGTGCCGTCGCAGGTGCCGTCGCGGCGGGGCGAGACGACCGGCCGCTACGAGCCGACGCCGGTCGCCGCGCCGAGGTCGGCGCCGAGGGCAGCGGACGTCGAGATGGTCGCCGGGCGCCCGGTGCACGTGGTGTACCGGCCGTCGCGCGGGTTGGAGGTGCGGGAGCAAGCCCCGCGCCGGATGCCGCTGCGGGACGGGCCCCGCGAGACCGACGCGGTGGTGAGATGACATGCCGATCCGAACCAACCGCGGGCGCGCCGCGGTCTACCGACGCCTGTGGGGCTGGCCCATGCGCTCGCCCCGCCACCTGGCGGTCGTCGTGTTCGTCGTCGCCGTGCTCGTCATCGCGATCGGCATCATCGTCCCCCAGCTGACCGGGTCGGCGAACAAGCCGAAAGCCGGCGCCGCGACCCAGACCACCGGTAGGACGACCGCGTCCGCGCCGAGCACCCCCGGCACCACCAACACCCCCGGCGTGACCGGCTCGGCGAGCGACCTGCCCACCAGGATCACCTCGCCGCCGGAGAACCCGACGTCGGCGCCACCCGCGCCGGCCGCGCTGGACGTCGCGGACTCGTGGGCCAAGGCCTGGGTGAACCACCCGGTCGGCGTCAGCAACGAGGACTGGCTCGCCGGCCTGCGCCCCTTCACCACCGAGGAGTGCCTCACGGAGATGTCCTCCGTCGAGCCGGGGAACATCAGCGCTACCAAGGTCACCGGCGAGCCGGCGGCCACCAAGTCGTTCACGAGCTCCGTCGAGGTCACCATCCCGACCGACGACGGCAACCTTCTCATCACGGTGATCGACACCCCCGACGACTGGCGGGTGGCCTTCTACGAGCAGGTGAGCCCATGAAGAGTGCGGTGGTGGTCGGCGGCCTCGTCGCCGTCGTGACGATCGCGGTGGTCGGCGTCAGCGCCGTCACCACGGTCGCCACCCAGAACCAGCAGGCGGACCAGGCGCGGGCCATGAGCATGTCGTGCAACGCGACGCTCGGGCCCATCACCGCGGGCCCGGCGGGCAGTGGCGCGGCGGACGCGTCGAAGCTGACCGAAGAGCAGCGGACCAACGTCGCCATGATCATCGCCATCGGCAAAGAGCGCCAGCTGCCGCCACTCGCGTGGCAGGTCGCGATCCAGGCCGGCATGACCGAGTCGGGGCTGCGCAGCCTCAACTACGGCGACCGCGACTCGCTCGGCATGTTCCAGATGCGCCCGTCGATGGGCTGGGGCTCGCCGTCGGAGGTCACCGACCCCGACTACGCGATCAACAAGTTCTACGACGTGCTCAAGGGCGTGCCGGACTGGGAGAAACAGCGCCCCGGCGAGTCCGCGCAGGACGTCGAGCGGTCTGGGTTCCCGGACCGCTACCACAAGTGGGAGTCGATGGCGGCCCACCTGATCGGCAACGTCGGGCTGGTGCCGGACCCGACCGGCTGCGGCGAGGGCACCGGGCTTCTCGTGCCGGCGCCGACGAAGGCGGCCGGTGACGCCATCCAGTGGGCGCTGACGCAGCAGGGCAAGCCGTACCAGTGGGGTGCGACCACCTCGCAGCAGAACTCGTTCGACTGCTCCAGCCTGATGCTGCAGGCGTACCGGGCGGTGGGCATCACTCTGCCGAGGGTTTCTCGGCAGCAGTACAGGGCGGGCGCGATGCTCCCGGTGGAGCAGGCGCAGCCCGGTGACCTGCTGTTCTGGGCGTACGACACCGACAATCCGGACACGATCCACCACGTTGCGATGTATCTCGGGGACGGCAAGATCGTGGAGGCGCAGCAGACCGGGGTGCCCGTGCACATCCGCCCGGTCCGCTTCGGCGAGGCGGAGTTGATGGCCCAGGCCGTTCGGCCGGGCGTGTGAGAAGCAGGGGGCCACGATGACCATGTACACGCCGGAGCCACTACAGCCGCGCGTAGGACCACCCGCGTCTAGCAGCCCGGTGCACGACTACCTGGCCAGCCCGCATCCCGGCGTGCCGGAGGGCTACGTCGTCCTGCCGAAGGCGCTCGTCGGGGCGATGCCACTGCCATGGCAGCAGGCGATGGTCCAGATCCTCGCGGAGTTCCACCAGGCCTTCGGCCATCTCGACTGGCCGGAGTACCGGGTCGTCCCCTCCCGCAGGGAGATGCTGGTCAACCTGGACGAGGACCAGCTCGCCGAGGTCGGCTACCTGGTGGAGATCGACGTCGACGGCGAGCTCGTGTACCGCGAACGCACCGGAAGACGCATCGACAACCCGGAGGACACCGAGGTACTGGTCTCGGTGCTGGACCCCATCCCGGCCGAGTACACGAACGCCACCCAGGACACCCCGCCGAGGGGCTTCCCGGCACAGCAGGTGGCACCCTGGTCGTAGCGGCGCTCGCAGGTGACATGCGGCCCGACGCATGCCACGCTTGAGATCATGGCCGACAACAACCCGGACCCGGGCTGGTACTACTGCACCAAGCACGGCACCGTCGAACACGGCGAGGTGTGCAGGGCGGCGGACCGTCTCGGCCCGTACCCGGACCAGGAGACCGCCGCACGCGCGCTCGAGATCGCCAAGGAGCGCACCGCGGCGTGGGACAAGTCAGAACGCGACTGGAACGATGATTAACTAGTAGTCCGCCTCCCCGGAATTAAAAGTGTTGGTCGCGTTCCAGCGAGCGGTGCGGACAGCCGGTGGTTGGTGGCTGAGTGCCGTCACGTTCCCCTGAGGTTCCGCTGGTCAGGGCGAGACTGTGTCAAACCGTCCGCGATGATCCATACGCGGACTGGCCCACCTCTCTGTCTGCCGGCCGGTAGGGTGCCCGCGTGGGCTCGATGGTGGTACGGACACAGCATTCCGGAGTCAGCTTCGCGCGGATCCGGGCCGAGTTCGCGCTGCCCACTGACTTCCCCGAGGCCGTGCTGGCCGAGGCCGAGGCGGCGGTCGGCAACCGGCTGACCGACCGTTACGACGCCACCGACCTGCCGCTGGTCACCATCGACCCGCCGGGCGCGAAGGACCTCGACCAGGCGATGGCCGTCGAACGCCGGCCGGGCAACGGTTTCCGCGTGCACTACGCGATCGCCGACCTCGGCGCGTTCATCACGCCCGGCGGCGCGATTGACGCTGAGGTCCGTCGGCGCGGCCAGACGCTGTACCTCCCGGACGGCAACGTCCCGCTGCACCCGACGGTCCTGAGTGAGGGCGCCGCGAGCCTGCTGCCCGACCAGATCTGCCCGGCGGCGCTGTGGACGCTCGACTGCGACGCCGACGGCGCGCTCGAGTCCGCGCACGTCCGCCGCGCGCTGGTCCGCTCAAGGGCCCGCTTCGACTACGACACCGTCCAGGCCGCGTTCGCCACCGACACCGCGCACCCGGCGCTCGCGGCGCTGCCCGCGTTCGGCCGCCTGCGCCGCGAACGGGCCGTCGCACGCGGCGCGGTCGAGCTGGCGCTGCCCGACCAGGAGGTCGAGCCGGACGGCGACGGCTGGCAGCTCGTACTGCGGCCACGCACCGAGGTCGACGCATGGAACGCCGAGATCTCCCTGCTCACCGGTATGGCCGCGGCCGAGAAGATGCTCGGCGCCGGCGTCGGGGTGCTGCGCACGTTGCCCGACCCGGAGAACGGCGCGGTGAAGTGGCTGCGCCGGTCCGCGCGGTCGCTTGGCATCGCGTGGCCGAAGTCGACCGAGGCGGCCGAGCTGCTCGCCGGGCTCGACCCGGACCGGCCGGAGGCGCTGGCGTTGTTCATGGACGCGACGCGCCTGCTGCGTGGCGCCGGCTACACGGTGTTCGACGGCCAGGCCCCGGAGCTCGCCACACACGCGGGCATCGCCGCGTCGTACGCGCACGTCACCGCGCCGCTGCGACGGCTGGTCGACCGGTTCGCCACCGAGATCTGCCTCGCGCTGGCGGCCGATCAGCCGGTGCCCGACTGGGTGCGTGCCGCGCTGCCGGAGCTGCCAGGGTTGATGGCCGGCTCCGACGCGCTCGCCAACAAGGTCGACAAGGCGTGCCTCGACCAGGTCGAGGCGTGGGTGCTCGGCAACCGCATCGGGCAGGAGTTCGACGCGATCGTCCTGCGTGCGGAAGGCGCCTCGGCGGAGGTGTTCTTGACCGACCCTCCGGTGATCGCCAAGTGTGTCGGTGCGAACCTGTCGGAAGGTGAGACCGTCCGCGTGCGTTTGAGCAAGGCGGACGCGGAGACGCGCAAGGTCGTCTTCGAGCCGGCCACTACACAGGAGGATCGTTGACTTCGATCGGCCAGACCGTTGGCGTTCTCGGGGGGACCGGGCCGCAGGGCAAGGGGCTTGCCCTGCGCTGGGCCAGGGCGGGCATCAAGGTCGTCATCGGCTCGCGTAGCGCCGAGCGCGCGGCCACGGCCGCCGCCGAGCTCGCCGAGCAGTCCGGCACCGACCTGGTGACCGGCGGCGACAACGCCGAGTGCGCGGCCACCGCGGACGTCGTGCTGGTGGCGGTGCCGTGGGAGGGGCACGGCGAGCTGCTGGAGTCGCTGCGCGACCAGCTCGTCGGCAAGATCGTGATCGACTGCGTGAACCCGCTCGGGTTCGACAAGCAGGGGCCGTTCGGGCTCGCCGTCGAGGAGGGCAGCGCCGCGCAGCAGGCGGAGAAGCTGCTGCCGGAGTCCCGCGTCACCGCGGCCTTCCACCACGTGTCGGCCGTGCACCTGGCGGACCTGTCGATCGCCGAGCTGGACACCGACGTGCTCGTACTCGGCGACGACCGCGAGGCGACCGATGTCGTGCGCGCGCTCGCCGACGCGGTGCCTGGCATGCGTGGCGTGTACGGCGGCCGGCTGCGCAACGCGCACCAGGTCGAGGCGCTCACCGCGAACCTGATCGCGATCAACCGGCGGTACAAGGCACACGCCGGGATTCGGATCACGGACGTGTGATGATCGCGCTGCCGCCCGGTGCGGAGCGCTGGACCGAGGCGGAGCGGGAGCTGGCCACCTCGGTGCTGTCCGGTGAGACGGTGGTGGTGAACGTCCGCAAGGCGGGTCCGCACCGGCGGCTCGTGCCGTGGCTCGTCGAGGCCGGCCTGCTCACCTACGTCGGGCACGCCGGCACTCGCCACGACTGGCCCCGGTCGGACTTCGCGAACCCGTTCGTCGGGCTGCGCGACGCCGGCCGGGAGACGATGGTGGCGAAGTACCGGGAGTGGTTGTCTGACCGGCCGGAGCTGCTGAGCCGGGTCCCGGAGTTGGCCGGCCGGGCGATCGGCTGCTGGTGTGCGCCGGAGCCCTGCCACGCGGACGTGCTCGCGGAGGAGTCGCGGAATGCTGATCGACGATCTGGGTGAGCCGGTGCCCCTGTCCGGGGTGCCCGCGCGGGTGGTGAGCCTCGTGCCGTCGCTCACCGACGCCATCGAGACGAGCCGGCCGGGCATGGTGGTCGGCGCGACCGACTACTGCACGCACCCCGCGTCGCTCGACGTGCCGAGGGTCGGCGGGTCGAAGTACCCGACCGTCGACGCGGTGCTGGAGCTGCGACCCGACCTGGTGGTCGCGAACGCGGAGGAGAACCGGCCCGACGACGTGGCCCGCATCCGCGCGAACGGCATCCCGGTGTGGGTGACGGCCGCCGCGGCGACCGTGCCGGACGGGCTCGGTTCGGTGCGGCGCCTGCTCACCCAGGGCCTCGGCATCGAGGAGCCGGACTGGCTCGTCGCGGCGGAGGAGCTGTGGTGGTCGGCCGAACCGGTGCGGGCGCGAGCCGTCGTGCCGGTGTGGCGGCGGCCGTGGGTGGTGTTGGGACGGGACACGTTCGCCGGGGACGTGCTGTCGCGGCTCGGCGTGGCGAACGTGTACGCGGACGACGCGGAGCGCTACCCCCGCCCGCCACTGGCCGAGCTGTGCGAGGCGGGCGCCGATCTGGTGGTGCTGCCGGACGAGCCGTACGAGTTCACGGCCGACGACGGCCCGGAGGCGTTCCCGGGTCTTCGGTACGCGTTGGTGAGCGGCCGACACCTGACGTGGTGCGGCCCGTCGCTCGTCGAGGCCCACGCGGCGCTGAGTGCTCGTCTGGTCTAGACCAGTGCTGTGATGTGCGGCACAATGACTGCCAGGCGACCTTCCGGGACCCCCTGCTGACCGGGAGGTCGTCTTTTCACGGGCGGAACTCGTCCGTCGCGTCGAGCAGCGCGTCCAGCATGCCGAAGTCGGTGATCGCGTGCCCGGCCTTCGGCAGGAGGTTCAGTTCGGCGTCCGGCCATGCCTGCCGCAGGTCCCACGCGGCGACCGGCGGGCACACCACGTCGTAGCGGCCCTGCACGATGCGCCCGGGGATGCCGGCGAGCTTGCCGGCGTCGCGGACCAGTTGGCCGTCGTCGAACCAGCCCGCGTTGCCGAAGTAGTGCAGCGCGAGCTTGGCGAACGCCACCGCGAACCGCGGGTCGGCGTACGTCGCGACGAGGCCAGGGTTCGGCACGAGCGACACGATCGCGCCCTCCCAGTTGCTCCACGCGACCGCGGCCGCCGTCGCGGTGGCGGGGTCGTCGAGCAGGCGCCGGTAGCCGGCGAGCATGTCGCCATCGGGCACCAGCGCGGCGAAGGTTGCCCACTCCTCGGGGAACAGCGCGCCGGCGCCGCCGCGGTAGAGCCAGTCCAACTCGCTGCGCCGCAACAGGAACACGCCACGCAGGATGAGCTCGGTCACCCGCTCGGGGTGTCGTTGCGCGTATGCGAGCGCGAGCGTCGAGCCCCACGACCCGCCGAACACCTGCCAACGGTCGATGTGCAGGTGCTCGCGCAACAGCTCGAGGTCGGCGACGAGGTGCCAGGTGGTGTTGCGCTCGTCCGGGTCCACGGTGGTGACGTGCGGGATGCTGCGTCCGCAGCCGCGTTGGTCGAGCAGCACGATGCGGTAGGCGGCGGGATCGAACAGCCTGCGCTGCAACGGGGACGTGCCGCTGCCGGGGCCGCCGTGCAGGAACACCACCGGCTTGCCGGCCGGGTTCCCGCTGACCTCCCAGTAGATCCGGTGCCCGTCGCCGACGTCGAGCATGCCGTTCGCGTGCGCGTCGATCGGCGGGTAGAAGAAGCGCATGCGCCAAGTGTTGCCGACGCCTAGGTTCGAGGTATGGCAACCGTGCAGTTCGGCGAGGAAACCTCGAAGCAGGGCGAGTTCGTGCGGCAGGCGAACCGGTTCACCGACCGGATCACCGCGGACGGATCGTCGGGTTGGCGGGCCGAGCCGGGCCGGTATCGCCTGGTCGTGAGCCTCGCCTGCCCGTGGGCGCACCGCGCGGTCATCGTGCGGGGCCTGCTGGGCCTCGAGGACGCCATCTCACTGGCGGTGGTCGACCCGGTCCGCGACGACCGGGGTTGGCGCTTCACCCTCGACGGCGGTGGTCGCGATCCCGTGCTCGGCATCGAGTACCTGTCCGAGGCGTACCTGGCGACGGATCCGTCGTTCGCCGGCCGGTTCACCGTCCCGTCGATCGTCGAGGTGTCCTCGGGTCGCGTGGTGACCAACGACTACCCGCGGATCACGCTGGACCTGTCCACCGAATGGCGCGAATTTCATCGTCCCGGTGCCCCGGACCTGTACCCGGCCGCCCTCCGCGAGGAGATCGACGCCGTCATCGAGCCCATCTTCCAGAACGTCAACAACGGTGTCTATCGATGCGGGTTCGCGAGCAGCCAGGAGGCGTACGAGGACGCGTACGACGCGCTGTTCGCGGAGCTGGATCGGCTGTCCGCGCGCCTGTCCACGCGGCGCTACCTGGTGGGCGAGCACCTCACCGAGGCCGACGTGCGCCTGTTCACGACGCTGGTCCGCTTCGACGCCGTGTACCACGGGCATTTCAAGTGCAACCGCAACAAGCTGTCGGAGCTGCCGGTGTTGTGGGCATATGCCAGGGACCTGTTCCAGACCCCTGGCTTCGGCGACACCGTCGACTTCGACCACATCAAGCGGCACTACTACTACACGCACGAGGCCATCAACCCGACCCGCATCGTGCCGAAGGGCCCCGACCTGTCGAACTGGCAAGCCCCGCACAACCGAGGCTGACCCCTTCAGGGCACAAGTGACCAGCGGACCGACTTTGCCGGGACCCTGCCCCGTCAGAGGGTGCCGTGTCGCGCGTTCGAGACAGGCGCGATGCCCTGAAAGGCGCGTTCAGGACGTTGAATGTCCTCAACGCGTCTTTCAGGGCATCGCCGCTGCCCCAACGCGCGACACGGGCCATGCGCGCACTCATACACGCTTTTCCTGACGAAACAGGACCTTGCCGGGGCCCTGCCCGATCCCAAGGCTTCGGCAAAGTCGAGTATTGGCTGGTCGGGGTTGGGCGAGCAGAGGTGACGGCGGCCCGAGGTTGGGTCCGGCCACGCCGTGAAGGGCCCCTTCACGGCACTCAACGCCCTGAAGGGGCCCTTCACGGCATGCCGGACGTCTCGAAAGGGCCCTTCACGGCGAGCCCTCGCGCGCGATGCAACCCCCACCCGATCCCGGGGGCGGCCCAGTGCCCAGTCTACCGGTACCCCCCGACAGTTCAGCGGAAGTCGATCTTGCCTGTGGACAACTGCCCGCCTGTGGACAACCCGCCCCTGCCCGCCGCCCGTCGCCCGGAACTGTCGTCCCCACGCCGTAGGCTGGAAAACGGGGGCCGGAGGCCAACGCGTGCCGCTGAGCTGCGCGAACCTCGCCGCCGGGCTTTACTCGGGCAGCAGCCACGCGAGGTCGAGGTGCCGGGCGGCGAGCCGTGGTTCCCGGGCGCACGTCAACCGCAGACCAGCCGCGTGCGCGTCCGCGAGAACGTTCGGCGGTATGGGATCCCGACGCCGCAGCAGGGTGGCGAGTTCGGTCAGCAGCTCAGTCATTCGGGTCCTCCGCCCAGGTTCACCAGCGTGCGACGCAGCTCGTCCAGGCAGCGGCGCCGGGTGCGGCCGATGCTGTTGACCTTGATACCCAATGCGCGGCTGAGCTGCACATACGTCAACTCCGGCGCATGGGCCAGCAACCCCAACAACTGTCGGCACCGGTGCGGCAACGCGTCGAACGCCTGCCACAACAACCGGTCCCGAACGGTGCGCAACAACGCGGGCTCCTGGCTCGCGCCGGGCGGTTCGACGTCGGGCAGCGGCACCTCCCGCCGGCCCTGCAACACGATCCGCAGGCATTCCCGGCGGGCGGTCGTCGCCAGCCAGCCCGCCACCCGGTCCGGGTTACGCAACCTGGGCAGGTGCTCGGCCAGCGCGATCCACGTGTTCTGCGACGCGTCGGCGGCGTCGGCGCCCGCGAGACGGTGCGCCCTGGTCACCGCCCACACGAGCGCGGCGTGCCGGGCCACCAGTTCGTGCCAGGCGTCCCGATCACCGCGCCGCGCCCGCATCACCACACTGTCAGTAGTCATCACATCTCCCCGAGTGTCGAGAGGTGTGACGAACGACGGGGGCGAACGGAGCCAACTATCGCCCGAAATGGGTAGGACTACGGGGTGTGTCGTCCGTAGTCCGGCTTGCCGTCGGACTTGTACACGTTCGCCACCACGCCGGCCTCGGTCGCCCGGGACGACACCAGCTTCAGCCCCGCCGGCACCGTCCCGTCGTCGAACAGCCGCCTGCCGGTGCCCAGCAGGACGGGGAACACCGTGAGCCGGTACTCGTCGACAAGATGGTGCTTGATCAGCGTCTGCACGAGATCGATGCTGCCGTGTACCTGGATCTCCCCGAGGTCGCCCTTCTTCAGGTCCGCGACCGCCTTCGGCACGTCGTCGCCGAGCAGTCGACCGAGGTCAGCGTGCGTGACGCCACGAACTTCGGCGCCTCGTTGATGACCTTCGCCGCCGCCGCGTCCTCATGGTCGTCACCCACTTTCGGCCAGTGCGAGGCGAAGATCTCGTACGTTCGTCGACCGAACAGCAGCGCGCCGGGAGCCGACATCCATTCACCGATGATCCCGCCGACCTCGTCGGTCCAGTACGGGGTCTGCCAGCCGCCGTGCTCGAACCCGTTCCTCGGATCCTCCGGTGAGCCCGGCCCCTGCGCGACACCGTTGAGGGTCAGGAAGGTCACCGAACAAGAACAATCCGCCCACGACCGGGTGACGGCCGTGGGCGAATTGTCCGAAATCAGTGGAAGACGTGCTCCGGTGCGGGGAACTCACGGCCCCGGACCTCGTTGGCGAACTGCTCGACGGCGCCCTTCATGACCCCGGCCATGTCGGCGTACCGCTTCACGAACCGCGGCGCCTTGCCCCGCCGCAGCCCCATCATGTCCTGCCACACCAGCACCTGCGCGTCACAGTCCGGACCAGCGCCGATGCCGACCGTCGGGATCGCCAGCTCGTGGGTCACCCGCTTCGCGGCCTCGGCCGGCACCATCTCCATGACGACCGAGAACGCGCCGGCCTCCTGCAGCGCGATCGCGTCCGCGACGAGATCCTCCGCCGCGTCGCCCCGGCCCTGCACCCGGTAGCCGCCGAGGTTGTGCTCGCTCTGCGGCGTGAACCCGATGTGGCCCATGACCGGCACACCCGCGGTGGTGATGGCCTTGACGTGCGGCGCGAACGCCCGCCCGCCCTCCAGCTTGACCGCGTGCGCGCGGCCCTCCTTCATCATCCGCACCGAGGTGGCGAGCGCCTGCTCCGGCGATAGCTGGTACGACCCGAACGGCAGGTCAGCGACAACCAGTGCGCGCTTCACCGAACGGGTGACCGCCCGTACGAGTGGCAGCAGCTCGTCCACGGTGACCGGCAGCGAGGTGTCGTAGCCGTAGACGTTGTTGGACGCGGAGTCGCCGACCAGCAGCACCGGGATCCCGGCCTCGTCGAACAGTTCGGCGGTGTACATGTCGTAGGCGGTGAGCATGGGCCACGGCTCGCCGCGCTCCTTGAGCTCCAGCAGGTGGTGGATGCGGACCCGCTTCGCCGGCTTGGCCGGTGCGCCTGGGCCGGTGCCGTACGGCGCGGCCACCTCAGGGTTCGATGCTGACGTCATTGTCGACCGTCCTTCCCTCGAGGCCCACGTGCGCGGGTCCCCGGGTATTTGTGGAGGGCTTACCGACCCAGCGTCGCACCTACGCGCCGGTCGCACAGCGCCGTGCGACGAGCTTCACACGGTCGCGCGACACCAGTGCGAGCGTGGTGCAACCGGACTGTCCGTGCACTGCGGTTGCCCAGGCGTGCAACGCGTGCCACCTGCGGCGTCGAAACACGTCCGACCAGGCATGACGAGGACGATTCCCGCGCTGACCCTGCTGGTCGGCGCCCTGGCACTGACCGCGTGCACGAACGACATGACGACTGGCGCGCCGAGCGCGGCGCCGACCGTGACGGAGACCGTCACCACCGCAGGGCAGGCGAGCTCGGCCGCGGATCCGCTGCCGTGTGACTCGGTGCACCTCGAGGCCGAGGTGGCGCCGGGGGAGGGGCCGTCGCCGGATGTGTGGCTGACCGAGATCGTGGTGACGAACCTCGGTCCCGACGCGTGCACGCTCGACGGGATGAGCGAGGTGGAGTTCTTCACCGGTGGTGACGGGCGGCGGCTGGACATCCAGCAGATCGCGTCCGACGAGGAGGCGCCGGCCGACCTTGTCATCCTCGAGGTCGAGGAGCAGGCGACGATGTCGATGACCTACGCGACCGCTCCGGAGGACAGCGCGCCGTTGGACTGCCTGGTCGGCGCCGGCAGGGTCGAGATCACACTTCCGGGTGACGACGATCCGGCCCAGGCGGAGGCGTGGTTGCCGCCCGTGTGTGGCGCCGTCTCCGTCACCTCGTGGTTCTTCGGCGGCGCCCCTGGGGTGGCGCCGAACTAGACACGACGCAGGGCTCAGGGCAGAACAGACTCGGCGTCCTTCGCGATGCCTCCGGCCCCCGATATCCAGCCTAGCGGCGGGGTCCGACAGAAACGTGGCCGTGGCGAGGCGCCGGGCCTCGGTTGTCCACAGGCGACGAGTTGTCCACAGCACCTGGCGCACGGCCCGTTTCTGTCGGTGCCGGGATGCCCGCCGGTCAACCGCGCGGCCGCGCGTTGAGCCGTGCGGCCTGTCGCGTGAGGTGGTCGCGTTCGGGGAGGCTGGGCGCGGACCGGGCAGCTTCGGCGTAGAGCCGTGCCGCGGTCACCGGGTCACCGTCACGTTCGTGTAGGTACGCCCTGACGGCGGTGTGGCGGGGCAGGGCGGGGTCGAGCCCGGCCAGGGCGGCCAGGCCGGCCCGCGCGCCGTCGGCCTCGCCGACCGCGACGGCCCGGTTGAGCCGGGCCACCGGGCTGTCGGTGAGGCGCACGAGTTCGTCGTACCACTCGACGATCTGCACCCAGTCGGTCTCCTCGGCCGTCTGGGCGTCGGCATGTAGCGCGGCGATGGCGGCCTGGGCCTGGAACTCGCCGAGCCGGTCGCGGGCGAGGGCGGTCTGGAGCACGTCGACGCCCTCGGCGATCATGCGGGTGTTCCACCGGCCGCGGTCCTGCTCGGCAAGAGGCACGAGCCTGCCGTCAGGCCCGGTCCGCGCCGGGCGCCGGGCGTGGTGGAGCAGCATGAGCGCGAGCAGGCCCGCGACCTCCTCATGGTGGGTCCTGGCCGCCACTTGGCGAGTCAGCCGGATCGCCTCGCCGGCGAGGTCGACGTCGCCGGAGTAGCCCTCGTTGAAGACCAGGTAGAGCACGCGCAGCACCGTGGCGACGTCACCGGGCCGGTTGAACCGGACGCCCGAGACGGTCCGCTTGGCCCTGCTGATCCGCTGGGCCATGGTCGCCTCCGGCACGAGGTAGGCCTGCGCGATCTGACGCGTGGTCAGGCCGCCGACCGCGCGCAGCGTGAGCGCGACGGCCGAGGCCGGTGTCAGGGACGGGTGCGCGCACAGGAAGTACAGCTGGAGCGTGTCGTCCACCATCTCGCCCGTGCCGGGCACGGGCTCGTCCTCGACGCGTACCTCGCGGTGCCGTCGGGAGGTATCGGCGCGGGCGGCGTCGAGGAACTTGCGCCAGGCCACCGTGACCAGCCAGCCCTTGGGGTCCCGCGGCGTGTCGTCCGGCCACACGCGCACGGCCTCGACCAGGGCGTCCTGCACCGCGTCCTCGGCCGCCGCGAAGTCGGCTCCGCGGCGGCCGAGGATCCCGATCACGGTGGGGGTGAGGGCCCGCAGCAGGGACTCATCCACCGTGCGTCACTCCGTGATGCACGTCGAATGCGCGCCGAGGAACGGGCGCACCTCGAGCCACTCGTGGATCGGCTTCCCACCCGCGCCCGGAGCCGCGGACAACTCGCCGGCCAGCTCGAGCGCCCGCTCGTGGGTCTCGACGTCGATCACCATCCAGCCGGCGATCAGGTCCTTCGTCTCCGCGAACGGGCCGTCGGTGACGGGCGGCCGCCCTTCGCCGTCGTAGCGGACGAACGTGCCCTCCGAGGAGAGCGCCTGACTGTCGACGAACTCGCCGGTGCCCTCGAGCCGAGCGGCGAAGTCCCGCATGTACCCCACGTGGGCCGAGACCTCCTCCGGCGTCCACTGGTCCATCGGCACGTCGTTGACCGCTGCCGGCGCGCCACGGTAGTGCTTGAGCAGCAGGTACTTGGCCATCATGTTCTCCTTGGTGCGGTACGGCCCATCGTGGCCGTGTTCGCCGCGGGGACGGAGCCGCGCGCGGGTTCTCGACATCGCACCGCGACATTTCCTTGGCGGACTTCAGACGCGCTGACGCTCGTCCCGCTGCCGGACCAGCTCCTCGACCGCACTCGGCAGAGTCGTCTCGAAGTCGATCAGCTTCGCCCACGTCGGGGTCACGACGATCCGGACCATGCCGTCGTAGAGCGAACGCACCTCCGCCTCCCAGTCGACCCGTTGCTCCGGCGTCATCTCGTAGGTGCCGTTCGCCTCGAGATACTCGTCCGGGATGCCGTCGACGACGTCCAGCTCGGCCCGGCCGCGGATGAGCAGGATCTTGGGCGGGTGCACCTCGGTGTCGACCGTCAGGGCCACCGCCGGGTTCGCGCGCAGGGCCGGGAGCTTCGCGGCGTTCTTCGTAGTGCACATGACGATCTGCGAGCCGTTCCAGGTGAACCCGATCGGGACGTTGCGGGGTGTGCCGTCCTTGGCGACATAGGCCAAGCGGGTCAGGTCGCGGGCCAACAGCTCTTGGCTGAGCGGTCGGTTCAGAACCTCGATGATCTCGTTCGGTTGCACGGTTTTGTCCTCCGTTGTGTCGCTTCTTGGTCCGCTGGTGTCCCCTGGGACGAAGCCGGCGCCACATTCTCGACACGCGGAAGCGTGCGGCCGGCTACTTGCCCTCGCGCCAGGCGTTGGTCATCGGCAGTCGGCGGTCGCGGCCGAAGGCCTTGAACGAGATCTTCGTGCCCGGCGGGTACTGCCGGCGCTTGTACTCCGCCTTGTCGACCATCCGCAGCACCTTGTCGATCAGCTCCGGCGCGAAGCCGGCGGCCATCAGGTCCGCGTACCCGCGATCGCCCTCGATGTAGTCGTCCAGCACGCGGTCGAGCAGCTCGTAGTCCGGCAGGGAGTCGGAGTCCATCTGGCCGGGACGCAGTTCCGCCGACGGCGGCTTGGAGATCGAGTTCGGCGGGATCGGCGGCGTCTCCCCACGCTCGGACGCGAGCGAGTTGCGCCACTCCGCCAGCGCCCAGACCAGCGTCTTCGGCACGTCCTTGATCGGCGCGAAACCGCCGACCGCGTCGCCGTAGATGGTGGAGTAGCCGACGGCCAGCTCGGTCTTGTTGCCGGTCGCGAGCACCAGGTGACCGTGCTGGTTCGACAGCCCCATGAGCGTCACGCCGCGACACCTGGCCTGCACGTTCTCCTCGGCGAGACCCGTCAACCCGAGCTGTGCCACGAACACCGCGACCATGTCCGCGATCGGCTGCTCCTGGTAGTGCAGCCCGGTCCGGGCGGCCAGGTCGGCCGCGTCCGAACGCGAATGCCCGGACGAGTACACCGACGGCATCGACACGCCGTGCACGTTCGACGCCCCCACCGCGTCCACCGCCAGCGCCGCGCACACCGCCGAGTCGATCCCGCCCGACAACCCGAGCACGACCGACGAGAAACCGTTCTTCCGCACGTAGTCCCGCAGCCCGAGCGACAGCGCCGCCCACATCTCGGACAACTCGGGCAGCGGCTCGAAGGCGGCAGGCTCGGGCAGCGGGGGATACGACAGCGTGTCCTCCGACACCGTCACACGCCGTACGGAGAACTCGCCGATGTCACCGGAACGGGTCGAAGTATCACCCGGCAGGTCGAGGTCCATCACGGTCAGGTGCTCGACGAACTGTGGCAGCCGCGCCAAGAGCGCACCGGACGCCGACACCACCATCGAGTCGCCGTCGAACACGAGGTCGTCCTGGCCACCGACCATGTTCACGTACACCAGCGGCGCCCCGGCCTCGGCGGCCCGCCGTGCCACGAGCGGCAGCCGCACGTCGTCCTTGTCCCGCTCGTACGGCGACGCGTTCGGCGACACGACAAGATCCACTCCGGCAAGACCGAGCGCGGCGATCGGGCCGCCCTCCTGCCAGATGTCCTCGCAGATCACCAGCCCGACCTCGACCCCGTGCAGCCGCACGATGTCGAGGGTGTCGCCTGCCTTGAAGTACCGCCGCTCGTCGAACACCCCGTAGTTCGGCAGGTGGTGCTTGTACTGCGTGGCCACCACGTGCCCGCCGTGCAGCACGGCGACGGCGTCGCGCGGGCCGACCGCGTCGCGGTCCAGGTAGCTGACGACCGCCGCGACGGCACCGTGGCCCTCTTCGGCCAACCGCGCCGCCAGCGTCGACAACGCCTGTCGCGACGCGGACGCGAACGACTCCCGCAGCGCGAGGTCCTCCACCGGGTACCCGGTCAGCACCATCTCGGGGAACACCACGAGGTGCGCGCCGTCGGCAGCGGCCAGAGCGGTCCACGACGCGACCAGCGACGCGTTCCCGTCCAGGTCGCCGACCGTGGCGTTGACCTGCGCGAGTGCGATGCGAAGTTGTGGCATGCCACTATCCTCACACGTTTTCGCCCGGTAGGCGAAAAGTCAGCGGCGTGACCCGCCTCGCACCTTCTTGATCATCGCGCGGACCCGCTGGAGCGCCTGCTCGGCGTCGGTGTCGAACGGGTTGTCGTGGACCATGTACGTCCACGTCGACGTGGGCCGCCGCAGTCCGTCCGCCGCCAGGTTGACGCCGTCGGGGCCGATCTCGATGGTCGTGAACGTCTCCACCGCCCGGTCCGAGATGTCGTCCGGCATCTTCCGGAACTCGGGGATCGCGGTGCGGTGGAACTCGTCGATGGGCGTCTCCTTGGCGAGCGCCCGCAGGTGGATGGTCTCCCGCACGTCCGTGAGGAACGCGAGATGCTCGGTCCACCGCTGGTCGAGGTGGTACAGCATGATCTGCCGTGCCGCGTCCTCGACCACGTCCTCGTCGAGCTCGTCGGACAGCTCCGTCCACCGCTCGTCGCACAGCGCCGCGACCGACGTCGCCGCGAGGTCGGTGGTCAGCAGCTCCTCGCGGTGCTCGAGCAGTGCCTTGCGCTGGTGCTCGATCAGGCGCGTGTAGCGCCACGTGTTGCGGTGGATCTCGAGCTGGACGCCCTCGGACACCTTCTGCGCGTGGTCGACGAACCGCCGCGACGTCGGGTCGAGCAACCGGCCCTCGTCCTCGTCGTCGTCCGGCTCCGCGCCCGCGGTGGCGTCCGGCGCGTACTGCACCACCTGCTCGTCGGACAGGCTCGCGAACATGATCGAGCCGCCGGGGTCGCCCTGGCGTCCGGACCGGCCGCGTAGCTGGTCGTCGAGCCGGCTCGACGGGTAGTGCCCGGTGCCCATGACCAGCAGTCCGCCCAGCTCGGCGACCTTGTCGTGCTTGTCCGCGCTGCCACCCTCGGTGCCGCCGAGCCGGATGTCGGTGCCGCGGCCGGCCATCTGCGTGGACACGGTGACCGCGTCGTACGCGCCGGCCTCGGCCACGATCGCGGCCTCCTGCGCGTCGTTCTTCGCGTTCAGCACCACGCACGGCACGTCCGCCACGGCCAGCATCTTCGCGAGCCGCTCCGACTCCGCGACGTCGCGCGTGCCGATGAGGATCGGCCGGCCGGTGGCGTGGGTCTCGGCGATCTCCTTGACGATCGCCGCCTCCTTGGACTCGACCGTGTCGTACAGCCGGTCGTCTTCGTCCTCGCGTACGCACGGCGTGTTCGGCGGGATGACCGCGACACGCAGCTCGTAGAACTCACGTAGCTGCTCGGCGACCGCGACCGCGGTGCCGGTCATGCCACACACCGTGCCGTAGCGGCCGATCAGGCCCTGGACGCTGATCGAGTCGAGCACCTGTCCGCTCTCGGTCGGCCGCAGTCGCTCCTTGGCCTCGACCGCCGCCTGCAGGCCGTCCGGCCAGCGCTGCCGCAGCGCGATCCGGCCGCGGGAGCTGTTGATCAGGTGGACCTTGCCGTCGCGCACGATGTAGTCGACGTCCCGCTCGAGCAGCGCGTGCGCGTGCAGCGCGGCGTTGACGGCCGCGAGCCGGTCGCTGTGCTCGCCGGAGTACAGGTCGACGCCGGCGCCGAGCGCCTTCTCGACGTGCTTGGCGCCGCGCGCGGTCAGCCACGCGTTGCGGCCGTCCTCGTCGCGTTCGTAGTGCTGGCCCGGCTTCAGCGTCCGGACGATCTTGGCGACCTCGGGGTCGCTCTGCGCGTCGTCGGACGAGCCGGCCAGCACCAGCGGCACCTTGGCCTCGTCGATCAGCACGGAGTCGGCCTCGTCGACGAGCACCACGCCCGGCTCGCGGCCGACCATGTCGTCGACGGACGTGCACAGCCGGTCGCGCAGGACGTCGAAGCCGATCTCGCTGACCGACCCGTAGGTGACGTCCGCCGCGTACGCCGCGCGCCGCTCCTCCTGCGAGGACGTCTGGTCGACCCAGCCGACGCTGACGCCGAGCAGCTTGTAGACCGGACCCATCCACTTGGCGTCGCGCCGCGCGAGGTAGTCGTTGACCGACATGACGTGCACCGGCAGGCCCTGCAGCGCGTACCCGGCGGCCGCGAGCGCCCCGGCGAGCGTCTTGCCCTCACCGGTGGCCATCTGCACGATGTGCCCCTCGAGCAGCTCCATCGCGCCGAGTAGCTGCACGTCGTAGGGCCGTTCGTCGAGCGCTCTGCTCGCGGCCTCACGGCCGAGCGCGCACAGCTCGACGAGCTCCTTCTCGGTGAAACCCGGCTCGTCGCCGGCCCGGCGCAGCTTGCCCGCCGCCTCGGTCAGCTCCTCGTCGGAGAGCTCGCCGACCTTCTTCTCCCGCCACTCGATCGAGGTCAGCAGCCCCTCGTACCGGGAGATGTCGACGGTGGCCGGACGGTCCAGGAACCGGCTGAACCCGTCCTTGACACGTCGCATGAACGCCGCCACCGACGCTCACCTCCTCGCTCGCGCTCGTGTTGCTTGCCTGCACGGTAACGGTGAACGGGGGTCGGTGAGTTCCGACCGTTGAAACCGTGAATGGCAGGATCACGGACGTGACCAGACGCCGGCACGCCATCGTGACAGCTTCTATCCTGCTCGCCCTCGTCGCGGCGGGGTGCACGACCTCCGTCGAAGGGACGCCGGGACCGAAGCTGCCGTTCAAGGAGAGCCACGATCCGGTCGGCCCCGTGCCGCAGGGACTGGACGGGTTCTACTCCCAGGAACTGACCTGGGAGGGCTGCGCCGACTACGGGAAGACCGACTACGACCGCGAGTCCCTCGGCAAGGACGGTCTGCAGTGCACGCACCTCACCGTGCCGCTGGACTACGCGAAGCCCGACGGCGACACCATCAAGATCGGGGTGCTGCGCAAGCCGGCGCGGTCGCGGGCGGACCGGATCGGCGCGCTGGTCGTCAACCCCGGCGGGCCGGGTGCCGCGGGCCTGTCGACGGCCGTGCAGCTCGCGGACGTGCACGACTCGCTCGCCGACCGGTTCGACTTCGTCGGCTTCGACCCGCGCGGCGTCGGGTCCAGCGAGCCGACCGTGGAGTGCCTTTCCGACAAGGAGATGGACGCCGAGCGCGCCGACGACGCCGAGCTGGACGTGTCGGCCGCCGGCGTCGCGAAGCTCGACGCCGACGCGAAGGACTACGCCACGACGTGCGCGGACAACACCGAGCACGGCGCCGACATGCTCGCGAACATCGGCACCAGGGACGTCGTGAAGGACCTGGACGTCCTGCGGTCCGCGCTCGGCGACGAGAAGCTCACCTACCTTGGCTACTCGTACGGCACGCGGATCGGCAGCACCTACGCGGAGACGTTCCCGGACAACGTGCGGGCGCTGGTGCTCGACGGCGCACTGGACCCGTCGAAGACCGCGGTCGAGGAGGTCGTCGCGCAGGGCAAGGGTTTCCAGAAGGCGTTCGACGACTTCGTGGCGTGGTGTGTGAAGCGGGCCGACTGCGCGCTCGGCAAGGACCCGAACGCCGCGCTAACGGGTTTCCACGACCTGGTGCGTCCGCTCGGCGAGAACCCGGTCGAGGTCGGCGACGGCAGGCGGCTGTCGTACGAGGACGCGACCACCGGTGTGGTGCAGGCGTTGTACTCCGAGGAGCTGTGGGAGCACCTGAACACGGGGCTGAACGAGCTGAAGCAGAACGAGGGCGCGACGCTGATGTCGCTCGCGGACCTCTATCTGGAGCGCGACCCGGACGGGAAGTACGCGACAACGCAGGACGCGTTCGTCGCGGTCCGCTGTGTCGACGACCCGCGGGTGACCGACCCGACCCAGGCGCTCGACCTGAACCGTGAGTACAAGGCGGCGGCGCCGTTCCTCGACGACGGCAACCCGCCGGCTGCGGTGCTCGACTCCTGCGCGTACTGGCCGGTGCCGAACACGGGCGAGCCGCACCTGCCGTCGGTGCAGGGGTTGCCGAAGGTGTTGGTGATCTCGACGACCGGCGACCCGGCGACGCCGTACGACGCGGGGGTCGCGCTGGCGAAGGCGCTCGGCGGCGGCCTCCTGACCTACGAGGCGACGCAGCACACGGCGTTCCTGCAGGGCAACGACTGCGTGGACGACGCGGGTGCCGCGTACCTGACCGACCTGAAACTGCCGGCCGAAGGCACGAGGTGCAAGCCGTGACGCGACAGAACATCCTCATCACCGGCGCCAGCGCGGGCATCGGCGCGGAGCTGGCGCGGCAGTTCGCGGCTCGCGGGCGGACGCTGGCGCTGTGCGCGCGGCGGACCGACTCGCTCGAGGAGCTGCGTGACTCGCTGCCTGGGGTGAAGATCCTGGTCAAGGCGCTGGACGTGACCGACCACGACGCCGTGTTCGAGGTGTTCCGCTCCTTCGCCGACGAGCTGGGTTCGCTCGATCGGGTGATCGTCAACGCCGGCATCGGCAAGGGACAGCCGATCGGGACCGGCGGGTTCCACGCCAACCGGCAGACCGCCGAGACCAACTTTCTCGGCGCGCTGGCCCAGTGCGAGGCGGCCATGGAGGTGTTCCGCAAGCAGAACGCGGGACATCTCGTGGTGATGTCGTCGATGGCCGCGCTGCGCGGACTGCCCGGCAACGTCACGACGTACGCGGCGACCAAGGCGGCGCTCTCCGCCCTGGCCGAGGGCATTCGCGTGGACACGATCACCACGCCGATCGCCGTGACGTCGATCCTGCCCGGCTACATCCGGTCGGAGATGAACCCGAACCCGGGCCGGCTCATCGCCGACACCGTGCCGGCGGTGCGCGCGATGGTGGCAGCGATCGAACGCGAGCCGAAGCACGCGTACGTGCCGCCGTGGCCGTGGCGCCTGATGGCCCCGGTGCTACGACACCTACCGGCGCGAGTGCTGAAGAACCTCTGAGCGCGTAGCCAAGAGCGGAGGTCGGACCCGCCCGCGCCGCTCGGCCGGCGTGGCCGCCGGCCCCCGATCACCAGCCTACGGCGCGGGTCCGACAGTTTCCGCCGTGCGGCGACCGTCCTGTGGACAACGGCCCACCTGTGGACAACCCCCGCCCGCCAGGCCGTTCGCCGCCCGAAACTGTCGGTGCCGTGCCGTAGCGTTGAAACCGGGGGCCGGCGGCCAACCCGTCACGCCTCGACCGGCGCGGCCCGACGGCCACCGATGAACAGCGCCACCACCGCGCCGACCACACACACCACCGCCGTGATCGCGAAGATCTCGCTGTACTGCGTCAACAGCGCCTCGTTCACCGCGCGCCGGTAGACGGCCAGCTCCCGCGTGACCTGCTCCGCCGGCTTCCCGAACGGCAGCGGCGTGTCCAGCGACGCGGTCAGCGAATGGAACCGGTGCAGCCCGAACGCGGCCAGCGCCGCGACCCCGACCAGCATCCCGGTCATCCGCGCCACCACGACCCCCGCGGCGGCCACCCCGTGCTGCACGGCCGGCACCACCCGCAGCGCGGCGGCCGACAGCGGTGCGATCACCAACCCCAGCCCCAATCCGGTGATCACCAGATCGGTGTCGAGCCGCGGCAGTGACACGAACCCGAGCGAGTGCCGCGCGGACAGCACCTCCAACGGCCATCCCGACACCAGGAAGAACCCGAACGCGGCCACCAGCAACCCGACGAACGCCGGCCACCGGTCCCCGAACCGGCCCGCCAGCCAACCCCCGACCAGCGCGCCGACCGGCAGCGCCACCAGGAACCGGACCAGCAGCAACACGCTCCCGGTGTCGTCGCGCCCGAGTAGCGTCTGGGCGAACAGGTCCACGTTGACCAGCGTCACCATCAACGCCGCCCCGGCCGCGAGGCTCGCGCCGAGCGCCGCGAGGAACGGCCCGAGCCGCACCCCGCGCGTGTCGATCAGCCGCGTCTTCGCCTTGAACTCCCACCCGAGGAACGCCACGAACGCGACCGCCGCGCCGATCAGCAGCGGCACTCCCCAACTCGGCAGCACCTGGTTGCGCGGGTCCGGGTTGTACAGCCCGATCACCAGCAACCCGAGCGCTACGGCGAGCAACACCGCACCAAGAACGTCTACTTTCGGGCGTTCCCCGTCCGTGGCACGTCGTGCCGGCACCGTGAACTGCACGGCCACCATCGCGATCACCGCGAGCGGCACGTTCACCCAGAACACCCCGCGCCAGCCGGCCACCGCCGCGATCGCGATCCCGTACAGCGGCCCGAGCACACTGCCCAACTCCTGCGCCGCCCCGACCGCGCCGAGCACGGCCGACCGCCGCGCCGCCGCCCACAGGTCCGCGGCCAGCGCCATGGTCACCGGCAGCAGCGCGCCACTGGCCACGCCCTGGATCACCCGCCCGGCGACCAGCGTGCCGAGGTCGCCCGCGACCGCCGTCACCACCGACCCGACGAGGAACCCGACCAGACATCCCTGCAGCAGCAGCTTGCGGCCGAACCGGTCCGACGCCTGCCCGAGCAGTGGCATCGCGGCCACATAACCCAGCAGGTAACCCGTCACCACGGGGGTGACGCGCTCCAGCCGGTTCAGCGGGATCTGCAGGTCGTCGATGATCTGCCGCAGCACGCTGACCACGACATACGTGTCGAGCGCGCCGAGCAGCACGGCGAGCCCGCCGGCGCCGATCGCGACGGCCCGCCCCCGGCCGCGCGTCTCGACCAACGTCACCGCGGCGCCGTGATCGTGACCTGCTTGTCCACGTCGGAGAGCGTGACGTCGACGGTCGGGTCGCCGTCGCCGGGCACCTTGACACTCGCCTTCACCGGCTGGTGCTCGCCGTCGCGCCGCAGCCAGAACGTGATGTCGACGTCGGAGTCGATGCCCGGCACGAGGCTCGACACCACGTCCTTCGTGACGCGGCCGGTGACCTTGTACGTCGCCGTGCCGTCGATGTCCTCCGTGCCCTCGGTCTTCGGGTTCTGCACGCTGGACAGCACCTTCGCGATGCCGCGGTCCGGGTCGAGGATCGCGGCCGGGTCGTACAGGCTGCGCACCAGCGACGCCGGCAGCTTCTGGTAGTCGCCGGTCGGGCCCTTGATGTAGAGGGAGTCGTCGACCAGCACGAACTCGCCCTCGAACAGGTCGCCCATCAGCTCCATCGACACGGTGCCCTTCGCGGCGCCGGCCGGCCCGCCATCGCGGGTCAGGTCGCCTTCGGCCTGCTGCACCGACAGACCGGGCACCTTGCCGTTGACCTTGAGGGTGAAGTGGGCGCTCCTGATGTCCGCCGTCGCCGCGGCGGCGTCCTTCAGCAGCGCGGCCGCGTCGGGCTGTGAGCCGTTGTCGGCCGGCGGGTCGTCCGAGGAACAAGCAGTGGCGACCGCCGCGGTGAGCGCGAGCGTGACGAGCAGGATCCGGCGCATCATTGGGGAATCGTAGGGCCGTTGCCCTGAGAACCGTTCAGCCGGCGCGGAACGTTTTCCGGTAGGCCAGCGGGGAGACACCGATCGAGGCACGCATGTGCTGCCGCAGCGACGCCCCGGTGCCGAGCCCGGCCCGTGCCGCGACCGCGTCGACGGCGAGGTCGGTGGTCTCCAGCAGGTGCCGCGCGTGCTCGATCCGCTGCTGGGTGAGCCAGTTGCCCGGCGACATCCCGGTCTCCGCGCGGAACCGCCGGGAGAACGTGCGCACGCTCATCCGCGCGTGTGCCGCGAGCGCGGCCAGGTCGAACGCGGTGTCCAGCCTGCGCAGCACCCAGGCCCTGGTCGGCGCGGTGCCGTCGGTGCCGGGGTCGGGCACCTGCCTGTCGATGTACTGCGACTGCCCGCCCTCGCGCCACGGCGGCACCACGCAGTACCGCGCGGCCCGGTTGGCCACCTCGCTGCCGTGGTCGCGGCGGATGACGTGCAGGCACAGGTCGACGCCCGCGCCGAGCCCGGCCGAGGTGAGCACGTCGCCGTCGTCGACGAACAACACGTTCTCGTTGAGTAACACGTTCGGGTACAAAGCGCGGAACTCGTCCGCGTACGCCCAGTGCGTCGTCGCGGGCCGGCCGTCGAGGAGCCCAGCCGCGCCGAGCACGAACGCGCCGGTGCAGATCGACATGATCCGGGCGTGCGCGGGGATCGTGGCCAGGGCCTTCGCGATCTCGGGCGGCATGGTGCCGTGCCGACGCGGGCCGGCCACCCGGGTGCCCGGGATGATCACCGTGTCCGACTCGGCCAGGATCTCGGCGCCGTGGTCCGGCGTCATCGTGTAACCGGTCGCCACCCGGACGGGTGACAGATCGAGTCCACAGACGCGGATGTCGTACAGGCGCCGGCCGTCGTTGTCGGTGGCCTCGGCGAAGATCTGCGGCGGGATCGACATGTCGTAGCCGACCACCGTGCCGAGCGCGAGGATCGCGATCCGATGAGTCATGGCCAGATTCTTACATATATTGGCGATCTGGCCACTCGTTCCGGGCGGACAAATGTCGCACGCTCTGTACGTGACCCAGGTCGAGCCGCGCACGCGGCCTGTTCGAACCCGGTTCCACTGGGCGTGGCTGGTCGCCGTCGCCGCGTTCGTGACGCTCATCGGTGCCGCCGGGTTCCGGGCAGTGCCCAGCGTGCTCATCGACCCGCTGCACGAGGAGTTCGGCTGGTCACGGGCCACGATCTCGGCCGCCGTGTCGATCAACCTGGTCCTGTTCGGGCTGATCTCGCCGTTCGCGGCGGCTCTCATGGACCGGCTCGGCATGCGGCGCGTGGTCGTCGGCGCGCTCGTCCTGGTGGCCGCGGGCAGCGGGCTCACGGTGTTCATGACCGCGAGCTGGCAGCTGCTGCTGTGCTGGGGCGTCCTGGTCGGAGTGGGCACCGGCTCGATGTCGATGGCCTTCGTCGCGACGGTCACCGGACGCTGGTTCGTCAAGCACCGCGGCCTGGTCAGCGGCGTGCTGACCGCGGCGGGCGCCACCGGCCAGCTCGTCTTCCTGCCGCTCGTGGCCGCGCTCGCCACCAACTACGGCTGGCGCACGCCGGCACTGGTCGTCGCGGCCGCGGCGGCCGCCGTCGTCCCGCTGGTGCTCCTCCTGCTGCGGGACCACCCGAGCGACGTCGGCACGACCGCGTACGGAGCTTCACCCGAAGAGGTGGCCGCACCGGCCGCGCCGGTCACCGGGAGCAGCGCGGTGCGAGCCGTCCGCGCACTGGTCGCGGCCACCCGCACCCGCACGTTCTGGCTGCTCGCCGCCGGCTTCGCGATCTGCGGCGCCTCCACGAACGGCCTGGTCGGCACCCACTTCATCAGCGCGGCGCACGACCACGGCATGCCACACACGACCGCGGCGTCACTGCTCGCGCTGATCGGCATCTTCGACGTCGCCGGCACCATCTTCTCCGGTTGGCTCACCGATCGGGTGGATCCACGACTACTCCTCGGCGGCTACTTCACGCTGCGCGGACTGTCGTTGCTGATCCTGCCGTCGCTGTTCGCGCCGGGCACCGAGCCGTCGATGTGGGTGTTCATCATCTTCTACGGCCTGGACTGGATCGCGACCGTGCCACCGACCGTCGCCTTGTGCCGCAAGCGTTTCGGTGACGCGGGACCGGTCGTGTTCGGGTGGGTGTTCGCCTCCCACCAGATCGGCGCCGCGGTCGCGGCGGTCGCCGCGGGAGCGATCCGCGACACACAGGGCACGTACGACATGGCCTGGTATTTCGCCGGTGGCCTGTGTGTTGTCGCCGCGCTGCTGTCGCTCGCGATTCGCCCGATCCGGGATCCTGTGCCGCCCGAAACACGCAGTTAACACGATCTACCTAGGCTGCGCGGCATGGATCGTCAGCAAGAGTTCGTCCTGCGCACCCTCGAGGAACGCGACATCCGGTTCGTGCGGCTGTGGTTCACCGATGTACTGGGCTTCCTGAAGTCCGTCGCGGTGGCGCCGGCCGAGCTCGAGGGCGCGTTCTCCGAGGGGATCGGCTTCGACGGCTCCGCGATCGAGGGCTTCGCGCGGGTCTACGAGTCGGACATGGTCGCGCGCCCCGACCCGGCGACGTTCCAGGTGCTGCCGTGGGAGGACCCGCAGGGCCACCACTACGCGGCCAGGATGTTCTGCGACATCGCCATGCCGGACAGCTCACCGTCGTGGGCCGACCCCCGGCACGTGCTGCGCAGAACGCTGGCCAAGGCGAGTGAGTCCGGGTTCACCTGCTACGTCCATCCGGAGATCGAGTTCTTCCTGTTCAGCGACGTCCCGTCCGACGGAAGAGAGCCGACGCCCGCGGACAACGGCGGGTACTTCGACCAGGCGAGCCACGCGACCGCGACGCACTTCCGGCGCCACGCGATCGAGACGCTCGAGGCGATGGGCATATCAGTCGAGTTCTCCCATCACGAAGGTGCCCCTGGCCAGCAGGAGATCGACCTGCGGTACGCGGACGCGCTCACCATGGCCGACAACGTGATGACGTTCCGGTACGTGGTGAAGGAAGTGGCGCTCACGCAGGGCGTGCAGGCGTCGTTCATGCCCAAGCCGTTCACCGACCAGCCCGGTTCCGGCATGCACACGCACGTGAGCCTGTTCGAGGGGGACCAGAACGCCTTCTACGACAGCGAACACCCGTACGAGCTCTCCGCGACGGGCAAGGCGTTCGTCGCGGGGCTGCTGCGGCACGCGCGGGAGATCTCCGCGGTCACCAACCAGTGGGTCAACTCCTACAAGCGCCTGATCGTGGGCGGGGAGGCACCCTCAGCGGTCTGTTGGGGTCACGCGAACAGGTCCGCGCTGGTCAGAGTGCCGATGTACTCACCTGGGAAGGCGTCCTCCCGACGGGTGGAGATCCGCAGCCTCGACTCGGCGTGCAACCCCTACCTCGCGTACGCGGTCATCCTGGCCGCGGGCCTGAAGGGCGTCGAGGAGGGCTACGAGCTGCCGCCGGCGGCCGAGGACGACGTGTGGTCGCTGACCGACTCCGAGCGGCGCGCCGCCGGTTACGCGCACCTGCCCCAGAACCTGGGGGAGGCCCTTGCCGAGATGGAGGGGTCCGAACTGCTGGCCGAAACCCTCGGCGAACACGTCTTCGATTTTTTTCTTCGGAACAAGCGCAACGAGTGGGACGCGTACCGCCGATCGGTCACCCCCTATGAGCTGCGCACTTTGCTTCCGCTGTTGTGAGCGCAAGCCTCTGACCAGCCGATTTGACTTGTGCACGGCGCGCTCTGTAACTTTCTCCTCGTCGCAAGGAGCGGCGGACAGGCCAGGAAGTAGCAAGCCAGGCCGAGTTCGACGCGAAAGTCCGGCCTCTGATACAGTTCAGTGGCTGGATGGAGCTGGGCCAAGCGGTTTGACAACGCGAGACGGACCAGCTAACCTAGAGCGGCGCTGCAGAACCGGTAAGCCTCCCAAGCGGGACCGTCTAAGGTCTCCCAAGCAGGGATGACGGATCTGCGTAGCGGTAACCAACTGACGTCCTTTTGATCATGTTGCAGTTGCGACATGTGATGGGTGTGCGTGTGTTGTTTGAGAACTCAACAGTGTGCCGATTCAAATGCTAGTGAGCTTGTGCCTGGCCTCTTTTGTTAGAGGTAGGTATTTTTTTGCTGGGATACATGTTTTCCAAAAAGCATTTTTGGAGAGTTTGATCCTGGCTCAGGACGAACGCTGGCGGCGTGCTTAACACATGCAAGTCGAACGATGAAGCCTTTCGGGGTGGATTAGTGGCGAACGGGTGAGTAACACGTGGGCAATCTGCCCTGTACTTTGGGATAAGCCTTGGAAACGAGGTCTAATACCGGATATCACCATTCCTCGCATGGGGGGTGGTTGAAAGTTCTGGCGGTACAGGATGAGCCCGCGGCCTATCAGCTTGTTGGTGGGGTAATGGCCTACCAAGGCGACGACGGGTAGCCGGCCTGAGAGGGCGACCGGCCACACTGGGACTGAGACACGGCCCAGACTCCTACGGGAGGCAGCAGTGGGGAATATTGCACAATGGGCGAAAGCCTGATGCAGCGACGCCGCGTGAGGGATGACGGCCTTCGGGTTGTAAACCTCTTTC